>Ga0187784_10004436_pt1 | contig 11364 bp, 9 predicted proteins | sample 1015_SJ02_MP15_2_FD_132964 | JGI IMG/M metagenome (GOLD analysis project Ga0187784, IMG submission 132964) | Tropical peat soil microbial communities from peatlands in Department of Meta, Colombia - 1015_SJ02_MP15_20_MG | ecosystem: Environmental > Terrestrial > Soil > Wetlands > Peat | place... | reverse complement strand
TCGCCGAATATTGGCAATATCCCAGCAAATCGTCGAATGTCTCGTAACGGCGAACGCGCTGGTCCTGCCGGAAAGCCTGCAATAAGTTCGCAAACTCGTGTTTGGGGATCTCAAACTCACGTATCGTTTCCCCGAGCGCTACGAATACCGCATGACGCGGCTGTCCTTCATAGCAAGCATTTAACTCGCTTTCCCACTCATCCAGCATTCGCAAGGATGCGGCGGTGTTGCCAACCTCATCCCCCAAATCGTCCGAGATTCGGCAATAGGCATACACATTGAAAAAGTGTTGTCGCAGCGGCTTGGGGAGAAACCACGATGCCACGGAGAAATTCTCGTAGTGCGAGCGCGCCAGCCGCCGGCAATATTCCTGCGCGTCTGCGAGCGATGGGGGCTTCTCTGGAATCGCATACTCTTTGGGTAAACTCTTCCACCCGGTCTGCGACTCGGCTCCGGTATCGTTACCTGTGACCAGCGTTTCCACTTTCGACTTCAACTCCCAAAGCAGAAAAGGACACAGCGGACCACGAAATATCATGCGCCCGCCGCAAATCTTCGTGTTCCTTTGTGTCCCTTGAGTTAATTCGAGCTCAGTGCCCGGGAATGATCGCCGTCTTGATGTCCCCGTTGCGGTTCAGCATGTGACGAAGAACATCGTGCAACCGCGACAGCGGCGCCTCGCCCGTGATGTAATCCGAGGCGCATACTTTTCTCTCTACGATTAAGCCAAATGCCCGCCGTACCGCTTGCGGCGTATGGTGGAAGGTTGCTTTGAGAGTAATCTCGGAATAATGCAGCCGGTTCGTATCCAGCTCCACCTTGGAGCCCGCTGCACATCCACCAAAGAAATTCACCGTTCCGCCCTTGCGCACCATCTGCACGGCCCACTCCCAAGCCTCCGGACGCCCCACGGCTTCAATCACTACATCCGCGCCACGGCCTTCCGGACTCAATGCGCGCACCGCTTCTACGGCACTCTTCACCTGCGTGATCTGCACCACCTCGTGCGCCCCCTTCTTCCGCGCCAGGGAAACCTGGCCGTCGCGCTTGACCACCGCCACCACATTGCATCCGATCGCCTTTGCCACCTGCACGAACATGAGTCCAATCGGCCCGCCGCCGATTACGGCTACGGTGTCGCCAATTTCTATGCCGGTTTCATGGAGTCCGCGTAATACGCAAGCCAGTGGTTCGGTCATCGCAGCATCTTCAAAACTTACATGCGGAGGCACGACGAGCATGTTGGCTTCCACAATTCGCCGCGGAATCCGGATATATTCGGCATACGCACCATTGTTGAACAACAGGTCTTCACATAGATTTCCCTGATGCTTGGAACAGTAGAAGCACATCCCGCAAGGCGCTGAGTTCAGCGCTACCACCCGCATCCCTTTTCTGAATCCGCGCACACCCTCGCCGACCTGTTCAATGGTTCCAGCCAATTCGTGTCCAAACAGCGCCGGAGGCACAATCATCTGCGCATGGTATCCACGCTGGTAGACCTTCAGATCCGTCCCACAAGTAAGCGCCACATGCACCTTGACCAGCACTTCGCCATCGCCCACGCGCGGGATCGGCACCTTCTCGATCTTGAGGTCTTCCTTGCCGTACAAAACGGCCGCAGTCATCTTGCTATTCACAGTTCATGTCCTTCCCACGCCCTCACACCAAGCCCGGTTTCCGCGCCCACGAGCTTCCTGGCTGGATCACAATCTTCATCGAATCCGGCTGCGGATGCGCTGCCAATTCCAGTGCCTCTACGCTCCGCTCCAGCGGAAAACGATGGCTGACCAGCCGCTCCAGGTCCATCTCCCGGTTCATAACGAACCGTACCGATTCCTCCTGCAGCTCGACCGACGCGCTGTATGAGCCCAGCAGCGTCTTTTCATCCACGCAAACCGCCGCCGGGTCGATCGTCGCTTCCCCTCGCGCCGTCTGGGCAAACAGCAAAATCCGGCCTCCCGGACGCGCCGCATCCATCGCCGGACGTATCAACCCGCTGCCGCCGACCGCCAGAATCACCGCATCTACACCGCGACCCTCGGTCATTTCGCGCACAGCGTTGCCGGCGTCCGCCTGCGAAGCGTCAACGTTTTCTGTGAGACCAAGACTCTTTGCTATTGTAAGCCTCCCTACGTACAAATCGGAAGTGATCACTCGCGCACCCGCACGCTTCGCCAGCCGGGCCAAAATTATGCCGATCGGGCCCTGTCCGATCACCAAAACCGTTTCTCCCGGCTCCAGCCCCAGCCTCTCAATACCTTTGATGCACGTATTCACCGGCTCGACAAAACTCGCCTGTTCGAATGAAATGCCATCCGGAATTCGGACCGTTCCCTTGTCCACAATCCAGTCCATCACCCGCACGTATTCCGAAAATCCTCCGCCCGACGGCTCAAAACCAGCCGTGCACCCGACCTTCTTGTAGGTTTTGCACTGGGCAAAGGTCTTGTGGCGGCAGTAGTAGCATTCGCGGCAGGGAATGTGATGAAACACCGTTATCCGATCGCCTGCGGCATATTCGCGAACTCCGGCTCCAACTTTCGCGACTACCCCTGAGGTTTCGTGTCCAAAAATGCGCGGCCCGGAGTGCGACCCAGTCAAAATCTTCTTCAAATCCGTCCCACAGATTCCGCACGTATGCACGCGCACCAGAAGTTCCCCGGGGCCAATCTCCGGCACCGGCACTTCTTCCAGACGCACATCATTCACGCCCCGATACACGGCGGCCTTCATGGTAGCGGGAATCTGCTCCACCATGCTCTCCAATGCTACCTGCCCGACCATTACCATAAGCAACTATTGTAGGCGTCACACTCCGCCCGTTTCGCGCCTCAAAATCTCTTCAATCGCCCTGCACAACGCCCGGCTCGCCTTCTCGCCATTGACCGCCAGAGCTATTGTCCCTCTCCATAGCCAGGGCCGCAGCGCAACATGCAGCACAAATCGCAGCCAAAGAAACTCGCCCTGGGGCGAAACGAACGGATCAATCGGCGGCAAAGCAGAATCAATGCCGTCCGAAATCGCCTTCAACGCTCCAAATGCGATCCCCCGCGCCTCCGCCGCGAGCGCAACTGCTGCCCCTTCCATGTCTACTGCAACGGCTCCATAAGCACGCGCCAGTCGCCGCTTCTGGTCCCTGCCGGCAACCGCCACTGCGCTCACCAGAGTTCCCACGCCCGATCCTGTATCCGTGCGCGAACCATCGGCTGCATTCACCACTGTGCGGGGCTCAATCACGTCGCCGACTTTCAACGACGAATCCAACGCCCCTGCGAAACCCACCGACAATATCTTCGCAGGGCGCACTTCCTGAATCAGCGCCTCCGCAGCTCGCCGGCCATGCTCCGCGCCGATCCCGCAGCAAATCAAAGCCGCGCCATCAGTGCTTTCATACATGCGGTACCTGCGGCCATCGCGGCTGATTTCCCGGGCCTTCCATCTTCGAACCAGCGGCGCAACTTCTTTTTGCATGGCCGCGATGAGTGCCAGCCGAGGCTGCATCGCCTAGAACCTAACACCGTCGGCGAACGCCGGCGGCCGTTGATCGCGGAGTGCACTGGCGGCCAAGCTACACATACCCATTCGTCCGGAACCACTCCACTGAACGCTCCAGCGCATTCTTCACCGGAACCACACGCCAGCCCAGTTCCCTTTCCGCTTTCGCCGAACTCACAAACATCATCTTGCGACCCATTCGGACCGCATCGATCGTCGCCCGTGGCTCACGCCGCAAAAGCCAACCGGTTACCATCTCATCGACCACACCCGTCGCCAGCGCAAATACGTAAGGCAACTTCACCGTTGGAGCCTTCAATCCGGTAATCGCCGCCAGCTGGTCCAGAATCTGTTTCAAGGTCAAATTCTCGCCGCCCAAAATGTACCGCTCTCCGCGCTTGCCTTTTTCCAGCGCCAGGATGTGCCCCCGCGCGCATTCTGTGGCATCCACCAGATTCAATCCGGTTTCGACGTATGCGGGAAACTTCCGCTTCAGAAAATCCAGCACGATCCTTCCGGTCGGAGTCGGCTTCACGTCGCGCTCGCCCACAGGCGTCGTCGGATTCACAATCACCACGTCCGCGCCCGAATTCGCGGCCTGCACCGCAACCTGCTCGGCCATGAACTTCGAGCGTTTGTAATGACCGATCATTTCGGCGATCGCGACCGGGCTCTTCTCATCGGTTAAAGCCCTGTCGGCGTGATGTCCGCCGCCGCGCCCGTTCCAACCAAATCCCATCGTGGCCACGCTCGATGTGTATACCACGCGGCGGCCCACGCCCTGCTTGCGCGCGGCTTCGAGCAGCACCCGCGTGCCTTCCACGTTGGAGCGATACATCTCACGCGGATCACGCACCCACAGCCGATAATCAGCTGCAACGTGAAAAACAATTGCACAATCCGCAACCGCCCTTGCAATCGAAGCAGGATCGCGCAGATCGCCAGTCACGCGTTCCGCGTTCAGGTCGGAAATGTTGCGCAGATCGCTGGTTGGGCGTACCAGCAGCCGCAACTCGGCGCCCTGCGCGGCAAGGACTCGCGCCACATGACTGCCCAGGAATCCGGTAGCGCCAGTGACAAAAACCTTCAGTTCCCAGTTCCCAGTTCTCAGTTCCCAGAAAAACCTGCAAAAGACCCAGCCAAAAACTCCTATTGTCTATGTCTCTTTGACGCAGGTCCGGGCCTTCCGCCTGCAATATCAGCTCTCGACTGGGAACTGAGAACCGAGAACTGAGAACTAGTTCTTTTCCGCCATCACCTTCGTGTACGCCGTCAGCGCTATCAGCGGAAAATACTGCCGGTAAAGATGATACTTGAGGTAGAACACGCGGGGAAATCCCGTCCCGGTAAAGTAGGCCTCGTCCCACGATCCATCTTTCTTTTGCGTCTTCAGCAAATATGCAATCCCTTGCGCCACGCACTCGCTGCGAGTATCGCCCGCCGCCAGCAGTCCCATGATCGCCCATGCCGTCTGCGATGCCGTGCTGTCTCCCTGCCCGCGCAGATTCGCATCGTCATACGATCCCACGGTTTCGCCCCAGCCGCCGTCCGGATTCTGTACCATGCGCAGCCATTCCGCCGCCTGCTGAATCATCGGCTCGTTCCGGTCCACCGCCATGGCCTCGAGTCCGCGCAGCACCAACGCCGTGCCGTAGATGTAATTCACTCCCCAGCGCCCAAACCAGCTCCCATCCGGTTCCTGCTCCTGGCGAACAAACGCAATCGCCTTTTTCACCGCTGGATGCCTGGCATCGAATCCATACGTCGCCAGGCACTCCAGAATGCGCCCCGTAATATCCACCGTCGGCGGATCGAGCATCGCGTTGTGGTCGGCAAATGGCACATACTGAAACACCATCCGGTCGTTGTTCTTGTCAAATGATGCCCAGCCGCCGTTCTTGCATTGCATCGACAAGATCCAATCAATCGCCCTCTGCACCGACTCGCGTTGATAGCGCCCGTTCGGATGCTCCACTCGGCTCAAAGCCAGGCACACCATCGCGCTATCGTCTACATCGGGATAAAACTCATTGTTGAACTCGAAATACCAGCCGCCCGGCTCGCCGCGAGGATTCTTGACCTTCCAGTCTCCCGGTTTGCGCACCTGCTTCTGTAATATCCAGTCTGCGCACTTCACCAGCCGTGCGTCGTTCGCGGGAACTCCCGCCTCGCCCAGCGCAAACAGCGCATACGCCGCATCCCACACCGGCGACATGCACGGCTGCATCCGGAACGTATCTTCCTCCTCGATCCCCAGCTTCTGAAATTCGTCCATCGCCCGAATCATCTGCGGATCGTCCAGCGAATATCCCAGGCAGCGCAGTGCGATGATCGCATTCATCATCGAGGGATAAATCGCGCCCAGCCCATCGCTCATCTCAAACCGCTCGAGCATCCACTTCTCCGCCTTCTTCAACGCAACGGACCGCAGCGGCCTTACGTGCACGGCCTCAAACCAGTGCGTAATGCGGTCAATGACCAAAAAGAAATTCCGCCATGAAATCCGCTTCTTTGCCCAATGCAGATGCATGCGCGACTTGTCGCGCCCGCCTACAAACAGCTCTTCCACGCCCATCTCATCGGGAATTTTCTTGAACGGCTTTTTCGCGTAGCAAATCGAGAGCGGCACCAAGATGGCCCGCGACCAGGAAGAAATCTCGTAGATATTGAACCAGAACCAGTTCGGAAACAGCACGATCTCCGGAGGAATCGCCGGCACTGCGTCGTAATCATACTGTCCGAAAAAGCAAAGATAGATCTTGGTAAATGTATTGACCTCGGTCACGCCGCCCAGTTCTAGAATCTTCTTTCGCGCGCGCGCGAGGGCCGGATGGTCGGCCCCATATCCTGCCAGTTTCAGCCCAAAATACGCCTTCACCGAAGCCGAGATATTCGAAGGCCCGCCGGCATAAATTCCCCACCCACCATCCTCATTCTGATGGTTCAGAATGTACCGCGCCGCCTTGGCGATCCGATCCTCGTTCCCTGTGCCCAGCAGCGTGTGCAGAAGAATGTAGTCCGACTCGAGGGTTGTGTCGGCTTCCAGTTCGCCGCACCAGTAGCCTTCTTCATGCTGCTGCGAAAAAAGAAACTTGCGCGCCGCGTCCACTGCAACCGCTACCCGGCTCGCCAGGTCGTCAATTTTCCCGAATCGCATCTGCGGGGTTCCAAGCGCGCCCGGGGTCGCGCCTCCCCGATAGCCTGAACTTGGCTGGCCGGACTGACCGGGCGTGCTGGGATTGGGTATCGAGGTTGGTCTATAGGGGGAGGCTTCGTCCATTTATCGCTCCGCGGCCGCCGCTGGCGCCGCTGCAATCGTCTCCACTATCTCCGGAGGCAGCCCGAACCGCACATTTTCCGGCATGATTTCCAATTCGTGCACGTTCCCAAATCCCTTGCCCGCCAGGAACTCCACCACTTCTTGCACCAGATGTTCCGGTGCCGATGCTCCCGCCGTCAGAGCCACCGTCTTTACACTCTTCAGCCAATCCGGCCGGATATCACTGTAATTGTCAATTAGATGCGCCTCCGTCCCCAAACTGCGCGCCACTTCCACCAGCCGCTTCGAATTTGAGCTGTTGTCCGACCCCACCACCAGCAGCAACTCCGCATCCGAGGCAACGTGCTTCACTGCAACCTGCCTGTTCTCCGTGGCATAGCAGATATCCTGGGCCGCCGGGCCCTTGATATTCGGAAACCTCCGCCGCAGCGCTGCAATGATGTCGCGCGTCTCATCCAGGCTCAGCGTCGTCTGCGTCAGATACGCCACCCGCTCCGGATCTTGTACCGTCACCGAGGCCACTTCCTCCGGTGACCCCACCACTTGCGTCGCCGCCGGAGCCTCGCCCAGCGTCCCAATCACTTCGTCATGATCGCGGTGCCCAATCAGGATCAGCGAGTACCCTTCTTTGGCAAACTTCACCGCCTCCACGTGTACCTTCGTCACCAGCGGACAGGTCGCATCAATCACCCTGAGTCTGCGCAACTGGCTATGTTCTCGCACCTCTGGAGACACGCCGTGAGCGCTATAAATCACGCGCTCGCCCTCGGGCACCTCATCGACCGAGTCCACAAAAATCGCGCCCTTGTCTTGCAGTTCTTCCACTACAAACCGGTTGTGCACGATTTCCTTACGCACATAAATCGGAGGCCCAAACGCCTCCAACGCAATCCGGACAATATCAATCGCCCGCACTACCCCCGCGCAGAACCCCCGCGGCTTCAACAGCAACAACTGTTTGCTATCCGCCAATGCCATCCCCTTCACCCTATTAGGGTAGCTTCACCCCGAAAAAGATGCCCAAAAGTTCTTATGTAATCGTATCGAAACATATACCTCCGGTCAATGTAAGACATTGAAAGACTAAGGATTAGCAACATCGCATGCAACCCTAACCCGATCACCTACCCCGACCAGCCCGGACTGCCCTACCCGTTTGCCTTGATCATCTGCTCGGCATGCTTTCGCGAAGTCTCGGTGAGCTTCGCGCCCGAAAGCATCCGCGCTACCTCTTCGGTTCGCTCGTCGCCACTAACTTCGCGGACGCTGGTCTTCGCTCGTCCGCCGACGGTGCGCTTTTCGATCAAGTAGTGATGATCGGCAAAGGTCGCAATCTGCGGAAGGTGAGTCACACACAGCACCTGGTTGCTCTTAGCCAGCGCCTTCAATTTTTTCCCGACCGCTTCCGCCGCTCGGCCGCCAATGCCGGTATCGATCTCGTCGAACACCAGCACGCGCTGCCCTGCAGAATCGCGCGCAGAATTTTTCTTACGCGCGGAATTCGCGCCCGCTTCCACGCATGCTTTCAAGGCCAGCATCACGCGCGACAGTTCGCCTCCCGATGCAATCTGCTCAAGCGGTCGCATGGTCTCACCCGCATTCGTCGCAATCCCGAATACCACTTGGTTGATGCCCGTAGAAGTCCATCTTTCTTCAGCATCGTGTTCTTCCGCGACAATCGCAAAGGAAGCGCGCATCGCCAGATCGTTGATCTCGGCCTCAACTGTTTTCTCCAGTTTTCGCGCCGCCTCCGCTCGTTTGTGCGAAATGCTGCGCGCCGCTTTGCGATACAGTTCCGCGGCCACACCTAACTGCGCGCGCAGTTCGCCCAGCACCTGATCCTTGTTCTCCATCTCTGATATCTTTCGCCGCACCTCTGCGCCCAAAGCGATCACGCGCTCCAACTCCGGCCCATATTTGCGTTTCAGCCGGTCGTGCAGAGCCAGCCGCTCCTCAATCTCAGCCAGTCGCTCCGGAGACGCGTGAATTCCGCCCGCATAGTCACGCAGCGTCGCGCCCACATCTTCCACGCTGATCCGCGCCGACTCCAACGCGGCAAGCGCTTCGTGAAACTTTGGCTCATAGCGCGCGAGTTCCTCCAGATGTTTCTGCGCCGCCCGCAAGCTCGACGAGGTCGAAGCATTGCCCTCATATAGAAGATCAAACGCGTTCATCGCAGCGCCGTAGATCTTCTCGGCATTGGCCAGCACACGCTTTTCTGCTTCGAGCCGCTCATCTTCGCCCGCCGTAAGCTTCGCCTCTTCGATTTCGCGCGCCTGAAAACTCCACAGATCCATTAGCCTTGCGCGGTCACGTTCATCCTGCTCGAGTTCCACTATCCGCGCCCGAACCCGCTTCCAACTCGCGAACGTCGCCGCGACTTCCTGCAACTCGATTCCCGCGTAAGCGTCCAGCAGGCTCTGTCGTGCCGCGCTGTCGAAGTTCACAATCGACTCATTCTGCGCGTGAATCACTCCCAGATGCGGCGCGAGTTGCTTGAGTACGCTCACCGTCGCTGGCTGATTGTTGATGAAGACCCGCCCTTTTCCGCCTGCCGCAATCTCGCGCCTTAAAATCAGGGATGAGCCTCCCGTATCCGCATCCAATCCATTGCTCTCCAGAATGTCTTCGATCACGCGCGCCGTAGAATCTTCGCTGTCAAACACGCCCATAACGACCGCCCGCTCCGTCCCCGCACGAATCACATCGATCGAGGCCTTCTCCCCCAGCAGCAATCCAAGCGCGTCGATCAGAATCGACTTCCCCGCGCCCGTTTCGCCGGTAAGCAGGTTCAACCCCGGCGCGAACTCGATCGCCGCGTTGTCGATCACCGCATAATTTTCCAGTCGTAATTCAGTGAGCACAACGATCCTGTCTTCTTTCTTCTGGCGCCGCTAGATCGCTCGGCCACTCCACTCTCCACCGCAACAACTACCCAATTCACGCGCAGCATAGCACAGACACTCCTCGCTGGCTGGGTTGATTCGTTTGTCTTCGATCGCCGGCGCTCCATTGACCCCTTCGGTACCCCAACTCGGCACGCGGCGCCATAGGTCTATAATCCAAGAGGGGGTTTGTCCGAGAATCAATGCACTTGCCTTCGCTCCTGCTGTTTTTTGTCGGCGGCGAAATCGTCGATCTAATCCTCCAAACCGGTGCGGTCGCCAAGACGGTTCTTCTTCTCCTCCTTGCCTTCAGCGTATTTTCCTGGGCTGTCATCTTTTCGAAATGGCGCGTTCTTGGCGCTGCCCGTAAGCAAAGCCAACGATTCGTCCGCGCTTTGCGCAAGGCGCAGCGGCTGCAGGAGATTGCCTCTGCCGCCGAGCAGTTCCGTCCCAGTCCTCTGGTAGGAGTTTTCGAAGGAGCCGTATCGGAATACCGCCGCCAGATGGGCACCACCGGCGGAATCCACAGTCCCGCGTCGATTCAGCGCGCCATGCAAGTCGCATCTTCCGAGGAAATCACCCGTCTCGAGCGCAATCTCCCGTGGCTCGCCATCACCGCCGCCGTGACTCCCTTCATCGGATTGTTCGGAACGGTGTGGGGAATCATCGACGCCTTTCATGGCCTCGGCACGGCCGGTGCAGCCACGTTGCGCGCCGTTGCTCCCGGAATTTCTGAGGCCCTCATTACAACAGCCGCCGGACTCGCTGCCGCCATTCCCGCCGTGATCGCCTACAATCTTATTGTTGGGTCGATTCGCGAAATGGCTGCTGGCAACGATGATTTCTCCCTTGAGATGCTGAACTTGGTCGAGCGCCAGCAGGTGCAAGCGCCCAGCGAGGTCCGCCGCTGATGGCCTTCACCACCGCCAATGGACGCACCCAGACCGCGCTGGCCGACATCAACATTACGCCGCTCGTCGACGTTGTCCTCGTTCTGCTGATTATCTTCATGGTGACCGCACCGGTTTTGCAGTCCGGCATCGAAGTCAATGTGCCGCGTACGCGCACGGTCAAGCAAATCACCGAGGAGCGCCTCGTCATCAGCATCGACAAATCGCAGCGCATCTTCCTGGGCAACGACCCCATCAACATCAACCAGATTGGACCAACGCTCAAGCAGAGGATCCGCGATCCCCGGCATCAGTCCATCTACCTGCGCTCCGATCAGGATGTTCCTTTCGGCGCATTCGCCACGGTAATGGACGCCATCAAGCAGGCCGGCATCAGCAACGTCAGCATCGTGACACAACCGATCGATTCGCATGGCAGCCAGCGCTAGCAATGATTTCGAACAGAACGGGCTCAGACGGCCTCTCGCCTGGTCGGCGGGGCTGCATCTCGCCTTCGGCGTTTTCATCCTGCTCTGGTCGGCGTATGTCACGGGCTTTCGCGGGCAAGGCTGGGGTGCCGGCGGCGGTGGGGATGCATTGGGAGCAACTCTGGTGACCTCCGTTCCCTTGCCCGCCAGCCTTCAACCAACTAACAATGTGCTCGCCAACGAATCCACGGGACTTTCCAAATCGCAACCCAGGGCAGAGGAGAAAGAGCCCGAAGCAATTCCGATTCCCGAGAAAAACGCTAAACTCAAAACAAAACCTACCGCCAGTACATTCCGCAGCAAGCCTGAGCCGCAACCAGAAG
>Ga0187784_10004434_pt1 | contig 11365 bp, 8 predicted proteins | sample 1015_SJ02_MP15_2_FD_132964 | JGI IMG/M metagenome (GOLD analysis project Ga0187784, IMG submission 132964) | Tropical peat soil microbial communities from peatlands in Department of Meta, Colombia - 1015_SJ02_MP15_20_MG | ecosystem: Environmental > Terrestrial > Soil > Wetlands > Peat | place... | reverse complement strand
GGTACCCGTAAGTCCTAGAAAACATGGTAGGCCTGGAGGGATTCGAACCCCCGACCCACGGTTTAGGAAACGAAAACGTCCCCTATCCCTTGTTTGGAATCAGTGAGTTAACCTGAATCCTGCGTCATGAGCGTCCTAAACATCGTTGCGAATATTGAGCCAAGCGGTCGCACGGTGTATCCTGGCACTTACACGCAAACCGCACTAAAAGTGAGGTTTGGATGTAATGGCCCGTGGACCGCGAAATTTGCGCGTCAGCATGGATGGAGTGGGGCTCACGCAATTCGGCGGCGTGACGCTCGTCGAGCAATTTTTCCAGCGAATCGGGTTGCGAGGCTCCCTTTCCCAGCGCATCCGATTCACCCAGAGAAACAACCGCTACAGTATCAGCGAATCGCTGGAAGCATTGCTCTACCCGCTGGTCTTGGGGCTCAGCCGCATCGAAACCACCGAACCCTTCGTTACAACGGCGTGTTTCACTACCTGGCCGGCCTGCCGGGCTACCCCGATGCGACCACCTTGCGGCGCTTCCTGGATCGGTTCGCGCACCGGGGACGAAACTCCTTCCTCAAGTTGCACGACGCCTGGCGCGTGGCGATGCTGGGACAACCGTCCCAAGCGATCCTCGATTTGGACAGCACCGTGTTGACCGTCTATGGCCATCAGGAACGCGCCGAGGTGGGCTACAACCCCAAAAAGCGCGGCCGGCCCTCTTACCTTCCGCTGCTTTGCTTCGAGGGGAACACACAGGATTGTTGGGAGGGCAGCTACCATCCCGGCAACACCCATGTCTCGACAGTCACCATTCCCTTGCTGGAGCGTGCCTTCCCCAAGTTGCCCAAGTCGATCCGAGAGGTGCGCGTTCGGGCCGACGCCGCCTTCTTCGATCAGGAATTGGTGCGATTTATCGAGGCAAAACGGGCTTTCTATGCGATCGTGTCGCGGCTCACTCGGCCATTGAAAAGCCGCCTGTCGGGATTGCGCTATCGCCCGATCTCGCCGGGAGTGTGGGCGGGCGAGTTCCAATATTGCCCTCAGGGGTGGCCTGGGCCGCGACGCTTCGTAGTGATCCGTCGGCCGGTGCCGGAAGAACCCTCGGCCCAACTGACCTTGTTCCAAATGGGCGGTTACACTTATCAAGCTTTGGTCACCAACCTGGCACTGCAGCCGCTCAACCTTTGGCGGTTCTACAATCGGCGGGCGCGAGCGGAGTTGATCATCCGAGAATTGAAGTACGCCTACGCCCTGGGCAAGATTCCGACGAACGACTTCCAGGCCAACGAGGCGTTCTTCCAGATTGCCATGCTGGCTTACAACCTGCTGAACTGGTTCAAGCGACTCTGTGTTCCACCCCATCTGCAGCGAGCTACGTTGCAGCGTCTTCGCCAGCGCTTGTTCGTGGTACCGGCCCAACTGGTGCGACCAAGTGGGGTTCCGACTCTGCGTCTTGCCCCGAGCTATCCATGGACCAGCGACTTCTTGGAAACACTGCGCCGAGTGCGGCGGCTGCAACCGCCGTTCTGAGACTCCCGGCTGAGAACATCGCTGACAGACCGAACGAGTTGATTGAAGCTCAGAAATCATCCTTTTTCACGCAGGATTCAGGTTAACAAGTCAGCCCCAGCACCGTATCGCCGCAGGGACAGAAGGTCAAGCGGGATTCGACCCGATTAATTTTGTCAGCAATAAAGTTCTCAGCAACACCGATTTGGGCCTTGCTCCTCCCACATTGGAAATGCGAATTGTGAACCCTTGCCGGGTCGACCCCAAGGGCTTTGTCCCCTAATTATGGAGACGAGCGCTTGAGTTGGGCGGATGTGCGAGCGGTCGCTGCGACTCTGGCCAGCCCCGCCACGTTGATAACCTATCCGTGGAAGAGCGCCGCCAGCGGCAAAAAGCGCAGGAAGCCGGGCAGGTTCCGGACCAGCGCCTCGGCGCGGATTTCCTCCCTGACGTATAGGCGCACATAGGCGTCGAGCGCCGCCTGGGGCTCCGCAGCCTGCCACACGACCGGGATGCTTCCGAAGCGCGGGACACGCTCAAGATTGAAATCACGCCCTAACTCGGCGGGCACAAGCGGGTGCATGGTGCGCACGACAGCGCGGCCCGCCAGTAAGTTGGTGGCGGCGGTCTTCAGCCCACGGGCACTCGACCCCAGGAGGATAAACCTTCTTCGGTCGGATTCGATCGCGCGATGTACCTCGTTGAGCAAGGGCGGAATGCGTTGAACCTCATCCAGTACTACCACACGCTGTGGAGGTATTTTACGAAGCTCCATGCCCAACAGGCCAGGACTGGCCACTAGACTCTGATAGCGTGACTCATCGAGGAGGTCCACGAAATAGGCTTCAGGAAACCGGTCCCGCGCTCAGGTGGTCTTACCCACCCCGCGGATCCCGAGGAGAAAGAAGCTGCCCTTGGGAGGTGAAGCCAAGCGGATGTAATGTTGGTTGGCAACCATGACCGTACCTACGGAGTTCGCTCTCCATCCTAGCGAGGAAGGGATCACGGGGGAGCTGGTACTTCCCCAAATTGCCCTCCAGTACGGTCGAGCGGAGGATCTCCCCTCCACTGGGCATCGGCACGCGCTCCCAGTCACGCTCCGCAATTCCGCCTCGAGCTCCTTAACCTTCCAGCTCGACGTGGCGAGCCGGTATTCTTCGCTTCACCGCTTTATCGCCGCCAGTTCCTCCCCGGTCACCTAACTCCGACCAAACACCCCGTCGCGAAAGTTGCCTTGGGATAGGCATAGCGGAGTGGGATCCGCGGTTTCGATCCTCTGTGCTGCCTTTCTTCCGGTGCGCGTTGATCCGTCCGAGTGGAGACTGCCGCACGTTTGTCCAAGTTTTATGACTATGAACTTCTTGAAATGAGAGAGCAGAGCGAGTCCGTTGCTGGTGACTCTGCTCCTCAATATAAAAGGAGAAGTAGTCATGAGTGGCAATACACATTCCGTATCTCAGGAGGGGCTGAGTACCCGCCTTCGGAGGCATGAGTCTCAATGTTCTGTTTGCACCCATCCCCAGCGCCAGGAGATAGAGGAAGCCTGGCTTGACTGGGCCAACACAAGCGGGCTGGCCGAGAGATTCAGACTCAGCCGGTACTCTGTCTATCGCCATATGCACATCTTGGGCCTCTATAGGGAACGGCAGAATAGAATCAAGCGGTTGTATGAAAAAATCCTTGAGCGTGGGGAAATCACCTCCTTCAGCGGTTCCGACATCCTGAAGGCGCTTAGAGATTACACGGCGCTCTGCGAGAGGGAAGAGGCGAAGCAGGCGGCCAGTCTGCCGGCTCAAGAACTGCTTGACCCGGTGTCAGGGCAGCAAGCCGAGGTGCCTGCCGCGGACCGGTCTGCCCCGGAAGAGTCGGCACCTCAGCCCGCTTCGGAGGGAGGAACAGTTCCGGTGGCCGAGGGTAATCAGCAGTGTGAACCGGCTGTAACGCCTTTGTCTAGCCCGGATGTGCAAAACCTGGAACCTACTGCCGTTAGCACGGTGCAGTAGGGTCAGGGGAAACAACGGCGGGCGGTCATCTCCGCCTGGGACGAAGGTGAAGTGTGCCTCGCTCACCTCAACCGAGAACCGCTTTCCGCGCAGCCGAACCGTTCAGATTTTTCGACTTCGATCTCCTCAGTGCGGCGCGGCGCGGTTGCTGTCGGGAGCCAAAGTGTAGGCGGCGGCTCGCTTTTCCGGGGCGGCACCACCAGAGCAGGTTCGGTGTATCCAGTCCCAGGAATTGGCAACGCAAGCTGGGCAGCGATTCTGAAAGGAGGAGTGTATGTGTGCAGAGAACTTCGGCACCAGCGTGCCGCAAACCCAGCATGAAAGCGATAGCGAGGAGAAGATTCAGAGGCCTACCGCATCCACGGTCTTGGACCTTATCCAGACCAAGCTAGAGGACCCAAAGTTTGATGCCTATGAACTGATGCGGCTCGTGACCTACGTGATTGCTACACTTGCGATGCGCATCCTCAGGCTGGGGTTTACGGCCGAGGAGAGCTACATCCGGCGCCACCTTGCCAAGTGTGTAGCACCTTTACGGGCCCTGGGGCGTTCGATCATTGACACCGACAAACTGCGAGAGAGAGCGGACGTGATCTTCTGGGACGGGGAGAAGATCAAGCTCGTCTCAGATGCGATAGTAGGGTGGTTCATTGAAGCCATGAGGCAAGCGGGACTGGGGGAGTTTGAGCGTGGCATGGTTATGCGCAACTACCGTGATTTGGCGGCCCAAAACGAACCCCAGTTGCGCCGACAGACGGAGAGGTAGGAAGGCCAGACGCAGACCTGAGGCCCGCCATCCCGGCGCCGGAGTTGTGCGCGGTGCAGCCACAGGAAACGGTCCGCTTCGCGGTGGGGGCAGCCCAAGGAGAGGGACCCGATGGAGGGTCGAGGGGCCCAGCGATAGGCTAGGTATATAGGACGTTGGGCGCGACGGAGAGTAGGCCCCAAGATCAGTGGGTCTGGAAATCGAGGGGCGCGGTGGTCTCCGGGAAGGACCCCCCGCCGGCGGCTTTGATCACGATGATCGCCCTACGAGCGACTCGGTTGGATGAACACCAAGGGTGCAACACCACGCGACAGTTGCATGACCATAAGTTACTCATAATAAATAACTTGACTTGTTCCAAGGTGCAACACATTGATCTTTGGCGGACACAGTTCGTGGCTGGCGACGACCTTTGCTTATTGCCCCATCGCCGATCACGGGCATTGCTTAGCGCTGGCCCCAAAAACGAAGGTCACCGCCCCGGATCAGAAAGATGTGAAGGGCTGGCCTTCGTGTTCGCCAATCTAATAAATCGTGCAGATGTTGGGATGATCCAACGCCGAGGCGGCGCGGGCTTCACGCTGGAAGCGTTCCAACGCCTGCGGGTCTTTAGAAAGGTTTTCGGGCAAGAACTTGAGTGCAACGAAGCGGCCTAGCTTCGTGTCCTCGGCTTTGTAGACCACTCCCATGCCCCCACCGCCGAGCTTCTCCAGGACACGGTAGTGTGACACGGTCTGGCCGACCATGGGACCAGCCGATTCGTCTAAGGCGCCAATCTCCACCATCTGGCGGGGAGTAGGAATGCGCGGATCAAGGCCTCGATCACTCAGGAAGCGCCCAGCTTCCTGATAGTTGCTAAGAAGCTTCTCCACTTGCTGCCGCAAATCAGCCTCGGGACAGCTTTGCCCAAGGAACGCAGCTCTTTCGGAAGGTTTCAGCGCAAGAGCGGCTTCAAACAGCGCCTTTACCCTGGTCCAATTGTCCGGCGTCATCTCCATGGCCTTCCTTTCTCCATAGAGCCAGGTTTTTGCAGTGTTCCGTTCCCGATCACGGTCTTAGAGGAAACCCCGAGGACTTCGGCCACTTCCTCGACCGTGAGGCCACCAAAGTAACGCAGTTCGACGATCTGGCTCTGGCGCGAGTCCACGGCGGCCAAGGCCTGGAGAGCATCGTCTAGAGTCACCAGATCTGGGCCGGGAGCTTCCGCCACCACCAACGCCTCCTCCGGCTCCAAAGGCGTCGCTTCACCCCCGCGCTTCGTGGCACGGCGGGAGCGGGTCCAGTCCACCAGAATCCGGCGCATCACCCGTGCCGGCACCTCGAAGAGATGCACGCGGCTTTGCCATCCTACGCGCCGAGTATCTACCAGCCGCAGGTAGGCCTCGTTCACCAGAGCCGTGGTCTGAAGCGTGTGGCCGGAACGCTCCTGTGCCATGTAGCGTTGCGCCAGCCGGTGCAGCTCCCGGTACACCAGGGGCACAGCTTCTCCATGGCACCCGCCTCCCCCTCGCTCCATGCCTGAAGCAGTTCAGTTACTTCGTGCTGTGCCCTTTCCATCAGAGTGCTCCCGGACTGCGGGTCCAGGACGCATAAAGATTATCACATGTAAGAGGGATCTGTGTGTACGAGGCTGGCCAGAAGTGTGAGGCAGGTTTCCTTCTTGCCGATACGATGTGGGAGCCCCGTCCGACCGGCCGCGGCGGCAGGGAATATTTTCCCAAAATCTGGAGAGAATACAATCAATTGGAGCAAAGCGGCCCCCCGCCCCGTTTCTAGGACTTGCGTTTTCAGTGAGAATTGCACCTCAGAAGCTTTTGAAAAGTGGCCATCGGCGTGCTAGGATATGAACCAGATTTTGGCAACCTTCGGAAGCTGAGGACAGGGGGCTAGCGCTTGGATCCCCTACGATGCGTTCTCAAGCGGACCCGCTCTGCACTGCGCAAAGGCGCCTTTCCGGGCATCTTTGCCCAGTCTAGTTATGACAATTGTTCCGCACCCAAGGGAATATCCGAAAACCTCAAGGAGGTAATCATGGACGGAAGCGTTTTGCACTCCTGCAAAAAGGGACTGTTCCCAGGATTGTTTTCCTTGCTTGTCGGGCTGCTGGTGTTTCCAGCGCTCGCTTTGAGCCAAGGGACCAACGTGGCCCTGCTGCGTGGTACGGTGCTGGATCCGACCGAGGCAGCCGTACCGGGCGTAAAGGTCTCCATCATGGACATAAATACCGGAGTCGTCACGGAAACAACTACAGACGCGGCAGGACGCTATATTTTCAATGAAGTCAAGCCAGCTACGTACACCGTACGAGCGATAGCAACCGGGTTTAAAACCTATGTCCGCGAAAACGTCACTCTGCTGGTAGGCCAACAAACCGACCTCGATATTACGCTCGTGATTGGACAAAGCAAAGAGACGGTGGAAGTCACCGCCGCCGCCCCACTCCTGAATACAGTCAGCGGCGCACTGGGCACAACTGTGACGACTGAAATGATCAACGATTTGCCGCTAAGTGGGCTTGACATCACCGGCCTCTCCTACTTTTCGCCTTCGGTCACTGAGGTGACGGGGAGCGGCGTCGATACTCTGGGCGGTACAAACTTCGTCTCCAACGGACAGCGCAACGCCACGGCGGAATTCCGCTGGGATGGCGCGTTGCTCAGCCATCCCGAAGGAGGCGAGGGGGCCACGACCATAGTCAATTACCTTCCTATCCCGGACGCCATTGCGGAATTCAGCCTTCAGAACAACAGCTTTTCCGCGGAGCATGGTAGTAACGGCGGGACGATTGTGAACATCGTCACGAAGTCCGGCACAAATCAGTTGCATGGCAGCGGCTTTTATCTTTATCAGCGGCCCTGGCTCAATGCTAATGACTTCTTCTCGAACCTGGGGGGCGTTCCTAAAGGGCAATTTACCTACGATCAATACGGTGGCTCGATCGGCGGTCCCATCAGGAAGAACAAGACCTTCTTTTTCTTCGATTACGAAAGAATTCGCAACATCACACCGACGACTTTTGTTACCACCGTGCCTACCACCCTCCAGCGGCAAGGGGATTTTTCCCAGACCTACAATGCGGATGGCACCTTGCAACAAATCTTCAACCCCTACCAAGTTTCTTGTACGACTTCGCAGGGAACCCAGAACTGTATCCGGCAGCCCTTCGCAAACAATGTGATTCCGCCTAACATGATAAATCCTGTCATGCAAAAGGTGATTAACCTGTACCCACTCCCCACCGGCCCAGGGCAGCCCGGAACCGCCATCAACAATTACATCCAAAAGGTCGAGGACACAGGGCCCTGGTATCAATATGACATTCGGATCGACCAAGACTTTTCGCAAAAAAGCCGCCTCTGGGGACGATATAGCGTTGCACGCAATCCCACCTACACGCCGGATCCCTTTCTGGCGCCTCAAACCTCCGACTATAACACCGACCAAGCATCCCTGGAGCACATCTGGAATCCCAATCCCAACCTGCTGTGGACTAATCGCGTCGGACTGGTGCGCTGGGTCAACCCACAGAAGGTGCTGCCCACGGTTAATCCCCTGAGTCTCGGCTTTCCCAGCGAGTTGATTGACAACCCGTGGTATGACCAAACGAATTTTCCTGATATTTCGGTGGCCAACTATCAGGGTTTGGTAACCGATGCCTGCTGCACGAATACTCTGGAAACCGACACTCAATGGATGTTCGATTCAACCGTGACCAAAGTGAAAGGCGGGCACAACATAAGGTTGGGCGGAGAAAAAAGGATTTTCCTCAATAACTTTGTTCAGCCTGGGGACAGCAGCGGCGGATTGACGTTTGGCCAGGACGTGACCCAGCAGAACGTCTTCCTCCCCAATACGGACCTAGGCAACGGCATGGCTTCGCTCTTGCTCGGTTGGGGCGACAGTGGCGGCGCCAGCGGTGTCGGAGAAGTGCCGGCGGTCGCCAACCGCTCGGCAGAGACCTCCTTCTTCGTTCAAGACGATTGGAAAGTGACTCGCCGCCTGACCCTCAACCTGGGATTGCGTTATGAATGGAGCACTCCCTACACGGAGCGCTTCAATCGAGCCCAGTTTTCTTGCCTCAATTGCGACACTGGGATCAATGTTCCCTCGGTCCCGGGTCTCGAGGGCATCTGGCCCGCGAACGGCATGGAAATTTACGGCACGAACATCCTGGCTACTCCCAGCCGCCGCAGTCCGAGTACACAGTACGACCATCTCGCCCCACGGCTGGGTTTCGCTTATGAGTTGACGCCCAACACGGTGCTGCGCGGCGGCGCGGGCGTCTACTACGGCATGAACTATGCCACCAACTGGCAGTATGGAGGCCAAAACTGGCAGGGGGGCGCCAACATCAATTTCTCCCTGGACGGCAACATCACCCAGTACGCCACCATTGCCAACCCTTTCCCGGCGGGTTTTCTGCTTCCCGAGGAAAGGCAATACGGCAACCTGGCGCAGTGGGGATATTCCGATTCCAATCATCAAGGCCTCAAAAACATAAACGCCGATATCTACATGTGGAACATGGGGATTCAGCGCCAGTTTGGCACGACGATGCTGGAGGTCAACTATTCGGCCAGCCGCAGCACCCACTTGCCGTGGAACTACTCGCCCGCCAACTACAATTACATCGCCGATGCGCCGCGCGAGCAGTACGGCAGCAACGGCCTTTACAACCTTGTTCCCAACCCCTTCTATTATTTGTTCAGCGGTTCCAATCCGATGTTCAATCAGCCTCCCTCGGTCTATGCGCAACCCACTGTCCAGCTTATCAACCTGCTGCGCCCCTACCCCCAATTCCCGGGATCGTTCACGGGATTTCCGCCTTTTGCCGCCAACGCTTTTTATAATGCCTTGCAGGTCCACTTTGAAAAGCGCGCTTCGAGGGGGTTGATCTTCCTGGGTAATTACACCTATTCGCATTTCATTTCCGATTCTGACGAAGGAGGCAATGCCTGGATTGGAAACCTGGAGGCCGGCGAGCCCCAGGACTTAAACAACCTCGCCGCCGAAAAGAGCGTCAGTGGCAATGACACGCCCCATCGCCTGGTCTTTGCCATGGTCTATGAATTACCCATCGGCCACGGCAAGGCTTACGGAAACCACATGAACCGCGTGGCGAACGGCTTCCTGGGGGGTTGGCGGGTGGCCCCTTGGGTGACTTTCCAGACCGGCCAGCCTATTGATATCTCTGACGGTAACAGCGCCTTGGCAGACGGGTCCCAGCGCCCCAACTTCAGTGGTGGTGATCCCTGCACCGGCACCAGCAATTACGCCATCATTAATGGCAATCCAGGCGCCAACTACTTTAAGGTGAATGACTTTACCCACGCGGATGACCAGACACCGGGCAATTCCCCGCGCTATTTCTCGAACTGTCGTGTCCCGGGGATCCACAATCTTGACCTTGGCTTTACAAAGAAGATTAACTTCACCGAAAGCAAATATCTCGAGGTGCGGGCCGAATTCTTCAACTTTACGAATACCCCTCGTTTTTCGGTGCCGGGAACTTCTTTTTATTCTGGGTCGTTCGGCATAATTGGCGGTCAGCAAAATGGCCCCCGGGGCGGACAACTTTATGCGAGGTTCATTTTCTGAGCTGCCGGTGTAGGGGCGAGTTTACCTCGCCGTATCAGAGTGTAGGGGCGCTTCGCGAAGCACCCCTACACCCGCCCTATCACGCTCGACAGTATCACAGGTGCGAGACTATCAGGTTTTCAGGGATTAAAAGTAAAAGAACGGTAATTCCGCCCCCACGGGGACTGCTGCTTGTGGGGGTGGGAATGTTGTTCTCCTCCCTCGCCCTGGCTCAACTCCCTGGCAGCTCCGAGGATGCCCAGGCCCATGCTAACCAGGGATTGCACCTTCTCGAAGCGGGTGATCTTGCAGGCGCCGAAGCGGAATTGCGCTTGGCGGTCCAGAAGGCTCCCAGGGACGCCGGGTTCCTGGGAACGTTAGGCGCCATTCTCGGAATGGAGCACAAGCTTGCCGAGTCCAACGTGTATCTGGAGAAGGCTCTGAGAATCGACCAGCACAGCACCCAGACTCGTCGCAACCTGGCCTCCAACGAGTTTCAACTGGGTGACCTTTCCTCGGCTCGCAAAAATCTCCTGCTCCTTCTCGAGAACGATCCGGCGGACAAAGGCGCGATTCTATTGCTGGGCATGGTGGATGAAGAGCTCAAGGACTACACCTCAGCCATACGCTTGCTCTCTTCCGTCCCCGATGAGGTGGTCCAACGGCCTCAGTCCATCAGCGCGTTGGCGCGGGCATATTATAATACCAGCCAACTGGAGAAAGCGCGTGAAACACTGCACCGCCTGGCCGACCCCGAGGGAGTCTTCCTGGGTGGGGAAGTGGCGGCCCAGGCTCGTGACCTTGCGACGGCGGAGCAAATGTTCGCTTCCATCCGCTCAACCTACCCGGATAGGGCCAAACTCGATTACCACCTGGCTCGTGCCCAGTACCAAGCCAGAGAGTTCTCGGCATGCCTCGAGACTCTTCAACCCCTCGACGCGGCAGGTCAGGCAACCAGTGAAATCGAAAACCTCATCGGCTGGTGTTACGAAGGGCAAGGTGACTTTGGGCGGGCTGTGGCCGCTATGGACCAAGCGATCGCAAGAGATCCGACCCGAGAATCAAATTACCTGGACGTGGGCAGGATCCTGCTCGAAGCTCATCGTCCCAAGGGGGCCCTGGAGGCCGCCAAGACGGCCCTCGCTGTGGCCCCCGATTCTGCCCGGGCTTACGGCCTGAAGGGGCTGGCAGAGAGCGAGCTTTCTCAGCCTATCGACGCCGTCCGGTCTTACCTTCAGGCGGTCAAATTGGATCCTAATAGTTCAAAAGCACTGCTGGGCTTGGCAATCGCCCAGGAAAGGGAGGGCAAGATTCAGGATGCTCAGGCCACCTTCGAAAAGGGCATCCGGCAGTTTCCCGGCTACGCCGTCTTCTATCAAGAGTATGGGAAAATGCTCCTGATTTTTCGCGGCGATGACCCCGAAGCTTCCGAGGCTCACGCGGTTTCTTTACTCACCAAAGCAATAACCCTGGATAATAACCTGGCTGTGTCGCATTTCGAGCTTGGCAACCTGGC
>Ga0187784_10004433_pt1 | contig 11366 bp, 8 predicted proteins | sample 1015_SJ02_MP15_2_FD_132964 | JGI IMG/M metagenome (GOLD analysis project Ga0187784, IMG submission 132964) | Tropical peat soil microbial communities from peatlands in Department of Meta, Colombia - 1015_SJ02_MP15_20_MG | ecosystem: Environmental > Terrestrial > Soil > Wetlands > Peat | place... | reverse complement strand
GTCCCTCGATGATGCTTGGAGCGGGCTCGCCCGACTCCGTTGATTGACACCATCAATTTGAGGGACGACCGCCCTTAACGCGAGTGGCCGGTTGGCTCCGTTGGCCCGTTACCCCATCTACGGTCTGGGCTCGGGCGCACCAAAACCCCGCCCGGCATCGGCCGCGGCACGCCGGTGGTGCTCGGAAACGTCAGCGGCAGGCCTTTCAGCGAGCGCACCGCCAGGAACGCGAAGGCCTGCGCCTCGAGCGCATCGGCCGACCAGCCGACCTGATCGGCGGTCTCGACCGTCGCGCCGCGCAACTGCTCCGCCAGCATGCGTAAGAGCGTCGGATTGCGCGCGCCGCCGCCGGCCACGATCCAGCTCCGCGGCGCGCGCGGCAGGATCGCGATCACACGCGCCACGCTGGCGGCGGTGAGCGCCGTCAAGGTCGCGGCGCCGTCCTCGAGGCTCTTCTCGCCAAGGCCGGCATGCGCCGCGACCCAGGCGCGAAAATCGTTGCGGTCGAGCGATTTCGGGCACGGCCGAGCAAAGAACGGATGGGTCAGCAACGTGGCGATTGCGGCCGCGTCGACCGTCCCGGCGGCGGCCGCGCGCCCCTCCTCGTCGCGCCTTGCCCCGTTGCGCGCGCGCATGAAGTCATCGATCAGCGCATTGGCGGGACCGGTATCGCAGGCGATCGGATCGGCGTCGCCGTCGATGAAGGTGATATTGGCGACGCCGCCGAGATTGAGCACCGCGATCGGGTGCGGCCGGGAAAGCGAGCGCGCGAGGGCGCGGTGGAACACCGGCACGAGCGGCGCGCCCTGGCCGCCGGCCGCCACGTCGGCGGCACGAAAATCATAGACCACCGGCAGGCCGGTCGCGGCGGCGAGCCTTGCACCGTCGCCGATCTGCACGGTCAGCTTCTCGGCCGGCCGGTGCAGCACGGTCTGTCCGTGGAACCCGACCACGTCGATGCTGGCGCGGTCGATCTGGTTGGCGACGAGGAACGTGTTCACTGCGCTCGCGTGCAGCGCCGTCGACATCGCCTCGGCCTCGGCGAGCAGCGGCGGCCGCGCGTCGCGCGCGCGCAAGCCGACCGCCGCCTCCATGGCCCGGCGCAGCAGCGCAACCTCGTGCTCCTGATAGAAATGCAGCACGCTCGGGCCGAAGGAGCCGATGGCCGTGCCATCGGTTTCGATCGCGGCGACGTCGATGCCATCCATCGAGGTGCCGCTCATCAACCCGATCGCCCGCATGGCCCCGCCGATTCTATGAATCCCCTGCCGGACCTGTTACACCACCGGCCCGGCGGCAGCGACCCCGCCGCGCGTTGAAAAACGAGTGCCTGCCATGAGCGACTACAAATCGGATTTTCTGCGCATCCTGTCGGAACGCGGCTACATCCACCAGATTTCCGACGTCGCTGGCCTCGACCAGGCTGCCGCGGCGCGGAACGTGGTTTGCTATGTGGGCTATGACTGCACCGCGCCCTCGCTGCATATCGGCCACCTGATCTCGATCATGATGCTGCACTGGTTGCAGCAGACCGGGAACAAGCCGATCGCGCTGATGGGCGGCGGCACGACCCGTGTCGGTGATCCGTCGGGGCGCGACGAGACACGCAAGATCCTGAGCTACGAGCAGATCGACGCCAACAAGGAGTCGATCAAGGGCACCTTCGCGAAGTTCCTGACGTTCGGGGCCGCGCGGAGCGACGCCGTCATGGTGGACAATGCCGAGTGGCTGACCACGCTCAACTACATCGAGATGCTGCGCGAGGTCGGGCGGCATTTCTCGATCAACCGCATGCTGACCATGGACTCGGTGCGGCTGCGGCTCGAGCGCGAGCAGGAGCTCTCGTTCCTCGAGTTCAACTACATGATCCTGCAGTCCTACGACTTCGTCGAGCTCGCGCGGCGCTATGGCTGCAATCTGCAGATGGGCGGCTCGGATCAGTGGGGCAATATCGTCAACGGCGTCGAGCTCGGGCGCCGCATGGGCACGCAGCAGCTGTTTGCGCTGACCTGCCCGCTGCTGACGACTTCCTCGGGCGCCAAGATGGGCAAGACCGCGGCCGGCGCGGTGTGGCTGAATGCCGACCTGATGCCGGTCTATGACTACTGGCAGTTCTGGCGCAACACCGAGGACGACGACGTCACGCGCTTCCTGAAGCTGTTCACGATCTTGCGGCTCGACGAGATCGCGCGCCTCGATGCGCTCAAAGGCGCCGAGATCAACGAGGCCAAGAAGGTGCTGGCGACCGAGGCGACCGCGCTGCTGCACGGCCGCGCCGCCGCCGAGCAGGCGGCCGCGACCGCGCGCACCACCTTCGAGGAGGGCGTGCTCGCCGAGAGCCTGCCGACCGTCGAGGTGCCGCGCGGCGAGATCGAGGCCGGTCTCGGCGTGCTCAATGCCTTCGCGGAGAAAGCCGGCCTGGTCGCGTCGAACGGCGAGGCCCGCCGTCAGATCAAGGGCGGCGGGTTGCGGGTGAACGATGCCGCGGTGACCGACGAGAAGATGGTGCTTTCGGCGAAGGACCTTACGCCGGAGGGCGTGATCAAGCTGTCATTGGGCCGCAAGAAGCACGTGCTGCTGAAGCCGGTGTAGCGGCGGCACGGTAGGGCGGATTAGCGGCGAAGCCGCGTAATCCGCCGAATCCAAGTGGCGATTCAACGTGGCGATTCAGCCGGCGGATTACGGCGCTACGCGCCTAATCCGCCCTACGGTCATCGCGTCGGCGACGAATACGGCGGCACCGACTTGCTGTCGTCGGCGTTGCGGAACTCGAAGATCTTGCGCAGGAAGCCCGGCGCCATCATCGACATCGGGTTGACGCGCAAGGTCGCGTTGCCGGTCGGGCCGACGATCTCGTAGGTCATCCCGATAATGCCCTCGTTCTCGCCGCCGCCGACGAAGAAGCCGATCACCGGGATGCGCGCGAGGAAGTTGTTCAGCGCATAGGCGGGAACAAACGTGCCGCGCATGCTCACGAGGTCACGCGTATAGTCGAACGAGCCCTCCAGCGTCGCTCCCATCACCGGGCCCCACACCACGCCGTCACGAATGCCGAGCCGGCCCGGCGTCTTGGTGAACTCGGCGCGCATGCGCGCGAAGCTCACGCCGGCGGCGAAATTCTGCTGCACGCGCGCCGGATCGCCCTCGTTCGCCGCGACCTGCTCGAGCTGCTGCTCGCCGCGGATCGAGAAGTCGCGCACATTGATCACGCCTTCCTGCGGCCCGTGATCGCTGCTCGGCGGATCCATCGCGATCCACATTTGCCCGCCGACCACGCGCGAGTACACGTCGCTGAAGCGCAACAGCGCGCCGGCGTCGTTCGATTCCAGGTAGATGACCTTTCGCCCGCCCGGATAGGCGCGCAGGTCGCCCGACATCGCGGCGCTGCCGAGCTTCGCCGCCAGGCCGAACTCGCGGATGAAGCCGTTGCGGCGCGACAACCTTATTTCGACGTTGCGCAGCGCTTCGACATTGTAGCCCGTCACGGTCCCGAGCTTGAGATCGAGATCGAAGTCGCGGCTCGGCTTGCTCTTGTCGGCGGGCGGCGTGCTCGCGGTCGCCGACTTGATGAAGCCCCGGCCGTCGAACAGTTCGCCGCGCATCGTGACCTTGAGCACGCCGTCATTGCCGCGGTCCGCGCGCAGCGTCGCCTTGTCGCCGTCGGAGAGCTGGAAGGTCGGGAAGCTCGCGAGCGTGATCTCGTTGTTGGCATTGATCTCGATCATGCCGCGCACCAGCACGCCCGGCCCGTCGATCACGATGTCCTCGAACCGCATGATCGGCGGCCGGTCGATCGCCGTGAAGGTCACTTTCGTGGCCTTGCCGGAGGCCTTCCACCAGCCGGGGAGAAGCTCGCTGATCTTGGAGTCCTTCAGATCGGCTTCGATCTGATAGCGGCTCTCGCGATCCTCCGCGCCGACGCGGCCGGTCAGCCGGAACGGCACCGGGCCCGACATCATGTCGTTCATCCCGAGACCGAGCTTGGCGCGCCCGGCATCGTCGAGCACCGCCGTCATGCGCACCTCGGCATCCCGGTCGCCCGCCGGCTTGCGATAGTCGATATTCGCCGGCAATCCGCCGATCTTGACGTCGCCGCGCGTCGCGAAACCCTGGCTGTTGGCAACCAGCTTCAGCGCCGCGGCCTCGACTCTCTGGCCGCGCACCCATTTCTCGGCGACGAAGTTGGTGAGGTCCGCGTCGATCTGGTAGTCGAGGTTCTCGCGCGTCAGCTGGCCGGTCAGCGTATAGTCGAGCGCGATCTGCGCGGAGAAATTGCCCTTCGTGGTCGCGGGATCGAGCGACACATTGGCGGCATCCTTCAGCCGATCGATCGCCAGCAATTCGGCCGCGGCGTCGGCGCCGCCGTCGGCGTGGAAGCGCGTGCGCGCCGGCGAGGGTTTCGGGTGCGTGTCCGGCACCTCGAACACCGCATTGGAGAGCGTGATCTTGCGCCCGGACGGCAGATCGACCACGGCCTTGCCCACTTTCACCGTTGCGGTTCGGCCGCGCACCCGCGTGACGAGGTCGGCATCGCGCAGCACCGGCAATCCGTCGACCGGGCGCACGGTGTTGCCGCTCGTCACCATGTCGACCGACAGGCCGTCGTCGGGAAGCGGCGGGCCGCCCGGCTCGAGCGTGGAGAGCGGCGCGTTGGTGGCGACCTCGACGCGCTCGACCATGCCGCCATTGATCCGTTCGACCACCCATGTGCGCAGTTTCGGCGTCACCAGCGCCGGCCACAGCCGCTTGAACGCCGAGAGCGTCATCCGCGTGCCGGCCGTTCCGATTGCGATGCGCGGATCGGCGGTCGAGAAGTCGATCGAGCCCAAGACCGCGAAACCGCCCGCCGCGCCGCCGAGCTCCGCCTGATCGATCTCGAACAGCCGCCTGGTCGTGTCGATGCGCGCGCGCACCGCGATGCGGTCGATGATGAAGGGCGGTTCCTGCGAGCGGTCAGCCGACGCAAGCACGATCATCCCGCGCGGTATCGTGAGCAGCAGCGGCGCCCCGCTCTCGGCCGGCACCTTCAACTCCGCCATCACGCCGAAGCGGCTCGGTCCGGAGCGCGCTTCGAGCGGAAGCTCGAGCACGCGCGTATCCGGGTTCCAGCGCAGGTTGAGTTGCGCCTCGTCGATGTGGATCCGGCTGTCCGCATCGACGGCCGATCCGAAAAAGCCGGGGCCGGCAAGAATGCGTCCGTCCACCGATTGGACCGTCCCGTCGCGATCGATGTCGACGCGCAGCACGGCCGAAAGCGGCGAGTCCGCGCCGAAGTGGGAGTCGTTGGCACGCAACGCCAGCATCAGGTCCTTCGGCGATACGTCGCGGATGACCGTCTCGATGGTACGCGTGCCGTCCGCCTTCGGGGTTACTGTCGCGGTGAGCGACCACAGGCCGTCGGCGCCGGTCGAATTGACCGCGAACGCGATGCCGCCTTCCTTCGGCTTGGTCAGGCTGAGATTGATGTGCTCGAAGGTCCAGCGCTTGCCGTCGCGCTGATCGTCGACGACCAGCGTGCCGTCCTTCAGTCCGATCTCGGACAGCGCGCCGCCGTCGAGGCCGAGCGAATCGATTCGATCAACCCAGGCGAGCAGCGCAGCCAGCGGATTGGTGGTGACCTCCACCGCCGGGACGCGCTGCTCAGTCGCGTTGGCGGCCGACGCGACCGCGACCGAGCCCGTCACCGGCGTGGTCGCGGAGGAAGCCGGCTCGGTCAGGATGTCGATCGTGCCGGCGGCGTCGATGCGCAGCGAGAGCGCGGCGCCGATCAGGCTCAGCCGATCGGCTTGAATGCGACCCGTGAGAAGGCCGGCGCCGGCAAGGCCGACTTCCGCCTTGGGCGCGCTCGCCACGATCGTGCCCTGGGCATCGCGCACCACGATATCGCGCAACCGCAGCGCGGAGCGGCCGACCTCGTCGCGCTCGAGGACCGTTCCGCCAACCTCCACGTGATGACCGCCGCCGAGACGCTCCTCGATCGCCGAGGTGAGCCAGGGCGTCACCACGTTGATCGGGATCGCACCGGAGGAAAGCTGAAACCAGACGATGCCGAGGCTTGCGACCGCGGCGAACACCACGGCCCCGACGCCGAGCACGCACCGTTTCACCCAGACCGAGCGGCGGGTGGAAAAATGCGGACGGAAATGGTGATGGTGGTCGGAGCGCAGGTTGCCGGCGGCGCGCTCGACCAAGGCGCGGCCATAAAGGTGCAGGGTCGACATGACCCCACGCACGGCCGCCGCGAAGCTGGTCCCAGAACCGGTCATGCGCCGCCGGATGTCCCCTCGCTTTCGAGGCCCCTCACCTCGAAGTCAGGGGTATTCGCGGCCGGACCCTGACGGGACCCCTTGTCGCGCGAATCTCCCCCGTTTCGCCAGACCTTTACCAGCGACACGTCCCGGCTCACATTGCCACTGCGAAAGCGTCGAAAGGAAGGCATATGACGGTTCTGCAACCGGGCGACCGCGCCCCCGATTTCTCCTTGCCGGGCGACAGTGGTGACACGCTGTCGCTGCGCGACTTCAAGGGCCGCAAGCTCGTCCTGTATTTCTACCCCAAAGCCGACACGCCGGGCTGTACCAAGGAGGCGATCGCATTCAATGCCCTGAAAAGCGCCTTCGCGCGCGCCGGCGCCGACATCGTCGGGGTCTCGGCCGATCCCGTGAAGGCGATCGGCAAGTTCCGTGACAAGCACGGTCTGAAACTGGCGCTGGGCTCGGATGAAGAGAAGAAAATGCTGACCGCCTATGGGGCTTGGGGCGAAAAGTCGATGTATGGCCGCAAGTTCATGGGGGTGCGGCGGGTCACCTATCTGATCGGGCCGCAAGGGCGCATCGCGCAGGTCTGGGACAATGTCAAAGTCGACGGTCACGCCGAAGAGGTCCTCACCGCCGCCAGATCGCTGTGAGCGCAGGCCCCGTGCGCGAGCCCCGGCAAAGGCGCATCGCAGGCAGCAATCAAGGCCAATCGCTCGCGTGCGGGTTGCCGACTTCCGCGCGAGTCTGGTTGACAAATCGTTAAAGCGGTCCGCGCAATTTGAAGCTTTCCGGAAAATTAACCATGGAGCGGTCAAATCACCCGCTAGTGCCGCCCGCCTGAGGTTCCTGCGTCGGTCTTCAGACGGGCATGAGTGATCCGGGCCCGGTTGGGCACGCGCGGGAGTATTGATGTCGCAGCGGTCCACCGTTCGTGGTTACGCCGCAGGCCCTGTCCACTCCGGACATGACGGCCTGCGTGCGCAGCCGAAGCTGTCGCGCTCGCCTCTCGCTGACAGAACCGGCTGGACGCTCGGCCATGCCGGCCGCCAGGTGCGGGTTGGACCGGTCGTCTTCTGGACCATTGTCGGCTCGCTGGTGTTGATGGCCGCGTGGTCGGCGACGACCGCGACCTATTTCGCGTTCCGCGACGACGTGCTGACCCGCCTGCTCGCCCGCCAGGCGCAAATGCAGTTTGTCTACGAGGATCGCATCGCGGAGCTGCGCGGCCAGGTCGACCGCCTCGCCGGACGGCAGTTGCTCGACCAGGAGCAATTCGAGAGCAAGCTGGACCAGATCGCGCGCCGTCAGGCGCTGCTTGAATCGCGCAATGCCGCGCTTTCCGGACTGCCCGACCCTTCGGTGACCGGCTCGATCAAGCCGACCGCGCGCGGTCCGGCACCGGCCACGCCGGCATCGCCGCCAACGGCTGCGGCCCCGAAGCCCGCGCCGATCAACGATACCGTGATCCTGGTGCCGCCGCCGGAACGCGAGGCGCAGCTTCAATCGCGCACGCCGCTTAATTCCGGCGTCCGTCTTGCATCGCTGCAGACCAATGGCGGGCTCGAAGGCACGCTCGCGCGGCTGCAGCTCTCGCTCGATCGCTTCGAGGCCGGCCAGGTGCGCTCGCTCAATGCGCTCGAGGAGAGCTATGACGGCAAGGCGCGCAAGATGCGCAACATCCTCGCCGACCTCGGTCTCGACGTCGCCAAGATCGCGCCCGCTGCGCCGCCCGCGCGCGCCACCGGCGGCCCGTTCGTGCCCGCCGCCGCCGGCAACATCTCGGCCTTCGACCGCCAGCTCTACCGCATCCGCGTCGCGCGCGGGCAGGTCGACCGGCTCGGCCACGCGCTGACGAGCGTGCCGATCCGCAAGCCGATGCTCGGCGAGCTCGAGATGACGTCGGGCTTCGGCATGCGCGCCGATCCGTTCCTGCGCGCGCCGGCGATGCACACGGGTCTCGATTTCCGCGCCGACGCCGGCGAGCCGGTGCGCGCGACCGCCGCCGGCATCGTGACCAATGCAAGCTGGAGCGGTGGCTACGGCCGGATGGTCGAGATTGACCACGGCAACGGCCTCTCGACGCGCTACGGGCACCTGTCGGCGATCGACGTCGAGGTCGGGCAGAGCGTGAAGATCGGACAGATCGTCGGCCGCGTCGGCTCGACCGGCCGCTCGACCGGCCCGCATTTGCACTATGAGACGCGCGTCGACGGCGAGGCGGTCGATCCGCAGAAGTTTTTGCGCGCGGGGGTCAGGCTCGGCAGCGCCCTTTAGGATTTGTACCCCGGGTGAGCGAAGCGATACCCGGGATCGTGCCGGATCGCCGAATCAGCCCCGCATTTCGCTTCGCTTCATGCGGGCTACCAGAAGGCCCCCTACTCCACGTCCTCGACCTGGTCCGGCCCGCCGCCGAAGGCCTTGCGGGCAAGCTCGGCTTCCATGAACTGGTCGAGATCGCCGTCGAGCACGGCGCCGGTGTTCGAGGTCTGCACGCCGGTGCGCAGGTCCTTCACCATCTGGTAGGGCTGCAGCACGTAGGAACGGATCTGGTGCCCCCAGGCGATGTCGGTCTTGGCGGCCTGGTCGGCGGCCGCCTGCTCCTCGCGCTTCTTCAATTCGCGCTCGTAGAGGCGCGCGCGCAGCATGTCCCACGCCATCGCGCGGTTGCGGTGCTGCGAGCGGTCGTTCTGGCAATAGACGATGATGTTGGTCGGGATGTGGGTCAGGCGGATCGCCGACTCGGTCTTGTTGACGTGCTGCCCGCCGGCGCCGCTCGCGCGCAGCGTGTCGACGCGCACGTCGGATTCCTTGATGTCGACCTGGATGCGGTCGTCGATCACCGGATAGACGTCGATGCCCGCAAAGGAAGTGTGGCGCCGCGCATTGGAGTCGAACGGCGAGATGCGCACCAGGCGATGCACGCCGGCTTCGGTCTTGAGGTAGCCATAGGCATTGCGGCCCTTCACCTGGATGGTCGCGGACTTGATGCCGGCTTCCTCGCCCTCGCTCTCCTCCATGAACTCGACCTTGTAGCCGTGCTGCTCGGCCCAGCGCGTGTACATGCGCAACAGCATCGAGGCCCAGTCCTGGCTCTCGGTGCCGCCGGATCCGGCGTGCACCTCCAGATAGCTGTCGTTCGCGTCGGCCTCGCCGGAGAGCAACGCCTCGGTCTCGCGTCTGGCGACATCGGCCTTCAGCTTGCGCAGCGCGTTCTCGGCCTCGGTGACGACCGCCTGGTCCTTCTCGGCCTCGCCGAGCTCGATCATGCCGGTCTGGTCGTCGAGCTCGCGCTCGATCCGGTCGATCGCGGTGAGCTGGTCCTCGAGCGCGGTGCGCTCCTGCATCACGCGTTGGGCGCGCTGCGGGTCGTTCCAGAGGTTCGGGTCCTCGGCGAACGAGTTCAGCTCGTCGAGCCGGCGGCGCGCTCTGTCGACGTCAAAGATGCCTCCTCAGCAGTCCGACCGACTGCTTGATGTCATCGACGATGGCCTGGATCTCGGCGCGCATTGGTGTTCTGGCGAAACTGCTTTAGTGGACTGTCGGCATGAGAAGGATTCGCCGGGGAACCTAATGTCCGGATCGGCTGACGACAAGGCTCGCGCACGACTGATCGGGACGTGGACGCTCGTCGCGGCGGTGCGCGAGGAAGTCCCCTCGGGGCAAAGCACCCATTTCCTTGGGGCGCAGCCGCGGGGCTATCTGACCTACAGCCCGGAAGGACGCATGCTGGCGCTCATCACCCATGCCGACCGCAAGGCGCCGGCAGCCGCTAGAGCGAGCGCCGCCGAGGCGGAGGCGCTGTTCCGCAGCATGGTGAGCTATGGCGGCACCTTCACGGTCGCGGGCGACGTCGTGACCCATCACGTCGACATTTCCTGGAACCAGAGTTTCACCGGCGGCGATCAGCGGCGGCAGTTTGTGCTCGACGGCGACCGGCTGATCCTTTCAACGCCGCAGTCGCCCGATCCGGTCGACGGCAAGCCGAGCGTGCGGCGGATGACCTGGCAGCGCGTGGGCAGGCCCCAAGTCTAGCTACGCATCCGGCGGCAGCGCGGGGGGACGCGGCGCGATCGCGATCGCGGCCGCGACCAGCGTCATCGCGCCGCCGACGATCTCGCGCCAGGTAAGCGGCTCGCCGTAGACCAGAAAGCCGAGGAGCAGCGTCACCACCGGCGAGACGAACGAATAGAGGCCCGCGCGCGGCGCGCCCCAATCGCGCGTCAGCTGCAGGAAGATCGTGTAGGCGATGAAGGTGCCGGCGATCACCACGAACAAAAGTCCGGCGAGCGGCGCCGGCGCGAGCAGCGCCACGAAGGTCTGCCATGATACCGGCTCGAGCAGCAGCGACAGCGCCGCGAGCCCGACCGCGCCGACGACCGCCTGCGCGGTCGTCAGGTCGAGCGGCTTCACCTCGCGCAGCAAGGGCCGGTTCAGCACCGCACCGAGCGAATAGACCGCCGCGGCGCCGACCACGGCGGCGGCGCCTCCGATTTGGAGCGCGCTGCCGGAAAAGCTCGCGCCGTTGGAGAACAGGACGAGCACGCCCGCGATCCCGAGCGCGAGCGCGAGCGCATAGCGCCAGCTCGCGCGCTCCTCCCCGAGCAGGATCGCGAAGGCGAACAGGAACACCGGGTTCATCGCCATGTTGACCACGCCGGCGACGCCGGATGGTACGAACAGCATGCCCCAGTAGAGCAGCCCGTAGGTCGCGACGTTCACCAGCGCGCCGGTGACGACGACGCGGCGCGCGCGCCCGCCGCCGAAGGTCCTGCCGAGGTTTCCGACGACGCTGGCGAGAACCCCCGCGACCAGGGTGTAGCGGACCGCCGCAAGAAACAGCGGCGGCACGGCGGAAAGACCCGCCTTGGTGGCGATCCAGGTGACACCCCAGATCAGCGACATCAGGAGGAACAGCAGGTGGTGGGAGGTCACAAACGCTTCTCGGCGGCAAGTTATTGATAGTGGATATCGCGCCCGCGGATTTGGCTAAAGCTTCAATCCTCGCAGGCCTGCCGCGCCGAAGTGTCCACATGTGCGACGCATGCTGTGGAAATGTGGAAAAGTCATATGCTTGTCATTGACGCTCTGTCGGCGCAGCCAGAAAGTTCC
>Ga0187784_10004432_pt1 | contig 11367 bp, 12 predicted proteins | sample 1015_SJ02_MP15_2_FD_132964 | JGI IMG/M metagenome (GOLD analysis project Ga0187784, IMG submission 132964) | Tropical peat soil microbial communities from peatlands in Department of Meta, Colombia - 1015_SJ02_MP15_20_MG | ecosystem: Environmental > Terrestrial > Soil > Wetlands > Peat | place... | reverse complement strand
TCTCGTTGCAAAACACCGGGAGATGTTATATGATGAATTCGGGACGCGATTGGGTGCTTGGCGGATTCAAGCCCATTTCGAAGGTTGAGGCCAATCCGGTTTGTCTTTGTGGCCTTCGTTGCTATTGGAGTAGTCCTTCTCGGAGATGGCTACATCCCCGATGGGGAGGCTTTCATCGTTGTCGGGATAATGTTTCTCCTGATATGGCTCATCTTGGGTATTTCGACTCAGAGAAGGGAGCCTAGAGAATCGAGCGCCCCGGGCCGCAACAAGAGCCCCAGGTCCAAACCCTAGGGCAAGGTCGCAGAACACGACGGAGCGAACGGAGGGCGAAGCCCGTAATGGCGAGCGTGTGATGCGCGGGCTGAAGAATCCCGATACTGCGATAATCAAGGGACTTCAAATCTACCATAACTTCATCCGGCATCACGAAAGCCTTAACGGGGAAACCCTGGCTAAAAGGCGGACATCAGGGTGGAGGGTTAGAACAAGTGGCTGACGAGAATCCAGAACGCGTGCAATCCCTCAACGAGTGGAGGCACGACGCAAACAGAAGGTTCGCCATCTCTGGAGTCGTCGTGATTGTTCTCATCGTTCTCGCCTACACCTTTCCGTCGGAGGACGTCATTTTCTTGCTACTTCTGGTTGGTGTCGTTTCCTACTCCGCTTATCTCAGCTGGAAAGCGACTAAAAAATATCCTTTGAAAGTTAACAGGACCAAGAACTCGGAGAACTGACCTCTCATCAAGTTTCCAGAACCTCGTTCCGGCCTTTATATACCCTTTATATACTGAGCAAGTTCGCCCGTGACAGATGCCCCAGACAAAAGCAATCGTCAGCATTGAAAACGTGGTCGCTTCCGCATCAATCAACCAGACTGTAGACCTCAACCTAATCACGAAGAACTTCGTGACAGTCGAGTATCACCCTGACCAATTCCCCGGTCTTGTCTTCAGGCTCAGGAACCCCAAGACCGCCACTCTGATTTTCAGCTCAGGGAAGATGGTCTGCACCGGAGCAAAGTCAGAGGAGCAGGCGAGGAAAGCGGTCGAGGAAGTTGTCAGGCAGCTCAGGAAGGGGAAGATTCCAATCAAGAACGACGCGGTGGTCGAAATACAGAACATTGTCGCGTCCGCGAGCCTCGGCGGCAAGGTCCATCTTGAGGAGGCAGCCCGGGTGCTGCCAAAGTCGATGTACGAGCCAGAGCAGTTTCCTGGCCTCATCCACAGAATGGCAGACCCGAAGACAGTGATTCTGCTGTTCGCCTCGGGGAAGCTCGTCTGCACTGGAGCGAAGAAAGAGAGCGAAGTCTACCGCGCGGTGAACAACCTACACGTCACCCTGGAAGAGAAGAACCTTATGGTGTACTAAGAGGTCCTTCTCCCCCTTTTTTGGTCCTTTCCTAGAATGGGCTATCTGATATCCCAATATCGAAGAGAAGAACCTGGTTCTGTTGAACATGCTGATCAAGCCAACTTCAGGACTTCTACTCGGAGGATTGGAGTCGGCGGCTGCCCGTTCCCCTTCATGGCTTCATTTGTGCCCTGCGCTCCTGGGCGAACCTCACCCAGACATGCTATTTTGCCGCGACGCTCTATGTTGATTGCAGCATTCAGGTCGCGGTCGAGAATGGCACCACAGTTAGGGCATCGCCACTCTCTTTCGGTGAGTCTCAGTTGCCTGTTGATGCTGTGACAAAGGTAGCAAGTCTTTGATGTATATGCAGCATTGACGAACTCTACCGGGACGCCTGCCCATTTTGCCTTGTAGAGTATGCATGATTGCAGGACGTGGAAAGGCCACTGAGCAATCCTGCGACGACGACTCTTTGGTTCCCAGTTGCCTCGCCGGTGAGCGTATCGAATTCCTTTCAGTTTCTCCAAGACAATAGCTTGGTTGGTTTTCTTGGCTGTCTCAACAATCCTTTTTGCCGTTCGATGAAGGAACTGTCTTACTCGTACCTTTTCCCTTCTGGTGTTGGCGAACTCCTTCTGGAGCCTTCGGTCCTGCGGGTGTTTTCCGTAGAAGACACTCCGCCTAGCAGCGTATTCAGTATGTAGTCTGGTTACCTCTGACAAGTCATAAGAGATGCCGTTCGAGCAGACGGCGGAGCTCTCGTTCAAATCGATGCCAATCCGCGATGAAGGCTGAGCCTGGCGGGATATCTTGACGAAAGCGATTATGATGGCTGATTCAGTAACAATAACAGATCCTTTCCTAAGTGTCTGATCGGTCAGAAAAGAGCGTTGGTAGTCGCCGTAGTAGAGGGGAATTAGAATCCTTTCGCCCTTCCTGAAGGGTATGGAGATTATCGAGTGGTTCAGAGAGAAGTTCAATGCGTCCATCTTCATCATCAGCCTCTTGGCGAAGGGCCTTCTCTTCCATTTCCTGTGTTTCCTCACCACTGACCAAGCAACCTCAGCGACCGAGTAGGGGTAGCACGAGACTACCTTGTATTTTTCTTGGAACTCTTTGTAAATCCTGTCCCTGAGACTGAGTCTTCCTCTGATATTCTCATTCAAACAGATTTGGATGGCCTGGTTAACCATGGTTCTGAACGTCTCCAACAGCTGAGTCGAGAGCTTCGTTCTCCTGTATCCAAACTTGACAGATTCGACGGCATTGATGTCGGGAATCAGAGAAGCAATTTCGGACGGCCCGGTCTCTTTGCGATACAACAACGCGTTTAATCAATTTGCCAGTTCCCTTGAATTTAAGTCGACAGAGAATACGCATGTTTTCGAAAGGGGGTTGGTTGAAAGTATTCTAGGACCGTGTGCGTCCGATCAAGTTAGCAATACTGAGAACCTCATGGTGTACTGAGAGGTCCTTCTCCCCAATTTGTCTAGAGTCTCAACAAACCCATGGAAGATCCAGGATTTTAAGGGACCCGTACTTGTATCAGCACTGGAAACGGCAGTTAACAATCTCGGTTTAGCGTGAATTCGACGAATAGAATCCCATGGTCTATCGACTGCCCCCGACCGATTTAGTAATCGCTTTCAGGTTCTCCTTACTAATGAGTTCCATCGAATAGAGAGTGTCAGCGAGCTCGACCACGTCGGTGACAGCATGGAGCGCGATGCCTCGTTTGCTGAGTCGCTCGCGCGCTCCCTCCAACCTGTCGACGAGAACGATGGCCGACCTAACTCTGCCCCCTTCGTCCTCAATGGCATCGGCGGCTGACATTATGGTCTTCCCAGACGTGGCCAGGTCCCCGACTATGACCACGTTCCACCCCGGGCGGACCTCGCCCTCGACCTGACGTCCGCTCTCCAGCTTCTCAATCGGGGTGTAGACAAGAGGCTTCTTCTTGACCACGGCAAGAGGGCAGGCCAACAGAAGACCCCTCAGGGGGACTGCGCAGAAGGCGTCTGCTTTCGGTACTTTCAGCGTCGCCAGCTCGGCGAGCGCGTCGACCACGGCCCCGTAGGCGCCCGGGTAGCTCGGTAAGCCTGCTAGGTTCACGTAGTACGCACTATCCTTGCCGTCGGGCAGAGTGAAAGTCCCGAACTGGAGGGCACCTGCCTTCACCAATCCCTCGGCGATGACGTTGAGACGGCTGCGGCGTTTCTTCCAGGCCATGGCCTTTGATTCCAACTTGTGCTTATAAAACAACCACGTGAGGAACCCCGCGTTGCCTGAGCTGTGGATCCCCTACGGGGCCGTGGAGAATCTGGTGACGCTGCAGGCCGAGAACCTGGGGGCGGTAGCAGAGCCTCCTTCTGACCAGGGGTCCATTGAAACGGAGCACATGCTAGAACTGGTGAAAGGCGCTTCCAAGATCTTCATCTGTGATTCGACGCCGGCGACGTTCGAGTTCCTCAGGAGCATACTCCCTGCCCTTGGCGAGCCCCAGGGCACAAGTCTCGTGGCCCCGGCCCCAAAGCGGGTCGAGGCCGGGGTTCCGGAGCTAAAGGGGAGAGTCAACACGCTACCTCCGCCGATCTCTTCGGCGGGGGGCGGAGAGGCGGTCTACGCCCCGCAGCTGTTGGAGAATGGATCGAAGCTTGTAGTCGGTGCCGCAAGGCCGGACCCCTTCTTCGGGATCGCAGACGCAAAGGTGCAGGCATGTCTGGACTGGGTCGCGAATTCGAATGTCATCGCCGCCGGGGCGAGAGGGGGAATGGAGCCACAACCATTCCAGAAGACAGCAGCGTTCGTTGCGATGGAAGGGATGGCCCTCAGGATTCCAGAATCGAAGTTTCTGTCCCTCATATCGAGAGGAGGGAAGCTCTGGACGGTTATGGAGGATGCGCCATTCGACGCCATTAAGAACGCATTTCCGAGGGTGCAGATGTCCCAGACCAAGGGGCTCGTGGTCGGGGCGGGAGGGAAGGGGTACGATTATACCTTCTCCGCTGCCCTGAGGGCGGTCTGGAGCGCCATAGACGGGGTCAAGCGGACGGGTTCCATACTAATGATGTCGGAGTGCGCTGAGGGAATGGGCTCGACGGCCCTTGAGATGCTGGTCACCGGGCAGATGTCTGGAGGCGAGCGGAGAAGAGAAAGGTACGTCGACGGGTTGGAGGAGGTCTTCTACCTCAACAAGTTGAAGGAGGAGTATGACGTGCTCCTGTTGTCGGGGCTCCCAGAGACCTACGCAAGATCAAAGCTCGGGCTGACCACCGCGAAAGGGTCCGCAGAAGCCGTAGGGAGGATGCTAAACAAGGTCGGCCGCTCAGGCAAGATGAACGTGGTCCCCCGGGCGCCGGAGTTAGCCGTCCAGTCAGGGTAGCGGAAAAGTCGCGATGCTGTGGGGGACCGGGAGGCACAGGAATGCAAGCGCAATTGACCCTATGAAGATCCACTGCCTGGACCTCGACAGGCCAGAAACCTCGTCCTGAAGCCTGAGCCTCACCGGCCTCCCCGCGAAAAGGAGCGCGACGATGGCCACAGCCCAGTAGGTTGCGTAGTTCATGTCTAGCACAAGCAGGAGCAGGACACTGAGGTAGGTCGCCGCCCTCGCCGCTCGGTCCCCCCAGGCAGTGGATGCCAGCAGCCCTCCGTCGAAGAGCGCCATCGGGAGGAGGCCTATGAAAACGAGGATGAACCCGAAGGAGGCGCCGTCGGCTATGGGGGAGACCTGTACATACCCAGCCGGGGCGCTGCGCACAAACGGTCCGAGGACGTAGTTCAGCCCAGTCTGGACCGCGTTCGCGTTGATCGAGACGGTCGAGTTCACCAACTGCGTATTCTGGAAAGCGACAGTGGATGGCATTGACGACAGGACGCCTATTATGTACAACACGACGGCGAATGCGAAGATCGCCAGAGGCCCCGCAATGACGACGTCGAACAGCCTGTCCTTGTTAATGGCAGGCTCGCGCTGGGAGTTGATGAATCCAAGTGAAGGAAGGAATGGGGTCAGAATAGGCACCCCGGGGATCACGTAGCTGGTGGAGTGGCCCGACTGGCCCCTGCGTGCTGCGATTCGTTGCCCCAGCTCGTGCACCGCCAGGAGCACTCCGACCGTGACATCGAAGCCGATGAAGAGAAGATAGGTCGGGAATCCCGGCACGAGCTGAACGTCCACCGATGCCTGGAGATACGAGAAGACCTGGAGGGAGGCGACGGTGAGCAGCGCCACCAATACCGAAATTCTGGACCTCCCCCCCGACGGGGGTGGGGCTTTCTTGACCAGGAGCACGCACTCGTCCTTTGTCCCCGTGAGCTCGGGTCTGAATCCCATGGCGCCGACTTCATGGTCAAACCGGACGAACTTCTCTCGCGTGTCCGCACCGTAGGCTATCTGAAACTCCAGTTCCCCCTCTGGAAGCACGAAGAACTGCTTGACAGAGAACTTCGAGCGGACAAGCTGTTCGACTTCCGAGGAGGGTGAGGACAAGCCCGCCCCGTGTCCAAGATTCCGATAATAAGGTGTCGCGGTAGCCCAGCAAGCTTTAACCGCCGGCGAGGGCCGAGAACATTCAGAATTGCAGAAGGCCATCGTGGCGAAGGTGGGAGACTATGAAATCAGACGCTGCGAGAGGGAAGACGTTCGGACTGTCATTGACATCAACATGGAGACCCTCCCCGAGCACTACTCGGATTATTTCTACTACGAAATCCTGGCCGAGTTCCCGGAGACGTTCCTCGTTGCAGAGTTCGACGGAGCAATCGTCGGTTACGTCATGTGCAGAATAGAGTACGGCTTCTCCCACCTCAGGAAGCTCGGCCTCGCGAGGAAGGGGCATGTCGTCTCAATCGCCGTGAAGGAGCAGCACAGGGGGAAGGGGGTCGGCACCATGTTGATGAAGGCCTCACAGGACGCCATGACTCAGAAGGCCGCCACCGAGTCGTACCTGGAGGTGAGGGTGACCAACAACGACGCCATTGCCCTCTACCAGAGACTCGGGTATGCCGTCACCAGCCGGCTGGAGGCCTACTACAAGGACGGAGAAGCGGCCCTCGTGATGGCGTCAAAGATAGGCCAATGAGGCAGAGCGCCCCCCTGCTGGGGCTTGCCCAGACACTGGAGAGGGTGAAGGGGACCAGAGGGAAGAACGAAAAGGTCAGGATACTCGCCGAGTACCTGAGGAGTCTAGACCCGGACGACGCCATGGTCGCTGCCAGAATCGCCTCCGGCAGGGCCTCGGAGCGGGGGAGCAAGGACGAGGCGCAGGTCGGTTACTCTACCCTTCTCGATGTCCTGCGCAACGTCACGGGTGCAACAGAGGATGCGGTGTCGAAAATCTACCTTCGGCACGGGGACCTGGGGGAGGTCGCAGAGGTTCTCCTCAGCGCGAAAAAGGAACAGACCCTGTTCACCGAACCCCTCACCCTCGAGCAATTGGACGAAGCGTTCCTCAGGCTTAGGTCCCTGAAAGGGAAGGGATCCTCCGCCTCCCGGCGCGGTGTCGTGAAGTCCCTGGTGCTGAGAGCGACCCCCCTCGAGGGCAAGTACGTGGTCAAGGTCCTGACGAGTGAGATGAGGACGGGGCTGGTCACGGGTCTGCTCGAGGAGGCAATCGCCTCTGCCTACGGCCTGTCAAAGGAGGAGTCCGCGAGAGCTCACATGATCCTGGGGGATGTCGGGGCCCTCGCTAGAGAAGCCGCAGCCGGGGACATCGGGAGGGTGAGGATTCGGCCCTTCAGACCTGTGAACTTCATGCTCGCTGAGCCCATGGCGACGGCGCGCGAGATAGCAGACCACTACCAGAAGCTGGTGTATGCCGAATGCAAGTATGACGGCGTCAGAGCGCAGGTTCACAAATCTGGGGGAACGGTGCGCATATACTCAAGGCGGCTGGAGGAAATCACGCCGAGCTTCCCGGAGCTGGTCCGGGCGGTCGAGAACGTGAAAAAGGAGTTCATCCTTGACGGAGAGATAGTTCCCTTCAGGGACGGGCACCCCCTCCCCTTCCAGCTCCTGCAGAGGAGGCTCAGGAGAATGGAGAACTTCGAAAACGCGGCGGAGAACGCCCCGGTCACCTACTTCGCTTTCGACCTCCTTCTGCTCGCCGGGAGGGAGACCATCGGGTTTCCTCTGTCTCGCAGGCGCGCCCTCCTCGCCAAGCTGACCAGGGAGACGGGTGTGCGCCTGGCAGAATCTGTCGACTCGAGGAACGAGACTGAGATCGAGTCCGCCTTTAGGCGGAGCCGCGCCCTGGGCTATGAGGGTCTTGTCGTGAAGGACCCGGACGGCCAGTATGCCATGGGGAAAAGGGGGTCCGGGTGGGCCAAGCTTAAGGAGGAACTGGACACCCTCGACGTCGTGATCGTTGCCGCTGAGTACGGCCATGGCAAGAGGGCGGGTGTGATTTCGGACTACACGTTCGCGGTCAAGGACGGGGACAGGCTCAAGACGATAGGGAAGGCGTACAGCGGCCTGACCGACGCGGAGATCGAAGATATGACGCGCAGGCTCAAGGAAATCACGACCAGGGATTACGGGTACAGGAGGGACGTGAATCCGGAGGTCGTAGTCGAGGTTGCGTTCGACAGTATACAACGGAGCGACAGGCACAACGGGGGTTTCGCGCTAAGGTTCCCCAGGATAAAGAGGATCAGGACCGACAAATCTGTGGACGACATCGACACGATAGAGAAGGTTGAAAGCGTGTTCAACCGGCAGAAACTGAAGGTGGACCAGGGGTGAGCCCCGGACTCGCTCCCGGTGCTTATATGCGCAGGTCAGATACGGCTCTTGGATGTACGGGCAAATACTGATCGCTGCGTCCTTCGCCGTCGCCGCCTATCAGGACCTTAGGGAAAGGGCTGTCAACGACCTTGTGTGGGTACCCGCGATCGCTGGAACTGCCTTCGTGTTCTACTCGCTGGCCACGACGGGGGAATACGCCGACCTGGAGTTCGACCTCGTCAGGATTCTCCTCATAGGGGGAATGGCCTTCGTCATGGTCTACTTCGGGATGCTTGGGGAGGCGGATCTGATAGCACTGGTCTTCTTCGCGGCGGATCCGTACGTCTTCGGTCTCTTCTTCGCCCTCATCGGGGCGGTGATAGTTCTCGTCCCTCACCTTGCGTACGTGCTCATGACAGGAGAGGGGAGAGGGAGCCGCGTGATTCCGGTGTCGCGGTTCCTGAGGGAGCAGAAGTGGATCCCCAGAGCGACGGTGGTGGACGGGGTCAGGCACGAGGTGGACAGCGACGTAAACAAGGCCAGGGAGGAAGTGGAAAGCCAACAGAAGGAAGGGATGCAGGTTGAGGTTGTCTACGGCGTGCCCGATGTGCTCTACTTCGGGCTCGGATACATACTCTACCTCGCTTACCTCGTCCTGTTCAACTATGCCCTGTTCAGCTCACTCCCCTAGGGCTCTTCCCCGGCGCTAGGTTATATGGACAAGCCGGAGAGCGTTGCGCGTAAATGGCGTTCATGGTGCTCGAGGGATTCTCGGGGACTGGGAAGACATCCCTCGCGAAGGGGCTGGAGGGTATGGGGTGGCTCCGGCTGCAGGAGTCGGCTCATGCGGTCCCCAGGGACGTTCCTGTCGCCGAAAGGGCGGACACGGCCGCCGACTTCAGCCTCCTCGGAGCGACGATGACGTACTGCTCCACAATAGCGAAGCTGAGGGGGACAAGGAACATAGTCTCCGAAGGTTACCTCCTGGGGGACCTCGCCTACGCGAAGATCAGGTTCGAGCTGAGGAAAAGTGACGCGTACCCGTCGATGGCGGCCATGGTCAAACGGATCCTGCAGGAGCCCGCGATGAGGCCCGATCTCTACATCCTCCTGAAGGCGGGGCAGGAAACCATCAACATCAGACAGAAGAGCAAGGATGACAGGGAGAGGAATCCCACGGAGTTCTTCAGGACGAGGTACTACTCGGCCCTCGCGGAGATTCACGACGAAATGAAGGAGGAGAAGGTGGAGGCGATTGAAACCGACTCCGGCATCGATGCGACACTTCAGGGCATCCTTCGGATCCTCGCCAGACACAGAGTGATAACCGAGTGAAGCCAGAGGAGTGGGAGAAACTCCTGCTCGGTGCAACCGAGAGGGTCCAGGACAGAATCTCAACGATCGCCCGCAGCGGGGAGAGAGGGAAGTTTGTGGGCATCGGAGCCTCGGGGGACAGAACACTTCTGGCGGACAGGGTAGCCGAAGACGAGCTGATGAAGACCGTACTCGGCGTAAGAGGAACGAAGGTCCTCAGCGAAGAAGCGGGTTTCCGGGGAGAAGAGGGCGCTGACACCCTGGCAGTCGTCGACCCGCTCGACGGGTCTTCGAACTTCGCGAGGGGGATTCCGTTCTACTGCACCTCCGTGGCCGTGGTTGAGGGAAACTCCATCGAAGACATAGTGGTCGGAGTGGTCCGGGACCTGGTTACAGGAGACGTCTACCACGCCGTTAGAGGAAGGGGCGCAAAGAAGAACGGAGCCCCTGTGCGAGCGAGCAGGGTCAATGACGTCTCACGGGCGGTCATTGGCATAGACATCAGCAGGGGGAGCTCGGAGCTGGTCGCGAGGTTGGGGCCTCTGATCGGAGCCGCCGGTCGTCAGGTCCACTTTGGAGCGAACGCGCTCGAGCTCAGCCGCGTATCAGACGGGACCATAGACGCGTTCGTGGACGTACGGGGCAAGATCAGGATAACAGATCTTGCGGCTGCGCACCTTGTGGCGGCCGAGGGGGGAGGGGTGATAAGCGATGCACAGGGAAGGAAACTCGAGGCGGTCTTCGACCTGGAGCACAGGCTGAGCTTCGTCGCCTCGGCCAACGTGCGCCTCCACAGAGAGATACTGCGGTTGTGCGGGCCATCGAGCCCCAAGGGGAGGTAGCGGAGGGATGAAGGTAACCATAGTCCTGGGGACCAGGCCACAGATAATCAAGAGCGCACCTGTGTACGCTGAGTTCCGCAGGCGCGGCATAGGGTGCGAGATTGTGAACACGGGGCAGCACTATGATTACGAGATGAACAGGCAGTTCTTCTCGGAGCTCGAGCTCCCCGACCCCGTGGCGGACCTCAACGTCGGGGCTGGAACCCCGAGCCAGCAGGTATCGGCCATAATCGGGGGCCTGGGTAGGCTGTTCGATGGAGCCAGGCCCGAAATGGCCGTTGTACCAGGAGACACCAACTCCGCACTCGCGGCAGGAATCGCGAGTGTCAAGACAGGAGTGCCGGTTGCACACCTGGAGTCCGGATGCAGGTCTGGAGACTTCCGAATGGCTGAGGAGATAAACCGGCGCCTGCTCGACCACATGTCACCCCTCCTCCTCTGCCCCACTTCGAGATGCGTCACGAACGTGAGGAGGGAGCACGCTCTCGCAGACTCGGTCGTAAACGTGGGGGACACGATGTACGATTCGCTGCTTCAGTTGGCCCCGAGGGCGAGGGCGTCTGACCCCGCTCCGAGGCTCGGGCTGAGGCACGGGGAATACGCCTTCATGACGCTCCACAGAGCGGAAACTGTGGACGATCCCGCGGCTCTGAGGAGGGTGATGGGAGCGGTAGGGGGCCTGCCACTGGCCGTCGCCTTCAGCGTCCATCCCAGGACGAAGGCTCGGTTCAGGGAGTTCGGAATCACCCCGCGCCCGAACGTGAAGCTGTTGGAGCCGCTCCCGTACATCGAAACCCTTGGGGTGGTGGCCGGGTCCAGGCTGGTCATCACCGATTCGGGGGGACTCCAAAAGGAGGCGTTCTGGCTGGGCAAGCCATCACTGATAACGAGAGATGTAACCGAGTGGGGCGAGATCGTGAGCGCCGGAGCGGCCATACTGGTTGGGACCGACCCGGAGAGGATCGACCGGGGGTACGTGAAGTCGCAGAAGATTGGCGCAGAGAGGTTCCGGTCGGCGAAGCGGATATTCGGCAGCGGGAACGCCTCGGCCAGGGTCGTAGACGCAGTGGAGGGGTACCTCAGGAAATCCGGACGAGACTGAAATGGAACACAGGGGAGCCTCGAAAC
>Ga0187784_10004431_pt1 | contig 11368 bp, 10 predicted proteins | sample 1015_SJ02_MP15_2_FD_132964 | JGI IMG/M metagenome (GOLD analysis project Ga0187784, IMG submission 132964) | Tropical peat soil microbial communities from peatlands in Department of Meta, Colombia - 1015_SJ02_MP15_20_MG | ecosystem: Environmental > Terrestrial > Soil > Wetlands > Peat | place... | reverse complement strand
CGGCCATCATCCGCCGCACCTGCTACGAGGTGTTGGACGAGCTTGGCGTCAAGAACGAGCCGCTCCTCGAGCTCGCCATGGCGCTCGAGAAGATAGCACTCGAGGACGAGTACTTCGTCTCGCACAAGCTCTACCCGAATGTCGACTTCTACTCGGGCATCATCCTCAAGGCGATGAACTTCCCCTCAAGCATGTTCACGGCGCTGTTCGCCGTCGGGCGCACCGTCGGCTGGGTCGCGCAGTGGAACGAGATGATCGAGGATCCGCTGCAGAAGATCGGCCGGCCGCGTCAGCTCTATACGGGTTACGCTAAGCGCGCCTACGTGCCCGTGGAGAAGCGCAAATAGCGCAAGCACCAGCGTTCGGCAATTCGAGCGTCACCCCCACCCCATCGGCCGCTCCTCAACGGGCGGCCGATCCCCCTTCGAGGGGGAGGTTTAGGGTGGGGCCTGGAGCACGCAGCCATGATTCCGAGCGCTACGCCCGCTCGATCAGCTCGATTTTGTAGCCGTCGGGATCCTCGATGAAGGCGATGACCGAGCCGCCGTGCTTCATCGGCCCGGGCGGGCGCGGGATCTTGACCCCTTCCTTGGCCAGGCGCGCGCAGGCGCCGTAAATGTCGGCGACCGAGATGGCGAGATGGCCGAAGGCCTCGCCGAGCGCGTAGGCATCCTTGCGCGGCCAGTTGTGGGTGAGCTCGACCACCGTTGCATCCGTCTCGTCGCCGTAGCCCACGAAGGCAAGGGTGAACTCTCCCGTGGGATAGTCCTTCTTGCGCAGGAGCTTCATGCCGAGAAGGCGGGTGTAGAAGTCGAGCGACTTGTCGAGGTCGCGCACCCGGATCATGGTGTGCAGAAAACGCGAGCCTTCGAACCCGGACTTGCCGGTCTTGATCGGTTGGGCTTCGGTCACGGTCATCTGAGTGTCCTCATCCTGAGTTCCGCCCCATTCCGCCTAGGCGGTGCTGAGGACGATGCTACGACAGTCGGGCGGCCCTTGTCTTCTCCGCGATCACGCGGAGGATGGTGCGCGCAGCGCGCAGAGAGGGCGACGGGCCGCCCAGGTCGAGCGCCTTGAAGGCGGCCCTTGCGTCCTCGATCTGGGCCTGGCCCGCCGCGGGCTCGCGGAGCAGCGCGGCGACCGCCTCCGCCAGGCGCGCGGGGCGGCAGTTCTCCTGTAGCAGCTCGGGGATGAGAGCTCTGTCGAGCAGCAGGTTGATCACGCTCACATAGCGTATTTTGATCATGAAATGGCGCACGATCCAAACGGTGATCGGGCTCGCCTTGTAGGCAATCACCATCGGGCAGCGCGCCAGCGCCAATTCAAGCGAGACCGTGCCCGAAGCGGCGAGTGCTGCGTCCGCGGCGGCAAACGCATCGTATTTCTCGGCAATGCCGCGTACCACGATTGCCGGCACCGGCCACCGGGCCGCCGCGCGGGCGACCTCCTCGTCCACCGTGCTCACCGTGGGGACGACGGCGTGGAGGTCAGGGAAGCCCTCTTTGAGCAGAGCCAGCGTCCCGGCAAACGCCGGAAGAAGGCGCCGCACCTCGGCATGGCGGCTCCCCGGCAGAACGGCGAGCAAGGGGACCTTGGGAGGAATGCCATGGCGCGCGCGGAAGGCGGGGCCATCGCCCGCGTCCGCCGGCTCCTCCACCACCGAATGACCGACAAAGGTGGTGGCGATACCGTAGCGCTCGAAATAGGGCGGCTCGAAGGGCAAGAGCGCGATGAGATGATCGAGGAACTTGGCGAGCGCCCGCGCCTGCCAGGGCCGCCACGCCCACACCATCGGCGCCACGTAATGGATGAGCGGAATGCCGGCTCCCTTGAGCCGCCGCTCGACCCGGAAGCAGAAGCCGGTGGCATCCACCGAGACCACGGCCGCCGGCTTGAGCGCGCGGACGCGCGCGGCCGTTTCGTTGATACGGCGCAAGATGCTCAGCGCGCGCGGCAACACTTCCGCCAAGCCCATGACGGAGAGCTCCTCCATGGGAAACAGGCTCTTGAGCCCCTCGCCGATCATGCGCTCGCCGCCGATGCCCGCGAAGCGCACGGTCCCGTTGGTCTCGCGCCGGAGCGCGGCCATGAGACGGGCGCCGAGCGCATCCCCGGAGGGCTCGCCCGCCATGACGAAGATCAGCGGCCCGCGAGCATTTGCCTCTTGAGGCGTCGACGGAGACGCGCTCACGCGCTCACCTTGACCCCGACGACGAAGATGCGGGCGGCATAGGCGGCCTCGACCACTTCCTCGCGGTCGATCACGAGGGCGCCGCCCGCCTCGATCGCGATCCCGCTGAGGCCCGCCGCCTTGGCGTGCTTGATCGTGCGCACGCCGATCACCGGGAGATCGATGCGCGCCTCCTGCGCCGGCTTCCTCGCCTTGACGAGCACGCCACCCCGCCCCTTGAGCCTGAGCTTGCCCGCGCGCGCGATCATCGCGTCCGTCCCCTCGATCGCCTCCACGGCGAGCACCACGCCCTGTTGAACAATGCTGCCCTGGCCGACATCGGCGCTCCCGAGAGCCCGCGCCACCTCGATGCCGCGCGCGATATCGCTCCAGGCCTCGGCGTCCGGCTCAACCGCTCCCAGCACCCCTTCCGGAGCCAAAAGCCCCCGATCGATCGTCTCCGGGCCGAGGATGCGGAAGCCAAGCCGTCCGGCCCAGTCGACCACCGCCTTGTGAAATCCGTCATCGCGGAAGACATGCTTGCCGACCTCGAGGATGAACTGCATGGCGAGCCAGTCGGGAAAGACTTCCAAGAGGCTCGGGCGGCGGAAGCGGCCGGCGAACACCACCTCGGTGATGCCGTGCTCGCGCGCGAGTTCGACCGCCCTGCCCGGCGCCCCGATGCGCACCCATTCGTGCGGCGTGCCGACGAGCGCCGAGGCATCGGCCTGGCCTTTGACGGCGACGACGAAGACCTCGCGTCCGTCTCTGCGGCAGGCCTCGATCAATCGCTGCGGCAGCGAGCCGCCGCCTGCCACGATGCCGAGCTTACTCGACATCCCCCGGCCTGGGCTGGCAGATGGCGCGGCTCGAATCCGCGCGTATGAACGCCACGATCTCCATCACGGTCTCGTTGTCGTGATAGATCTCCTCGGCGTCCGACAGGCGCTCCGCCATGCTGCCTTCCTGCGCGAAGAGGAGCCGATAGGCCGTCCTCAGCGTGTGAATCTGCTCGCGCGTGAAGCCCCGGCGCTTGAGCCCCACGACGTTCAGCCCGGCAAGGCGCGCGCGATTGCCCATCACCGAACCGTAGGGAATGACGTCGTGCTCGACCCCGGACATGCCGCCGATCATGGCGTGGCGGCCGATACGCACGAACTGGTGCACAGCCGAGAGCCCGCCGAGGATGGCCCAATCGCCCACGCGCACGTGGCCCGCGAGCGTCGCGTTGTTGGCCATCACCACATGGTCGCCGACCTGGCAATCGTGCGCCACATGGGAGCCGACCATGAAAAGGCAGTTGTCACCCACCCGCGTCACCATGCCGCCGCCGGTGGTTCCCGGGTTCATGGTGACGTGCTCGCGGATTGTGTTGTTGGCGCCGATGACGAGCTCGGAGGGCTCGCCCTTGTACTTGAGATCCTGCGGGATATGGCCGATCGAGGCGAAGGGAAAGATCGCCGTGCCCGGGCCGATCGTGGTCCTGCCATCGATCGCCACGTGCGAGTCGACGCGCACACGTTCGGCCAGACGCACATGCGCCCCGATCACCGAATAGGGTCCGATCCGGACACCCGGGCCCAACTCGGCGCGCGCATTGACGATGGCGGTCGGATGAATATCGACCGCCGTGCCGCCTGACTTGGTGGCCGCCTCGCGCCGCAATACCGCCATGACGCTATTTGTTCTCCAGGATCATCGCGCCAAACGTCGCCTCTGCGACCAGAACGCCGTCCACCTTCGCCTCGCCGCGGAATTTCCATACGGCACCCCGCTGACGCTGCTTCTTGACGTGGATGCGCAGCTGATCGCCCGGCATCACCGGCCGGCGAAAGCGGCAATCGTCGACCGTCATGAAGTAGACCACTTTGCCGGCCGCCGAGTCGCCGATCGTGTAGACGACCAGCACGGCGGCGGTCTGCGCCATCGCCTCGATGATGAGCACCCCGGGCATGACGGGATGCTTCGGGAAGTGGCCGGCAAAGAACGGCTCGTTGACCGAGACGTTCTTGATCCCGACGGCGCTGTCTCCCAAGACCACCTCGACAACCCGGTCGATCATCAAGAAGGGGTAGCGGTGAGGGATGAGCTCCATCAACCGCTCGATGTCGATCTCGGTGGACTTGCCCTTGGCTCCCGATGCTTCCATCGTTCCGTCGCCCATCGTCCGGCATCCGCGGCGTCCGTCTTGGGACGGTCAGCGCGTTTCCATCCCCCAATAGCTTATCCGGCTGAGCAAATGCCGCTTGCCGCCATGCTCAAAACGCCACGGCGCTTGCTCCCTGGCGACCTCGCCAAGGTCCCCGCAATACTGCACTTTTTGCCCGAATCTCCGCAAGTTATCAATGGCAGAGCGGCACGCGCCGCGCTGCCGCCCCCCTCGCGCGGAGCGCCGCTGCGGGCGGCGGGAGGGCGAAGTCCGCCGCGCGGCGCGCAAAATTACTTTGGAATCGCCACGGCAACGGAGGGCAACTTGGCATTGAGCCGCTTGATGACCTCCTGGGTGATGTCCAAGTCGGGCTGGGAATAGAGGACGATGGCGGCCCCCTTGTTGAGGACGAGCGTGGTACCAGACTCCTTCGCCATCTGATTGACGATCTGAACGACCGCCGCCTCCACCTCCTGAAAGGCGTTGTTGAATACGCTATCGAGCTTGCCGCGGCGCTCCTGAACCTCGCGCTGCGCATCCGCGACTTTCTGCTCGAATTCGCGCTGGCGCTGCTGGAAGGCCTCGGGGGCCAGAACGCTCCGCTGCGCTTGCAGATCCTGATCGAGCTTCTTCAACTCGTCGTTCTTGCCTTGCAAGCCCTGCTGAAAGCCGGCCTGTGCCTTCTGCATTTGCGCCCGGATTCCCTTGGGCGCCTCGGCGGTTTGCATGACGGCCTGGATGTCGACGACGGCGATGACGGGGGTGGGAAACTTCCTTTGCGCCCAAGCTCCCGGCACCGCGGTCAGCTGAGCAAGTGCCAAGGCGGCCAAAGTCGTGATGACGATCCTGCGTACCATATCCATGTCCTAAAACCGTGTACCGAAGTTGAAGCGGAAGAGCTGCGTCTTGTCGCCCTTGTCCAAGATGTAGGGCCTGGCGATGTCCACGCGGATGGGCCCGAAGGGCGAGGCCCAGGCGATGCCGATGCCCGCCGAGGCCCGAATGTCGCCCGTATCGGTGACGCCCGGGCCGACGTAATCGGCCTTGGTGAGCGAGCCCGCCTCGGTGAAGATCTTGCCGACGATGCCGAACTCCTTGGGCAGGCCCAAGGGAACGGTCAATTCCAAGGTGGCGTCGTAATACTCCCGCCCGCCGAGCGCGTCGCCGGTATTGGAGTCGCGAGGACCGATGCCGGCCGTCTCGAAGCCGGGGAAATTGTCGCCGCCGAGGAAGAAGCTGTCGACGATGCGGATCTTCGGCCCGAGCCGCAGGATGTAGCCGCCCTCGCCGGCCGCGCTGATCACCCACTGGTCGGCGATCGGATAATAGTATCCGGCGGACAACACGTCGCGCTGATAGACGACGCTGCCGCCGAGCCCCGCGAAGTCGGTTGCGATGCGCCAGAAATAGCCGCTGGTCGGATCGAAGCGGTTGTCGCGCTTGTCGTACATCAGCTCCTGGCCGATAAGCGAGGTCACAGCGGCGCCGTGCTGCTGCTGAATGAAGAGCGAGGCGTCCGAGGCGATCTTGTCGACGATGTCCCGCCGTATCGTGTAGTGCCAGGTCTCGCGCAGATCCGGGATTATCCCGTAGCCGGCGCGCGCCGTGCCGCCGAGCGCCACCTGGCGAAACGTGCTTTCGGTCGTCAGGTCCTGCTGCAGATCGAATACGTCGGCGCCGACCGCGACATTGCTGTCCATGAAGTACGGATCGGTCCAGCTGCCGTCGAGTTCTTGCGTGCGGAACGAAATCGCGAAGCGCGTCGATAGATCCTGGCCGGTGCCGAGGAAGTCCTTCTCCCGAATGCCGACATCGCCGATAACCCCGTCCGTCGTCGAATATCCGGCGCCGAGCGAGACCTCTCCGGTCGGCTTCTCCTTGACCTCGACGGTCACGTCCGTGGTATCGGGCTGCGAACCGGGCGTGTTGCTGATGTCGGCGGTCTCGAAGAAGCCGAGATTCTTCAACCGGCGGCGCGAATCCTCGATCTTCGACGTGCTGAAGGCGTCGCCCTCTGCGAAATCCAGCTCGCGGCGAATCACCTTGTCGAGCGTGCGTGTATTGCCCTTGATGTTGATCCGCTCAACATAGACGCGCGGCCCCTCTTGCACGTCGAAGGTGATGGAAACGGTCTTCTTGTCCTTGTCGCGCACGATGCGCGGACGAACGTCCACGAAAGCGTAGCCCCTGCTCCCAAGCGCGTTCGAAACCGCCTTGATCGTGGCCTCGACCTGGTCGGCATTGTACCAGTCGCCTTCCTTGACGGTGAGAAGGCCCTCAAGCGTCGCCGCGTCGATGTCCTTGACCGAGCTCTTCACCGCGATCTTGCCGAAGGTGTAGCGCTCGCCCTCGTCGAGGGTGAAAGTCAGGTAAAATCCGGTCTTGTCGGGCGCGAGCTCCGCGATGGCCGAGACGACACGGAAGTCGGCGTAGCCGTTCGCGAGGTAGAACTTCCTCAAGAGCTCGCGGTCGAAAGTCAGCCGGTCGGGGTCATAGGTATCGTTGCTGGTGAAGAATTTCCACCAGGCAGTCTCGACCGTCTGGACCACCTCGCGCAGCCGGCCGTCGCTGAATAGGTGATTGCCGATGAAGCTGATGCGCGTGACCTTGGTCTTGTCGCCCTCGTCGATCTCGTACACCAAGTCGACGCGGTTCTCCGGAAGCGTGATCACCTTGGGCTCGACCGTGGCGGAGAAGCGCCCGCTTCTGCGGTAAACCTCGAGGATGCGCTTAACGTCCTGTTGCACCTTGGTGCGGCTGTACACCGTGCGCGACTTGAGCTGGATCTCGTCGTTCAGCTGCTTGTCCTCGATCTTCTTGTTCCCTTCAAAGGCGACCCGATTGATGACCGGGTTCTCGACGACGCGCACCACGAGCGTGTTGCCGTCGCGGCGCAGGACGACGTCCGCGAACAGCCCGGTCGCGTAGAGCGCCTTGAGGGATTCGTCCATCTTCTCGGGGTCGAACTTGTCGCCGAGGTGGATGGTGAGGTACGAGCGCGCGGTCGCGGGCTCGATGCGCTGGGTTCCCTCGATGCGGATTTCGCGCACCACGTCGCCGCCGGCAGCGGGGGTCTGGGCGACGGACCCGAGCGGCAGCAGCAGGCAGGCCGCCGCCAGCCACAATGCTATCCCCCATCGCGCAATGAACCCCACCAGGGCCTCCCCGCTCGCGGTTTTCGAGGTTTCTAGCCGACCCTCAGGATATCAGGCCGGTAACGAATTGGATCACCTTGAGGTGCACAAGGTCGTTCCATGTCGCGAAGACCATCAACAGGAATACCAGAGTGAGCCCGATCCGGAAACCGTAATCCTGTACGCGGGGGGCGAGCGGCCGACGCCGGATGGCCTCGAGCGCATAGAACAGCAGATGGCCGCCGTCAAGCATGGGAATCGGCAAGATGTTGATGAGGCCGAGATTGAGCGAGAGAACCGCGAGAAACCAGACGAGCGGAACGATGCCGCCCTCGGCCACATCGCCCGCCATCTTGCCAATCCCGATAGGCCCTTGCAGCTCGTCCGTGCTGCGCGTGCCGGCGACCATCTGCCCGATCGCCTTGAGCGTTGCCATGGTAAGGCTGGCGGTCTCCTCGGTCGCCCGCCAGAGCGACGAAAGCGGGTCATAGCGGACGTATTCGACTCCTTTCGCGCGCAGGCCGAGACGGCCGATCTGATAACGGTGGCCGAAATTGTCGCGCCGCTCGATCACATCGGGTACGGCACGCAGGGTCGTCGTCTTGCCCTCGCGCGCGACCTCGACCGTGAGCGGCTCGCCCAACCCCACTTCGACGATCTGGATGACCTGTTGGAAGCGCTCGATCCTCGTCCCGTTGATCGACAAGATACGGTCGCCCGCCTCAAACCCGGCGCGCGCCGCAGCACTGCTGGGATCGACCTGCCCGATGACCGGAGAGGTGAAGGGCTGCCCCACGATGGTGAAGAGACAGGCGAACGCGAAAATCGCCAGCAGGAAGTTCGCGATCGGTCCGGCCACGACCACGGCCGCGCGCTGCCCCACGGGCTTGTGGTGGAATGAGACCGCACGCTCCTCGGGCGTCATCGCCTGGACCGCCTCATCCGGCTCGCTCATCGCGTTGGCATCGCCGAACATCCGAACGTAGCCGCCCAAAGGCAGCGCGCTGATCTTCCAGCGCGTCTGGTGCTTGTCGGTCCAACCGACGATCTCCGGCCCGAAGCCGATCGAGAACACCTCGACGCGCACGCCGTTCCTCCGCGCGATCCAGAAATGGCCCATCTCGTGCACGAACACCAGAACGGTGAGCACGACGAGGAACGGCACGACGTATTGAAGAGCGCTCAGGATAAAGTCCATATCGTTAGCTCGTCCTTCTCCGGACCTCAGCTCGGCCGCGGCAGGGCGCCGGCGCGCCGCTCGGCCACCTCGCGTGCGACCCCGTCCGCCGCGCGCACCTCCGCCAGTGTGGCGAGCGGCGTGTTCGGGATTTCCCCGAGCGTCCCCTCGACGACGGACACGATGTCGAGGAAGCGGATGCGCCCCTCGAGGAACGCCATCACGGCGACCTCATTGGCGGCGTTGAGGATAGTTGGCGCATTCCCCCCGCTTTGCAAGGCCTCACGCGCCACGCGCAGAGCCGGGAAGCGCTCCACGTCGGGCGCCTCGAAGGTGAGGGCCGAGAGGCTGGCAAAGTCGAGCCGTTTCGCGGGCGCCGCCATGCGCGCCGGCCACGATAGCGCATAGGCGATCGGCGTGCGCATGTCCGGCGTGCCGAGTTGAGCGAGCACCGAGCCGTCCACGTATTCGACCATGCTGTGGATGACGGATTGGGGATGTACCACGATCTCGATCCGCTCGGGGGCCACCGGAAAGAGATGGGACGCCTCGATCACCTCGAGCCCCTTGTTCATCATTGTCGCCGAGTCGACCGAGATCTTCGCCCCCATCGTCCAGTTGGGGTGCGCGACCGCTTGAGCCGGTGTCACCGAATGGAGCTGGGAGGGATGGATGGTGCGGAACGGACCGCCGGAGGCCGTCAGGATGATGCGCTCGATCGCACCGGCGTGGGCGGAATCGAAGACCTGGAAAATGGCGCTGTGCTCGGAATCGACGGGAAGCAGCGTCGCCTCGCTAAGAGCCACTTGGCGCATGACGATATCACCTGCGCACACCAGCGTCTCTTTGTTGGCAAGGCCCACGATGGCGCCCCGCTCGATGGCGGCAAGCGTCGGCTCGAGCCCGGCCGCCCCAACGATCGCGGCCATCACCCACTCCGCCGGCCGCCGCGCCGCGTAAAGGAGGGCCTCGCGGCCCGCCGCAACCTCGATGCCGGTGCCGGAAAGCGCTGCCTTGAGGGCCGGGTAGTGCCGCTCGTCGGCAATCACCGCGAGCGCGGGGTGATGGCGCAAGGCCTGCTCGGCCAGGCGCGTGACGTTGCTCTTTGCCGTGAGGGCCTCGACCTCAAAGCTCTCTGGGTTGCGCTCGAGGAGATCCAGCGTGCTGCACCCGACCGAGCCGGTCGAGCCCAAAACCGTGACGCGCCTGGGCGCCGGCTGTCCTTCGATGCTGCCACAAGGCTCTCTTATGCTCAGCGCCATGAGAGCACGCCGCCGCCTGAGAAAAGCGCAACGAGGGCAACCGCCGGGGCGGCCGCCAAGAGGCCGTCGACTCGGTCGAAGAGGCCGCCATGGCCCGGTATGAGGCCGCTCATATCCTTGACCTTGAAATGGCGCTTGACCGCCGATTCCGCCAGATCGCCCAGCTGAGCGGCGAGGGAGACGAAGGCGCTCAGCGCGCCGACGAGGCCGCGGGAGGAGACGCCGAGGGAGGGCCCCAAGACCGAGCCGGTAACCGCGGCCGCCACGAAGCCGCCCGCCACCCCGGCCCAGGTCTTGTTGGGACTGAGCCTCGGGGCGAGACGAGGGCCGCCCAAGAGGCGCCCTGCGGCATAGGCGCCGATATCGGTCGCCCACACCACCAGGAACAGCCAGAGAACCGCATGGGCGCCCGTCGCGCTCTGCAGCCAGAGGAGCGCGAGGCTTGGAAGCGCCAAATAAAGCACGCCCCCCGCATGCCACAACGGCGTGGCCCGCCCGGCACCTGCGGCCGCGCCATAGACCGCCGCGGCGCCGAGGAGGGCAAGCGCCCCCGCAATCGCGAAGGCGCCCAGGCTTGCGGCACCTACCACGGCCATAAGCACGCCCAAGAGCGCCCATCCGGGTCCACCGGCGCGCCCGCCGCCGCACAGGCGGTTCCATTCCCAGGCAAGTATGCCGCAGCCAAGCGCCACCAAGAGGTCGAAGTAGGGTGGGCCCAAGAGAATGGCAGCGACGGCGACCGGCGCCATGGCCAAGGCAGAGATCGCGCGGAGCGCCAAGCTGCCGAAGGTCCTTTCAGCCACGGCTGGTGCCGTACCGTCGTTCACGACCGTGAAACTCCCGGATCGCGCGCTCGAAGTCGCTTTTGGAGAAATCCGGCCACAGCGTATCAAGGAAGACGAACTCGGCATATGCCGATTGCCACAGCAAAAAATTGCTCACCCGGCGCTCCCCGCTCGTGCGAATCACAAGGTCGGGGTCCGGGATGTCTCCGGTCCAGAGATGGCGCGCAAAGAGCGCCTCGTCGATATCGCTCGGCCTGAGACGGCCGGCCGCCGCTTCGGCGGCGAGCCGCTGCGTGGCTTGGACGATGTCCTGCCGGCCGCCGTAGCTCAAGGCGACGGTGAGGACGAGGGCGCTGTTCTCGCGCGTCAGCGCCTCGGCGCTCTCGATGAGCTCGACGATGTCGGGGGCGAGGCGTCCACGTTCGCCAATGACGCGTATTCTGACCCTGTTCCCGTGAAGCTCGGCCACTTCCCCGCGCAAATAATGGCGCAGGAGCCCCATGAGGTCGTGGACTTCCGCGGCCGGCCGGCGCCAATTCTCGGAAGAGAAGCCGAAAAGCGTGAGATAGCCGACGCCAAGCTCGACGGCGCTGCGCACGGCCTGGCGCACGGCCTCGGCGCCACGCCTGTGCCCGGCGGTGCGCGGCAGGCCGCGCGCCTTGGCCCAGCGCCCGTTGCCGTCCATCACGAT
>Ga0187784_10004430_pt1 | contig 11369 bp, 9 predicted proteins | sample 1015_SJ02_MP15_2_FD_132964 | JGI IMG/M metagenome (GOLD analysis project Ga0187784, IMG submission 132964) | Tropical peat soil microbial communities from peatlands in Department of Meta, Colombia - 1015_SJ02_MP15_20_MG | ecosystem: Environmental > Terrestrial > Soil > Wetlands > Peat | place... | reverse complement strand
TGCGGGGCGTACAGGGAGGAAAAACATGAAACGGCTGTTCTTGCTGGCCGCCGCCGCGGCTTTCGTCGCCACGCCGGCCTTCGCCGAAGATACGATCACCATCGGATTTACGGATTCGCAGACCGGGCCGCTCAACGTCGATTCGCTGGGTCAGCAGCGCGGTTACGAGTTCTGGCGCGACCAGGTCAACGCCGCCGGCGGCATCAAGGCCGGCGGCAAGACCTATAAGGTCAAGTTCGTCAGCTACGACGATCAGTCCGTGGGCGGCCGCGTGCAGCAGCTCTACACGCGCCTGATCAACCAGGACAAAGCGGACTTTCTGTTCAGCCCCTACTCGTCAGGGCTGACCGCGCCGGCCGCGGTGATTTCCGAGCAGTACGGCAAGATCATGATCGACTCCGGCGGTGCCGAGGAGAAACCGTTCGAGCAGGGCAACAAATACCTGTTCATGGTCATCACCTCGGCCGGCCATTACCTGTCGGGCGCGGTCGCGGCGCTCAAGGCGAAGGATCCGAATGCCAAGATCGCGATGGTCTATTCGGACGATCCGTTCTCGAAGGCCGTGCTTGCCGCCGCCGCACAGCAGGCCAAGGCGGCCGGGCTGCAGATCGTGATGAACGAGTCGTATTCGCCGTCAACCACTGATTTCGGTCCGATCGTCAACAAGATCATCTCGTCGAACGCTGATGCGGTCTTGGGCGGCGGCCATTATTCGGACGGCGCCACGCTCGCCCGGCAGATGCACGACCAGAAAGCCAATATGAAGTGGATTTCACTTCTGGTCGCGCCGGCGGACGACAAATTCGGCGAACTCGGCGCCTCCGCTCTCGGCGTGACCGTGCCGTCGCAGTGGGAGCTGCAGGTCAACTACAAGCCGCAATTCGGCCCGACGACGGCGGAATTCGCCAAGGCGTTCCGGGCCAAATTCAACGCCAAGGCGGACTATCACGCGGCCTCGGGCTACACCAGCGGCGTGGTGCTGCAGCATGCCATCGAGCAGGCCGGCTCGATCGATCCCGAGAAGATCGCGGCCACGCTCAACGGCATGGATATCACCACCTTCTTCGGCCACATCAAGTTCATGACCGACCCTGGCCATCACGGCCTGCAGGCCGCGCACGAGATGGTGCTGGCGCAGTGGCAAATGATAAACGGCAAGCTCGGCCGCCAAGTTGTTTGGCCGCAAGCGGCGCAATCCGCCGATCTGCTCTATCCAATTCCGGCAGCCACGCAGTGAGCATGATCTTTTTGGTCATGCCCGAACGAAACATGTAGTCAACGAGAGGACCGGCGGCATGCTGCCGGTCCTCGTTTTGCGTCAATCCCTATGCTCGGCATCCTCGCTTCGATCATCGACGGCGTGCTGGTCGGTCTGGTCTATGGTCTCGCCGCCATGGGCCTGACGCTCATCTGGGGCGTCATGGACGTGATCAACCTGACCCACGGCGTCATGATTGTCGCCGGCATGTTCGCGCTCTTTCTGCTCACGACCACGCTCGGGCTCAATCCCTATGTCGCCCTGATTCCGACGCTGATTGGCGGCTTTTTGGTCGGCGTGCTGCTGTACTGGATCGCGATCCACCGCATGGTCGGACGGCCGCCGTTGATGAGCCTGCTGTCAACCTTTTCGGTCAATCTGGTGCTGATCGGCGTTGGCACCGCGGTGTGGGGCACCGCCTTGTTCAACGTCGACGTGTCGCTGCCGGGCTTCACCATGGGCCGCTACACATTTCCCGGTGCCCATATCCTCGCTGCCGTGCTGGCCGCGGTGATTGCGACTGCGCTCTATCTGTTCCTGCAATACACGCGATTGGGCAAGTCGATACGCGCAGTGGCCAATAACCGGGAGGCCGCCGAACTGGTCGGCATTCCGACCACGCGCGTCCTCGCCATTTCGGTCGGCCTCGGCGTCGCGCTCGCCGGCGTGTCGGGTGTGCTCATTGCCACGCTGTTCCCGTTCACGGTGTTGTCGGGCGACGGTTACCAGCTCAAGGGCTTTGTCGTCACCGTGCTCGGCGGTTTCGGCAACCCGATCGGCGCGCTGATGGGCGGCATCGCGCTCGGGCTGCTTGAAGGCGCGGTGACGCCGTTCGTGCCGGTGAGCTGGACGCTGGTGATCGAGTTCGTGCTGTTCGTGCTGGTGCTGATCGCCTTTCCGGCCGGTATCTTCCGCTCGCGGCGCGGAGCGCTCTGATGCTGCCGCTGCCGCGCCGTCCGTTCTTCTGGATCATTACGCTTGCGGTGCTGGCGTTCGCGCTGGCTCCGCTCTACGGCAACGACGTTTCGCTGCGCGAGAGCCTGTTGCTCGACGCGCTCTACATTACGCTCGCCAGCAATCTTAATCTGATGCTCGGTTATGCCGGCTACGTCAATTTCGGCAGCATCGTGTTCTTCGGCCTGGGCGGCTACATCTGCGTCTGGCTGGTGAACTCGTACAAATGGACGCTGGTGCCGAGCCTGGCGATTGCCGGTGTGTGCGTCAGCGGCCTCGCGCTGATCTTCGGCCTCGGAATCCTAAGGCTGCGCGGCGCCTTCTTCGCGCTCTCCACCATCGGCGTCATCGAGGCGGTGCAGGCCTTCGCCGAAAACTTCACGCCGTGGGGCGGCGCGTCCGGCATATATCTGCCGGCCTCGATCTTCACGCCGCTCGGCGGGCCCGCGCGTGCGCTCTGGGTGATCTACTTCATCATGGTCGGGGTGATGGGGGCGTCGCTGTATCTGAGCTATGCGATCAAGACGTCGAAATTCGGCCTGGGCCTGCTTGCCATCGGTCAGAACGAGGACGCCGCCGCGATCCTCGGCGTGCCGACCTCGCGCTACAAGGCCATGGTCTACAGTGTCTCGGCGTTTCTGCCCGCCATCGCCGGCGGGCTTTATTTCTTCAAGAGCGCGTTCATCCAGCCGTCCGATGCCTTTGATCTGTCGCTCTCCACCGAGGCGCTGGTCGTCGGCATGCTCGGCGGGCAGGGCACGGTTACCGGCGTCGCCATCGGCGCCTTTCTCTACGAGGAGCTGCGCGGCTATCTGCTCACCTCCTCGACCTTCGCCAATTTCCAGCTGGTGGTGTCCGGCGCGCTGCTCTTGCTCATCGTGCTGTTCTTTCCCGGCGGGCTGATGGGCTTCATCTACAGCCGCTTCCCGCGCACCCAGAAGGTGCTGGAATGACCGCGCTGCTCCAGGTCGACAGAGTGAGCAAGCGCTTCGGCGGCCTGCAGGCGGTCAAGGATATGACCTTCGAGGTGCGCGAGGGCGAAATCCTCGGCCTGATCGGGCCGAACGGCGCCGGCAAGTCCACGCTGTTCAATCTGGTCAACGGCGTGTTCGCACCGGACAGCGGGCGGATCACCTTCGGCGGCACCGACATCACCGGCGAGAAGCCCTACAAGGTCGCACGCGCAGGGCTCGCGCGTACCCATCAGATCGTGCAGCCGCTGACCAACATGACGGTGCTCGACAATTGTACCGTGGGCGCCTGCTTCGGCCGCGAGAACCTGCCGCTGGCCCGCGCCCAGGAGGCGGCGCGCGAGGCGATCGCCGTCGTCGGTCTCGCCGACCGCGCCAGCATGCTGGCGCTCCATCTGACCATCGCCGGCAAGAAGCGCCTCGAACTGGCGCGCGCGCTCGCCGCACGACCCCGGCTCTTGATGCTCGACGAAGTGCTCGCCGGCCTCAATCCGACCGAGGTCGAGCACATGATCGGCGTTATCCGGCAGATCCGCGAGCGCGGCGTGACCATCCTCATCATCGAGCACTTGATGCAGGCGATCATGAGCCTGTCGGATCGCATCGTCGTGCTCAATTTCGGCCAGAAGCTCGCCGAGGGCATCCCTGCCGAAGTGGCCCAGCATCCGCAGGTCATCGAAGCCTATCTGGGCAATCCGAAGCTCGCCGCCGAACTGCAGGAGAGCGGCGAGCATGTCTGAGCCGCTCCTCAAGGTCGAAGCGCTGGAAGCCGGCTACGGCGAGGTCCAGGTGCTGTGGGGCGTCTCGCTCGCCGCTGCGCGCGGCAAGCTCACCGCCATCGTCGGCGCCAACGGCGCCGGCAAGACCACCACTTTGCGCGCCGTTGCCGGGACCATCGCGCCGTGGCGCGGACGCGTCCTGTTCGAGAGCGAAGACGTCACCCGGCTGTCGACCCACGAAAAAGCCGAGCGCGGTTTCGCGCTGGTGCCGGAAGGCCGCCAGTTGTTCACCACCATGACGGTCGCCGAGAATCTCGAACTCGGCGCCTATCCGAAGCGCGCGGCTCAGGGCCACGCTCAGCGTCTCGACCAGGTGTTTGCCCTGTTCCCGCGGCTCGCCGAACGCCAGCGTCAGCTTGCCGGCACGCTATCGGGCGGCGAGCAGCAGATGGTGGCGATCGCCCGCGGCCTGATGTCCAATCCTGACATTCTCATCATCGACGAGATGTCGCTCGGGTTGGCCCCGGTGCTGGTCTATCAGCTCTTCCACACGCTCAAGAAACTGAAAGAGGCGGGCCTGACCATTCTTTTGGTCGAGCAGAACGTCCACCTGGCGCTCGCGGTCAGCGACTACGGCTATGTGATCGCCGAAGGAAAATTGTTCACCGAAGGCGAGCCGAAGAAGCTCTCCGCCATGCCGGAAATCCGCAAGGCGTATCTGGGGCTGTGACGTTGCCTGGGTTTATTCCGCGGCATCGACACGCCGCAGCAGGCCCGCTTGTTTCATTTCGTCGTGCAGCGCAATCGGGTCCCAATCGTATCCGTTCGGCCAGGTGAGCGCGCCGTCCTCGATGAAAACGCGGGCGAAATAAGCCGGGTCCTTTAACGGCTCGGCCGTCGGTCCGGTCTTTTTGGTGATGGCTTGAAAATCGCGTACTCCGGTTGTGCCGTCGGAGAACTCGACTTCGAGCTTGAATCCGCCCAAGCTGCGGATCCGATGATGTCGATCATCATTCGAGGCCTTCTATTCGTTCGAGCTGCCGTCAGTTCGTGCCGCAAGCCAGTTTTTCATCAGCGCTTCCTATCGCAGGTCCGCACCCTGGCCCTGAACTGCTGGTAGCGAACATGAAAATGGGGCGGATCGTGATCGTTGAAGAACATCCGCACCGCGATCCCGTGAAATTAGGCAAGCGTCGGAAATAGTCCACCTTTCCGGCAAGCAAAACGAACGCGAACGACGCCAAGCGGACGAGCCGTAATCAACCTCGAATCCACCCTCCACTACCGCCCAGGCGAGAATTCGTTATAATGATTACATACCGCGCACCCCGATCCACCGCGTACTGCGCTGCGCCGAATGGCGCCACGAGCGTCACCCGGCCAGAGTTACAGCCTCATGTTTTTCGGAACCACCACCGCGCTGAAATGGCTGTTGTTCCGGATGCCGCGGCCATTCTCCGTGGCATTCGCACTGATTTCGCTGGCGTGGGGGCTCTCCGGCTTCCACTATGCTTACCATTACATTGGCGAACTCCTCGCACACCTTAAATCTTGGCTCTTGCAAGAGCCCATCGCATGTTCGGCCGCATGTTCGACGACGCATTCATGGTCAACCGACCTCGTAGATGGCGTGAACGGCCTGATAGTTGCCATCGTGACGCTTGTCGTCTTCATCGTCGGATTTATCCTGGCCTATGACCTCGCCGCGCTGATCAATCGTCTCATCTTCGCGACGACGCGGCCGCATGCCCTCGGCTTCATTCCCGCTGCTTTTGAAAAGCAACTCGCCCGCGCGCCGTTTTCCGAATCGACGCGTATCGGAATTGTCCTCGCCGGCGGCGGGGCGAAGGGCGCTTACCAGGCTGGCGCCATCCAGGCGATCTACGAGTTTCTCGAAAGCCACGGTGCGCTCGGCAACGTGAGAGTCATATCCGGCACGTCAATCGGCTCCTGGAACGCGCTGTTCTGGCTCGCGCGCATGATCAAGCCAGCAAAAGAACAAACCGGGCCGGGTTGCCTCGAATGGTGGTGGAAACGGCTGACGGCGCGGCATCTCGTGGCGCCGCGGTTCTTTCTCCCCTCGTTCAACAATGCTTTTCTCTCCACCGAGCCGTGGCAACGGGAGTTCGATCAGATTTTCGGCTCCGACGCCGTCAAGAACACGCTCTACGGGACGGACATCCACTTCTATCTGACGCGCTCGAACGTCAGGAGCGCCGGCCTGGAATGCGCCACCAACAATCCCGCTCCGCCTTTCGTGAACCGGGTTAAATATGACTTCATTAAGGGGGCGCAGTCGATTGACGAGTTCTTCGACCGGCTGAAGACAAGTGTTTTTGCCTCGATGGATTTGCCGCCGCTGTTTCCCTACACCGAGTGCAACGACCAGCTATATGAGGACGGCGGCGTCATCGACAATCTTCCACTGTCCTTCCCTGCCGCTGAAAATTGCGACCTTGTCTTCCTGGTGCCGCTAAATTCCGATTTCGAGCAGGAGCCGAACAGCCGATCGATCGCGGCCAGGATCGGTCGCATGCTGGACGTGCAACAGGGCGCGCTGGAGCGCAATGGCTTTAAGCTGTTGTATCTTTACAACGAAAATGCCGCTCTGCGGGATCGCATCAACGAACTGACGTCGCACCAAGCGGCGGAAATCGCCATGGACAAGGAAGACAAGCTGCCCACCCATCATCCGTTGAAATATGCGATGCAGCGGAAACATCAGGAGATCAGGATTTTTGCCGTATGCCCGGACAAGTCCTTTGTCACTACAGTGCTCAACACCCGGGACCTCTGGAACACCAAGGGCGCACATACCGCCTTTGACGTGATGTACAGCGCCACTGCGGGAATGCTGTCGACATTCGACTTCACCGGACCGCAAAATGGCGCTCACGTCGCCATAGTGAGAAGATCGGGGACGTCCTTCCTGGACCGCGAGTTCTAAAGGTCCGCCGCCGACGGCGGGACGCTAATTGAGCGTCAGCGACGCGCCGCAAAGCGCGAGCCTTGCGGCAACTTGGCGGCGCCAAATTTAATGCCATCAATTTCGATGCGGTAGCCCAGCCCGGCGCGCTATGCGTCGTTGTTTTCACAGCCACTTTGGAGTGATGCTGAGGTCTCACTGCATAAAATGCAAATAAGTCCATACATATGCATATAATGCGACGCCCATTCCGAAGAGAAGGATGACAACGAGTCGAAATCCAACTCGCGCCCATTTGCTCATGTTGGGATTTATTGCGTTTTCGACCCAGCGAAAGCATAGCGATAAGATCATTACAACTATGAAAATGTATAAAGCGGACATGCTGCAACTCCGAAAGGCTCCTTGGACTGCGAAAATCGTACCCTTTTGAATGGTCAGCAGGTCGCAATTGGCACTGAGCGACGCGATCTATTACGGTTCCGTTCGACGCAAACAGGTCTACAGCGGAAGCGCAGTCGTTGGGCTAATCATAACCCGCCGGCGACATAGGCCCAGCGGTCTAATCGCCATTCGGAGGGACCGCGGCGACATGGCTCAACGTCGGATACCTTGCGCACGATTCGGCCCAAACGTACGCGACGCCAATTGTCGCGGACCTCTGGCGGTGGAAGCATGAGCACCTCCATAACCAGTGCCGCTCGCCCAGATCAAAGGTCCGCCGTATCGGAGAGGATCAGGGCGACCTACAAGTCAGGGAGCTGAATCCGCAAACTTGTAGCATTCGACATGATGTGGCTCAGCATAGGCAACAAAACAATACTTAATGTTGCCCGTACGTGTGTTTAGAAGGAATCCCGAAGAGCCGCCATGCCCGACGGTAAGAAATTGAAAATTAGCGTCAGCCGCTGGCTGCGCCTTTGCTGTAATCACCGGACTTAGCTGGGCAATGCCGAGCCCGATCAAAGTTCCAGCTACGATATAGACTGCTGCGCTATTCATTGCTCGCTCCGTTTCGTGAGGCACCGCGGCCCCTTACCTAATTAGACTTCCGGCGGCTCTTGGCGCAACCTATCCTCGCACCCAGAAAATATTATCACGATCCAGGTGGCATTGGCCCGAACGTAGCGGAATATGACTGGCGATGGGGAACAGGCGCGCCGCCCAGTTTCCTCTGTGGCTTTGATGCCAGAAAAACGCAATCGTGGATTATTCGAAGCGGATTGAAGACTCCTGCAGTGCGCCCAGTTTGCCCAAATTGCTGCGGGCAAAAACAGCGCAAATGGCACGATGCGTCCTGAAGGGGCGTCCGTTGTTTGGTCGCTGTTGGGGTGAAGCCGACATGGCGCACGTATCGGCGCGATTCTGGCCTTGCGGCTTCCTCCCGTCGAATGACGCGCTTTCAGATGCAAAGATTCGTTGATTCGCACCAGCTCTCTCTTCGCTCACCGCGATCAGCGCGAATCACGCCTCAAAAAAATGCCGCTGGATCAAGGTCTTCGCTCTCTGGAATAAATTCCTTGACAACTTGCGCGCGCCGAGTAGAAGCGCCGCCGCTCGCTCGTCTAAGGGTGCTTTCCGGATGCGATCCTGAAGGTGGAGCGAGAGCGGTGCCCGCGCGCGGTTTCGCAGACCGCACCCGGGCGGCTTTGGAAACCCGCCCGGCTGGCACTACGACCGGCCCGCGAGGAGCTCGCTGCCCGGGGTGACGGATGCGCAAGCGTCCCGATCCCATGAAGCGCGGGACCGAAGCTGAGCCGAGGATAAAATCTCGGCGAGTGCCGCGGTGGAGCGCCGAAAGGCGAGCGGTCCGAAAGGACCGCGCCGGCGATCCGTCGGGGCGGCAACGTCATGCAACGCCTTGGCGGCAAGCCGGTACTCCGTATGCGCCTGCCGGCGCTCCGCCTCCCTTCTTTTAAGGGAGGTCTTTTTGTTACCGTGCAACAAACCTCGGGCGCGAACAAAAACCGCGCCGCGAGAACGGGAATCGTTTGCGTCATCGCGAGCGCAAGCGAAGCAGCCGCGAGAGGGGGGTCTATTGCGATCCGGCAGACAGCAATGTTGCAGCGAGCGATTACGGGACGGTCGATATTTTGCACATCGTCGACACGTTACCCGTATAGGGTTTGCCGTTGGCCATCCGGGCCTGACACGAGAAGTTCAGGCAGTAGCACTGCATTTGGTCGCGCGTGCCGGTCGCCGTCGGCGCACACACTTGTTGCGCGTTCGGATTGGCCTGGCAGCCGCCGGTCGGCCCGCAGGTGCCGCTGTGGACGCAGGCCTGGTTGTTGCTGCACGGTGTGCTCACCGCGGCATTGCTTTGCACGCACGTGCCGATCGGCTGGCCCGTCGGGCCGAGCTCCGGCCCGCCCTTGCACACCCATTGTATGCAAGTATCGCCGCCGGGGATGTTCAGGCTCGCGCAATGGGCCTGCTCGGCGGCTGAGCATGTGTATTCGAAGGCCTTGGCGGGCATGGCGATACATGCCGACAACATACCCGCAAGGACAGCAAAGATTGTGGCTTTCATGATCGCTCCCCAAATGGTTTCATTTCAGGACGCGAAGAAAGAATGAGTAGAGGACGGAAAAATCCGGTTCGGCCCGTCACGCTTGATAGACGCCGACCCAGCTTTATCGAGAGACTAATTGGACGCGGCGGGGAGCGCAACGCCTAGTAGAGAGGGAGGGATGGACCGGTGCTCAGCGGTGCGCGCCAGCGCTGCATCATGCGGCTGGCGCGCAATCAGCTTGCAGATTGTCTGCATGGCAAAGTGTCACTGATAAAACTGTCTGCATTCTGATAACCTTTTTGCGATTCTGGGGTTCCCGGTTTCTCCCGACGCAGATCGTCTTGCGCGCTCAATCTTCGTTCCATCGAATGCCGGAGACTTGACTTGAACGCCTCTGAGAATCTCACCACCGAACGGCCGACCTTCGTCACTCATCTGGAATGTTCCGCGACCGGCGAGTATTACCCCGCCGACCAGCCGCACAATCTGTCGCGCGCCGGCAAGCCTTTGCTCGTGCGCTACGATCTCGCCGGCGTGAGGAAGGTGCTGAGCAAGGCGGCGCTGGTGGAACGCCCGCCCGATCTGTGGCGCTACCGCGAACTTCTGCCGGTGCGGCGCAAGGAGGATATCGTCAGCCTCGGCGAAGCGATGACGCCGCTGGTGGCGCTGCCGAAGATTGCGAAAAAACTCGGCGGTGGCGAGCTCTTGCTGAAAGACGAAGGCCGCCTGCCGACCGGCTCATTCAAGGCACGCGGCCTGGTCATGGCGGTGTCGATGGCCAAAGCGTTCGGCATCAAGCACATGGCGATGCCGACCAATGGCAATGCGGGCGCAGCGCTTGCCGCCTACGCCAGCCATTGCGGCATCAAGACCACGATCTTCTGTCCGGAAGATACGCCCGAAGTGAATGTCAGCGAGATTGGGCTGCAGGGCGCCAGCGTTTACCGCGTCAACGGCCTGATCGACGATTGCGGCAAGATCGTCGCCGAGGGCAAGGACAAGGCCGGCTGGTTCGATACCTCGACCTTGAAGGAGCCGTATCGCATCGAGGGCAAGAAGACGATGGGGCTTGAACTTGCCGAACAGCTCGGCTGGCAGGTGCCCGACGTGATCTTTTATCCGACCGGCGGCGGCACCGGCCTGATCGGCATGTGGAAGGCGTTCGCCGAGCTTGAGGCCATCGGCTTCATCGGCAGCAAGCGGCCCCGCATGGTGGCGGTGCAGGCCTCCGGCTGCGCGCCGATGGTGCGCGCCTACGAGCAGGGCGTCGAGCATGCGACACGCTGGGAGAATTCGCACACCATCGCGGCCGGCATCCGCGTGCCGCAGGCGGTCGGCGATTTTCTGATCCTGCGCGCGGTGCGCGACTCGGGCGGCTTCGCCATCGCGGTGCCTGACGAGGCGATCACGGCGGGCCTCGAAGAGGTGGCGCGCGACGAGGGCTTTCTGATGTGCCCCGAGGGTGCAGCCACCTACGCGGCCTACAAACAAAGCATCGCCGACGGCCGCGTGTCGCGCACCGAAAGCGCGATGCTGTTCAATTGCGCGACCGGCCTGAAATATCCGCTGCCGCCGATCAGGCGCACGCTCGATCGGCACAAGCCGATCGATTATGCGGCGTTGTAGCGTCATTGCGAGTGGGGCGAAGCGACGAAGCAATCCAGGCGGCGCGTGAGAGCTGGATTGCTTCGCTTCGCTCGCAATGACGAGAAAATCGGGAGGAAAAATGAAAAGACTATCCTTCGCTGCGCTCGGACTCGCGCTCCTCTGCGCCGGCACTGCGGCGGCTTCCGCCGACGATTATCCATCGCGGCCGATCACGATCATCGTGCCGTTCGCCGCCGGCGGTCCGACCGACGTCGTCGGACGGTTGCTGGCGCAGCACATGAGTCAGACGCTGGGGCAGAACGTCGTCGTCGAGGATGTCACCGGCGCCGCCGGCTCGATCGGGGCCGAGCTCGCTCGGCAGGTCGTGCGCTTTGGCCCATCGGCGCTGCACCTGCTGGACAACAACGAATCTGGACTCCAC
>Ga0187784_10004429_pt1 | contig 11370 bp, 10 predicted proteins | sample 1015_SJ02_MP15_2_FD_132964 | JGI IMG/M metagenome (GOLD analysis project Ga0187784, IMG submission 132964) | Tropical peat soil microbial communities from peatlands in Department of Meta, Colombia - 1015_SJ02_MP15_20_MG | ecosystem: Environmental > Terrestrial > Soil > Wetlands > Peat | place... | reverse complement strand
GGCCGCAGGTTGCCCGGAGACAGCGATTCGTTGCGCAGGGGCCGCCCAGATGGCTGCGTACTACGGAGTTCCATCCGCCATGTCAGGTGGCGTGAGTGACTCTAAGGCCCCAGATATCCAAGCGGGTTTTGAGAGTGCGTTAACCATGCTGCCGACCGTCCTAGCGGGAGCAAACTGGGTCCGTGTGGTTGCTGGAGCTCTTGAGTACCATTTCACGGCATCATATGAGATGCTCGTGATTCACGATGAGATATTCGGAATGGCATTGAGAATTGCCCGCGGAATGGAGATCAATGAGGACACGATGGCAACATCATTGATCAAGAGCGTTGCTCCTCTCGGCGGACACTACATGGCGGAAAAGCATACACTTGACCATATAGCCAGCGAGAGATACATTCCAAAAATAAGTGACAAACACACACGAGGTGACTGGGAGAAGGCGGGATCAAAGGATTTAGCTCAAGTGGCGAGAGAGCACGCAAAACATATCCTGGCAACCCATAAGCCGGACCCCGCGTTGCCTAATGACATTGAGAAGGAACTCGACGCGACGAAAACGCAGATAGAGAAACGGCTCGCCAAGAAAATGCTAACCTAAACCAGCGCAGCCTATCTAGCAGATGCCAGCATCCTAGACGAGGTAGATTGATGATATGTGGTCATAGTTGCAACTCCAATCCACCGGTACTGTAACTCAGAATCTCACTCGTATGTGTACCGTCCCATAAGTATGGGAGCCGCACCGTTCACCTCGAAGAATCCGGGCCGGAGAATCGCGTCTTGCCCACGAAGGCGCGCACCCCACTATAGCTGGCTGTTGTTGAATCTATTCTTCAGCCGATTGTTGAGGCTTCTCGTCGAAGTACCGCTTCAATCTTTGCGGCCACATCGCAGTGCCCTGCATCAGTCTCACTCTTTGGGCAGGCCAGAATTACGCGATGACTCCCTACCTGTATTGTTCGAAATGATTCCTCGGCGAAACGACTGGGAACCGCTTTCCAGACAACTCTGCGCGATCCCCTCGAAAGTGTTCTGCGCTTAGGCATTTTCCTCTGGTCTGGCTGCGTTGGAAGTCGTTAAAGATTAGTGACGAAAGTAGAATCATCTTTAACCGCATCGAGCAGTCTCTCTGTCCTGTGTTGTACGATGCTGATTGTAACCAAGGCTTGTTCTGTTTGTGGTCTCGAGAACCCTGAAGGCGGTCGTTTCTGTATTGGGTGCGGTGCGACTATGCAGGAAGCCATTCTGCCACCTGTAGCCGTACCGGTTGTCAAAGCGGAGATCCCCCAGGTTCTCACACCTCCGAAACTCACTTCGACCGCGGTGAAATTGCCCATCATGCCGGTCGCCCTAACGTCGCCCGTTAGATTTTGGCTGCCCAACTATATCTACACACAAGGCCCGTGGGGCGAATTTTACCCTGCCTTGGAATGGCAACAATACGAACTTTCATATTAGCAGCAGATAAGTGAAACGCAACCAATCTCCTATCGTACAATGCTACTGTGGACAGCTGCTGATGGACTCGACACCGGCGTCCACGAACCCTCCTGTTATCGGACCAGGACGCTCGGCGACGTCATCTGCCAGGCTGTTTCTCGCCTATGAATTATACCGCCTGTGATTAGGCCGCCGGGTGAAACTTTCGAAATTTGAAATCAGGACCAAATGGCCCGCAAACAGTAAGACTACCACTTTATCGTAGGAGAGGCAAGCGATAGGGAAAGATTGCCGAGGGTGTTCGTTCAGCATAGAGCGCCGGGGGTGGGATTTTCCCCCGCTCTCAAGGCTTTCCTTTACTGCGGGATTTGAACCCACGAGGCCCAGAGGACCAACAGCTGTCTTGGCCCATGCTGTTCGTAGATCTCGAGGCTCAACGCCCCTGACGCTATAGGGACTCTGTCGCCTTACCTAGCTAGGCTACCCCGGCACGCCCCAAAATTCTACGTTTCGGTATAATAAGGCTAAACGGCGACTCGCCATGATTTACGGTAACCGGCGTGTGCTTCAAATTCTCGGGTAAATGTGTGTGAAGAATCTTCGTTTGAACGGGTGTACCGTACTTGTGAGCAGGTCCGTGAGTATGTAGTAGCTAGTCTCGAACTCGGCCGGGGAGCTGTTCCTAAACTTCATGACGGGCATGTTTCTGGAAGGGTTCTGCCAGGCCTTATCCCATGCCTCGGTAGCGCCTATAACCTGCCTTTGCCGGTTCCTCTCCTCAAGTACGCTCCTCTCAACAACCATCAAAACGAGCAATTGGGTCACGTTCCTGATCCTTGCGGAAAGAAGGAAGTCGCGGGTATCGTTTCCCGGGGCGGTGGTGTCGATTACAACCGACCGCCTATCCCCAAGGATGGTATCGCGTAGGCTCGCAAGAGAATCGTAGACGAAATCTTCCTGCTCCGATGGTTCAGCTGTGCCGAAGTACATCGTTCGTAGGTCGTCAACGTTTAGGCGCACGAAATTGCTGTTGTCTGAGACAAGGCGGCGGGCTAGTTTAGTCTTCCCAGATCCTGGGTACCCGCTCAGCACTATGTTCCAGACCGGCATTGTATCTCAGTTAACGTGGGTACCGTCGAGCTGACAAAATAACTTCTCGCTCAGCCTAAACGTTAACCCCATTTCTCGAAACCGGTTCTTACCGGGGATTTGCCTGTGAACGAACGATATGGAATCTCTCTTGACGGCAACCATAGCTTGAAGCCGGGTTCGTGTCAGGGCTGCACAGGCCGGAAGCGCTGTCCCACCCAGGGTCGCATTCGGCCCGGGCCTTGGAACCCTTGCTGGCGTTTAAGAGCTTCAACCAGTTGCCTGACTCCTTGCGGGTCCTTCACATTCTCAAAAGTCATGATGACCTTACCTTCAGTTAAGAAAGATACGTCTCCGAATATCTTCAGGTTTCCGCGTCGTGGTCCCCCGTAGACTCCGAACGGAAGGGCCGGTAGGCCGAGCATGCGAGGGGTGAGAAATATGCCGCCGCCTAGAGAGTCGTTGACTCTATGAACGTTCATGATCACTACCTCGGGCCAATGGTTAATGCCGATTTGCGCTACGATGCTTCTGCTTTGTGTGTCGTACTTTACGCACCGTTTATTCGTTACGGCTTCTTCGATCGTTACTTCCTTGCGAAGGAGGCCATGGGTCGTTTCTTTGTGCCACAGAATTCGTTCCCCATCGGTTAAGGGGATCTGTGAGGTAACTTGTTGAATTTCGGGTTGGGGGTTTTCGGAGATTACTGCATTGGGATCTTGGGATGCTCCAAGGGGGACGGGATTTGCCCGGGCTGTGAAACCGCACCTCGGGCAAACTTGCGCGTCGGTCTGAAGCTCAGCGCCGCAGTTTGAGCAAAACATGGGCAACAATCACCTATTGCTTCGACTGCAGCTTTTTAGTGTATGCGTCGGCTAGCTTTGCAAGTTTGAAGAACAGCCAGACTAACGCGACCACTATTGCTGTACCGAGTATTGTCCGTACTACTAACCCTAGGAACAATAGACCAAGTGGCATCACATATTCACCTCAAACGCGACAATCAGGTTTCGAGATAAAACGGATTGTGGATGAATCATGTGGATGATTCGTGAACCATCACAGCTCAACGATCCTCGGAACGCCGATCGGGACGCGGTCGAAATTCGGCCTCGACCACGATTCCTTGGCAAAATCTCCAATACCTTATATCAACCTAAAGCTTTCAAGAAAAGCATCTAATGTATAGTTCGTGGTCATAGTGAGAAGCTTTCTACTTGTGAAGGTCAAGCCGGGCATGGAGAAAGAGATTCTAGAACGTTTCAACGCGATCCCGGAAGTGCGTGAAATTCATCTAATAACCGGCAAGTTCGACCTGCTCGTTGCTCTGGAGTCCGAAGAGGCGGAAATTGACCCCAGGCAAAGGATCGCCGAAGTCGTAATGGATAGGGTCAGGAAGGCGGGCGGAGTGGTAGACACGAGAACGATAATACCCATAGCCTGGGAGTCAAAACCCCTTCTGAATTCCGAACGCCGAACGGCAAAGGGCTTCGTCTTCGTAATGAGCGAAGCCGGCAAATCCAAGGAATTAATGCGTAAGCTAATTGAATTACCCGAAGTTTACGGTGTCTACATGTTGTTCGGCAAAGCAGACATCTTGGCAGAATTAGAGGTGGAGAAAAGCTACGTCAACCCGCCACCACAACACATTGCCTCCATCGTCGAGACGAGGATAGCGAGGCTCGGCGCGGTCCACGACACGGACACATACGTCCCGCTTGAATCGATTATCAAGTAGCCTGCATCTTTAAGGAAATCCAGCCTAGACTTTATAGATCAAGTCGACACACCACCGAGGAATATTCTGACCACGTTAACCGGACGCGATCAATCAACTCGATTTGAGTGGCGGTTTTGCAATGAAATTCTGCGAGCTTTGTCGGGGCTACATGACAAGAACCAAAGACGGCTACATGTGCTCCAAGTGCGGACACAAGACCCAGGCAGAGATAGTCGAGGTGACCCGGTTGGCGACCCCAGATAAGCCTACCGACATCTTAGACTCGTCGAGACTCGAATACATGAGGGTAGTTAGGACTTGCCCGAAGTGCGGCAACAACGAAGCATTCCACAGCCTAGGCTTCATTTCCGGCGAACATGCCGGGGTGAGGCAGGAGAGGGCGATGGAACGCTTCACATGCACTAAGTGTGGACACTCGTGGAGCGAAGAATGAAGATGTATTGTATTGCGATGTATTGTATTGCGATGTATTGTGGTCCCGAAGAGTTCAGGAAGCGCTGAGCGTGCCAAGCCGTTCCTTTCACTATCTTGCGCATCTCACTCTTTGAGACCAGCAGGGAGTCGAACCACGGTGTCTTGCAGGGTCGATAAATCGCAACACGGGAAGACGTTTAGCAGAAGTGGTCAGTTGCGTCTCACTCGTTTACTAGAGTTTGTATGGTTTGGAGGGTCTTCTTTAGCGCACCTGATACGGCTGGGGTAAGTTGGTCTCCATAGCCGAACGATTCTCCTGAGACGGTGATGATGAATGTCTCTGGGGATGAATGATACAACTCGCCGGCATATGTGAGTAGAGTTGCGAGTTGGAGTTCGTGAGACATCGTTCGTGTTGGTGAGTTATTTGGCATCACCTTTTCAACTTTGACTTGCCCAGCGTGCCCGATTGTTGATGCGTCAACTATTATGACGCGATCTGCTTCGCTCATTTCTGTGGCGAGTTCGGGATTTAGTTGTTCGCAGGTGATGATTTTTACGAGTGGGTTCGTGTTTTCGTCCGAGAGTTGTGCCGCTGCGGTCCAACCGAGGCCATCGTCTTGACGGAGGGGGTTTCCGCAACCGACGACTAGCGTCCTGCGCATTTTTGGATCAGTTGGATGTTATTCTGTCGACTATTTGTCCTTGAGAGTTGATTAGTTGGATGTCGAGGGGCATTTGGCCCTGTGCGTGAGTTGAGCAACTTAGGCACGGGTCGAAGGTTCTGATGACCGCTTCAACTCGGTTTTGCATTCCTTCTGTGAGGTGTTCTCCTTTTATGAATTGTTTTGCCACTTGGAGTACGCCTCGATTCATGGCTAGGTTGTTGTGGCTCGTTGCGACGATAAGGTTGGCTGCCGTGATTAAGCCGTTCTCGTCAATTTGATAATCGTGTATCAGTGTTCCGCGCGGGGCTTCTATGACTCCGATGCCCTCTAAATTGTTGGAGCCAGCGTAGGAGCGAATGTGTGTGTCGAGTATGTTGTCGTCCTCAAGCAACTGTTGCATGCGTTCAATTGAGTAGAGAATTTCGATGAGTCGAGCGTAGTGGTTGTGGAAGTTGCTAAGTATTGCTTGGCGGCGGAGGGCTCGGTACTCCGCCCATTCTTCGTTGGCTTTGGTTGTTCCGACATGGTCGATTATGTTCAGCCGGGCGAGGGGGCCGACCCGGTATATGCCTTGGGGGTATCCTCGTTGCTTGAAGTATGGCGCCTTTAGATACGAGTAAGGCAACACGGCCTCTTCGATGTAGTCTCGGTATCTTACCGGGTCAATCTGATCCTCAATTATGTTTCCCGTCTCGCCGACGACGCGTAATCGTCCGTGGTAATGTTCGAGACCTCCGTCCGGTGTGACGAGCCCCATGAAGAGTGTTGGAAAGTTGGCGAATACTCTGATCTGGTCCCTGTAATTGTCGAGAGTAGTCTTGTACCAATCCAATGTTGCATGTATTGTCTTAAGCGCGTCTGGGATTCGCTTGAGTATCCCATTCCGCGTTTCAAGTGAAATTGGTTTGTTGACACCTCCAGGGACGACCCACGAGGGGTGTATACGTTTTCCAGCCAGCTCTTCAATGATCTGCTGCCCAAACTGGCGTAGCTTGATTCCTGAGCGGGCCATCTCAGGATGCTTCTTGATTACACCAATTACGTTGCGTTCGGTCGGATCCGCGTCCATTCCAAGTAGCAGGTCGGGGCTTGAGAGGTAGAAGAAACTCAGAGCGTGGGATTGGACGATCTGTGCAAAGTTCAGGATTCGGCGCAAGTTCTCAGCAGTCTTTGGGACGCGCACCGACATCAACGAATCACATGCCTTCGCTGAGGCTAAGAGATGGCTGACGGGGCATATTCCGCATATGCGTGCCATCAAAGACGGCATTTCATAGAATGGACGGCCTTGGCAGAACTTCTCGAAACCTCTGAACTCCGTGACATGAAATTGTGCGTCTTCCACAGTTCCCGTCTCGTTCAACTGGATCGTGATCTTGGCATGCCCTTCGATTCGTGTAACCGGCTCTATTGTTATGGTCTTCATGTGTAATCAGCTCACTTTCCGAAACGAGCCACCGAAGCAAGTTCAGGTTTGCGCCCTTCCAATAGCTCCGTGACTACGTACTCAATCAAATCAGCTGATGGCGGGCAGCCGGGTACATAGAGATCCACTTTGACTCTACTATGGATGGGTTCGGCGTGCGGAAGGAGTGTCGGGATGTTCTGCTTTGGGATTTGGGGGTTGTATTTGCTGTTCTCTACGTAGGCGTACTTGAGAACTTGGTCCTTTGGGAAGCTGTTTCGCATGGAGGGCACGTTGCCCGTTACGGCGCAGTCCCCAAGAGCGACTAGGGTCTTCGTTCGGCTTCGAATGAGTCGGATTCTTTCTTCGTTGTGTGCATTGTTTACCGTGCCTTCGACCAATGTCACGTCAACGTTCTCAGGAAACTCTTTGATGTCCACTATCGGGCTGTACACAAGATCGATCCTGTCGCACAGTTCGATTAGCTTTTCATCGATGTCCAAGAAGGACATGTGGCAGCCCGAGCAGCCATCGAGCCATGCGGTTGCAAATCTTGCTTTCATGTTCTACCGTCTCTCATGACCGTTAAGTAGCTTAGGAACTGGTTACGTTTCATCATCTCCCCAACAGACTTGCCCTTCTCGAAGAGCGCGCCTGTTGGGCAAATCCTTACACATTTTCCGCAACTCGTGCAAGTCTCTGACGAACCCCAAGGGTCATCGAGGTCGATCACGATTCGATTGGCTATTCCTCGTCCGGCCACGTCTAGGGTGTGAGCACCTTCTATTTCGCCGCAGACGCGAACACATCGCGTGCAGAGGACACACCGGTTGTGATCAAGTCCGAACAGTTTGTGGGAAGCGTCCACGCCGATTGCTGGGTATCGGTATGGAAATCGAATATGTGTGACTCCTAGTTTTTGAGCCAAGTCTTGTAGTTCACAGTGCCCATTTGAGACACATACTGAGCAGATGTGATTTCTCTCAGAATAGAGAAGTTCCACAATCATGCGACGGTATCTAGTTAGCTGTTCTGATTCAGTAACGACTTCCATGTCCTCTTCCGGGATCAATGTGCACGCCGGGAACAGTTTGGGTCGTCCAGCAACTTCGACTAGGCAGAGACGACAGGCTCCCCACGACGAGAGGCCATCCATCTGGCATAGGGTCGGAATGTAGATATTGTTTTCACGAGCGACGTCAAGTACTGTGTCGTCTTCGCGGCAGCTGACGTCGTGCCCATTAATCTTGAACGTCTTCACTTGCGTTATGTGGCTCATGACTGATTCGCCTCCTGCTCTTTCATCTTGCAAACGCCAGCTCGGCAAATTGCCTTCTCAATGTGCTCGGTATACTCGTCCTTGAAGTAGCGGAGTGTGCTCATGATTGGGTTTGGAGCCGTTTGTCCTAGTCCACAAAGGCTCGTGTTCCTAACTAGGTCACAAAGTCGCTCAAGCAATTCAAGATCCTGCATTGCTCCGCTTCCGTTTGTTATTCGGGCTAGGATATCGTACATCTGGACCGTGCCGACACGGCAAGGGACACACTTTCCGCATGATTCCGTTCTGCAGAAATCAATGAAGAATTTCGCGACGTCGACCATACAAGATGTTTCATCCATAACGACCATTCCGCCCGAACCCATAATTGATCCGAGAGTGGTTAGCGATTCATAGTCAACCGGGGTGTCGAGCAAGGATTCGGGAATGCATCCCCCAGACGGGCCTCCCGTCTGAACCGCTTTGAAATGATGTCCTTCCATGATTTCCCCAATGTTGAAAATGATCTCGCGAAGGGTCGTGCCCATTGGGACTTCGATTAGGCCGGTATTCTTCACACGTCCCGCCAGTGCGAACATCTTCGTACCCTTGCTTCTATCGGTCCCAAGTCTGCTGTACCAATCCCCGCCTTCGATTATGATTCGGGGAACGTGAGCGAACGTCTCGACGTTGTTGATTAAGGTCGGCAAACTCCAAACGCCGGATTGTGCCGGATAAGGTGGTCGAGGCTTTGGTGTCCCACGCTTGCCTTCGATGGAGGCTATGAGAGCCGTTTCCTCGCCGCAGACGAAAGCCCCGGCCCCAAGGCGAAGTTCTATGTTGAAACTGAACGCTGAACCGAAGATGTTCTTTCCCAGCAAACCTACGCGTTCGGCTTGATGAATTGCGTTAGTCAGACGCTTCACTGCGAGCGGATATTCGGCTCGTACGTAAATGTAGCCTTCAGATGCTCCAACGGCAAATGCTCCGATGGTCATCCCTTCCAGCACTTTGTAGGGGTCACTTGCCAGTATGGTGCGGTCCATGAAAGCTCCCGGATCGCCCTCGTCAGCGTTGCAAACAACAATCCTCTTTGCGGCGCCCGCTTTTGAGACGGTAGCCCACTTCAAACCGGTCGGGTATCCTGCTCCGCCGCGACCTCGAAGGCCGCTCCGCGTGACTTCGTCAATTACTTGCACCGGCTGCATCTCGTTGATGACCTTTCTTAAGGCTGAGTAGCCGCCTACGCCAATGTAATCCTCAATTCTCTCGGGATCAATTCTACCACAGTTTTCTAACACTAGTTTCCGTTGATGGCTGAAGAACGGGGCATCGAGCGAAGCTTGTAATCGTTTAACGGGCTTTTGTCCTAACGCGTCGATGATTTCCGGCACAGATTCCGCGTTCACATTCTGGTAGAGTATTCCTTCTCCTTCGATGTCGACTAGGGGGCCGTTTGCGCATAGGCCCAGGCATCCTACTCCCTTCACCTTGCAATCATGGGTGAGGCCGCGTTTTTTGACTTCTCTTTCAAATTCTTGACGCAGGGCGTCGCTACGTAAGGATAAGCATCCGGCCGCGACGCAGATATTGATATGGTGTTTGAATGATTCTCTAATTCGCTGTTCGTCCTCAGCTATTTTTTCAAGTTCTTCAGGATTCATTTTTCAACCAACCGTTGACGCGCTTGCTAACTTCTGGTGGAGTCAGTTTGCCGGTAACTTCACCGTCGAAAACCCCGTTAGGCGCTAATCCGCAGGAGCCAAGACAACGCGCGGTAACGAGAGAAAACTGGCCGTCGGGTGTAGTCTGACCAGGCGTTATATGCGACGTTTGCTCTATCGCGGTGAGAAGATTCTTTGCGCCCCTAATGTAGCATGCCGTACCAACACAGATGACGCACGTATGTTTTCCAGGCGGTTCTAGGGTGAAATAGTGATAGAATGTAGCGACGCCGTAGACGCGGCTAAGCGGAACCTTGAGAGCCATCGCTACGTATCGCAGACTGTCTTTGCCTAGGTACCCAAAGGCCTCGTTCACAGAATGCAGGGTCTCGATGAGTGCGTTTGCTTGACCTCAGTGTTGTCGCATCCGCGCTTGGACAAGTTTCCAACGCTTATCATCCGTCGGCGGGGCAACAACCTCTAACCTCGCCCTCAAGGGCAATCACAATTGCTCTTGCCAACCCGTGACTAACATAAATCGAGGTACAGATTTTCGGAATGGAAAAGATAGTACTTAGAGCACATAGTCTGGGGCAAGCGAGATGCAGAAAGTATATTCGTCTTTGAGTTGGCGGTCGTGTAGTAAGCGGACTAGTTTTCGGTGGTCGGTTTGAATGATGATGGTAGGGCGTCTTTGAACCATTCTGGGATGTATTGCCATGAGCTCTTGATGAGGTCGGTGCAGCTTCCGTCGACTATGTAGAACCTGGCGGCGTCGTCCTCAGCCCTAACTGCGCGGCCGTAAGCCTGAATGACCTCCAGCATCGCCTGATTCCGGTACCACTGCCGGTGACCAAGCTCAAGCCGCCTCTTCACTCTCTTATCGCTCAGATCGGGATAGGGGGCCTTCAGCAAAATCTGCGCAGAACAAATCTGATATTTCCAATCTTGCCCTTCATTAAAGGCCACGGATACGAACACTTTCCCGCGGGACCGCATCCATTCCTGTAGCTTCTCTTCTCGATCCTCATCTGAATGTACGATCAGCCTCCGCTTGAAGCTAGGGGAGAGCCCCGAGACTAAGGCACGTTGATGCCTATACCCATGACAATGGATGGCAACGTTTCCTTCCTCTTTCCGAAGTATTTTCTCAATTGCAGCTACGGCCAGCGGCATGTTCTGGTCCCATTGTTTCATTGAAAGAGGGCCCACTGTTGCGTCGATTACCGGCCGATTTTCCGGCGGGAACGTGCTTGGTACCTCGAGGATCTCAACCTCATCTTCTGCCAAAAGATCGGTCAAGCCGTTGAGCTGTACGTAATGTTCGGGATCTAGGATTGTAGCTGAGGAGATGAGGTAGTGTTCCCCTCTTTTCCAGACCAGGTTCTTCATGAACTCTCTCGCGAAAACAGGTTGGAGTAGGAGTTGGTCGTTGCGGATCTCCCAGACCCATTCGGAGTTTGAGAACATGAATAGGTTATAGTTCTCTAGGAACCTCTCCATTAACGCCTTGTTCTCGGCGTCGATGAGGGAGATTTCGCCCTGCTCGCTTTTCGTTTCTAGGCGGCCCAGCATTAGTTTAATGTAACCCGCCACATCGGCTAGGAACACATCGAGTTCGACTCTTGTCTCAACATTCCTGAGGCTGGGTAGTAGTTTGTGGTAGATTTCGTATGGGACGGAGAAAG
>Ga0187784_10004428_pt1 | contig 11373 bp, 11 predicted proteins | sample 1015_SJ02_MP15_2_FD_132964 | JGI IMG/M metagenome (GOLD analysis project Ga0187784, IMG submission 132964) | Tropical peat soil microbial communities from peatlands in Department of Meta, Colombia - 1015_SJ02_MP15_20_MG | ecosystem: Environmental > Terrestrial > Soil > Wetlands > Peat | place... | reverse complement strand
CAGAGTCGGGTTATCGCGGCCTTTGCGCTCACCGAGCGGGATAGCTCACAGTCATGCCCTCGCGCACATCTTGCTGGATACCGTACTGCGGAAATGGATAGCGGAATCCGTTCTTCGCCAACGCTTCCATGCCCGCGATCGCCTGAACGAGCTGGTGTGGTGGCAGCGCCATCAACATTTCGTCGTCAAGCACGCCGCCATAACGCCTTTCGGCAAAGCAAGGAATCGACAGGCTGGGCTGGCGAGTATTCAGCGCCCGGCCCCAGGAGTCGGCGCAGGCAGATTCGCCAACTACGCTCCAGTCGAACTTCTTGTAACCCGACCATTGCAGGCCATTAATGAAATACATCATGGCGCCGGGCGTAGCGTAGAACAGCGCAATGTCGGGCGGGTCGAGCCGGCCGCTCGCCAATGGCGCCAGCGCCAGCGCCTCGTATTTGCCGTCTACGACGCAATTCATGGCTGACTGGTGTGCGGTCGCATCGTCGAGGGTCTTGTACCAGACGCCGACCATGTGTTCGCCCGATTTCCACTTGTCGTCCTTGGCATTACCGAGGCCAACTACCGCGCGACATTGTGAACCGACCAGGTCCTCCGACGTGATGCCAACAGTCCATCCGAGACGGGCAGTTTGCGCGACAGCCTGATCCAGGGTGTGGATAGCCTTCGGGCGCCGGATCCTAGGGATTGCCTCCATCGCGGCCTTATCCTCAAACAACTTCATGCCGAACGGTACGCTACGCAGCTTCAGCAACCGCTCCATATCGCCAGCCAGCTTGCTCCAATCTTTGGTCATCGCGAACCCCTTTGGACTTAATGCACACCCGTGTCGATCCTGAACCGATGAGCGGTAGGCCCTTGGGCAGCGCCTTCCACTGGCAGCCAGTCCACAGGAAATAGAAGATCCCGTCCTCGCGCCCGTGCGTCACCCCACGGCTCTTGGCCGGTGCAATCATCGGTTCAACAATCGCGCACTCTGCACCGGTCACATCACTCGGATAACGAAGGAGATAAAATCGCTATTTTTCCTCGAACAGCAGGCTGATGGCCGGCGCGTACTTGTCGCCATGTCCAGCGGCGATGGCGCGGTCGAATGTGTCGATCAGGTTGCGCGCGCCACATGCGTCGACGCCGACGCGCTCAGCAAGTGCCAGCGCATAGCTGATGTCCTTGCGTGCATACGATACCGGAAACGCCTGCAGCGGAAACTTCTGTGGCGCGATCGCCTTCAGGCCATGATTCCGCAACGCGAAGCTGTCGGCCGAGCCTGTGGACAGCGCATTGAGCAGCACGTCAGCCGCGACGCCTGCACGCCGACTAATCGCGCACGCCTCGCAAAGCGCCAGCACAGTTTCGTACAGCACCATGTTGTTGAGGATTTTCACAACCTGTCCCGCGCTGACCTTGCCGGCGTGCAGCACGTCGCTGGCAAAGGTGCGGATGAGCGGTTCGATGCGCTCATATACATCGTCGGGCGCGCCCACGGGCACCGCAAGCGTGCCCGCCTCGGCAGCAGCGCGCGTGCGCATCACCGGCGCGTCGGCGAAGTGCACGCCGCGCCGGGCGAGTGCCTCGGCGACTTCGAGCGTCACGTCGACCGACGAGGTACTAAGGTCGACCACCGTCTGGCCGGCGCGCAGCAGGCCAAGCAGGCCACCGTCGCCGAAGACCACGGAGCGCACGACCTCGCCGGAGGGCAGTGATAGGAAGATGACGGAAGCGTTCTGCGACATACGCGCCACGTCGCTGATGCCGGCACCGAGTTGGGCGAGGCGCTCGAGCGGGTCGCGGCGCGTGTCGTGGACCAGCACGCGCGCACCGCTACGGGCGACGAGATGGCGGCACATCGGCTCGCCCATGACGCCGACGCCGATGAAACCGAGGGTAAGAGAGGGGTTCTGTTCGCTCATGGCCAAATTTCCGTGATGCCGTTCGTTGTCCGGGCTCACCGCACGATCATGCCATTGCCGGCATGTTGGCCGGATTCATGCTCCAGTAGATCCCCTTCGACTGCTGGTACAGGCGCACGCCGGACACACCCTTTTCGCGGCCAATGCCGCTTTCCTTGAAGCCGCCGAATGGCGTAGCGATCGATAGCTGCTTGTACGTGTTGATCCAGACTGTGCCTGCTTCGAGCGCACGTGCGACGCGCCAGGCGCGTTGATAATCAGCGGTCCAGATTCCTGATGCAAGCCCAAATACGGTTTCATTCGCCTGTGTGATCAGGTCATCTTCGTCATCGAACGGCAGTACGCACAGCACTGGCCCGAAGATCTCTTCCTGGACGGTGGTGGCGCAATTCGACAGACCGGCGATGATCGTGGGAAGGTAGAAGGCGCCCGCGGCGAGGCGATCGTCGGCGGGACGACGACCGCCGGTGACGATCTCGCCCCCGTCGCGGCGAGCTGCCTCGACGAGCGATTCAATGCGTTCGCGGTGCTGGAAGCTTGCGATGGGCCCCATTTGCGCGCCAGCTGCATCCGGCAGGTCGACGCGCAACGCCGTTGCGCGCGCGGCCGCCATCGCCACGACCTTATCCAATGCACGTCGCTGCACGAACAATCGTGAGCCGGCGACGCACGACTGGCCGCTGCCTTCAAAGATGCCGTCTGCCACACTGGCGACGGCCGCTTCGAGGTTGGCGTCGGCGAATACGATGTGCGGCGACTTGCCGCCCAGTTCAAGGCTCACCGGAATCAACCGGTACGCCGCGACCGCGGCGATGGCGCGGCCGCTCGTGGTGCCGCCGGTGAACGATACCATGCGCACATCGCGATGCGCGACCAGTGCCTTGCCGGTAATCGCGCCCGTGCCAGGCAGTATGTTCAGGATACCGGGTGGCAGTCCGGCCTCGAGTGCGATGCGGCCGATGGACAGCGCGGTCGACGGTGTGAATTCCGACGGCTTGAGGACCACTGCGTTGCCGGCGGCCAGCGCCGGGGCAACTTTTTGTGCCTCCATCGTAAGCGGCGAATTCCACGGCGTGATTGCGGCGACGACGCCGTACGGTTCGTAGGCGGTCATTGACAGATAGTCGCCACGCGATGGCGTGACTTCGGCGCCGATCGTTTCGCACACGGCGGCGAAATAGCGGTAGGTCGCTGCCGCACTGGTGACCTGCGCCTGGCATTCCTTCCATACCTTGCCGTTTTCGAGCATTTGCAGCCGCGCAAGTTCTTCGGCGTTTGCGTCGATGCCGTCGGCGATGCGCGACAGCAGGCGCGCCCGGGTATGCGGCAGCATGGTGCGCCATGCCTTGGCGGCGACGGCCTGGCGGGCACTCTCGACCGCCGCATCGACATGGGTCGCGTCGGCGCCCGACACGCGATAGTTCACAGCGCCGGTTGCCGGATTCACTGAATCGAAGGCTTGCGGTTCGCCGGGCACCCAAGCGCCGCCGATCAACATGGGCTTGAGCGTGTTTTGTGAAGTCATTCTATTTATCTCCATAACCAAAGGAGCGACGCCGAGGGCGTGAGAGTCCGAGAGAAGCTTTTGCACCAAGAGATTGCCGAGCAACGATTCGCTGCTAGGCCGGTGCGTGATGGCCTCCCGTTCGAAGGCATAGCCGCCGCGCGACGGCTTGGGTGCCATACTCGATGAGCAAACCGACAGGCGGCAATCGCTGTTGAGCGTTTCGATCGCGCTGGCGCCGGGTTGGCAACGGCACCGATCTTTGGCGTTTCCTGAGCCTGTAGATCAGGTCGAGCGCGCGGCGCATCACGGCGCGCAAAACGCGCACATGTGCGCCCCGACTTGCGGATCCTGGAATGCATCACCGTGCGGCGCAATGCCCATCGTCAGCCGCGTGCATGGATTCGATCGAGCACCGGCAGCAGGTAGCGGCGGAACTGCGCCGGGTTCTCGCTCATCGGGAAATGGCCGACTTCCTTCATTTCGACGACCTCCGCGCCCGGAATGCCCGCGGCGGTACGGCGCGTATCCTCCGGCGTGCACGAGAAGTCGTATTCGCCGGTGAGCAGATAAAGCGGCGTGGTGGCGGTGTCGATGTTGCCGAGCTTGCCGCGCAGGTCGCCGTCGACGCGATAGAAATGCAGGTCGCCCCGGAACACCCCGGGGCCGCCCTGCATGTACTGCCATAACGTTTCGTCGCGGTACTGGGCCGGGCTTTGGGGCGCCACTAGCCCGGAAACCAGTGCCGCGCATACTTCGCCGCCATGGACATCGCCGCGATACAGCCACGATGTGTCGTACCACGGGGCTTGGTAGTCGGCCGCCTCCACGCCGATCAGCGCTCGGAACTCCGCGCCGTGGTCATTGGCAAGTTGCAGCACGATCCGGCCGCCGATCGAGCATCCTATTACGACTGGTCGATCCAGTCCCAGCGCCGCGACCACGGCACGAACGATCTCAACATACAGGCGCGTCGTGAGCTCGTAGCCGCCGACCTGCCACCCTGGCGGCGGGTACGACTTGCCGTGCCAGGGCATGTCGAAGGCAATGACGCGAAAGCGCTCAGTGATCTCGCTGTCGCACATCAGGTGTCGGTACTGGCGCGCATCGGCGCCAGCTGTGTGCAGGCAAAGCACGGGGATGCCGGTGCCCGCTTGCTCGACGTACACGCGGCACATCTGGCGGTCGATCGGCACCTGCAAGTAGCGGCCGACGATCGGCTCGAAATCGATGGGTGCCATCAGCGGCTCTCCTTGCGGGGCAAGTTCAAGAGATCTTTCAGGTATTGCAAGTGAGCGTGGAAGAGCTGCATGTCGCCCTCGACCTGCAATTCGCCGCGCTTCGTCAGGGCGAAGATGTCATGCCAGCCCGGACGCGGCACGGGTTCCCACAGCGCGTGCCAGGCGGCCATCGTTCCGCTGATCGACAGCCGCGTGGGGTGCAGCAGCGGCAGGTATGGCGCGCAGTCGATGATATGGCCTTCACGTGTGCGCACCAGATGAGGGCGCATGCCGATCCGAACGATCCAATCCGCCGAAAACGTTCGGCCGCGCTGCACAAGTGCCTGCGCTCGGGCGGCAGGGCTGTGCATCGCGCTCACGAAACGTTCGCTGAGTGCGCTCTCTTCCATTATCTGTGAATCCCTACGGCTGTCACCGCACTGGATCTCTGGATCTGTTAGACAAACCGCTCATTCTACTTAATATGGGCCTCTGGTTACCCATTTGATCAGGATCAAAGCGGCGGCAGTTGGATTTTGTGCTCCGTCGAGGGTTCGCCGCGCGTGGCGCAGTCCGCCGCGGGGGGAAATCTCTTACTTTGCGACGGCACACATTCCACGACGTTGCTCGACACTTTCATTTGCCTGCGCTACGAAATCGCTGCTTTGCTGTGATTATCTCGGAGCGAAAGCTGAGGTCATCTCGATGAGCGTGCAGGCCTTCATGCCCGAAATGAACAGTAGCGCTCCGACAGAATTGCGGCACGGGCTCGCCGTGAGATACTGGGGGCAGGGTGCTGCGCTGGTCCTGCTGCACGGCGGGATGGGCTCTTGGACCCATTGGTGTCGGAACATTGGTGCACTCGCACGCAAATTTAGGGTAATCGCCCTGGACATGCCTGGATATGGCGACTCGGCTAACGCTCTTCGAAGTGACGAAGACGGATACATCGACTGCGTTGCGAAAGTTTTTGCGGACATCGTTGAAGAAGCAAACCCCGCCGGCTTGGTCGGGTTCAGCTTTGGAGCAGTCATCGCTGCGGCGGTCTCCAGGCGCCAGCCGCAGCGCGTGGCTCGGCTGAGTCTGCTCGGACCCGGCGGATTCGGTTATGCGACCGGGCGTTCGATTGCATTGCAAAAATTACCAAAGGGTGATGCGAGTTCGGCCGAAGTGCGTAAGGCTGCCGCTTTCAATCTTGGGCAGTGGATGTTATCGACCACACCGGCTGCTGAAGACCCTGTCGTTGACGTGCAACTACATAACCTCGTGCGGGCGCGCTATGACAACCGCCAGATCAGTGCCAGGGACAGGCTCGTGGCCGATCTTGCTGCACTGACTTGCCCGGTCCAGCTCATCTGGGGCGGCCGCGATGTGCTGACTTTCCCATCCATCAGCACGCGGTTGGATCGTTGTTTAGCGGTGCGGCCCGACCTAGAGGCCGAGATCCTGCCTGTTGGGGGACACTGGGTCCAATATGAATGTGCCGATGAAGTAAATGAACTCCTTATCCGTTTTCACGAGCCGGATTCGGCGAGAAAAGGCAACTGCCAATAGCGACGCTGGCGTCCGGGTCAATCGCAAGCGTGCGCCGTCATTATACACCCACGTGGGAGGGGCTAACCCGAGCAACGCAACCGAGGTGACGCTCAGACTCGTCTGGACAACTCCGCCGTTATCCTTTGGGCGAGATCAACGAGACGGGGGCCGATCTCTTTCTCGAGGCGATGCGGTGGCAGGTATTGGGCCGAACCCGCGCATCCGATGGACAGAACCTCGGATCGATCACGACACACGAGGGGGACAGCAACCGCATTAATGTCCGGTTGCCACAGCCCCATCACGATACAGAAACCCTGGCGGCGCACTTCGCGAATTGCCTGATCGATCTCTTGTTTCAGCTTCGGCCATTGGTCCCGATAATGGTGGCTCATTTGCTGGAACACAGTTTCGCGTTCATCGTGCGGCAAGGCAGCCAAAAGTGCTCGACCGAAGGCAGTGGTAGCGACGCGCGCTCGCGATCCGGAATCGACGCGTAGCGTCAGCATCGTACTGTTGCTGTGGCAGGTTTCCAGATGGATCATGTCGAGGCGTTCGCGTACGCCTAGCGCCACCAACGCATTGCAAGAATCCGCGAAAGCTTGCATCGATGGACGCGCGACTTTGCGTACGTCAAGGTTTTCCAGAACAGCATAGCCGAGCGTTAGCACCGCAACGCCGAGCCGATATTGTTTTCGACGGCGCGAATGATGGAGGTAGCCCAGCATCGAGAGCGTCTGCGTCAACCGAGAAACGGTAGCCTTCGGCAAGCGGGTTCGCGCGGCGATTTCGCTGTTGCCGAGCCACACCTCGCGCGAAGAGAAAGCACTTAGAATTGAAAGTCCACGCGACACCGCTGTGACAACGCTGCGATCTTTGCTGCTGGCAGCCGCGTCGTGCTGATCGATCGCGTCCAAACTCTTTCTCCAATTCAGCGCCGGAGCAGCCCGACCGTCACAGGTCTTCCAGCGAGCCAGATTTCAGCAAGCTATTTTTGATGTCGGTCGCCACACGGAGGAGCGCGGGTCCGTACTTCTCCGCAAGAACACGTGCATTCGTCGCGAGATTCGTACTGCCGCAAGCGAGCGCCAGCACATGATCGCCGTTGCCCACCACGATTGGCGTGCCGACCTCAAGAAGTTCTCGCCTCCACGTGCGGGACGCAGTGCAGAAGCCGCACTGATCGAGTTCGCGGATTGCCGCCCGAAGGCCCGGGTCCAGCCTCGCTACAATAGCGTCCCGATGCCGCTGGGTCTCGGGCACGTCGGCTCGGCGTTCGGACTTCATCGCCCATGAATATGCGCGTCCCAAGGCGGTGGTTGCGATGGGAAGCAGCGAACCTGGTCTGATCTGGAGATCGGCGGCGCGTGCGGACGCCACATGCTCCAACACGAGCATGTTGTCTCCCTCAGCCACTCCTAAGGTTACCCACACATTGAAATCCAATGCGAAGCGTTGCATCAGCGGACGCGCGACCCGTCGGAACGGAAGGGCCTCGATCAGCGCGTGCCCCAGAGCGAGAACCGACGGGCCCGGTCGATATCCGCCGTGCAAGCCAACGCGGCTCAGATACCCGAGTGTCGCAAGCGTATGAATAAGCCTTGTCGTTGTCGTATTAGGCAAGCCGGTTCGTTGCGCGATCTCGTGCCGACTTAGGAACCCGTCGTCGGATTGGAACGTCCGGAGGATCTCGAGGCCTCTACACAGCGAGACGACCGCCTCACCGGACACTGCCGCTGGCGCGACCGCAGGAGGCCGGCCTTTGAGCCATTGCATCGAGACAGGAGATGCCGTCGTTGATTTGACGCCTCGCGTCCGCCTCTTCGGCATTGTAGTTCAGCGCCCTTGCCAGACCGGCGCCCGTTTTTCCGCAAATGCGCGCGGCCCTTCCTGCGCATCGTCGCTGGCGTAGACCTTGGCATAAATACGTTTGGCTTCGGCGAGACCGCCCTGGCAACCGAGACTCATCGTTTCCTGAATGCTTTCCTTGGCGGCGAGGACTGACAAGGGCGCATTGTCCCGGATCTGTTCCGCCAAGTCGCGCGCTCGCGCTCGAACGTCGTCCGGTGTCGGCTCGACGCGATTGACGAAGCCAACCGCTAGGAATCGTTCAACGGGAATCAACCCAGCGCAGAGGGTCATCTCCATCAGCATCGGCTGTGGCAGCATCCAAAGGAGCGGCATAGCCCACGGCGACCCGCGGCCGAGCTTCGCCTCAGTGATGCCACCCGACGTGCCGGCGAGTCCGACCCGCAAATCCGCGTTTAGGCTTAACATCATACCGCCTGCTGTAAAATGCCCCGTCATGGCCGCGATGATTGGCTTGCCGACCGCGCGCATGCGCTCCTGGAAGGGATCCTTGATGAGGGTCAGGACGTCCACTCCTCGCGTTGCCTTGATCTCGGCGGCCTCCTTCAAATCCATGCCGGCGCAGAAGGTGCCGCAATCGGCGCTGGTGAGAATGACGGCGCGAATATCGTCGCGCCCATCGATTTCTTCCCAGATATCGTAGAGGCGGTTGGCAGCGGCGATTGACAGAGCATTGCGTCGCTGTGGGCGGTTGAGTGTCACCGTTGCGATCTGAGTATCGACTTCGAAGAGCACCACATCTGCTTGGCTCACGTCTGGTCCCCCTGATTGAAAGACATGACCATCGCAAGCGTGTTCAGAACGCCAGCGACTCCAGACCATTATTCGGACGGGCGAAAGTGGCACGCCGCGATGTGGCGTGCAAGCAAATTCCACTATGCGGACACTAATTCCGAATTCACTTGACACCCTTCGTGAGCCGACCGAAACCTTATTTCGATGGCTGGGGGTCCCGCGGACTATGCTGAAGGTCGGTTCGATCGCAGGGAAGACGGTGATGATCACCGGCGGCGGTACCGGCATCGGCCGCGGCTTCGCATTGCGCTTCGCGGAGGCGGGCGCGACGGTGGCGCTGGTTGCCCGCAATATCCAACGGCTTGAGGCTGTCGCTCAGGAGATTCGGACAAATGGGGGACTGGCTCTGGTGCATCCCGCTGACATTCGTGATGCCCAATCCGTTCAGATCGTCGTCGACGCTGTTGTGGCCGAAACCGGCCGGCTCGACGTGCTCGTCAACAACGCGGCGGGAAACTTCATTGCTCGCGCCGAAAACATAACGCCCAACGGTTGGAACGCGGTCGTCGGCATTGTCCTCAACGGCAGCTTCTACTGCGCGCGGGCCGCCGGTCGGCAGATGCTGCGACAGGATGGCGGCGGAAAGATACTAAGCGTCGTCGCGAGTTATGCCTGGGTCGGCGGGCCCGGGACGGTGCATTCGGCCGCTGCGAAGGCGGGCGTCATCGCCATGACGAAGACGCTTGCAGTCGAGTGGGGACCGCGGAACTTGCAGGTGAATTGCCTTTGTCCCGGCTTCGTCGACACCGAGCAGTCGAGGCAGGCGTTGTGGCCCACAACGCAGGCGCAAGACAAACTCATCTCGCGGATTCCCGCCGGACGCTTTGGTACGGTCGAGGAGGTCGTTGAGGCCGGCTTCTATCTATGCTCACCAGCGGCCGACTATATCAACGGCGAGGTCCTCACTATCGACGGCGGAGAGTGGCTGAACAAGGGCGCGTTAGTGCTACCTGAGGTAAATGTATCGTGAGCAGCCAGCCACAACGCGTTGCCCTCGTCAGCGGCGCCAGTCGCAACATCGGGCGGCAGATAGCGATAGCCCTTGCGCGCAATGGCTATGCCGTCGCTTGTTTTGGTCGCGATCAGATCGCTCTGGACGAGACGGCAGCGCTGGTGCGTGCGGCCGGATCGCAAGCGAGTGTTCATGTCGGTGACGTTGCCGACGACGCGGCGATCGAAGGCTTTGTACAAAGCGCCGCGGAGACGCACGGTGGCATCGACCTCGTGGTCAACAACGCCGGCGTAATGCGCGAAGCCCGTATCGCCGACATGCCGCCGACGGAATTCAGGCGTGTGGTCGACGTCAATCTCGTTGCCTACTACGTCTTGGCGCGAGCCTCCTATCCCGAGCTGCGTCGCCGCGGGGGCGTCATCGTCAACATCGGGTCGCTGTTCGGCTTCGTCGGAGTTGCCGCGGCGGCAGCCTACTGTGCTTCCAAAGCTGGCGTCGAGGGTTTGACCCGAGCGCTCGCGGTCGAATGGGCACGAGATGGCATTCGCACTTTCTGCATTGCGCCTGGCTATGTCGAAAGCGAGATCTCACGTGCCGCCTTGGCTGAACCGGAAAAGCGCAAACGCATCGTTGCGCGCATCCCGTTGCGCCGAACCGCAACGCCTGACGAGATTGCGGAATTCGTCACATTCCTGGTTTCGCCGAAAGCCGCTTTTTTTAATGGCGAGACAATCGTGGTCGACGGGGGGCAACGCATTCAGATCTGAGAGACGCGTCGTGACACACTTATACCAGGACTTCGGGCTTGAACTCGAGCACGTCCAGTTTCGCGACCAGTTCCGGCGCTTCGTGGCGGATCGCCTCGCGCCTATCGCGCGGCGGGCCGAGGCTGAACAAACCTTTCCGCTTGAGGTCTACGACCTGCTGCGGGAGGCCGGCTACCTCGGCATAAACTATCCAGAGTCCATCGGCGGTGGCGGAGGTGATTTGCTGATGGGCTGCATCTTCTATGAGGAACTCACGCGAGCTGCAGCTGGCGTCTCCGCGGGTGTTTTTGCCCACCAGCACTTGGCCCTTGGCCCTATTGTCAAATTGGGGACGCCGGAGCAAAAGGCCGAGTTCCAGCAGCCGGCTATCCAGGGGCGCCGCATCGGTGCGTTCGGTCTGACCGAGCCCGATGCGGGAAGTGATATTCGCGGTATACGCACTACAGCGCGTCGGGACGGCAAAGATTTCGTGCTTAACGGCAGTAAGCTCTACATTACCAACGGCACGATCGCTGATTTTATTCTCGTGGCCGCACGCACCGGGGAAGCGCGCGCGGCAAACGCACTCACAATCTTGCTGGTTGACGCGAACGACGCTCGAATCAGTGCGTCACCCCTGAAGAAAGTTGGCAATCACTCTTCGTCCACAGCATTGATCACTTTTGACAATGTGCGTGTGCCGCAGCGCCGAGTCCTAGGTGAGATCGGTCGTGGGCTAGCCCAACTCAAGGCAACGCTGACGGAGGGGCGCATTTTGGTAGCAAATCGCGGACTTGGATTGGCGCAGGAGGCTGTCGATCTAATCCTCGCTTATGCACGT
>Ga0187784_10004427_pt1 | contig 11373 bp, 24 predicted proteins | sample 1015_SJ02_MP15_2_FD_132964 | JGI IMG/M metagenome (GOLD analysis project Ga0187784, IMG submission 132964) | Tropical peat soil microbial communities from peatlands in Department of Meta, Colombia - 1015_SJ02_MP15_20_MG | ecosystem: Environmental > Terrestrial > Soil > Wetlands > Peat | place... | reverse complement strand
CTTACCCGTGTTGAACCCTTACCATCAACAGCGTAAAATTCCATTCTTGGCGCGATTGTATTCGTAATTGTATAAGCTGCCTGAGCCATTTTTTCTCCTTAGACATCAATAACATTGAAATCTTCAAGACTCTTTTGTCTTGGCGCGTACACGACAATCATTTTTCTATTATCTTGAACTTGAGGACGACAATTGCTTACAATCTTACTCATGTTAGACGCAACAACCGACGCTTGTGGGGCAGAACATTCATTCAACTTTTCAGGAGTGATTACTCCAAGGGAATCAATTAACTTCTCAATTGCTTTTTCTTCTACTTCATTCAACTTCCCAAGGATTTTTTCTTCTAATTCTGGATGAGGAACAAATCTTGGATGGGCTGGACTGCAAACTCTACCGTGAGATAAATCACTTACAGTCGTCGCCGTAACACCAAACTCTTCAGCTATCTCAGCATTCTTACCTAATCCAGCGCGCGCGATTGTACCAATGAGAACTCTTTCCTCATCAGCAAGATTTCTAGTATGTCCTTTGTTATGCTTAATCTCTTTAATCTCAAGTTTACCATTATTACTAGAAATCTGATTTACAAGATTTCTAGGATTAGTAAGAATTTTATCGGCTTCCTGTTCCGTATATATCATAATACCGAATTAATAATCCTTCAATACAAAAAATATTTTGGTGCGCGACGGATGAACTTAACGCCGCGCACCATAAATTCATTTTAACTTGTAGTAGCCGGCTTTACTGCTCCAGTTACATTAGCAGGTGGTCTACCAGTTGCCATGTTAGCAAGAACAGCTGTAATAGCCGCTGTAACAGCTTGTGAGATTTTATTGATGTCATCATCAGTAATCTCAGCAGTTTGTTGCTGTTCTACAAGCTGATTTGAAGCCGCAATGTCTGCATGTCTAATTGCCTGCTTTGCCATAAGATCAGCGTTATTTACGGCATTAAGAAGTGCCAGATTAGCTGCATTTTGTGCATCTGTTACAAGTTTATTAAACGTTACCCTACTTTGATCTACACCATCATCATATTTCTGTTGAAATTCCTGAAATCTCTCCAAGATACTATCAAGGATAAATTTCAAGTTGAGTGCATAATTCTCATTCAATCCAGGTGGTACTGTTGCAGTTGTTCCTACTACGCCATCAGACATGTTTTATTTCTCCTTTTTAAGTTTTTACTGAACTACCTTGTACCGTTGATGTCGCTGGTGGATTTAGAACATTATTTATTTGTGCAGTGATTGTGTTCACTTGTTGAGCAGCAGCTTCTACTGAGGCATCAGAATCCAAGTTCTGATAATTTGTAAGTAAAGAGTTTACTGCTGCTTGCAGAGCACTTATTGCAGTTTGTAAATCGCTTAATCCAGACATGATTTTCTCCTGATTTGATAAGACTCGATCTATAAGTTCAATTATGTGGTACTCATACATAATATTTCTGGCACCAAATTGACCGCTAAATTTGGTGCCAGATTTCTTGTACTTAAATTTTTCCCTCCGATAAGGTACACCAACCCCATAGCGGCTTTCACACGGCAAGTCTACTACTTTCTTGCCGTGCTGTCAAGGTTTTTATTTCCTTTATTTTCAACCCGTTAGACGAGCTGGTACCTAAGTACTATGATCCCCTAGTGAAAAATAAATAAACGGGGCTCATTTAACATTCAATTGAAAAAAATACTTTTTTGATTAAAAAGTGGGTGTCTAATGTCGCGTATGGTGGCATATGCAGGAGAGGCTCATTTTTGGGGGCTTATGGGGGGCTAAATGTAGTCTACAAAAGTAAACTACTTCTTTAGCCTACAAAACTAGACTACAAAGCTAGCCACTTATATAGCCTATTGATGTTGACGATTGAACTAGCCTACTTAAATAGTGTGAGCTACATTTGTAGTTGACTTGTATAGCTTACAATTGTGCGCGTGTCACATCGCGCGCGTTGAATCACTTGTCTGATCGCGCGCATACTTGCTTTAGCTACAACATTAGCTTAGTCTCTAGCTTAGCACAAGTTATGTTAAGTTGACGAAAAATATATTTTTACAAACATTTTACACGACTCGGACATTTTGTATCTTGACTTCTTGATCTAAGTATGCGATGATAACATTGTAAGATTCTATTTTGGAGGATTAAGAATGCTTAACTTCCTTGCTTCGTTATCGAAAGTATTCTATGATCTACAGATTGAACTCCTGGTCCTAGCAAGCGTGTACGTCGTGTTACGCTTGCTTCGTTATCTCATTCTGAAAGGAAGGTGAAACTATGTACTGTGTGAAGAACTACCAAACCAAGAAAGAACTGCTAGCAGACTTCAAGGCAGGAAAGCAGACCGAAGTTTACCAACCGAACGATATGTTTGGCGCATCAGGTAATGGTTCAGTCAGTCTTGAGGGACCGCACTACCCACAACCCCACAAATGGTACGCTTCAGCCACAATTGAAGACTTCATTATTAAATCAGTGAAATGAAAAACTAATGGCCTACTACCAATCTTCTGATAGTAGGCCATTATCTTATGTGATCGGAAGATCGCTATTCGCTTTCTTCCGTCTCTTCTTCTTCTTCACCAACGTTGATCTTGCTTGCGTCAAACTCGACCGCATTAAGTTCTGCCGTCGTGAAGATTCCACCCTTGCTGTAAGCATCTTTCGCAATTCCAAATGCGGTCTCCGCAGAAATCGTCGGAGACCCATCTTCTGAGAATGACTTACTATCTCGGACCATTTTGCCCGCCATTGCATATATCTTCTTTGCTGGGCCTAACAGTACCATATATGCCGCCTGACGAGCAGCGGCTTTGCCTTTTGCAATGGCGCCAGCATTCCATTGTTCCAAGAGTTCTTCCATGTTACCTTTGAACTCTTGAACCAGTAAATCTTCCGATGTTGAATACAACTTAACTTTTGCAGTTTTCGTTACTTTCTTTCCTGCTTTCTTTACTGTGACCGGAAACTCGAACGTTCCGGTAGAACTTGGGGTTACTTTCTCTATTGCCGTTTGTGGGGTTGTACCCATAGTGTACCTCTTTTCCTTTGGCTCACGTTTAGATTGAGCTACGCTAACCATGATGGCATCGTAGCACGGTTCTGCTACAATGTCAAGAGAAAAATGAACTCCTGCACATTTTTTAGTATCATTATCTATCTCACCAGACCTACCAAAACGCGAAATTGTGCCATTATAGGGCTGTTTTTCCGCTGAAATAGGGGGTGATTTTGGGCTAATCCTAAAGAATTTTTGCTTGCAAGTCTTTGATTCCACATGCTTTATCACGGAATACCCCCCCAGTCTAGTCCTATACCCCCATGCCCAGTAACCCCATGATAATAAATGGGTTGACCCATGTTTTTGTTAAGTCCTTCATTTTCAATGACTTGGACGATCTCTTAACTTTAGTAGCCTATCTTTTATATATATATATCTATATATATCATATACTTACAAAGGATAAAGTAGGCTACTTCCCTACAAACCACACAAAACAAAGGACTTAACGGATTAGGCTACATACGAAACATATTAGGCTAGCTTGTAGCCTTTATAAGTCGCTTAGAATCAACGATTTATAGAACATGATCCGTAAGCCATTGAAACCAAAGGAAATAGACCTGTTGACTACCGAGCTAGACTCACTTATGCTTAGGACTAGGGGGAGGGGGTGTTATTCCCTATGCTCAACGAAACAAAGCGTTTAACCCGATTTCACCCACAGAAAACCAACCCTATAACACCCCCTATAAAAGCACTATTTCAGCATAATTTCAACCCAATTTTACATTTTGGAGTCAAACTTGCCTGACGAAAATAAAGTTTGTAACTTTTGCGGTTCTTCCGATAACTTGAAAAAATTCGACACCTCACCAAACTTCTATTGCAGTCTTAATCATTTTCAAGAATATTGGAAAAGTCACGGCTTACAGCAAGTCGCAAGCCACGAAGCATTATCAGCGCAAGAGATATTGAAGATCACCGAACAAGACAACGTATTCATTAAAAACCTACCAGATGATTCAAACGAAGCAAACTACCAAAAGAGATTGAAGATAATTGAGGAGAGAATTATTCTCCTCAAGCAATTAGAGCAAAGCGCGCGATTATCTCAACGTAACATGGCAAAAGAATTGCATGTTATGGCCGAAAAGCGCGACGGAGATCGTACTCGACGGTATCGTCAACAAGGCGTGAGTTCAGATGTTGAGTTGAAGGAAAAGCGATTATCAAAAATTGAAAGAATGATTCTCTCATGGCGAAAAATGAACTTAGCAGATGATTTTATCGCTGAGAAACTATCAGTTTCAACTGGTGGAAAGTACTCAACAGATCAAATCAAAGGGATTATGAAAGGATTAAAATAATGGCTCAAAGTGCAATTAAGATTGACAAATGGCTAAATGGTGACGACGTAAGGTATTTTGAAAAATGTTTACTTAAGGCCCAAAGTCTAGGTATGCAAGATGAGTTTTTGACATGGGTTATTGGTGGAATCAAACAAGGGATGACATTAGTTGAAGCATGTAATGAAACCAATTATGAATGGGACATTGCATGAATCTAAAAATAGCTATTAAAATTGTTCAAAAGAATATTGAACGGGACATTAATCTTGCGCGCGACCTGCATGACGCATGTTTACTAAGCAATAAGGTTTTTCAACAAGACACGCGCGCAGCATTAATGTTTTGGTCAGGAGTGAAAGAAGGCAATCAAAATGCCTTAAATCATCTTAGCAGACTGGAGGCTCTATGTCGACAAAAATAAGCATTAAACTATCACCAAAACTAGCGAAGTTAGCACAAGAAAATGAAGAATTTAGAAAGGATTTACATTGTGCTATGTTCGCTGGGGTTGATGCAACGGAATATTGTATCAACAAGTGGTTATTAAAGCTAAAATCAATAAATCGTTAAACCATCTTCAAAGATTGGAGAACCTTCTAAAATGAGAACATTCATAGTATTCCTTACAACTGTATTTGGTGCATCTGGCCAAATACATACTTTAGTAGAAGCTACCACGAAAGAGGAAGCACAAAAAAAGGCAAAGTTAAGGTTTGAGAGATTGATACAAAGTATAAGCCAATACACGATAATAGAGGTCATTGAATGAATCTATCACCTGATGATTCCAACAAAGTTGATTTACAATTTAAGATAAAACAATGTGAAGAAATGATTCAACAAAGACAACTCGAAATCGAAGCGTTAACAATTTTGATGCAAGACTTCCAAGAAGAAATGGAAAAGAAATTTAAGAATCATAAGGACAATTAATGCCTTATATAACTTATAAATGTAGGGTATGTGATAAGAACGTAACGGAAATTAGCTCTTTTAAGCTAGCCGGCAAGACAATTAGAAAATTGTCCTGCAATCATTCTCAACTTGAAGATCGAATCGAAGAAACAACATTAAATCCTGAATCAATAATTTCAGTTGACAAAAAGAAATTGTACAATTTTCAAATAGATGGTGTTAAGTTTGCAGAACGCGCGAATCTTAACGTCCTATTCCAAGATGAAATGGGATTAGGAAAGACAATTCAAATACTAGCTGCATTAAAGTTACACGCAGCAGAATCACTTCCCGCAGCGATAATAACTAAAGGTCAAATCGCGCCACAATGGAGTATTGAAATAGCACGCTGGTTAGGACCAACAACAACAAGAATCATTGTGGAAAAGACAAAAGATAAACATTTTATCCCACGAGGTTTGCAATTCTATATTTTCTCATACGATATTTTGAGGAGATTTGTACCTAAAAAACAAGTTGAGAGCTATTACGGTTCACTCTCAAACGTTGAGGACTATGATAATATCAGAGAATGGTTCACGAAACTCGGTATTAAAAGTATCGTGTTTGATGAATGTCAGTACATCAAGAATAGTGAATCTCAACGTGGTAAAGTCGCAAGAGAACTCGCTACTAATTTGAAGTATAAATTAGCCGCGTCAGGCACACCAATCAAAAACAATTCCGCTGAGTTCTTTCCAATATTGAACATTCTCGCGCCACATCTATTTAGGACGCGCGCGGGGTTTGAGAACGAACATTGCGCGCGAATTTGGACGGGTTACAACTACAGAATAGGTGGCCTAAAATCACCTGAAAGATTCCACAGTTTAACAAAAGATTTTATTATTAGAAGAGAAAGATCAGAAGTTGAATTAGACTTTCCCGAGAAAAATAGGCAATTTCGCTATTATGATTTGGGTGACGAGGTTCAAGAAGCATACGACAAATTAGAAAGTGAATTTGTTGAAGATTATCAACGTGATGGTCAGAGTAATTTTGAGCGCGCGACATCAACGTTAGCTTGGCTGAATAGAATGCGCCATTTAACAGGTTTAGCTAAAGTTGATAACGTTGTTGATTTAGTTGATGAACATATTGAAAGCACCGATAGGAAGATTGCAGTATTTACACATCATGTTGATGTGGCTGACATGATTCAGAACAAAATGGACATCTCATTAAGAAATATTAATGAAATGTTAGGAACACATTATAGTCCTTGCTACCGAATGTATGGCGGAACTGGACAAGATATATTTGAAACTGGCCGCAGATTTCAAGAGGATAGTGCGGCCAGAGTTTTAATCGGTCCAACACTTGCCGCCGGTGAAGGATTAAATCTTCAAGAAATAGGTGATTATATCTTAGTTGAAAGAGAATGGAATCCACCAAACGAAGAACAAGTTGAAGGTCGTTTCATAAGAATTGGTAGCACTCACAAAATGGTAAATGGCACTTATATTTTAGCAATAGGAACCGTTGACGAAAAGTTTACTAAGCTCGTCGAGTTGAAGCGTTCAATAATAGAACAAACTCATGGAAAAGATTACAATTGGGAAGAAAGTTCCTTGTTGAAAGAATTAGCTGAACAAATTGTGAAAGCAAGAATCAAAAAGAATGGAAGGAGATAAAATGTCAGATTTACAAGATTTCAAAGATAATCTTGCGAAGGAATTATATAGTATAACAGCAAAGGAAGCAAGATCACGAGGAATCTGTATTCAGTGTAAAGAACCAGCATTACCAAAATGTTACAGTGACGCCGGCGTAAGGGAATATCAGATTAGTGGCCTTTGTGAAAAGTGTTTCGATGAAATTTATAAGGTGAATAAATGATTCCTTACTTGCTATGTTACATTTTAATTGGTTGGTGTTTAATTCTGAGTTTGAAAGGGAGAAAAGATTAACATGGAATTTATCAAACTTAATTTAGTCAAGCAGTATGGTGAGGGTATTGTGGTTGTTTACTGGAGAAAAGATGATATAATAGAAATTGAAGAATCAACAGTACCAGACGCAAGGTGCATGATACTAACAAAGAGTAATCGCGCAATGCACGCGACACAAACCGTGGAAGAAGTTATTAGGCTTTTGTCTGATAAAAAGATTAGGTAACATTTGTCGAATGACGCAAGGTTAAATACCTTAGCCTTTCACAATGTTACTTAATGTTAGAAGGATGCGCGCGAGCTATGGTTATTGGATATAACTTTTCACAGTTTGCAAGAGTAGGTGAAAAGATTCTTGCAAGTTACTTATATCACAAAAGAGTAACTCGCGCGTGTCTTAGAGGGATACTAAATGGAGCTTTGTCTTTGTGGTCATCATACAAGCGATCATGTTAAAGGAACGTTAAATTGCATTAAGTGTTGTTGTATTAAATTCGTTGACAAGAATGTCATTATTCGCAATAAAAAGATATTCGATCAAGCAATGGATATACTTGACAATAAGGAGATTAAAAAATGAATGACTTTAGTTCTTCGTTCTTAATGTTAGTCGGTTGTGCTTTTTTGCTTTTCTATTGTGTTAGAACGTTAGTTATGTCAGCCATCAACGTGTATAAGGAAACAGTAATTAGAATCCATTTAGCTTGTAAGGAAATTAAAGATGTAAAGGATGATTGCCATGCCCAAGACAGTTTTAATGTTAGACAGCCAACTACTGAATAATTTTCAAGATTGTGAAGCAAAGTTTTATTACAATTTCGTTAGGAATATTAGACCACCAGTCAAACCAGAAGCACTCGATAAAGGTGATTTAATCCATTACATCTTGAAATTTCATTATCGTTTGATTAAACATAATCAATCAAATTGTAATAATGGAACTGTAAAGAAAGTTCCATATTCTAAAATCGTTCAAATATGTACCGAGAAAGCAGAGAAGTATTTGCTTTCCCTTGATCTTGATGTTGATTCAGCTAATGAAGTTGTAAGAGCATATTCACAATATGCTGAATACTATCAGAATTGTAATTGGACAATTCTTGAAGTTGAAAAACCATTCGCAAAAGTTCTCTATGACTCCGACGATCTTAAGATAATCTATACCGGAATAATTGATCTTTTAACAACGATTGCGATTGTTGATACAAAAAGTTCTTCAAGGCGTGGTGAACCAAGTGCCTTAAGCAATCAATTCATGGGTTATGCTTGGGCATTTAATGTGTTCAATGTTGTGATAAACAAAGTTGGTTTTCAAAAAACATTAAAACCTGAAGAAAAGTTTGAACGTTACACGAAGTCTTATCCTAAAGCAATCATTGATGAATGGGTTAATAATACAATTGAAATCGGCAAAAACATCTTTACGTTTTTGACGGATGTAACAAAGATGAAAAGGAATTTCACTTCGTGTGATAAGTATGCTGGTTGTGTCTTTCAGCAGATTTGTCAAACTGTACCAGAAGCGCGCGAGTTTGTTATCGAAAGAAATTATCAACAAGTAGAAGAGTGGCGGCCAGTTAAGGGGTTAGAAGTTGATACTTAATGGAGATTAAATATGACCTACTTAATCTTCATCATTTCAATTCTTTTGTTAGGTTGGTATCTTACTAAAGTTTATGAAAGAACTTTATCAAACAAAGACCTTTCAAAGAAAAGGAAGTGGTTTAATTGATTGATTTTGATAAACTACGTCAACCAGGAGCTATTCTCGAAGTGAATATTGAGTATAGCCCACCACCAATTCCAATAAGAGATTTCGATTTTATTGTTACCAGTGTAGACTATGAACCTGGTGACATAATCGGTTTTGGTAAAAACAAAGCTGATGCTCTTTGGGACTTTACGCAACAACTACGAGAATTATTAAATGATAGAATATTGCTATAAAGTAGTTTACTTACACGATCATCGTTGTGATGCTTGCCTGAAAATAATTAAAGATTGTTGTACTAAAACGTGTTCAGGCATTCGAGATGAATTGTGTGAAGATTGTAAAGAAGAATATAAAAGATATTTGGAGAAATTAAACAAATGACATTTTATGTTACTTTCGGTCAAAAAAGTCCTTTTAGAAATGGTTGGGTTGAAGTTGAAGCGGAAAATTATCGTTTAGCACGTGAGATTGTTAATGATACTTTGGGTAAAGAATTTTCTATGTTGTATAGTGAGTTTGATTTTGATAGAAGGTTTTTTCCTAAAGGTAAGCTAGGTGAGACACTAAAATGAAAACTAAAAAAGTTCATTGTAAGCATAAATTCGTCCCTTATAGATGGGATAAAACCGGAACTATAGTTGTTCAAGAAAAATGTGAGTTTTGCGGAAAAATCAGATGAAACAACACGTTCACAAATATATAAAACATAGATTGGGAAAGAATAAATATGAAGTCTTTCGTTGCGCAATTCCTGGTTGTGTGCATTTTATCACAGCCAGTTTAATTGTTGGCAGAGAATCTGTCTGTTGGAGATGTGGGAGAATATTTGTAATAAGTCCTAATTTGATTAGAAAGAAACCGCATTGTTCTGCCTGCACAAGACGAAAAGATAAATTAGGCGATTTGGCAGATAAGTTTGTGAAACTTTTGAGTGGAGAACAAACAAATGAAACTATCTGAATCTAAAAAATATGGGGGTGGAATTAAGTGAAACTGATTGACTTAAAGAACAAGTCCCAACAAATGTACCTCTTTAAGGGGGAGTCGGGAACTGGTAAAACCATAGCCGCTGCTTCATTTCCAGAACCAATTAAAATGTTATCGTGTGATGGCAGAATTGAACCATTACTTCACTTTCCAAAGGTTAAAGATCGTAACATTGATGTTGATATTTATAACAAGTATTCAGACATCATTCAAGCCCTTGAAGATTTAACTAATGAAAATAACTTCCAGACCATAGTAGTAGATGGTCTAATGGCCTATTCAAGACTTGTTATAAGTCATATCATTGAACAACGTGGTGGTCAAACAGAAATTAAAATTAAAGGTGAAAAAGAACCCCTAACAGTTGGTGGCATTCCTATAATGGCCATCAATGAATATAAAGGCGAATCAAGTGCGCTTTTCAATTTAGTCATGGCATTAAGGGTTTTGAAAGAACATGGAGCAAATGTTATATTAACAGCGCATGTTGTTGTAAGTGAACAACAAGTGTTAGGTGGAAGCACACGAGTCACACGTCAATTGTTGACGGGTGGTGTTAAAATTGGCGCTGAGATTCCAACATATTTTGATGAAGTTTATCATTTTTACGGCAATTCTCCTGGTCTTAATGAAACTCCAAGGTTTTATGCTATCACACAAGGTACTGGTGACGATTATGCTAGAACCTCCTTCTATGGGCTTCAAAAAGAGATAGATTTTACGGATGGGCTTTTCTATGATGAATTGTTGAAAGCAATTGATTCGATTTCTGAACAAGTGCCGTTTTAATAAACAAGTTCTGCGAAAGCAGAAGTAACAAATCAACCAATGAACCAAACAAAGGAGAACTACCTTGAAACTTAGAATCACACCAGAAGATCATCTTAAAGGTCGTGCAGTTGATCCAGGTATATACAACGTTGAAGTCGCAAACGTTGAGGAAAAACAAGCGGGTACTGATGGCAGCCAAAATTGGAACGTTGAGTTTAAGGTTATAGATGGTAAATTTAAGGGTGTTACTGTCTATAAAACATTCAACGAAAAAGGTGCTGGTTTTGCCATTGATTTTGCGAAGGCTTGTGGTGCAACGATTGACCCAAAGAAAGATTATGACCTCGACTTCAATCGAACGTTGCATTGCAAACTTCGTGTTGATGTTAAAAACAAATTGTACGAAGGCAACATGAAAAACAATGTTGTTGGATTCTTGCCTTTGGCAAAAGAAACACCAATTGAAAAAGTGGAAGCATAATTTTTTGTGAAAGTGACTCTTGTGCGCGTGTCTATGAAATATAATTCCCTCTCCTTAAAGTAGTAGGCACGCGCACTATTTTAATTTTATGGATTACATATCATTATATATGTACCACAAAGGTAAGTTATTCGATTGTGCAGTTCTATGTAGAATTGATAGAGCTAAAACTAAATTAGGCGTGAAATTCTACTGTGGTGTATGTAACAGATACGTTCT
>Ga0187784_10004425_pt1 | contig 11378 bp, 9 predicted proteins | sample 1015_SJ02_MP15_2_FD_132964 | JGI IMG/M metagenome (GOLD analysis project Ga0187784, IMG submission 132964) | Tropical peat soil microbial communities from peatlands in Department of Meta, Colombia - 1015_SJ02_MP15_20_MG | ecosystem: Environmental > Terrestrial > Soil > Wetlands > Peat | place... | reverse complement strand
ACTTCTGAGTTTCCGGGTACCAAGAGAGTTATCGTCTGGCGGCGTTCAATTCGGCCTATCATTTCAAGAACGACAGTCTGCGGAGGTACAGATGGCAGCGAATCAGGTGGTGCTTTATTTCGACAGGCAGGAAGACGCTCTGCTTTTCACCCTGGCTGCCAGCTCGGCCATGTCGGCAGAGGAGCCCGTCCGCGTCAACGAAGCGGGGCTCAAGATGGCAAAAGAAATCTGCAAGGCCACCCGCATCACGACCGAGGGAGAGCTGAGTGTTGCGGAATAGGTGGCCGGAGGCCGACTAATCGGACCAAGGCCGCGGTTTCCGGTCCCAGCGGTGTGGCTTCAGGCTTCGGAGCAGAGCCGCATCGAGCGAGCCAGCGTCACTCACGGCAAGGTTTTGGCGAACGTGATCCGGCTTCCTCATTCCTACAATCGTTGTGCTCACAACCGGATTTGAAAGAATGAAGCGCAATGCCATGTCCGGAAGTGTGATGCTCTTCGGGACGAGTGGCTTTAGCTTGTCTACGCGGGCGACTGTGTTTTTAAGGTTCTCGGGACCAAAGTAGCGGGAGCGCCAGTCGTTCTTCGGAAATTTGGTTTGCGCCGTCAGCTTTCCGCCCAAGCTGCCTTCATCCAGCGGCACTCGCGCGATTACTCCGATGTTCAGTTCCCCGCACAGGGGAAAAAGCTTGTCTTCGGGAGATTGATCGAAAATGTTGTAGATCACCTGCACCACGTCCACCAGGCCCGTGCGGATTGCCTTGATGCCGTTCTCTGGCTCCCAGCGGTTGAGGCTCAGGCCGAAGAATCGGATCAAGCCATCGTGCTTCAGCTTTTCGACTGTGTTGCGGAATTCCGGCTCGTTGGCCCAGCCGTCGTCCCAGACATGGAATTGCAGCAGATCGATGGTTTCCACGCGGAGCTTTTCACGAATCAACTGGGTATGCTTGAAAACGTGACTTGCGGGAAACACATCTGCGTATTTATCTTTCGGAGAGGCCGGCCACTTGTCGTTGAGAGGGGGAATTTTGGAGGCGGCGTAAAGGCGCTTTTTGGGATTGCGCGACATAATTTCGCCTAGCAGGCCGTCACTCTTGCCGTTCCCATAGGCCCAGGCAGTGTCGAAAAAATTGCAGCCGAGATCGACGGCCAGCTGAAGGGACTCGAGTGACTGGCGATCGTCGGAATCCGGCCAGTCGCCCATACCCCACAATCCGTGGGCGATTTCGCTGAGTTCAAAGCCGGTACGGCCAAGCTTGCGGTATTTCATAAATGTTTCCCGTTGATATTGGTTTTAACTGAGATGCCTCACTTCTCGAATGTTTCTTCGCGCGCTTAGCGTCTCTCCGCGTTCTTGGCGGTTAAAAGCTTTGAAACCGCAAAGACCGCGAAGTAATGCGAAAAAACTCGCGAAGAAAGTCTGCTAGTTCAAGACTAGGACGATACGCGTCCGCCGGGCGGTTTGACATCGGGCCCATGTGCTTTTTAACATAAAGTTTCGCCTTCGAAGTGGAAATGGTTCGTTTCACGATGTGGCCTGTAAACCTGATTACCTGCATCAAACTCTTATGATCACAGTTAAAGAGCTTACCAAGAAGTATGCGCGCACGGTTGCCGTCGATCACGTTTCGTTCGAAGTCCAGAAGGGCCAGATTGTAGGTTTTCTGGGGCCGAACGGGGCCGGCAAGACAACCACGATGCGCATGTTGACGTGCTTTTTGCCGCCGACGTCGGGATCGGCTTCTGTGGCTGGATTCGACGTGCTGGAGCAACCCCTCGAAGTCAAGAAGCGCATTGGCTATCTGCCGGAAACGCCTCCGCTTTACCCGGAGATGGAGACAGCCGAATACCTGAAGTTTGTCGGCAAGCTGAAAGGACTCTCCGGCGCGGAATTAAGCAAGCGTGTCGATTACGTTTGCGACCGCTACGCGATCGCCGATGTGAAAACGAAGCTTCTTGGCAAGCTCTCGAAGGGCTACCGGCAGCGCGTGGGCCTGGCGCAAGCCATTATTCACAATCCGGACGTGCTGATTTTGGATGAGCCGACGGCCGGACTCGATCCCAAGCAGATCAATGAGACTCGTGAGCTGATCCGAGGACTGGCGGGAGATCACACGATTATTCTCAGCACGCACATTCTGCCGGAGGTTGAGCAGACCTGCCAGCAGGTCATCATTATTAACAAAGGCAAGCTGGTGGCGAAGGACTCGGTACACAACTTGCAAGCTCGTGCGCGTGGGGCAGAGTCGGTTCTGGTGGAAGTAGCCGGGCGCAATGGGAGTGTGGAATTGTCAATCGTGCAGCGGCGACTGGAGCAGGTCCGCGGCGTCGCCCGCGTGGAGTACAAGACCAGCCACGCCAACCGCAATGTCTTCGAAATCGAGAGCCAGAAAGGCTTCGTTCGCGGCGACCTGGCGCGCGCGGTGGTCGAGGCCGGTTGGGACCTGAACGAACTCCGGCCCGCCGCTATGAGTCTTGAGGAAATCTTCCTGCAGCTTACCGGAGAAGAAGCGGCTTCGGCGGAAGAAGTCGCGGCGAAGGGAGCAGACTAAAATGCGAAATATCTGGATCATTATGCGGAAGGAATTGGGCAGCTATTTTGTTTCGCCGATTGCCTATCTTCTGCTGACTATGTTTGCGCTGATCTTCGGTTTCTTTTTCTGGAACGCGCTTGGCTACTTCGTATTGATGGGCATGGAATCGCAAATGCGTGGCCAGATGTTCCCGATGAATCTGAATGAGGAAGTCATCAGGCCTTTATTGTCCAATGCCAGCGTGATAGGACTTTTCTTCATTCCGATGATCACTATGCGCCTGTTTGCAGAGGAGAAGCGCACCGGGACAATCGAGCTGCTGGCGACTTCGCCGGTGCGGGATATCGAAATCATCCTTGGCAAATGGCTGGCTGCGATGACTCTGTACGCGACCATGCTGCTGTTCACCGCCCTGAACTTTGCCTTTCTGTTTAAGTACGGGAACCCCGATTGGAAGCCGCTCGCGATTGGATACTTGGGCTTGTTGCTCCAGGCTGGCGGGCTGCTGGCGATTGGTACGTTCATTTCAACCCTGACTAAGAACCAGATCATCGCGGGCGCGGCGACGTTTGGCGTTTGTCTGTTGCTTTGGGTTCTGGAGTGGGTCAGTGGTTATGAAACCGCAACCTGGGCAAAGGTGCTCGCGTACATGTCGGTGATCACACATTTCGAATCGTTTGCTAAAGGTGTGCTCGATACCAAGGACGCAATTTTCTATCTGACGGTGATTTTTGTGGGGCTGTTCTTTACTTCTCGCTCCATGGAATCTCTGCGCTGGAGGTCATAAGTGAATACGGGTTTGTTGAAGGCCAGACAGACGAAATACGCGGCGTACGCGGCAGTCTATATTCTGGTGGTCCTGACTGCAGTTGTGATCGCTAATTTTCTTGCTGACCGCTATAACAAGTCTTATGACGCGACTGCGAACAAGCGCTATAGCCTGTCCGATCAAACGGCGAAGATAGTGAAGGGACTCAAGCAGCCTGCGACAATCACCTATTTCGACCAGGGAACGCGCTTCCAGCCCGCGCAAGACCTGCTCAGCGAATACGCCAGCCTCTCGCCGAAGATTCAGGTGAAATACCTGGACCCGGACAAGAATCCGCAAGAGGCGCGCGAGGCTGGCATCAAGAATTACGGGACTGCCCTGGTGCAGATTGGGGATAAGAAAGAAGAAGCCAAGAGCATGACGGAAGAGGGCATCACGGGAGCGATTATCCGCGATTTGAAGAACAACACGCGAGCGGTTTGTTTCGTCGGCGGCAGCGGCGAGCATCAGATCGACGACTCCGATCGCAGCGGGTACTCGCGGTTCAAGGATCTGCTGGGTAAGGAGAATTATCAGGCGAAATCGATCGACCTGTTGCAAAAGGCGGAAGTGCCGAGTGACTGCACGGTTCTTGTGGTTGCCGGACCGACGCGCGATTATCAGCAGCCGGAAGTGGATGCCATCAAGAAGTATGTGGAAGATGGCGGGCGGGCGCTGCTGATGCTCGATCCCCCGTTGAAGATCGGCCGTTCTGAGATCGCTGACAACGATGCGCTCACGACTCTGCTGCAGAACTGGGGCGTGACCGTGGACAAAAACTTGATTCTCGATCTGAACCCGATCGGGCAACTGGCGGGGCTTGGCCCGCAGGTGGCGCTGGTCACGAGGTATGAATCGCAGCCGATCGTGAGCGGGCTGAAAGGTACGGCGACCGGATTTCCATTGTCACGGTCGATAGAAGTAAAGAATGGTGACAAAACTTCGGTGCAGAAGCTGTTTGATTCGTCGGAGAGCAGCCTGGCGACGAATAATCTGAGTTCGCCGCAGGTCGATGTGAACGATCCCAAGAATCGGAAAGGGCCGCTGACCATCGCCGCTGCCGGCACCTATAGCACTGGCAAGCAGGATTCGCAGGGGCGGTTTGTGGTGGTAGGAAGTTCGTCCTGGGCAGCCAATTCATTTATCAACTTCAACGGGAACAGCGATCTGGCGTTGAACACAGTTGACTGGCTGTCTTCCGATGAAGACCTGATCTCGATTCGGCCCAAGGAGCGGGAAGACCGGCGAGTCACGATGACCCGCGCGCAGTTGAATCTTGTGCGCACGACCAGCCAGTTTTTGTTGCCGCTGATTGTGGTTGTGGCTGGAGTCTCGGTGTGGTGGAAGCGGCGGTAACTGTGTGGCGCGGCCGCTCACAGCCGCGAACGGTGAATAGTACCTCAGGGGCTGAAGCCCTTAGGTCATTCGGCACTTATCGCAGCGCTGAAGCGCAGCGCCGCCCGAAAGCAAGTTTAGGAAGCACGAGTGAAACTACGAGGCCTAATCACGGCGATGGTCGTGCTCTTGGGACTTATGGCGGTTCTCATCTGGTCTAACCGCCATCCCAAGTCAGCTGAGACCACAGAGGCATCCGCCAACACTCCGCCGAAGATTCTTGCGTTCAAGGAAGACGACATTTCCAAGATCGACCTCAAGAAAAAAGGCGCTGACGAAATTGTGCTGGCGAAGAGCAACGGCCAATGGCAGATTACCGCCCCAAAGCCGCTGGGGACGGATCAAAGCACGGTTTCGAGCATGCTCGCAACTCTCTCATCGCTCAGTTCTGATCGACTGGTTGAAGAAAAAGCCAGCAATCTGGGCCAATACGGGCTGAGTGAGCCTGCGCTCGAGGCCGACGTCACCGTGAAAGACAAGACTCAGCAGCTGCTGCTGGGCGATGCTACGCCGACAGGCAGTGCGGTCTATGCCAAGCTGGATGGCGATCCCCGGGTGTTCACGGTTGCCACTTACGAAAAAAACAACATCGACAAGAGCGTCAATGACCTGCGAGACAAGCGGCTGCTTACGGTCAATCCCGACAAGATCAGCAAGATCGAACTATTGGCAAAGAAGCAGGACATTGAGTTCGGACGCAACAAAGATGAATGGCAGATCGTGAAGCCCAAACCGCTGCGCGCTGATGGAATGCAGGTGGATGACCTGGTGCGCAATCTGACGGACGCAAAAATGGATATGAGTGGAACGGATGATTCCAAGATGATTGCAGCCGCATTTGCCTCAGCCACTCCACTAGCTACGGCAAAAGTGACCGATGAATCGGGAACTCAGGAACTCCAGGTCCGGAAAAATAAGGACGACTATTACGCGAAATCAAGTGTCGTGGACGGCGTTTACAAGGTTGCCAGCAGTGTCGGGCAGGGCATGGATAAGGGCCTCGACGATTTCCGCAATAAGAGGCTGTTCGATTTCGGCTTCAGCGATCCGAACAAGATCGAAATCCACGACGGGGCCAAGAGCTATTTCCTGACCCGCGGCGGCGAAGATTGGTGGAACGGAAGCGGACAGAAGCTGGATATTGGCACTGCGCAATCGCTGATCGATAAAGTCCGCGATCTTTCAGCTACAAAATTGGTCGATTCCGGACTTGGCTCGCCGTCGATTGATATGACGGTGACGTCGAACGATGGCAAGCGGGCAGAAAAAGTCTCCATCTCGAAAACCGGGGGAAACTATATCGCCAAACGGGAGAACGAGCCTTCGCTGTATCAAGTCGATTCGAAAGTGGTCGCGGACTTGGAAAAAGCGGCCGAGGATCTGAAAGTGGCTGCCCCGCCTGGCACGGCAAAACCTGGCAAATAATTACCGCACTTCGGACTTCTCAGTGCGCGCCGGATGCTTGACCCTTCTCTTGTTGAGCCGCTTCCAGGAACGCTTCCAGAGCTTTGCGGTCCTCGGGGAGCATCCTTGTGAACTGCATTCCGTTGCCCACCTGAGGATCGCAGGTCACGACGGTGGCATCGATGGGCAGTGCGCTCTCGATGTGAAGCTTCAGGTCCAGTGCTGTCCCGACAGGGAAAGGGAAAATCGACTCGATGTAACAGCCGCCCAGACTAAGGTCAGATGTTGCGCCCCGAATCGGGCTGGCAACTCCTTCAACGCGTATTTCTACCGGCACGCTTACTTTGACCCGCGGGTCTGCGCGCCGCTCCTGCTGGTTGCCGTTGCTCATGGTTCGCAGCCTCCCCGATTGGAGTCCCGACCATCATTACTTTGCAAGTATTATCGCCGCGCCGGCAGTGGGATCGGATGTGACCAGCATCACTTTTATCACGGCCTCGATGATACCGAAAGTAACAGGAAACAATGTTACGCGGCGTTATTTTGGTAGTGGTGCAGTTTGACAAGGAAGCGAGCCCAACGCGCGATTACTCTGTCGCCAAAAGCGCGACAGTTCGCGCGGCTCGCCCAGATCCTTCGCTGCGCAAAAAAGGCTTGCTCAGGATGACAATCAACCTGCACCACTACCGTTATTTTCGCGAATGGTAACATTTCATGAGCCTGAAAAAGCAGATGCCCCTTTCACGCACAGTAGCGTCTCCCCGGGTGGTTAGCATCGCGGATCTCCGGCCGGCAGCCCGGCGCCGGGTGCCGAAAGCAGTTTTTGACTACTTAGACGGTGGCGCGGAAGGTGAAGTTACGCTGCGGGAGAACTGCCGCGTATTTGATGACGTCACATGGCGACCGCGCCATGCCGTCGCGGTGCCGGGCTGCGATCTGCACACCCGGGTTCTGGGCTTCGATCTTGCTCTGCCCTATTTGCTTGCTCCCGTGGGGTACAGCCGGCTGATGCATCCCGGTGGCGAGGTCGCGGCAGCCCGAGCCGCAGGCGCTGCCGGTACCGCGTACATTCTTTCAACCATCTCCGGGCACCGGCTGGAAGACGTCAAAACCGGTTCTGCCGGACCGGTGTTCTACCAGCTTTATTTGATGGGCGGCCGCGGGGCCGCTGAAGCCGTGATCGAAAGGGCGCGGAAAGCGGGATACTCCGCTCTGGTGGTCACCATCGACACCCCGGTTTCCGGCATGCGGGAGCGCGACTACCGCAACGGCATGAAAGAACTCATCAGCGGGGGTCTGGTGGAGAAGATACCTTTTCTGCCCCAGGTGTTGGCACGTCCAGGATGGCTGATCGGTTTCCTGCGCGATGGCGGCCTGCCCGCTCTGCCCAACGTGGTTGTTCCCGGAAAAGGGCCGATGCCGCTGGTCGACATCAATGCCGCGCTGGCCAGCGCGGCCGTCACCTGGGCGGACCTGCGGTGGATCCGCGAGCTCTGGCGAGGCCCGCTTGTGGTGAAGGGCGTGCTCACCGGCGATGATGCGCGGCGCGCGGTGGACGAAGGGGTTACGGCGATTTCTGTATCCAACCATGGTGGCCGACAGCTCGACGGCGTGCCTGCGTCCTTACGAGCCTTGCCCGAAGTGGTGGCAGCAGTAAACGGCCAGGTTGAGGTGTGGATGGATGGAGGCATTCGGCGCGGCACGGATATTGTGAAGGCCATTTGCCTCGGAGCCCGCGCGGTTCTGTGCGGACGCGCTTACGCCTACGGCCTGGCGGCAGCGGGCGAGGCTGGAGTGGCGCGAGCCATCGAGATTCTGCGGGTTGACCTGGAGCGAACTCTCAGACTGCTCGGCTGTCCATCGGTTAGCGCACTGGATCGATCCTACGTTAATATTCCAGCAAGCTGGGGATGAGCTGACTGTTAGGGATATCTGAACTCGCCCACCAGGCGTCATCCATTGCATGGATTTCCGCATCTCACGACAGAGGCTCCATTTCTCCGTATCTACTTTTTCAGCACAATTCGCCCTTACTGAGGTAATCTATTGCTAATCGCTTCCTATCTCATATCTTGTAGTTCCAGTCATTTTTTGTCATTCAGGTGTAGTGGACCTGCGTGATACCGAGGAGCGGTCATGAGACGTACGTTGGGGATCATTCCCACTTTGCTGTTTGCAAGCCTTTGTTTTGCCGCACAGCAGGATCGAATCGCGGGCACTATCGAAACCTACCCGGCAGTTGTTCTGGAGGGTAGTGTTTACGCGAAAGCTCAGCCGCAGTTCGACCAGGGGCCAGTCGAGCCTTCGTTCAAGCTTGCTTGTATCACCATGGTGATGCAGCCGTCGGCGAAGCAACAGGCGGACTTGCAACAACTGCTCAAACAGCAGCAAGACCCATCGTCGCCCAACTATCACAAGTGGCTGACGCCAGAACAATATGCCGACCGCTTTGGGTTAAGCTCAAACGACGTCGAAAAACTGACCGTCTGGCTGCAGTCTCAAGGTTTCAGCATCGTGCAAGTCGCACGCGGCCGCAATTGGATCGCCTTCAGCGGCACGGCAGCGCTGGTTGAAAACACCTTCCATACGCAAATCCATTACTTCGAGGTAGATGGCGAGCGGCATTTCGCCAATGCTACGGAAATCTCGATTCCCCAGGCCCTGGCCGGCATGGTGGTTGGTTTCCGTGGCCTCACCGACTTCGGCCCCAGGCCCATGGGCATAAGGGAGCTTGGCCGGACAGAGTTCTTTCCCATGATAGCCCGGCCGTCGTACGATCTCGGCGGATCACATTTCCTGGCTCCGGGCGATATCGCGACGATCTATAACATGACCCCGCTCTATAACTCCACTCCCCCGATAGACGGGACGGGAATGAAGATGGTGATCGTTGGGCAAGTGGACGTTTCCACCAGCCTCAGCGATATTGACAACTTCCGTTCTGCGTTCGGTCTCGCCAAGAACGATCCGCAGGAGACTATCGTGCCCGGTAGCCCCAACCCAGGGACCAACAGCGGCGACATGGGCGAATCTAAGCTCGACCTGGAGTGGGCGGGTGCGGTGGCGCGTAACGCGACCATCTTGTTCATCACCGCAGACACAAGTGTCGGCGGTGTGTTCGACGCCGCCCAATATGCGATCGACAATAGCCTGGCGCCGGTCATCAGCATGAGTTACGGAGGCTGCGAATCCCTGAATGTAAGTTTCATACCCAGCAACGAGCCCATCATGCAGCAAGCAAACACGGAAGGGATCACATTCATGGCCTCGTCGGGTGATGAAGGGGCGGCTGCTTGCGACGCGAGTTCCGCGATGGTTGCCGTAGGAGGATTGGCAGTGAATTATCCGGCCAGCAGCCCCGAGGTGACCGGAGTGGGCGGCAACGAGTTTAACGAAGGCAGCGGAAACTACTGGGGCGGCACGAATGGCAACAATGGCGGGTCCGCGATTTCCTACATTCCAGAAATGGGTTGGAACGACACACCCCTTGGGTTCGGGCTCGCAGCCAGCGGCGGTGGGGCCAGCAGTTGCGGGCAGTCCTCGGGAACCACCTGCACGGGTGGCTTTCCCAAGCCTTCGTGGCAGACAGGGACAGGCGTGCCAAACGACGGTGTGCGCGACGTTCCCGATGTGTCCATGACTGCCTCGGCCGATCACGACGGTTACATTATCTGCGATTCCGGCAGCTGCGCCAGCGGCATTGGCGCCAACCCGATGATTGTTGGTGGAACTTCGGCCTCAACGCCTGTGTTTGCCGGAATCGTCACTTTAATGAACCAGCTTCTGGGAGGCACCGGACTTGGGAATATCAACACGAGGCTTTACCAGCTCGCCCAAAATACCTCCAACGGCGTGTTCCACGACGTGACGACCGGAAATAACATCGTGCCCTGCACGCCAGGCACGCCATCCGGATTCCCAGCTTCGTTGCAGTGTCCGAAAAGTGGTTCATTCGGCTACACCGCGGGCGTTGGTTATGACCAAGTAACCGGTCTCGGTTCGGTGAATGCGGATGCGTTGGCGACCAGTTTCAGTGGTGCCGCCACGACCACAACCGTAACTTCTAGTTCGAATCCTGCGAATTCCGGGGTCGCCGTAACGTTTACCGCAACCGTGACGACGACCGGCGCTACTACGCCTACGGGTAAAGTGACGTTTAACGATGGCGCCACTGCACTGGGTACGGGGACGTTGAATTCTTCAGGTGTGGCAACATTCCAGACCTCCACCCTGACTCCCGGTGGACACTCGATCACGGCGGTTTATCCCGGCGATGCGAAGAACGCGCCCAGCACTTCCGCTGTCTTGATGCAGGCAATCACGGCCACTAGCGGTTTGCCCACAACCACGACCGCCAGCGCTAATCAGGGTCCCGTAACCTATGGCACAGCTGCGGCGTTCACCGCGAATGTGACCACAACCAGCGCGCCGACCGGAACCGTCATTTTTCTGGATGGCACAACACCTGTGGGCTTCTCGGCCTTTAGCTCCACAACCTCGACGTCAGGGACCGCAACGTTCACAACCTCCAGCTTGACCGGCGGCACTCACTCCATTTTTGCCCTCTACAGTGGCGACAGCACCAATAATTCAAGCAAGTCTGCTCCGGTGTCCCAGGTGATCAATCAAGCCACCACCACGACGACTCTCGCCACTAGCGGAAGCACCGTGTTTTCTGGGGCATCGGTAACGCTTACGGCGACCGTGAAAGGCTCGGGCAGCGCCACACCGACCGGCAGTGTAACGTTTAATGACACGTCCACCAATCCCGCGACCGTTCTGGGCAGCGGACCGTTGAACAGCTCGGGGGTGGCGACGCTGGCGACCACAGGCTTGACTACTCCGGGCTCGCATTCAATTACCGCGACCTACAGCGGTGATACCAACTACCTGACCAGCACCACCTCAAGCCCGACGCCGGTGACCGTGAACCCGGCCACGTTCACTTTCGCTGCGTCTCCGGCAGGTGACACCATCACCGCCGGCGCTAACGCGACATACACGCTGACGGTGACGCCAAGTGGTTCCTACAACAGCCAGATCAGCTTCTCATGCGCGTTTTCTCCGTCGTCTTCGGCCACGTGTGGCGTGAGCCCGGCGATAAATCCGCCGGTTGCCAGTACCACCACGACGACGCTGACGATCTCTGGAGCGCAGGCGGCTGCGGCTATCATGAGGGCCGCCAACACAGGCCCTCAACGAATGCCTTCGCCGTACGCGTTCTGGATGCCCATGGGGGT
>Ga0187784_10004424_pt1 | contig 11379 bp, 6 predicted proteins | sample 1015_SJ02_MP15_2_FD_132964 | JGI IMG/M metagenome (GOLD analysis project Ga0187784, IMG submission 132964) | Tropical peat soil microbial communities from peatlands in Department of Meta, Colombia - 1015_SJ02_MP15_20_MG | ecosystem: Environmental > Terrestrial > Soil > Wetlands > Peat | place... | reverse complement strand
TCGTCTGCCGCGAGAACTGGTCAAAGCCGAAATCAACGCCATTCTTTCGCTGGGCGTCGAGCTGAAATGCAATATGCGCCTGGGCCGCGACTTCACGATTGCCGACCTGCGCCGCGAAGGCTATAAGGCGATCTTTCTCGGAATCGGATTGCCTAAGGGTCGCAAGCTGAGCCTGCCGGGCGCGGACCGGGAAATGGTCTACGACGGAATGGACTTCCTGCGCGCCTTCAACGAAGGGAAACCGCTTTCTTTGGGCCGGCGCATCGTGGTGATTGGCGGCGGCAATGTCGCTTATGATGTGGCGCGCTCGGCGGTTCGCCCGGAGATGTCGTCGCTCAGCGAAACCATCTCCGAGATGGAACGAGGCGAGCAGGTCGCCTATGACGTGGCCCGCTCGGCGCTGCGCATGAGCAGCGACAAGGAAGTGCACGTCGTGTGCCTGGAACGGCGCGACCAGATGCCAGCCGACGAAATCGAGATCATCGAAGGCGAAGAAGAAGGTCTGAAGCTGCACGATTCGCGCGGGCCAAGAGAAATCCTGGGACAGAATGGAACGGTGACGGGGTTGCGCACCACCCGCTGCACGGCCGTATTCGATGCGGCCGGGCGGTTCAATCCGACGTTTGACGAGAAAGACATCGAGGATATCGCCGCCGACACCGTCATTTTCGCGATCGGGCAAACCTCCGACCTGTCGTTCCTGCGGCCCGAAGATGGCGTGGAGAGCGAGCGGGGTCTGATCAAGGTCAATCGCGAAACCTACCAGACGACCGCGCCCGACGTGTTTGCCTGCGGCGATATTGCCCATGGGCCGCGGCTTTTCATCGATGCGATTGCGTCGGCGCAGATTGCCGCCCGGTCGATGCACGATTTTCTGCGGGGCACGCGCACGGAAATCGCAGTTCGCAGCCATTGGGCGCCGGCCGTCTACACCATGGCCGAGGGCTGGGAGCGCACGCCGCGCAGTAATCCGCCGGTGATCGACGCGGAAAAGCGCTCGGCCTCGCTCGACATCATCGAGGAATCGTATCCGACATCGGAAGCGCAGCGGCAGGCCTCGCGCTGCCTGCGCTGCAACGTGAATACGGTGTTCGACACGTCTATCTGCATCGCCTGCAACGGCTGCGTAGACGTTTGCCCGGAGAGCATCATCAAGCTGGTGGGGTTGAGCGAACTGTGCAAGGAAGAGCGCTGGGTGGAGATGGTTTCCACTCCGCTCGGGGTGGGCCGGGAGGAATTGCGACGTATGGATAAAAGCGAACTGGATGCGCTGGGCGGAGTGATGCTGAAGGATGAGAGCACTTGCATTCGCTGCGCCATGTGCGCGTCGCGCTGCCCGACGCACGCGATCACCATGAAGAAATTCGAGTTCTATCGTGAGTGCGTCACCGTGCCAACGAGAAACGAGAAGGTCCGGTACCAGTAGATGGATTTTGCACGCCTGACGCGAGAATGAACGAAGGAAGTGTCGAGTGACGGTCATCGAACTGTGGGTGATGTTCACGCTGGGCCTGGTCAGCAGTCTGCATTGCGTGCAAATGTGCGGACCGATCGTGCTCTCCTACAGCGTCGCACTCGACCAGAACAAACAACGTTCCAATCGAGTTTGGGTTCCGCTTCTCTCCGGCCATCTTGCTTATAACGCGGGACGCATTCTCACTTATGCCGCTTTGGGCGCGCTGGCCGGGCTAGCCGGAAAAACCGTGGGGCTGATCGGCCGGCTTGCGGGAGTGGGAAGCGTTCTGGCCATCGTTGGTGGGTCGCTCATGATGCTGGCCGGGATAGTGATGTTGGGAGCTTTACCGGCGATGCAATCCGTTGGCGGAAGCTTGTTTCGGGTAACCGGGCGTTTTATTCGTCCGCTCACGGGCCTGGTTTCATCGGCGGGTGTCGGCAGGCGGTTTCTGCTGGGGCTGGCGCTCGGCCTTCTGCCTTGTGGCTTGATTTATGCCGCGTTATTGCGCGCGCTGGCGACCGGTTCGGCATTCTGGGGAGCGGCCACGATGGCGGCGTTTGGCGCGGGTACGGCAGGGGCGTTGCTTGCCGTGGGAATTTTTTCCTCCGCCATACGGGGAACCATCCGGCGCTGGGGAACGCAACTGGCGGCGGTGAGCGTGATGATCATGGGCGCGCTGCTAGTGATGCGGGGCGCGATGCCGGGAATTCTTATGGGGGCGCGTGCCCATGTCTGTCACTGAACAGGGCGCGGAGCGGATCGAAGTGCCCGTGTCGCCGCAACCGCCGACCAAACCGAAGCGCGCCAAACCCACGCCAATCGATCCGGGGTTTCATTACCATCCCCTGCGCAAGACGGTGCACGTTATCTGCGTGATTGTCTTTTTTCTCCTGCCGCTTTCGAATCTCATGCGGATCGACATTCCGCGGCAGCGGTTCTATTTTTTCGGCTACGAGCTCTGGATCAGTGAATTCGCCATCCTCTTTTTCTCGCTGATGTTTCTGATGTTCGTGATCGCGGCCATGGCCATGTTGTGGGGACGCGTGTATTGCGGTTATCTCTGTCCGCAGATGATCTTCAGCGAGGCGTCGCTGACGCTGGAACGCGGGCTGAAGCGCACGGTCGAGAAGCGCCTGAAGTGGCAACCCAGGGCACGCACGTTCGTGAGCAAGACGCTTTTCTATCTGATTGCCGGGGCTGCTTCTATTGTTCTGGCATTTGTTTTCATCTCTTATTTCGTTGAGCCGCGCGATTTGCTGCATCGTCTGCTTTCCTTCGACATCCGGACGGCGGGCGGGATCGCCGGAGCCGCCACGACGCTGCTCACTTTGCTCGACTTCGTGTTTCTGCGGCAGCGCTTCTGCACCACGGTCTGCCCTTACGGTTACCTGCAAGGCATGCTAACCGACGATCACACGCTGCTCGTACACTACCGCGACGAGAATCACGAATGCATCGAGTGCAAGAAGTGCGTGCGCGTTTGCCACATGGACATTGACATCCGGAACTCGCCTTACCAGATCGAGTGCGTGGGCTGCGGCGAGTGCATCGACGCCTGCAATGACATTCTGGCGCGGCTGGGCAACCCGGGACTGATTCATTACGTGTGGGGCGAGCGTGGCGAGAAGCTGGGCACCGGCGATAAGCCCTGGTACCAGAAGATCGGTTTGCGCGACGGCAAGCGGGTGGTGGTGCTGCTGGTTTTGCTGTTCTACGCCGCCGGACTATTTACGGCGCTTTCGATGAGGCATGCCGTGCTGGTGCAGATTGCGCCGGTGCGCGCCACTCTGTACCGGCAGGATAAAGATGGCACGGTGTTCAACAGCTTTCGCCTGAAGCTCGCCAATCGGAGCCGCCAGCAACAGACTGTGGTGCTCGCGGTCGAGGGTCTGCCGGGAACGCATTTTGTTTCGTTTGAAAACGCCGTGGTGGTGAATGCGGGACAGACGCTCGAACGGGATTTTGAGATTGCCGCTCCACCATCGGCTGCGCTCGCTGCAGGCGTGAATCATTTCCGGCTGACGAGCCGGGTTGGCAACGAACGCGAGTGGTTTGACGAGACATTTATTACGCCGTTTCAGGATTCGCAATGAAGCCAGTTCCATGGCCGCGCGGCGGCAACAGCTTTGTAATTTCAGCTTTGTAATTCAAGCTTTGTAATTCAAACATGGAGTTGAACGATGGCCACTTTGGTAGTTCCTTCTAACGCTCCGCGCAAGAAGCAGGCGCCGCTGACCTATTTTCTCGCATTTGTATTCGTGCTCTTCATCGGCATTCTGGTCTTCTGCTATATCGTTACGAAGCGCGCGAACCCGGTCTTCCTCGATGAGCACGGCAAGGTGGTCTCGTCTTCATCCTCTGAACATCATGCCGGGCACTGACGTCCAATGCGATCCTGGTCAGAGCTGCGATTTGTGCGGGCTTCTTGTTGGCCGCAGTCCGTACCAGCAGCACATTCATGATCGGGAGCGGTTTTTCTGCTGCCTGGGCTGCATGAATGTGTACCTCATCCTCGATGAGAGTGCCGAGCCCGGGCAGGATTTTCGAGAAACCGAACTGTTCAAGCGCAGCCTCGCCCTGGGACTGATTTCGCAACCCGGCGCCGCGAGCGGTCAGCAAGCTGAGATGAGCGATGATCGCCGCGCCACCGGATCTGGTCCTTCTTTCGATGACGCTGAAACGGAGGAATTTTTACTTCATATCCGCGGCATGTGGTGCACTTCCTGTGCCTGGCTGATTGAATATGCAGTAGCTAAGATGCCGGGCGTCGCCGCTGTGGAAGCCTCGTTTGCAACCGATCTGGCCAAAGTGAAGTATTGGCCGCAGTATGTTCCACCGGCGCGAATCCAAGAACGAATCCGGAGCCTGGGCTACCAAGCCGATGAGTTCACCGGCCGGCAATCGAGCGACGCCGAGAAGCGCGATCTGCTGCTGCGTTTCGGGGTGGCGGGATTTTTGTGGATGAACGTCATGTACTTGAGCATGACGTTTTACATCAGTTTTTTCGAGCACATCTCCGACAGCATTCGCCACTACATTCCCTTCATCGTCTGGGGGCTGGCGACGCCGGTGGTCTTTTATAGCGGGGCGCCCATCCTGCGGCTGGCCTGGCGCGGTTTGCGCAACTGGACCATTCGCGCCGAGGCGCTGCTCAGTCTGGGGATACTGGTGGCCTATTTTTACAGCATCGCGCAGGCGTTTCGCAGCGATCCTCACATTTATTTCGACACCGCCTGTGTCGTCGTGACGCTGGTGCTCGCCGGCAAAATGATCGAGCGCAATGCCAAAGACCGTGCCTCTCGCTGGATCACGGCACTGCACCGCTGGATGCCCAATAAGGTCCGGTTGCTGGCCAACGGGCAAGAGCGATTTGCCAGCATTGAAGCGCTGGAGCCGGGACAACTGTTTGTGACCAAAGCCGGCGAGCACTTTGCCGCCGATGGCGTCGTGGCCGAGGGAGAATCGCACGCCGACGAGTCTTTGCTGACGGGCGAATCGCATCCGGTGCGCAAGGCGGCAGGCGACTCCGTAGTTGCCGGCAGCATCAACCTGGACGGCGTTCTGCAGGTGCGCGCGGTCCGCACGGCCAATGACTCGACTCTGGCGCGGGTGGTCGCGCTCGTGGAACATGCCCTCAGCAGCCGCTCGCCGCTGGAGAGAAGCGTCGACCATGCGGCGCGAATTTTTGTTCCATCGGTCGTGGCAGTTGCTCTGCTGACGCTGGCAGGGTTCTGGATATCGGGAGCGGCGAGTTTCACGACTTCCCTGATGCGGGCAATTACGGTACTGGTCATTGCCTGCCCGTGTGCTCTGGGTCTGGCCACGCCGCTGGCGGTCACGGCTGCGATGGGTTCGGCTTCGCGCCGTGGGATTCTGTTTCGCGACAGCCAGGTCCTTGAAACCGTGCGCAAAATCGATGCGGTCGTGCTGGACAAAACAGGCACGGCGACAGAAGGCAGTTTTGCATTGCTCGACTTTTCATTGTGCGGGAAGAACCGCTTCGAGTTCGCGCTTGCGAATGCGGCGGCCCGTGGAGATCAGCGTTCCCTCATCCCATGCGAGCCCCTCGCGCATAAACCCGAAGACACCGCTTGGGCCGAAGCACGGCTGGACGCGCTCCGGCTGATTGCGTCGCTGGAGCAATACTCTGAACACCCGATTGGCCGCGCCATTGTGGCGTATGCCAAGGCGGAGGAGGTTGCGCTCAGCGGCGCTTCGGAAGTTGAAATTCATAAGGGATGCGGTATTGCAGGCATGGTAGGTGGAACCAATGTCTTCATCGGGAATCGTCGGCTGTTGCGACAACGCAATCTCCTTCCCGACGCGGTTTCCGACAGCCAGGCACACGAGTGGGAATCGCAAGGCAAAACGGTGGTGTTTTTCGGCTGGGACGGAGAGTTGCAAGGGCTGGCGGCCCTTGGCGATCAGGTGCGCGGTGCAACCGTTGAATTAGTTGGCAAGCTAAAGGGGAAAGGCATTTCTGTTTTCCTGGTTTCCGGGGATTCCGAGGCGACCACGCGTTGGGTCGCCTCCTCGATTGGCGCGGACCGTTATCGAGCGGAAGTTCTGCCGCAGGAAAAAGCCGAGTTTGTAAAAAGCCTGCAAGCGGATGGCTTGCACGTAGCGATGGTTGGCGACGGAATCAACGACGCGCCGGCGCTGGCGCAATCGGACCTCGGCGTTGCCATGGGCTCGGGAGCGGACATCGCCATGAAGGCAGCGGCAGTGGTGCTGATGAGAAGTTCTCTGGAGCAGATCCCTGAGGTCTTCGCCCTGGCCGGCAAAACGATGAGCGTGATACGGCAGAATCTTTTCTGGGCGTTTTTCTACAACAGCGCTGGGATTACGCTGGCCATTGCCGGCATTCTGAATCCGATCCTTGCCGCCGGCGCGATGCTGCTGTCCAGCGTATCGGTGGTGGTGAACTCCCTCCGATTATCGCGCCCCGCGACATCCTGAATCTTGCCCCTACGGACAACCACAGATCGGAATCCGGGACCAGGGTTCAGCACAAAGCGCGGCGTCCGGTTTAAGCGATCTCAGCGGCCAGCCTCGAAGCGGTAGCCGATTCCGCGCAGGGTTTTCAGATAGCGCGGATGGCGCGGATCGCGTTCAATCTTCTCGCGCAGACGCCGCACAAACACGTCGATTGAGCGGGGCGTTACGAATGATCCTTCCTTCCAGACGGCATCAAGGAGCTGGTCGCGAGTAAAGACGCGGCCGCGGTGACGGGCCAGATATTCAAGAAGGCGGAATTCGCGGACGGTGGTAGGTACGGCCCTGCCCTCCACACGAACCGTCATCGATGCGATATCAATCTCCAGGTCGCCCACCTGAATCAATTCGCGCTGAGGCGCTTCCTTCTGGGTTCGGAGAATATTGCGCACGCGCGCAATCAATTCACGAGGGCTGAACGGCTTGGTGATATAGCCGTCGCCACCGGCATCGAAGGCCTGCAGCCGATCCGGTTCCTGGGTGCGGGCGGAAAGAAAAATAATCGGTGTTTTGCCGAGCAGCTCATGCTGGCGAATCTGGCGGCAGAGATCGAAGCCGTTGATTTCGGGCAGCATGATATCGAGCAGAAACAGCGAGGGCGGCACGAGGGCGGCGGAGGGAACAACGGGCGCACCGGAATAAAAAGTTGACACTTCGAAGCCGGCGGTGCGCAGGTTGTGCTCGATCAGCCGAGAAACATCAACGTCGTCCTCGACCACATAAATGAGGTCCGGTTGACGCGGATTGTCTATCGTCTGTAAGGAACTCATGGGCTGAGGGGAAAGCCCCGGCGCTCACAAAAAACCTGGGATACGTGCCTCTGTGACACTAATGCGGTTGTGTTGCTGCAATGTTGCGCTCGTGTTAAAGGAGGGTTAAATTGCCAGATTTGCCAAGCCTTTTGGACCGGCAGTGAAGCCCGTTAGCGGCGCTTTTTGCTCCCCCTTCGTGACGACTTTTCCCCACCCTGGCCACAGCCATTCGCGACCGTCACATTGCAGCGCTGGGCGAAATACCCCAGCGCGACCTGCCCGGAGGACTGGCTGATCAAGTCGGTTTCGACCATATAGCTGTGATTGTCGTCGATCATGTAATAAGTGACGCCGGAGCTGACACCATCGACGACGAAGGTGCTGTTGGCAAACCTGCCGAAGGAATCCGGACAGGAAGTTGCATTTTCGGGGCAGGCAAATGTACCAGTCAGGGAGTAGGGGGGAACTTGAAATCCGTTGTTGAACTCGTCCACCAATCCCGACTGCGTGCCGGGAGGCTCGCCGTCGGTGAGGGTCGGGGTCATTTGGCCGGAGCCGTCGTTCTCGCTGCCGTTTTCTTGCGTGAAAGAGAAGCCGTAAAGTTCTCCGTTGCCAAAGGTCAGGGTATCCGCGTTGGATGCCTGTGGATAGGCAATTCCGACGCCCAGAGATCCATAGCTGGAAGGGGGACCGCCGAAAAGCACCAGTACAGGATTCCCATTGCCGGTGAGGAAGAAGGTCATGTCAGGAGCGTAGGTTGGAAAGTGCTTGTGCTGGAATTTGAAGTGGGAAGCATGCACGCGGCCGATCAACTTTGTATCGACCGAGTAGTTCGCCGTGAACTGGTCGCTGATTTGAGCGTCCAGATTCTGGAAGTAAGTGTCGGTAACGCCGGTGAGCGCTGGAGACAGGTCGTTCCCGTTGGCGTTGACCACGGTGACTGACGTCATGGTCGAGGGGTAAGAATCGGACAGGTCGATGCCGAGCACGCCAAAGACGAACGGCCCCGAGAACGAAGCATCGGTGAAGGTGCCGGTGGCGGAGCCCTGGCCGATGGATATCCCGGCGGTAAAAAAGCTGCCGTCAGTTTCGACCAGCACCAGATGGGATGAGTCAACGATGTAGCCCGTCAATTGAGCTGTGTTCTGGGCAAGGCAATTCGGCGCATTGATGGTGATGACGACGGTGCCAAACGTGCTGGGCGCGGACACCGTACCGTTCAGGCTGCCGGTGCCAATGCATTCCATAAAGAAATTCGTATTGCCGCTGTATTCGGCGTCCATCACGCTGCTGGTTCCCGTGAAGTTGCCTTGCGAGTTAAAGTTGAGAATGCCGCCGTAAGAAATGGGCGTACCCGATGCATCGGTGCCGCTGGTAACAAAGGCGTATCCCGCAAGCGGCTGCGTGCCCACCGCATTGGGATTCTGGAGGGCCATGGTTCCGGTGCTTGATTGGGTGAGGGAAAAGGAACCCTGGGCGTTGGTAATTGTTCCGCCAAGCTGCGCGATGGACACCAGCGAACTGGAAAGTACGACCAGACTGAAATCCTGGACGATGGTGTCGCCACTTTGGTCCGTGGCATTGACGATCAGCGTGCCGCGGCCATCCGTGCCGATGAAGTAGCTTCCCCCCGTGATCTGGGCGGCCGTGGAAACCAGGTCGGCATTCACATTGTAGGTGTTGATCGTCTCCTGGCCTGCTGAAGTGCCACCTGCCGGGGCCACCACGTTGCCGTTGCCATCCAGGTTGATCGCACCGGCAATCTGATAGGGATAGGGCATAACCGGAGCAAAAGTGTCATCGCTTCCCTCAACGTGAAAGACGTATGTGCCCTGGAGAACACTGCCGAATGCGGTGATCGTCATCTGAGCCAGAACATTCACATTCGTGTTGGCCGTGGCATAGGCGACGATATTGACGCTGGCGGTATTGCCCGAAAAAGCCGAGGGGGGAGTGAAGGTAGTCGCCTGGCCACTCGGCGTTTGTGCGGCACTGAGGCTGCCGCAACCAAATGTATCCTGGTTGACACAGGTGAGCGCCCAACTGACTCCTGCATTGCTCGGGTCGTTGTTGACGACAGCGGTGAGGGATGCCGTCTGGCTAAGCGAAATCCCGGCAGGCGGCGGGGATTGGAATGCAATGGTAATGTTTTGCTGCGGAGGAGGAGGGGGATTTTGCACGTTGGACGTACTGCCTCCACAACCGGCGAGAAAAGACATCGCCGTCACTAAAATGAGAATAGGAACGCGCTGACTGGTTGGCACAACCTTCCTCCTTGCACTCCTTTCCTAATCGCAGAAGTGTCGGTCTCCGCAAAGGCACGATCATTCGTCCCCAGCCCGCGTTTCCTTAGAGCGGCCATTGGCCGCCCGTTTCCCCGTATTCCCCAAGACCCAGTTTCGAGCTAATGACCAGATCCCCGCAGGTAAATGGTCTGAAATTGCTGGTTATTATAAGTCAAAGTCATGTTTCCCGGGTCCGATCCTGTGATCCGCGGCGTGAACACGATGCTCAGGACGCAACTCACTCCCGAAGGCATGCTGAACGGACAATTATCGGTTTCGGTGTAATCGCCGGTCACCAGCTTGCCCGTGAAATTCACGGTCCCGGCATTGGGGTCATTGGGATCGTTGAAAAGAGTGATGGTAAGCGGGGTGCTGCTCGTGCCTTTTGCTTGCGAGGGGAAATTGAGACCGGCGGCCGGAGACATCCTCAGCGGGCTAGGCGGATTTGTCTTCAATTCGACGGGGAAACGGCCGCTATCGATCTCGCAGTCCGCCGTGACCCCGGAATCGCATTCGAGCGTGTTGAGTTCCAGGAAGTAATCCAGACCGTCACCGATCACGCCGGATTGGTTCGTGCCTTTTTGCGGCACAAACGCAATCTGCAGGGTGCAACTTTCCTGCGGGAGGAGGACGGCCCCGGGACAGGTGTTCCACGTGATCGGAAAATTCGGCAGGCCCGTCTCCGGATCCGCATCGCAGTAATACTGGACCGTATGGTTGACGGCATCCGCGTAAACGTTGGCGCCCTGGGCATCGGTCCTTGCTATCTGAATTCCGCTGACGGCGCCGTTGTTGAGCACGGGTCTGGGCAATTCCGCGTAATTTTGTGAGTACGTACAGGGCGCGCTCGCTGGCGAAACAATTTGAACCGCGCTCAGGCTCTGATTGGTAAAGGTGAGCAGTTGGGTGGGGCTCGACTCACCCACCGCTTCCGATCCGTAATCCAGTTCCGGAGGTGTCGCCACCACTTGACTTGTGGCGCTGCCTTTGATGGGGAACGAGAATGACTTGTCCTGATCCGCGCTCGGCACGCCGTTCACGGTCAGGAGGGCCTCCAGGGAACCGGGGCACTTTGCCGGGGCGTCTCCAAAAGGAACCGAGCCATAGGGAAGCCAAGGGCAACTCTGTTGCGGCGAAAAGGAAATCGTAATCGAGCAACTGGTTTGCGGCGCAAGATTGAAAGACGATCCAAATGGTGAGGCGCAGCTGTCCTGTTCGCTAAAGTTGGCAATCCCGTTGAAGTCGCCCCCGGAGGTATAGAATTCGCCGCTATCTAACTCGAAAAACGATAGACTGAGGCCGTTCAAAGTTGTGTTCGAGGGATCGGTGTTGGTCAGAGTGACGGTCTGGGAGGTGGGTATAGTTCTAAGAACCTGCGCGGGGAAGGTCAATGCGAAAGGAGAAAGCGTGATGGCTTGCGTGCAGGCGGTAGAGGTGCCGAAGGCCAGACACAGGTTGCCCGAATCGCCGGCATTGAGAAGACTAACACCCGGACAACCTTTGGTATTGATCACAGCATATCCGGGACCGCCTGACGCATTGTGCAGGATGTAGCCGCCTTGCGTGCTGTCATAGGTCACCGGGGCTGAAGTCGTGATGTTCCCGATTTGGCCAACGTCCAGCCCATTCGACGAAAAGATCTGGAGCGTGATCGCGTTGCCGCTGATTTCACCGTTGACGGTGGCGGTCGTCAGACAGGGATAGTCGTTTTGCTGCGTCTGCGGGTTTTGGAAGATCAGCGTGCCGGATACGCTCGCGCTGCTCGCCCCTACGTTCTGTCCCTGGGTAAATGTACCGGTAACCGCGAAATCCTGATTGCGGAAAGCAGTGCCACTCTGAGTGCTGTGAAAGTTGCCTTGAAACGCTCCGGTGAGCGGTGGCACGGCGGTTG
>Ga0187784_10004423_pt1 | contig 11379 bp, 6 predicted proteins | sample 1015_SJ02_MP15_2_FD_132964 | JGI IMG/M metagenome (GOLD analysis project Ga0187784, IMG submission 132964) | Tropical peat soil microbial communities from peatlands in Department of Meta, Colombia - 1015_SJ02_MP15_20_MG | ecosystem: Environmental > Terrestrial > Soil > Wetlands > Peat | place... | reverse complement strand
CGTACATGACGCCGAAGTCAACGTTATAGGGTAAGCCCTTAACCACGCGCAGACTTGGCTCAAACAAGGTGCCGTATACGCTGGTATTGCTGCTCGCCGTTTGCAGGGCAGACCTGTTAATCAAGGTTGTGCCAGAAACGGTGGCGCTGATGTCAAATCCGGCAATCCCCAGTGCATCGGCGGGCTCCAGCGGCTTGTAGGAGAGCGCAGCGCCCAAGTCCTGGGACAGCTCGTAGAACTCGGACTGGTTCAGGTTTTGTACGGAATTGAGCGAAAGCCCGGAGGCAAACGCAGAGGCGCTTCCGAAGACCATGCCGATGGCAAGCAGCAGCCGATTCATACAATGATCCTTGATAATTTGATTCTTGATAACGGTTTGCTCGCCTAGTGTAGCAACCACGGCTCCACCCGGAGCGCATGCCCGACACAATGGCGCACGCGTTACGCCGCTTGAACCCGGTCATCCGAACGAAGTAAACTTCACCTTCCGGTTCGGGGACGTAGCTCAGCTGGGAGAGCGTCGCGTTCGCAATGCGAAGGTCGGGAGTTCGATCCTCCTCGTCTCCACCAAATTCTCGAAACTGTGCGTTTGTCGACGGCAAACGAGGCGATCAAACGCTGTTTTTTTTGAAGCGGCCAGGTGCACCGCTGAACCTCGCGCTATCGGCCAAGTGGTTTGTGTGAGGGCATGTGGAGGCGCCCTTTCTTAACCTTGCTGGTTGTCTTTGACCGCGAAGTTGGCGTCGGGCAAGCGCCAGAGGTGGCGCTAGTCAATTTTCCTACTTCGTCCGCGCGCCTCATGCGGTTAGCGCTTCGCCCTCCATCGCAAACTCGGCCTTCAGGCTCTCGATGTCGCGACAAATTGAAGCTACCGCGAGAAGGCGCCCTTGGTGCTTGTAGCGTATCAGGCAATTGCGCGCTTCGATGTCACCTTCGACTTGAAGTTCGTCCCAGCTTTCGGCATGGCCCACGTAGTTGATCGCAACGTCGTAGTATTGGCTCCAAAAAAAAGGCACGGCGTCGAACTTCTCGCGCTTTCCTAGCATATTGCGCGCCGCGGTCTGGCCTTGGCGCTGGGCGACCACCCAATGTTCGACGCGAATTTGCTTGCCGCTATACGAATCGGGCCAACGAGCGATGTCGCCTGCGGCGAAAACGCCCGCGGCACTGGTCTCCAGATACGAGTCCACCAGCACTCCCCGGTCCAGCTTCAGGCCTGCCGACTCGGCCAGATCGGTGCGTGGACGAACGCCCACTCCCATGACAACCAACTCCGCGTCTAGTTCTTCCCCGCCACTTAGGGTCACACGATTGCCCTCGATCGATTTCACGGTTTGTTGCAGATGGAACCGTACACCATGCTGCTCGTGCAGCCTACGCAGAAAATCGCCGACCTGCGTGCCCAAGATGCGTTCCATTGGACGCGCTTCAGGCGCGATAACGTCAACTTCAATCGCCCGCGCACGCAGTGAGGCGGCTACTTCCAGACCGATAAAGCTCGAACCGATGACGACCGCATGTCTTGCACTGGCCGCTCGAGCAATGATGGCGCGACAATCGCTTAGGGACCGAAGCGTGTACACCTGCGGCGAATTTGACCCCGAGAAAGAAAGCCGGTTGGGTTCTGCCCCTGTCGCGAGCAAGAGGCGATCGAAGGCAACGCTGCCACCGCCGGCGAGGGCAACCGCATGCGCCTTTAGATCAATTTTGACCGCTTTGAGATCGATCCGCAGGTCGATTTTATGTTCGGCGTAAAAATCCGCCGAGGTCAGCAGCAACCAATCTTCCGGCGCACTGCCAGCTAGAAAATCCTTCGATAGATTCGGCCGGTCCAACGGCGGCGAAGCCTCTTCGCTCAACATCACAATGCTTCCCTCGAATCCCTCACGTCGCAACATCTCAGCTGCCGCAAATCCTGCAGCGCCACCTCCGACAAGGACAATCCGCTTTGGAGGCGATCCACAGTCCTGGTGCGCAACGCGACTGGGCGTAACGGTCGGTTTGCGTGTGCGCACGAATACTTGCTCGCCGATCCGCGCAACGTCCCAACAACCAGCTGGACTGATCGCCGGAGCACGAAGCGCTTCACCGGTGCGCAAACTAAAGCAAGCGTGGTGTAGAGGGCAGCGAATCGTGTCGCCCGCAACGATACCCCCGGCTAGTGGCGCATGGTAGTGTGTGCACAAGGCGCCAATCGCAAAGAACTCGTCGCCGCGCCGCACCAGTAGGACGGCATCTTCGCCCACATGTCCCGTCAGCATTTGTCCGTCGGCCAAGCCGGCCACGCGCACGCCTTGTGTCAGATCGGGTCCGGATTTGGTGGAGTCTTCATCTGACATCGTTCGCTCCAATTCGAGAGCAATTGCTTTGCTAGCTTTTGGTTCATTTTGCGCTTCACGCCACCGATCAAACACGCGAGGCCGGCGGGGCATTGGCGTTGCAGCGAGCGCCCATCGGTGCCGCTTGCACGGCCAAGATTCCGGTGCGTCCATGTTCACCATTGATCCTAGGTATTAAGTAGAGCGCTTCCTTTGTTGGCCCTTGTTGCTCGTGTTGCTGTGCCTTGCAGCGCCTGCGATCCGAGCTACTAATCCCTTTGCTTTTCCTGCGTCATTTCGCGCAATTTTGTGTCGTTCGGCGACCTCAGACGCGTTCGCAATGCGAAGGCCGGGGGTGCGATCCTCCTGGCCTCCACCAAGTTCTTGATTAGGCGCCGCTTCCTGGCCCTAACTCAACTTCGCCGGGTGCGATCGCCTGATTGGAACGCCGAAAACCCGCCGCGGACGTGGCGGGAAATTTCCTGATCGCACCAAACCGGTGAACCCCACGTTGCGCGAACTTTCCGACGCGTCCATGTCTATAGCGGCCTACGCGGGCCGAGCCGGGGCGATCGCGTTTTAGGTCCGTCACCTGGGGCGCTTGTGCTGCTCTCGGATCTTTATCATGCAAAGGTCGGCGCAGGAACTCGTGTCTAGGCCTCGGTCCGTGCGAATCAAACGACTTCGCCTGGTTCAAATTGCCAAGTACCGAGTCGATTTTGGTAGAAAGGCCCATATCAGAGCAATATGCAATGATTGGCCGTGGGGACAAAAACCGAAAACGGGTATGTCAATGCCCACCGCAGAATCACTTGCACTTTGTCGGCGGTCAGTCGATGCTGAATCGCTGTTGCGCAGTTATTCCCTTTACGCAGGCGCCACAAACCCCGCGCCAGGTACCGGACTCGCGCCGTAAACTGGACACGGCAAGGAAAAACGGACAACGTTCTGCCAAGTTGGGATGAAGAGCAACCGTATCCTGAATGTCTTTGAGGAAGATTAACCAAGAAGATCTAAATGGCGAGCCCTAAGATCTACCTTAGCAGGATGTTGACGAAACTCACTGCGCTTTTTGGCCGCGGCATGGTTGTTTCCATGAGTGTCATCTTGCTCATTGGTCTAGTCGCTGGCGTGGCCATTTTCCTGTTCATCAATTCCGCGACGCCCAACACCATCACGATTGCAAGTGGCCCTGAAGGCAGCACATTCCAAAATCAGGCGGAGAAATACAAGGCCATCCTGGCTAGAGAGGGTGTAACGCTCAAGATACTTCCATCCGAGGGCTCCGTCGACAACTTGAAGAAGCTCTCCAACCCTAAAGTGGACGTCGATGTAGGTTTTGTCCTGGGGGGCGAAGTCAACGGCACAAAGATTGACAAACTATTTTCACTGGGAAGTATTTCCTACCAGCCGCTCATGATCTTTTACCGCGGCGGAAACAAGAAACTGCTTTCGGATTTCAAGGGTCTGCGCTTGGACATCGGCCCAGATGGCAGCGGAACACATTCCTTGGCGCTGTTATTGCTCAAGGCCAATGGCGTTAAACCCGACGATGGTACTGTGTTTGTCGAATCAGTGACCGGTGATTCGGCGCGGGCATTGCTTGACAATCGCATCGATGCCATCTTCGTCATGGGCGACTCCACCTCCAGTGACATGATGCGCGAACTGCTGCACACGCCCGGCATCCGCCTGTTCAGTTTCACCCAGGCCGATGCTTACACTCGCCGCATCACCTATTTGAACAAACTGGAACTGCCAAAAGGCGTACTCGATTTCGGCAACGACATCCCCGCGGAAGATACCTATCTGATCGGTCCAACGGTGGAACTCATTGCCAGAGACAAGCTGCATCCGGCGCTCTCGGATATTCTCATTGAGGCGGCACAGGAGGTGCATGGAAGCCCAGGCATCTTCCGGAAGCGGGGCGAATTCCCCGTTGCACAGGAGCACGAATTCCGCATCAGTCCCGATGCTGCCCGCTACTATACGTCGGGCAAGAGTTATCTCTACCGTACTTTCCCTTTTGCAATCGCGAGCCTTATCGCGCGCGTACTCCAGGTAGTTGTTCCGGTGGCGTTGCTTCTGATACCTGCACTGAAGGCGGTTCCGGCAATTTACCGCTGGCAGATGGAATACCGCATCAACAGATGGTATCGGGGATTGCTGGACATTGAAAGACAGGCATTTAAACATTGGGCCGATCTTGCAAGACGCCAGGAGCTTTTGCACCGCCTCGGTCACATCGAAAACTCGGTAAGTAAAATACCTGTTCCCGCAAAATTCGGCAGTCTTTTCTACGGTCTTCGGGAACACATAGGTTTTGTTCGCAGCCTGTTGCTGTCTCAATCGGCCGATATGCCACTCGAACCGGAACGGGTTGCAGACGAGCGCAGCAAGAACGCGGTGACCTAAGCGGAAAACAAGACAGGAACTACCTGGCGAGGACCTTGGTGTCGTCGGTGCCTTGTTTGAATTCAAACGCACACACGTCATGCCCGTCCGATGGCGCCTGTCTTCCGAATATGGTTTCTATAGGCACCCAGACGGCGGAGGTGGCGAACTGGATCACGGTCTCCAGCACATCTGCCGCAGTAACGCCAACGTGAAATTCGGTAAATTTTCCGCTTAGCTCGATTGGGAGAGGAAAGCTCAAGAACTGCGGGGTCTTGGCGCGGGGCTGCAGGTAGAGGTAAATCTCTTCCGCCTGGAAGTCCCCGTGCCCTTTGCCGGCGACACGCATGCGGCTGGTGTCGATAAGCATGGTCCTTTCCGACAATTTGCCGTCGTTCAAGACAAAGCGTCCGATCGCACAGTTGACTTTGGACGCACTTGATGAATCGACTGCCGGCAATAGCGCTGTCAGGACATTCACTGCCCAAATGTCGAGCAGTCCCGATTTCAAGTTTTCCGGCCATACGGCAAAATCGATGTGCCCCTTGCCGTGACGCAGGAGTTCCGAGATGTGCTCGGCATGAGCGCTGACATCCACGTCCAGGCTGAGAATCCCGCGCATCTCGGTTTTTGGGTCGATGCGGCGAGCCAAAATACCGTAATCGAAATGATTGGCAAGGACGCGCAAGCTTGCGCCAACGCTTTTATCGCCGGGCTTATACCCAAGCCGAAGTGTCGCGGAACCTCCTGGCGAATTGACGACCACAGGGCCAACGACGACGTGGCCATTTTCCGATTTCGCCTCGAGTTGGCCGCCGCCCAGCATGTCCCGTCCGGAAATGACATGGTCGACGCGTACGCTCAAATACACATTTTGCCGCCGAAGCGCTTCGGGGCTTAAAATTTGTTGCACACGATCGCCCTCACGAGCGGCCTCTATCCTCATGGCGCCTAGCGATTCTTGCTTCCCGCCGGCATCCAACTGAGGAGCCTCCGGTGACCAGTTATCGAACCGGAAATCGTCGAGCTGGATCGACGGTGCTTCCAGGGCGATGTCGATGCGCGGTGGAACCACAGTCGTGTCGATCTTGCCATGACCCGCGAGTTGGCTGGCACCCACCTGCAACAGCAATGACAGCACTTCATAACCGCTGTGGGATATGCGGAACTTTCCCGAAGCCGACCAGGGACCCCAAGGGGGCAACGAGACACGCGCCAGCGTATCGAGAGCGTCCAAACGGCTACCTTGCATGTCGAGTGCAAACGCAACGTCTTTCTCTGATAAGGGGCGCTCGACGTCGCCGGACAACTTAATGGAAGCGCCCGATGCGCGTGCGTCAAGCTCAAAGGGAATGGCCAAGGCCGGATTGAGCAGGTCAGCCGCCTTGGCGGTTTGTATGCCAATCAACAAGGGGATTTTGTCGACCGCGCCACGCAGGTCAAGGTGCACTGCGGCTCCTGGGGATGATTTTAAATCGCCGTTGTCGAGCGCAACGCGCATCTTTCCGCCGCTATTGGCATCTTGCAAAGTGAAATGACCGCCCTGAAAGGTGAGCTCCAGATCCGATTGTGCCGCCAGCTGGCCCAAGCGGCTCGAATGCAAATCCAGTTGCAAGCGTAAGTGATCAACGGCCGCATCGATGTTGCGCGCAATGCCAAGCTTGTTCAGCAGACTGCCGATATCCACCCCGTCGGCCGATAGCCACAGCGCAGCGTGTGGCAGCTGCGTACGCAGGTCCAGGAGGATCGCACCATCGAAATCAACGTCTGCAACATTCGCCGCAAATGGTGAAACGCTCATCATGCCGTCGCGTATGTGGCCGTCGAAACGCAGATCGCGTACGGCAAGCGCTGAACCGCTAGTTATGCGCTTGATGCGCACAGCGATGTCCGCCTCGGCCAGGCTGATGCCCTGAGGCAAAATCGGAATGTCGATCATGTTGGCGGCCACCGGTGTTGCCGATTGCGTTTTGATGTTCTCTTCGGGCAGCAGCGTTTGAAGTTCTTCGACGTCAATAAGATCGCCCGCCAATTGCATCGTTAGCATCGACTCGCCCTTGTCATCCAAAGTGCGCAAGACATCCGCAGATAGTAGGCTGTGCCCCAACTGCAGGGCGAAATCGACCAGGTGCCAGCTACGGCTACCGGTGCGGAAATTGCCATGCAAGCTGAGGGGCGCATCTGCGCCGGGTTTGAGTCCGAGCCAGCCTGCGATCTCGCTCGTATGGGGCGCCGACAGGCGGAAGTCGATCTGCGATCCAGAATCTTGCGCTGGTGGCTGCAGCACGGCGTGAATCTGCGCCCGGGCACTTCCGGCTAGCAATTCAAAATCAATCGGGGCATGCGCTTCCTGCATTACGTCGCCCAATGAGGCGCCGTACAAGCTCGCGCGGAACGTTGTGTCCAGCAGCGAGCCATGCGCCTCGCCTTGCAAGGTCTTGTCGGCCGGAAGCACAAGGCGCAGACTTTCCAGAGAGAATTGCACCCGACGTCCACCCTCACGGTTTCCGTAGGTCATGTTGCCGTGTTTCACATTCAGCCCTACATCCAGGCTTTTCACCAACTCTGATCCGCGGTCCCCTCGGGCCGCAATGTGCAGATCGAAACGTCCAAAACTGCCTTTGATGTCGGGAATCCCGACCAACAACTCGGCCAGACTTCCCACAGGGGAATCATGGGCCCCGAGCGCAAGATCAAAGCGAGCCGGAGTAACGCTTGCGTCGACGCTGGCCCTACCAGATAACGTCACGTCCGCCACGGTGGCTTGCAAGGGAATCGTGAGGCGACCGTGCTCGAGCTTCACATGCAGCATCGCCTCATGCACCGAACCGGGCAGGCTTAGCCATTGCCCGACACGCAAGGTCAGATCGGCATCCGCACCATTCAGGTTGTTCAGGCGAAAGGTCGCGTTGGCGATTTCCTTATAAACCTCGGCAAGGTCTTGCGGTGGCTGTTCTTTTGCGACCGGTTGCCCCGTCCAGAATGGCCACAAATCCATCATCGGCAAGGTGAGGTCGCCCTGCACTCTGGGACGCTCGCCGCTATAGTCGAAACTGACGGACCCGGCGAGCGTAGTCTTGCCCATGAGGCCACTCAAATCATCTAGCGCGATATTGCCCGGGGAATAATTGACGATACCGGCGATGCGGGTTTCGCCAACCGCCGGCAGCTTGATCTGGAGCAGGGGTTCGAATTCGCGCAGGTTTTCAGTGCTGAGAACAAACCGGATGGATCCGGTGCCGCCAGAGTCTGTGCCGTTGAGCAACAGGCGCGAACTCATAAAACCGAGCGTCAAGTTGATCGGCCATGGCTTATCAAAGTGCGTCAGGTCCGCCAGGGTGCCGCCAGTAAATTCCAATTTATAGGGATAGGTCTTTTGGATCGTGCCGTGCAGTGTCAACGTCAACGGTTGCCCGGCTGGAAATTGTGCGATGAGCGATTGCAGTTCGAAAAAATGACTTCGCGCATCGGCTCCGATGAATTCCACGTTCAGGTTTTCTAGGGACACGCGCTCAATCTCGAGCCACCTAAGCAGCTCCGCAAACGGCCATTTTGCAGCGTGTTCCGTGGCCGGCGCCCGCGCTGCTTGCTGCTGGCGAGCGGGTGGATTGAATGTCCAGTTGTTGCCGCCGTTTGAATTCTCTTGTAAGCGCAGGTGCAGATTGCTGCCAGATAGTTTTTCGATTTGCAGGCGGGCGCGCAACAACGCCCAAAGGTCCAGCGCGAGGCGTGCCTCACCCAGACTGGCAAATTCGCCGCCCGAGAAGCCCGCCGCATTTGCAACATGCAACCCGCGAACAACCAGACTTGGACGGGCGGAGACCTCAATTTGCGCTGGGCCATCGAGGTGCACTTCGCGTCCGAGACGTTGCGTGAGCGCAGCCGCGGCTTTAATACGCAGCCCGGAAGCATCGATAGAAACCCCAACCAATGCGACATACAAAACGCCTGCAAGCAGCGTGACTGCCGATACCGCGATCAGGCGCAGCGCAAGATGGAAGCGAAAGAACTCAAGGATGTTCCGCATCATGACAATCCCGTTTGCTTATCTTCTCGCGTGGCGTCATGAGCCGAGTTGCAAACATGAGTTGCTGCCGATTGCTCGAGCGGATAATTCCCAAGGCGTGCCTCGGTCGGATTGGTGCGATGTTGGTCCTGCTGCAAGAACGCAGACTCGGCGAATTCCCATGCTCGACCGTAGCACCGGCAAAAATCTGACAAGCCCGCGATGCGCGTGACGTTCTTTCGCCGGTTAAAGAATGCGCCCGATCGAAAGCCTTACCGTTCTTGTTCTTCAAATAAATGAGTTAGTGCAATGTGGGTTGACTCAGGATCTGCGGCATTGTCTCCTTTTTAACCAATCGGTCACAAGAACCCTTCGGGCAAACGGCGTTATGTGACAACTGCCAAGCTTTTCGGGGACGAGGTCGCAGCGCCGTACCAGTACTGTCCGTGCTGGGATCGCCGATGATGGAGCTTGTCATCGACCGGCGCCTGGCGCCATCGCAAGGTGCCGAGAGCTTACGAACCAGATCGAATGGTGCGAGGACGCTGCGTCTCGTGCGCCCTATTGAATTTACCTAGCAGGTCAATAAACACGCGGGCCTGATTGTCCGTAAAGACCGACATCAGATCCTCGCTTGCGCGCACCGACAAGCGGTCAGCACGTATTAGGACTTGCCGGCCCGAACTCGTCAAGCGCAACAAAACCTTGCGCTTATCGTTTGGATACTCTCGACGGCTTGTTAGGCCGCGCTCGCTAAGTCCACCGACGACGACACTGGTGGTGCACCGGTCCAGCGATACCAAGCGTCCGAGTTCGTTTTGGCCGACCGCGCCGCGCTGGTACAGTGCAAATAGCACCGAATACTGAGAGGGTGTTAGTTCGAGCTCTTGCCACGATTCCGAAAAGATCGCCGTGGCGATCTGGTGCGCGCGCCGGATCATGAAGGCAGGTCCGCGATAAAGGTCGTCGAGGACACCGTCTTGCCGCAAACGATATTTGCCGTTTGTCATCGAGCCATTCCTGTTGGCCGTTTTCGATTCATACGTCCAAAAAACCGTGCCAGGAGCGCTGATGCCGAGATGAGTTTTTATTATCCGCGTATTCTTTGGAACTGCGTTAAATAGCCGCACGATCGATAAGGTTTCGTTGCGGCGCGTTTAGCGTTGCACGATGCAAGACGCTTATGGGATTTGCGTAACGAGGTTTTGGCAAAGGCAAAGCTGCTTCATTGCACCGGCGCAGCGCACAGAGGTGACCAGTGAGGAAATCGGAAAAGGCGATTAGGCAAGGAGCAGGTCAATGCCGATGACGATTCGCTTGCGCGCCAGGGTCAATGTACTTGTCAGATGAGCGCAGGCCCGCTCATCAAAACCTCTTCGCGCGTCGCATTGGATCAGGTTCTCGCAATACGGAGCGAACCAGTATGCACGGTCGTCCAACGCCCACCACGGGCTGTCGGACATGTCATGCACGAGCAACCATTGTTCACACTCAGCGTGACGTCGGTACGGGATACGGGAAGCGGCGGCCCTAAAGTCCCCAAACCGGGGCGTGATTCCCAAAACGCGAACGCGCAGCGACGCAGGTAAGGGGTCGAGTAGCTCGCTTTCCGGACGCACGTTGCGCCACGAGGTAGAGAGCACGATGCCGACTTCCGGAAACTCTTCCAGGGCGTCGGCCAGCCGCTTTGCGTTCTCAAAAAGCCGACTCTTATCCGGGCAGGGATCGGGGTGCAAAACACCGTCGAAGTCCAGAAAGAGGATCAAGAAATATCTCCCGCGTGGGCGCGAGCCGAATTTCGGCCCATCCTTCGGGGTATCGGCAGCCAAATGCGCAATTTGAGGGATTCAAACACCAAAACCCGGAATTAAGCCCGGTAATCGGCGCAATTCCACGGGTGCTGGACCTGCACCCGGGTGCACGCTTTCTTGGCTGTCGAGGACTGGTTGCAACGTCACGTGGGACGGTGCGCACGACGCGCGGTGCCGGTCCCGTGGGCCGCACCCAAGATAGCCCGCGTGACCTGCGCAAGGAAACTGCAATGGCTTCGCCACCCATTACGAGCGACGATGTGCGCGATATGCCTGTGCCCGACCTCGAGCGTCGTGTGCGCGATCTCGATGAGCGCAGCCGCGAGCTCGAACGTGAACTGGCGCAACGGCGTTCAGAGCTCGCTTGGTCCAACGATCGGCTGGTAGCCGAGCTATACCAACGGCATGGCTTGGCCATTGACGCGGAACGAGCGCGCAACTTTGACCTTGCGACCGGATTGCACAATCGCGAAGCATTCGTGCGACGCGTCGAGCAGCTGATACACGAGCGCCTTGACAGCGCAGAGGCGGCAGCGATCATTGTCGTTGGAATCGATCGGCTTTCATCGGTGCGTGATTCGCTGGGCTTTGCTGTGGCGGATCAGGTTGCACAGCGCGTGGGTGAACGACTGCTACACGCGGCGCCTGAATCGATTTTCGTGGCTCGGATCGGCGATGATGAATTTGCGCTGCTGCTCACGGCGCTTCCCGCCGCAGGCGATGTGGCGGCTTTGGCGCGGCGGCTCATCGAGATGGTCGACGGGCCCATGCGTGTGGGCGAATTTGACCTGCGCATGATGGCCACGATCGGCGTGGCGCGCCTGCCCGAAGACGGCTCGAAACCTGAAGT
>Ga0187784_10004422_pt1 | contig 11380 bp, 13 predicted proteins | sample 1015_SJ02_MP15_2_FD_132964 | JGI IMG/M metagenome (GOLD analysis project Ga0187784, IMG submission 132964) | Tropical peat soil microbial communities from peatlands in Department of Meta, Colombia - 1015_SJ02_MP15_20_MG | ecosystem: Environmental > Terrestrial > Soil > Wetlands > Peat | place... | reverse complement strand
TTGAATATTTGCTGCAGAAAAAAGTAGACTTAGTTGTTCCGTCTGCCGTTAAGAGTGAACTTACTCAGATCTCCGCGCGCGGCGGAGAGGGAGCGGCGGAGGCGTCGCTTGCGCTTCAGCTTGCGTCGCGCTGTCGCGTCGTAGAAGTCACGCTCGCTCCTGATGAGACCGTGGACGACGCGATAATTAGAGCCTCGCAAAAGTTGAGAGCAGTCGTTGCCACGAACGATATCGAGCTAAAGAAGAAGCTAAGAGATATTAACATCCCGGTCGTGTACCTGCGCGATAAGTCAAAGCTAGAAGTTGAAGGAGTCGAACCTGCGTACTTCTAGAATTGCGTGATGAACTGCCAAGGTTAAAGAAATGTTCAGGCTGGTAACTGTAGAGGACATTGTTAGAATTCCGCCACAAAGCTTCGGCCATCCAATAGACAAAGCCGCGAAGGACCAAATCAAACTGAAGTACGAAAACGTCGTCGATGAAGAGCTTGGCTATGTCATTCTCGTAGTTGATGTGGATGTGGATCCGGTCGGAAAAATCCTTCCAGGAGACGGTTCAACCTACCACAAGGTCGCGTTCAAGCTGCTAACTTTCTACCCTGAAATGCACGAGGTCGTCGAGGGCGAGGTTGTAGAAGTTACGGACTTTGGAGCGTTCGTTCGAATCGGGCCCGAAGACGCGTTGCTTCACGTCTCGCAGATCATGGACGACTACATATCATTCGATGAGAAGCATGGGGTGCTTGTGGGCAAGGAATCCCAAAGGAAGCTCGGTAAAGGAGACATGGTCAGGGGCCGAATCATAGCGGTGAGCTTTCCGCGGGGCGGGACTGGCGGGAAGATCGGCATAACAATGCGTCAACCCTTCCTCGGTAAACTAGATTGGATTGAAAGCGACATCAAACGCACAAAGGTCGTTCATGAGGAGAAAGCCTCTTGACCGAGAAGGCCTGCAAGAATTGCAGGTACATTAGCAACGGCCCAGTTTGCCCGAATTGCAAGTCCACGAACCTGAGTGAGGACTGGAGCGGCCTAGTCGTCATCGTTGATCCTAAGACGTCCGACGTTGCCAAGAGAATGGGCATAACGGCGGCGGGCCGGTACGCCTTAAGAGTACGTTGACGAGATAGGCGAAACGACAAGTCGTTGACGGAGACAACATACGTCCTGCCTGAGAACTTAAGACCCACACTTAGGCGCCCCCTCGGCGACCTGGTGCCCGGATCGGAGATTGACCTGGGCAGGCTTCTTTGCGGGGTTATGACAAAGGAGAAGCCGATCAGCTTGATTCTTGTGGGCGATAGCGTTTCCAGGCAGGCAACGCTTGCAGGCATAACACCGGACGTCATGATAATCGACAACTTAGAGAAGAGGCAGACCGCAACTCCTTATGCCCACCCGCACAACCGAGTACTCACGGCCAAGAATCAGGCGGGGAGAATCGAGCAGAACGCACGCTTGGCGGTTGAACGTGCCATTCGCGGCGAAGCTGACCTAGTGGTGATAGATGGCGAGGAGGATCTCCTCGCGATCGTTGCAGTGATCGCGGCGCCACTTCGATCCTTGGTGGTCTACGGACAGCCGAACGAAGGGGTCGTCTTGGTCAAAGTTTCCGCGGAGAGCAAAGTGAAGGCAGAACGGCTCCTTGAGCAGATGGACCGTGTGAACGAGGGCTAGCCCTTAGCCGTTGTGGCTTTTACGAAATCAGTAAAGCTGCAAGAACCGCACGTCCACCTTTCGACTGGAGCCTTATGATGAGCCATGATGTTTCCGCACCGCGGGCACTTTCTATTCTTTAACTTTGCGGCCCCTTTCTGGGCGTCGATCTCGTAAAGCGCAGTCAACCTAGCCTTCGGCGCCTTCTTTTCGCTTGCTTTGCTTTCACTCACTTTGCTTCAGGCTCCTTACCTTTCTTAGGCGATTCAGTTGGCTTAGCTTCCGCCTTAGGTTTAGCCTCCTTTGGCCTCTCCTCCTGCTTTGCAGGCCTAGCCTCAGGCTTTGCTTCAGCCGCTTTTGCAGCCTTAAGTTTCTCGCCTTTAGGTTTCGCTTCCTCTTTCTTCGCTTGCTGTTCTCTCACCCGTTTCCTCTCATCTGGAGGAAGGTTGCGTGTCTGTATGTACTTAGGAACTGTCTGTTGCGCCGTTTCGGCATCGTCGTAGACTTCAATTTGACATAATGCGCTTTGAGTTCCGGTCTTCGTTTCAACGTCGACTACGTAGACATTTTCGGGCTTAGTGCTGAACTTCGAGGCGACAGCTTTTCGTAGATCCACTCTCGACGGCGTGCCTTGCCCTTCGTGCTCTACCTCTACGCTGACTTCTTTTCTCTTGAGAAGGGGATTGTACGTGTCTTGCTTGACTTTCAGGTCCAAACTAGGCACCGATCACTTGCTCTTCTTACCCGGCTTCTTGGAGGCCTTCTGTGTCCGCGCCTTCTCCGGCTGCTTCGTGGCCATAGGTTTCTCGACGAGTTTCGGGGGTGTAGCTATTTTCTTTATGGCGGGGACTGCCTTGGTGAGTGTGAAGTTTATCTGGTATGTCTCGTCGGTTATTGTCCTCCCGCGAATGAGCTTTCTTCTTCTCTCTCCGTGGCGGGTAGGTTTGAATCCTGGGCCAGCTGATAGGACTATGTACTTCTTGACGCCACCATGCACATCGGCACGCATGGGGATGCCGTTCTTGTCACACCCTCCGGTAATCCGTAACGAGGACTGTGCAATCCCTAAGGGCGATCCGTCCATGGTTTCGCCCAGCGCGCGGCCTATCAGAGCTTGGGCTCTTGCGCCTTCGATCTCGCTGACGCTTGACTTCCCCGTGGCGGGGTCCGATACTATTAGCTTAAACTTTGCCAACCGAAATTCCTACTTCAAAGCGTGAATTGCTACTAGGCTTGGAGGGCCTTTTATTAACGTTGCATTCCGAAAATTCCTTCGCACGTAGCGTTAATGTGTCTACGCGAAGGCTAGCGTTGTGGGTTGGCCCGGAGAAATGTTTTCAGTTCGGCGATGCTAAGAAAACCATGCTCGCGGCTATCCCCGCCCTTTGCCTCAAGCCAGATGTGGTTTGCCGTCTGGCCGTCCACTTCCCCAATTAATTCTTCGATGGTTAGATGTCTCAAATTCGCCAATTCATTTTCGTTAGGCATTCTCTTGGCTAAGGCGTGGCGTTCGGCGGGCTTGAGGCTTCCTACGATTTTGAAGTAACTCATCGTCCCGTCGACGGAATGCCGGATTAGGACGGTGGTCGAGTTCTTGAGTTCTATGAGGAGCATTGAGTACTGGTGGATTTCGCTGATGGCTTGCAGCACATCATTCGCGGAGATCATCGGAAACCCAAGCCCGTTTCGCGAGAGTGACCCATCGCAGAGTGAGCACTTGGCTCCCTATTCAAGTTTCACAAAACCGAGAAACTCACACTAATTTTCAGGAGGCTTGAACTGAAGGGCCACTGCGACCGAGTATCACGGAAGGATTCTCCGGCAGAAACGTTCATAAAAGGCACACATGAGTAACGCGGTTAAATTGGCAAATGTGCGGTGAAGCGAATGCCAAAATCGTTCTACGTTAAGTTCGAAGTCCCTAAGGAACTTTCAGACAAGGCACTTCAAGTGGTACAGGTTGCAAAGGATTCCGGGAAGGTTCGAAAGGGAACAAATGAAAGTACGAAGGCTGTGGAGAGGGCTGTAGCAAAACTGGTGCTTATAGCGGAGGATGTTGACCCGCCCCAAGTTGTAGCGCATCTCCCAATTCTATGTGAGGAGCGAAAGATCCCTTATCTCTTCGTACCGAGCAAGCTTGACTTGGGCAAAGCGGCGGGAATTGATGTCGGATGCGCCGCGGTGAGCGTGCTTGACGGAGGAGAGGGGTCTAAGACGCTTAAGGAAGTTGCAGATGCAACGGAGCAGTTGAAGCGAAGCGGGGCTAAAGCCTAGTCATGAGCGCTGCGAAGGAGCGATCGGAAGAAGCAATTACGCCCGCCGAAGTCACGCAAATCATTGGGAGAACGGGCGTAACGGGTGAAGTCATTCAGGTAAGGGTTAGGATTCTGGAAGGCAGAGATAAGGGGCGAGTAATTACCAGAAATATCAAGGGCCCGATAAGAACGGGCGACGTACTGATGCTACGAGAAACTGAGAGAGAAGCCAAGAAGATCAGGTAGGGAGTAGCGTCTGAGAATTGCCGAGAACTTACACGTGCTCCTTCTGCGGAAAGGACTTTCCGCAGGCAACCGGCATAATGTTCATTCAGAATGACGGGTCGATTCTTTATTTCTGCTCAACAAAGTGCAGAAAAAGCATGATGGTCTACAAGAGAGATCCTAGGAAGCTTAAGTGGACCGTCTATTACGGTAAGAAGGAAAGAGGCAAGTAGGCCGTTCGCTTTGCAAATCGAGCGAACATTTTCTTTCCTCAAACCCGAAAGCGTCATGAGGGGACTTATCGGCGAGATTGTGTCTCGCTTTGAGCGGAAAGGGCTTCTTCTTGTCGCAGCTAAACTGATCATTATGTCTCGGAATCAAGCTGAATCTCTTTACGGAGTTCACAGTGACAAACCATTCTTTCGGGAACTCGTTCAGCACGTGACCTCTGGCCCGGTGTTCCTGATGGTATGGGAAGGGCCTAATGCGGTGAATGTCGTTAGAAACTTGGTTGGAGCAACCAATCCTCTCAATGCCGCCCCTGGCACCGTGAGAGGCGATTTTGCCCTACAGGTTACCCCCAACGCTATTCACGGCGCAGACTCCGTCGAGAATGCGAAGCGAGAGATGTCCGTTTTCTTTTCTCCTAGCGAGATTACGAGTTACTCGAAACCGACCGAACGTGAGTTTCTGCTTAAGTAAGTCAGAGACCCCAGACCGGGTTCTCCCGCCGCTTTAGTTGAATTAACTGCTTGATCGTCTCATGGTCGCTCTCAGAGAGTTCGGATGGAAATTTCGTCAGTAACATTCGCAAGTTTCTTTCTGGTATGTCTGAATACAAAATTTCGCCTTCGAGGATGTTCCGGCCGACCACGCCATCCTCGATTGATGCTGCGACTTGGACTCCAACTCCCGCTTCTGGTACGTCTTTTCCTTGATCTTGGAGTCTTTCGACCTGACCTAGCTTCTTTCCTGAGGCTGCGATCATGGGGTACTTGGGTCGTAGGCGACCTGAGAGTATCTCCACCCCTACAATCGCGGGTTTGCTTCTTCGGAATATGAAACCGGGGAGGACTTTCGCTTTGCAGGGTCTTACCAACGCGTCCAGCTCGGCTTTCATTCCCGCGCTTCTCTGCTCTTCGTTCCAGCGGAGGTAATCTTCCATTAGGTGGTAAATGATGTCGGATTGAAAGATCGGTAAAGCCGCAGTTTTCGCCTCTTCTTCTGCATCGGGGAGCACCTTCACATTAAATGCCAGAATCACGGCTAGGAGACGGTTGTCATGGCTGGCGGTCTCGGCCTCTACAACGTCACGCTTAGAAACGTCGCCTATATCGGCCAAGTGGATCGGTACATCGTGGCGTGAGAGTTCCTCGGTAACGGCCTCTAATGAGCCTAGCGTGTCGGTCTTAAGGACAATCCCGGATCGCTCCGTCTTGATCCTAAGCTTCTCCACTTCATCCTCGATTATACGCACATATTCCCTAGTGTTTTTGCCCTTCGGGACGGCATAAATTGTTGAACCTGCTAGAGCGTTCTCGAGTAAGGGAGCTGCGATCTTCACCCCTGAGGCGGCTGTAACCCTCTGGACGCTCGCGAATCGGTCTCTGGGGTCTCTAATTTCATCCAGTGGTTTAGGGAGAAGTATTGCACGCACTTTCGTGACAATGGGTTGCTCGCGCCCTCCCAAGACAATTGTATCGTCAACCTTCAACGAGCCGTCGTAGATGATGGCGTTGACGGTTGTGCCGAGGCCCGGTTCGTCTTTTACTTCGAGTACCGTCCCGCGTGCGGGGCCGGAAGTGACCTGCAGCTCATTGGTGAGGTACGCTTGGGTCAAGCCCGTGAGTATTGCAAGCAGGTCGGGGATTCCTTCACCTGTCTTTGCACTGACCGGGACAATTGCCACGTTCTGCCTGAAGTCGGATATGCGATCGTACCTTTCCGCACGAAAACCAAGCCTCGAGAGGGTTCCGAGGATTGTATAAACTCGGTTATCTAACTCAGTTTGCACTTCTGGGTACTGATCCTTCAGTGACTTGAGGAAGGACATGTCCGGCTTAGATTGCCATCCTGGGATGACGTCGATCTTGTTTGCCGCGACGATAAACGGCGTCTTGCGGCTCTTGAGGATGTTTATCGACTCAACCGTTTGAGGTTCAACACCCTTGGTCACGTCTACCACGAGAATTGCTATGTCTGCAGCTGACCCTCCTCTTCGCCTTAGGTTTGAGAAGGTCTCATGCCCTGGTGTATCGATGAATAAGACACCAGGTACCTTTAGCTCAAAGTGGAACTGCTGGAGGAGGTCTCCGCAGATCTGTTCAATCGTTTGACTAGGCAGGAGGCTTGCGCCAATCCATTGGGTGATCTGGCCGGGTTCACGTTTTGCAACCGTCGTCCCGCGGAGTTTATCCAATAACGTGGTCTTGCCATGGTCCACATGACCGAGCACTACGACGATCGGTTGCCGGATTGTCATTACTCTCACGTTGCTTGGACATTTCATTGATCGTTACGAGCAGTCTGCCCTTAAACTTTCCACGAACCAAGCACACGCAGTCTGAGACCCTCCTTCAGGGAGATGCGGCCGACCCAGACAACGAGAAAAGCTCATGGGCCGGTTTGGACTCCAAGCGCGGTAGCTTCCACAACCTCAGTTGGACGAAGTGGACAAGATTGTCATCCAGTTCCTGCTAATCCAGAGGCCTACGGCAGGCGTAGATGAGCTGAATTCCGTCCTGATTTTGGTGGCCCTCCATACGCGTGCGGGGGACCTCCGCCCTGTAGGATGGGGGCGTGCCCCGCTCCGCATGGGTTGGGATGCACCCTGATGTTTTTACACCCGGTACCGTAGCATCTGCTCGGCGTTCTGCGGGCTTTGGCAACGCAACAGATTAACGTGTTCGACGAACTCGCTAAGCCGTTACGCGAAGCGATCGTCGAGCGCGGGTTCGTTTCGCCAACAGATCCGCAGCTTAGAGCTATCCCCGAGATTCTTGCCGGTAGAAACGTGTTGTTGATTTCTCCGACTGCTTCCGGCAAGACGGAGGCCGCGGTTCTTCCCGTTCTGAGTAGGTACATGGTCGATCGCGGAGAGGATCGGGGAATCAAGATTCTCTACATAACGCCATTGCGTGCACTGAATCGCGACATGCTGGATCGCCTCGAGTGGTGGGGTAAACGGCTGGATGTTCGAATTGCGGTGCGTCATGGCGACACGGATATAAGGGAGCGGAGTTTTCAGGCCAAGAACCCGCCTGAAATGCTGATAATCACGCCGGAGACGCTTCAAGCAATATTGACTGGCAGGATAATGAAGCGACACCTGCAAGCATTGCGTTATCTTATCATCGATGAAGTGCATGAGCTTGCGGAGGACAAGCGGGGGAGCCAACTAACAATAGCCGTTGAACGTTTGAGGGCGACGGGCGCTCATGAGATTCAAGTGATCGGCCTCTCTGCAACGATCGGAACCCCTGAGAAGGTTGCAAAGTTTCTAGTTGGAAACGGTCGGGATGCTACAATCATTCAAGTCCCAGTGGGCCGCGAAATTCGACTCAACGTAATTTGCCCGAAGCCGGGCAGGAAGGATTCGGCCCTTGCTGCTAGGCTCTACACGCACCCCGAGGTAGCGGCGCGTCTGGAGCTCATGCGCCGTATGATCGAAGATCATAAATCGGTCATACTCTTCACGAACACGCGGGCTATTGCCGAAATACTCGCCAGTAGAATGAAAGTCTGGGATGTAGACTTCCCTATCTCGATTCACCACGGTTCCTTAGCCAAGCCATCCAGGATTAGCGCGGAGCAAGGTCTGAAGAACGGCCAGCTACGAGGCCTCGTCGCAACCTCATCCCTTGAACTTGGCATCGATGTAGGTAGTGTGGATTTCGTCATCCAGTACATGAGCCCTAGACAAGTGACACGATTAATCCAGAGAGTGGGCCGGAGCGGTCATAGAATCGGCCGCACAGCTGACGGCGTAATTGTGGCACTCGATTCAGACGATACGCTGGAGGCAATGGTGATAGCCCGTCGCTCCCTCGAGGAGAAGCTGGAACCGGTCTCCGTTCCCGAGAAACCGCTCGACGTCCTTGCCCACCAACTAGTGGGACTTTTGATTCAGAAGGGCAGGTGGTATGTGAATGAGATAATGGAGTTGGTGTCGAAAGCATATCCGTACAAGGATCTAACGGAACAAGATCTGCTCGCAGTAATCAACTACATGCACACGCGTTTTCCACGCCTAGCGTGGTATTCGGATCTGGACAAGGTGATTCTCCGGCCTAGACGAATCAAGGCACTTTACACCTACTACTTTGGTAAGCTCTCGATGATACCCGACGAGAAACAGTACCTCATCATAGACGAATCGGATGACCAAGCGGTTGGCGTATTGGACGAGGCTTTCGTTGCGGAATACGGCGAACCCGGCAGGAAGTTTATCGTGCGGGGAAGCCCCTGGAAGATGACGAGTATTCGAGGGGATAAGATCTTTGTAAAATCAATTCGCGACCCTACAGGCTCCATTCCAAGCTGGGTCGGAGAGGAAATTCCCGTACCGTTCGAGATAGGTCAAGAAGTAGGGGCGATAAGACGGAAGGCGGAAGAGTCTATCCTGGCCAACGGCGATGACAAACTACTCATTGATGAATTATGCAGGGATTACCCAGCTGAACCCGAAACAGTGCGACGCTCCTTAAGCGAAACTCTAGAACAGATAGCCCTAGGAATTAAAGTTCCCACGGATCGACGGATTGTCATCGAAGACTGGGAAGACTTCGCAATCATCAATGCACACTTCGGCCTACTTGTGAACAGAACCCTTGCACGCTTGGTCGGACATATTCTGTCGGAGGAGATCGGGATAACCATCGGTGTGCAGCAGGACCCATACCGTATACTGGTCCAAACGTCAGGGACAGCCGGCGCAAAGAAAGTGGCAGACGTTCTTCGCCAACTTGGAAAGATGGATATTCAAAACATGGTAATCGAGTCCACGAAGAAAACGGGGCTTTTCAAGCGTCGTTTAGTGCATGTGGCGAAGCGTTTCGGGGCGATAACGAAATGGGTGGAATTTGGAGGTGTAAACCTCCGGCAACTCATGAAGAGTTTCGAAGGCACCGTCATCATGGAAGAAGCGCTGAAAGAGACTCTGGAGAAAGATCTGGATGTTCCAAACACAATGAGGATCCTGCAGCAGGTCGACAGTACCTTCGAGGTCATTGTTTCCACTCAAACGTCGGAACCTAGCCCAATCGCTAGAATAGGCATCGAGCGAATCAGCCGCAAAACCGATCTGATTCCGCCGGAGAAAATGAAACGCATCCTCGTCGAGTCCACCAAAGCGAGGATACTCAACGAATCAAGAACACTAGCTTGTCCGAAATGCCTAGCCTATGCACACATAGTTAGGGTGAAAGATATGCCCATCGATTTCCTGTGTCCAAAATGCAAGAAAGGATACCTGGGGATCACGGCCGAGTTGCCCGACAGAATGGAGAAGATCGCCGCCAAGAAGAACCATATCCTCTCCCAACAAGACCAAAGAGTCGTAGACGATCTCAAGGGCAGCTCATCCCTCCTCCGAACGTATGGTAAAGCCGCGGCCTGCGTTCTGGCCGGCCGGAGAATTCGAGCGGCGGAAGCACGACCGGTGCTCAGGCGTAACGGAAGGATTTCTGACCGACTTTTTGAAGGCATTATGCAAGCGGAACGAAAGATACTAAGGCGGCGCTTCCTGTAGCGTACTCGACAGGTTTCATCGAATCAGACGGGCCTTCGCCAACTCCCACAAAAACGATAAGCGGGTGATCCCTAACTATCCACGGGCGATGACGAAAGCTGGTATTAGAGTATCCTGTGATCGAAGAAACCAGACCCGAGCCCGGTTACCGTAGTAAGCCATTCAGAGACGTGGCCTCTCCCTACGTAGCTCCTAGGCGAGGAGAGTTCAACCATCCGCCTCGTGCATAGTGGATGGTCAAGGACCATCGTGTCATCATCGAACTGTTCGCTTGGAGGACCAAAAAGGTTTAAGTTCGGTTAGACCAATCGCCCGCTCGACATATTGCGAAATCAGAACATGATTTGCTACATGGAATTTGATGGATGATGGGTAAACAGATTAGGGTGCAGCGTCGAGGAAGAGGAGGCTCAAACTTTAGAGCACACACTTTTAAGCGGATTGCACCAGCGCGCTTTCCGATGGCTAACCCATCTTTCCCGTCCCTGAGGGGAACCGTTAGAGATATTATGCATGAACCGGGTCGGGGTGGGCCATTGGCGCTAATAGAGTTCGCTAACGGAACCAGCTGCTGCCTTCCCGCAACTGAGGGCCTATTTCTTAACCAAACCATAATTCTGGGACCTGACGCTTCCCCTGATGTCGGTAACATACTTCATCTAGGAAAGATCCCTGAAGGAACACTCATCTCCAGCGTAGAGCTTCATCCCGGTGACGGCGGCCGACTCGCCAAGTCGTCTGGTACCTACTGCTCTGTAGTCGCTCACACGCCTCAAGGAACAGAAGTGAGTTTGCCCTCGGGGAAGTCGCTCTACATGAATGATCGCTGTCGCGCAATAGTGGGCGTCGTGGCGGGAGCTGGTCGAATCGAGAAACCGTTCCTAAAGGCAGGGACTGTCGGGAAACTGATGCAGGCACGTGGTAAAGTCTGGCATATGACGAAAGGACAGAAGATGATCTCCGCGTCACATCCTCACGGAGGAGGCAGGCATAAACACGCAGGCAAACCGACGACGGTGGGTCGTAACACGCCCCCTGGAAGGAAGGTTGGAATGATCGCGGCTCGACAGACCGGGCGCGCTAAGCGAGCCGTGAGGACGTAAAGAGGCTAGGAATCAGGATTGACTTTAACCGATCCGCTTTCAAACGCATTGAACACGATCTACAACAACGAGAGGCGCCACAAGCGAGAATGCATCGTCTGGCCGGCCTCAAAGTTGATGGGTCAAGTGTTGAGGGTGATGCAGAAGAACGGCTACGTGGGCGAATTCGAGTTTATCGACGATGGCCGCGCGGGAAAGTATAGGATTCAACTGTTGGGCAGAGTGAACAAGTGCGGAGTAATCAAACCGCGCTATGCGATGCGCGTTCCCGAGATTGAGAATTGGGAGGAGAGGTACCTTCCATCACGTGAGGTAGGCGTCCTAATCGTAAGCACACCTCGCGGAGTCATCTCACATTCCGATGCAAGAACTGCCAAAGTCGGGGGCCGTCTG
>Ga0187784_10004421_pt1 | contig 11381 bp, 8 predicted proteins | sample 1015_SJ02_MP15_2_FD_132964 | JGI IMG/M metagenome (GOLD analysis project Ga0187784, IMG submission 132964) | Tropical peat soil microbial communities from peatlands in Department of Meta, Colombia - 1015_SJ02_MP15_20_MG | ecosystem: Environmental > Terrestrial > Soil > Wetlands > Peat | place... | reverse complement strand
TCGATCCGGACGAGCTGTTCGTCGAGTTCGTCGCCTATCAGCCGCGCGACGGTGGCAAAACCGCTCCGCAACGCTACGGCGCCTTCTTGATCGATACCTCGCGCAAGCTGCATTGGGTGGATCTCGGACCCGCGGCGCCCATTGAACAATCCGTCCGCGATTTGTTCGAAGCCGCCAATGACTGGAGCATCGCAGTAACCGCGCTCGAGAACCGATCCGCGCAGTCGGCCGCCGAGACCGCGCAAGACGCTTTGCGGCAGCTATCGAAAAACGTGCTTGCGCCGCTCGAACCCTGGCTCACACCGAGCAAGGCCCACCGGCTCCGCATCGCCCCGGACGGCATGCTGACGCTGGTTCCTTTCGGCGCGCTGTCCGACGCGCCAGGCCACTTTCTGATAGAGCGCTTCGCAATCGGTTATGTCCCGGCCGGCCGCGACCTCGTCAGCACCGGGTTTAGCGATTATTCCTCTTCGCCGCCCGTGATCGCTCTCAGCCCCGGCGCGACGGGCCCGGGCGTAGTGAGTAGCTTTCGCTCTGAACATTTGGATCGTTTGCAAGGCGCCGCCACCGAAGCTCGCCGTCTGCAGCAAATCATCCCACGTGCCCAACTTCTGGCGGAAGGCGAAGCCACCGAGGAACGGGTGAAGCAACTCCATAGCCCGGCCCTATTGCATATCGTGGGACACGGCATCGTTCGAGGAACTGAAGATTGCAAGGCGAATCCAAATAGCCCGGGTTGCTCCGTCGGCGGCGATCCGGTATCGCGTGTCATGAGTTTGTCCGCAATCGTCCTGGAAGAAGCCTATGGCCGCGGCCCGCATTCCTCGCAAGACGGCCTGCTCACGGCTCTAGAACTCGAGACCGTGGATCTCGAAGGAACCGAGCTGCTGGTTCTCTCGCAATGCCAGATGGCCGATGGCGTGCCTTCTTCCGGAGAAGGCGTCTACGGCATGCGCCGCGCCGCTGCCATCGCCGGCGTCCGGACCTTTGTGGCGCCGCTGTGGAAAGTGGCCGACGCGCCCGAACAGGCTCTCATGGAACGCTTCTACAAAGAGCTCAGCGCTGGACGCGGTCGCGCGGAAGCTCTGCGCACCGCGCAATTGCAATTGCTCAGAACTCCGGCCACGCATTCATTCCTGTACTGGGCGCCCGTGATACTCTCCGGCGACACGTCACCACTGCCGCCGGCCATCTTCCAACGCTAGTAAGCTACAACTTTCATTTCTTGATCGTGAGCAACGCGCTGGACGGCGAGGAAGCGCCGCCGACCTCCGCGATCACGGGATAGTCTCCGTCGCTCAAGTTGGGCACTTCGACGGCAACCTGAACCAATGCCGCAAAACCGGACGCATACGCCGCGCCGTACACTACGGCCTGCACTCCGCCGATCGTCACCTGAACAGAATTGGCAACGTTGTAGGTCTGATCGCTCGGCACCTGGTGTCCGGCCGGCACAGGCGGGCTCGAAGGACCGAAGCCCGTGCCCCACAGGATGAGAACATCGCCTGGCGCGGCCGGTGTCGTGGTTGCGCCTGGGAATTCTCCGGCCTTCACCCGAAGTTGGTAGTTCTCATCCGTGGCCACGACATAATTCCCCGGCCAGAGGAAGAATCCCGGAGCAAAGGGCTGGATGGAAACGGTTGCCGGCGCGCTCGGAACTCCGTTGTTTGTCACCACCACCTGTGCGTTCCCCGAGCTTGGAAGATTGTCGGGCGAAATGACATTCAATTGCCCAGGACTCAGATAGTAGAGGAACGCAGGCAGCCCGCCGATCGTAACCGAAACGCCGTTCGATGAAGTGGGATAGCTGCCGTTCACGAAGCTGAGCGTGGTAGGCTGCCCGCTCGCCAGACTGTTGCCCTTGATCGTTACCCATTGGCCGGAGGAGAAACTCGGCGCAAAAGTCGCGCCATGCTGCGCGGAGCTGATCGAGACGCAACCGCCGCCGCTGCAGGAGCAGTCGTTCAACAAGACCGAGATGTCGCTGGAGCCGCCATTGGCCGTCACCAGATCCGGCTTGCCGTCCCCGTTCAGATCTCCCGCCACGACAAATGACGTTCCGTTGCCGGCGCCGAACGGGAAAGGCGCAGCGAAGGTTCCGTCGCCATGATTCAGCAAAATAGATACGGTCCATGGGAGAAAATTCGTGACCGCGAGGTCCGGAAACCCGTCGCCGTTGAAGTCCGCGATGGCGATGGACTGCGGCTTGTTTCCCGCGTTGTAAGTGACCGCGCTTTGAAATGTTCCATCACCATTACCCAGCAGAACCGCGATGTTTCCCGAGAGTGCGGCGGTGCAGACACTGCAACCAAAGTCGGCGACAACCAGGTCAGGTTTTCCATCGCCGTTCAGATCGCCTACCGACACCGTCTGCACGGACATATTCGTGTCGGCTGTGTAATCCACATTTGACTTAAAGGTTCCATTTCCATTACCGAGAAAAACCGACACTGTGTTCGAACCTGTATTTCCGACTACCAAGTCCAAGTTTCCATCGCCGTTGACGTCCGCCGCGACGACATTTCCAAGGCCGGATCGCGTGCCTACGTTCACGGGCGACTGGAACGTGCCGTCGCCCTTACTCAAGAGAATCGAGACGCCGAGGATGCTGACAACCGCCAGATCGGCCTTCCCATCTTTATTAAAATCGCCCGCTGCGAGCGCGGCGGCGCCAAACATGATTTGGGTGTCGATCTTCGGCTGGAATGTCCCATCCCCGTTTCCAACCAAGACCGAAACGGTCAAGGCTCCCACGTTGGCGGTTGCGATGTCCGGCTTGCCGTCGCCGTTGATATCGGCGATCGCGACCGAAAAAGCTCCCTGGCCCACTAGGTAATTCACGGCCGGCTTGAAGGTTCCACCGCCGTTGCCGAGCAACACCGAAACCGTATTCGACCCATTGCTCACCGCCACGATGTCAGGGATCCCGTCTCCGTTCACATCGCCGATGGCGGCACCTTGCGGAAACATTCCGGCCGGGTAATCTTGGGCGGTTTGAAACGTGCCGTTTCCATTCCCCAGCACGATCCAAACACCGGCGGGGAGTCCAACCACTTGCGAGGCCGCGACGAAATCGATCCGTCCATCGCCGTTGAAGTCGGCGGTCGCGATTTGCCGCACCGGGTTTCCACTGGGGGTATAGTTCACCGGGTTTTGAAAGGTGCCGTCGCCATTGCCCAGCAGCACCGCGATCGCGGGCGCGGTTCCATCGCCATCCGAGATCGCGAGGTCCAACCGCCCGTCGCCGTTGAAATCGGCCACGACTACGCTGGTGGGCTCGGTGCCGGTGGTGTAATTGGTGGGAGACTTGAACGTGCCGTCGCCGTTTCCCAGCCACACTTGAATGTAATTAGAACCGTTGTTGAGCGTTACCACATCGAGCTTCCCGTCGCCGTTGAAGTCGCCGAGCGCATCGATCAGGAAACCATTAACATTGGATTGGGTTCCGGAAGTAACGGGCGTTTTGAACGTCCCATCGCCATTTCCTAAGAGAGCAAGGATGTTGCCGGTCCCCTCGTCCGTCGAAACGATATCGAGGTTTCCATCGCCGTTGACGTCGCCCACTGCTAGGGCATTTCCGGTGAAATCTCCAGGCGTGACCAAAACAGCTGCCCCGAAGGTGCCGTCGCCTTTGCCCAGCATCACCTGAATGGCCGAGGAACCGAAGGCCGAAATCGCCAGATCCGGCTTGCCATCGTGATTGAAATCGGCAACAGCGAGAGATCCTGGACCGCCCGGCAAAATGTTTACGCCGGCCGCGAATGTGCCGTCGCCATTGCCCTTAAAAAGCCAGGTCCCGCCGGGCAGTTGTCCCGACGAGCACGGAGAACAGCCGGTACTGGCGACGGCCAGATCGAGTTTCCCGTCGCCGTTGAAGTCGGCCACAACGATATCCGATGGGTTCACGCCGACCGGATATTTGACAGCCGGTTGCAAGGTCCCGTCGCCATTGCCCAGCAGGATTGAGATGGTATTGGAGCTGAAATTGGCAACCGCGACGTCGGCCTTGCCATCTCCGTTAAAGTCGCCGGTAGCCGCGAACCAGGCGCTGTCGCCGGCCGAGTCGAATGCCCGGGCTGAGGCGAACATAGGCGTACTGCACTGCGCGGCGATCAATGTTTGGCTGTAGAACAAGCTGGCCGCCAAAAGCGACGCCGTGTAAGATCGAAACCGCAACCCGAAATGTATCCGCATCGTCATTACTCGTCTCAAGGAATGCCCTGAGAGACTAATGAGGAGCGAACGAAAAAACTTTCGGAAAGTTAGGCCGGCAACGTGCTTACTTCCAAGCCATCCGCTCGCGCAGCCCCGTGATGTGCGCCACGTGGTGCCGCCCGTGCCAGGCATAGAGTGCGACGTTTTGCTCCAAGCTCACCAGGCCCAGCTCCGGATGGCGGAACGAGCGCTTCCATTGATCCTCGCTGAGTGACCGCAGCAATCCCAGCCAGCGCGAGTGCAGGCATTCCAGCAAACGCAGCGATACTTCCACCGGCGCAGTGCGTGCATCCGGCAGCTCGGCCCAGCGATCCTCGTGGTAGGGCTTGATGATTGGCTCGTCTTCCGTCAAAGCCAGGCGGAAGCGCGTGTAGCTGTTCAAGTGGCTATCCGGCACGTGATGCACCACCTGACGAACGGTCCATCCACCCGGCCGGTAAGGCGTGTCGAGTTGCGAATCGCTCAGACCGGTCACCGCCGAACGCAGGCGCAAGGGCGCTTCAGCAATCTGCTCGACAAATGTGCTTCGCTCCTCGCGACTGACCGCATCTGGAAAGCGGAATTTACCGACGGGGTAACGCAGATCTGGATTGTCCATGCGTCATCGGATTCGCGGAGCTCGGGCCGAGTTTCAGCTTTTTCGCCCGCGGGTCCGGACGCAGGCGCATGTTATGCTGTGTTGCGGAATGTTTAGCCGGCATTATAGAAAAGTCAAGGCAATCTTTGGACTGACCGATGTTTTGCTGGTTTCTTTAGCCTTCCTCGCCGCCTACCAGACCCGTGTCCGTCTGCCTTTCGACAAGCTGTTCTATCTCGATTTTCCGGTGGCGGCGACACTCTTAGTCCTTTCGGCCTCGTGCTGGGTCGCGATCGGCTACTGGTTCAACGTTTACGAAAAGCTGGATTCAGCGCACCCGCGCGTGGTGCTGCGCGACACCTTCCAGCAGTGCCTGCTGGGCGCCATCGCGCTGGTCATCGCCGAGTACTTGCTGCGCCTGGACTTGAGCCGCTCCTTTGTGGCTTTGTTCGCGGTTTATGCCTGGATTCTGCTATGCCTTTTCCGCCTGAATGCGTCGCGCGTGATTGGCGCGGTGCGGCGCGAATTCGGAACGGCCCATTATGTGATGGTAGTGGGATCGAGCGAGAACGCGCAGCGCCTAGGTGAAGCGCTCGAAAAATCCTCCGACTACGGCATCCGCCTGATCGGGTTTCTGGACGACGAACCCGGCCAGATCACGCTGTCCCGCAGCTACCCGCGGCATGCGCTCTCGGAACTTCCCACGCTGCTGCGCCGCCAGGTAATCGACGAGATCATCTTTGCCGTCGACAGCAGCCGTCTGGGCGAAATGGAAGAGGTGTTCCTGCGCTGCGACGAAGAAGGAGTACGCACGCGAGTGGTCGTCGATTTCTTTCCGCATGTCAACAGCCAGGTTTATTTGGACCGGCTGGGGGCCACTCCGCTGCTCACGTTTTCCGCCGCGCCGCACGATGAGATCCGGCTGCTGGTCAAACGCGGCATCGATGTGGTGCTCGCCGCCGCCGCTTTGGTTTTGTTGTTCCCTTTCATGCTGCTGATCGCGCTGCTGATCCGGCTCACGTCTCCCGGCCCAGCCATTTTTCGCCAGGAGCGTTGCGGATTGAACGGCCGGCGGTTCGTTTTTTACAAATTCCGCTCGATGTGCGATAACGCGGAGGAATTGAAGGCATCGCTCGCGCACTTGAGCCACAAGTCCACCGCCTTTAAGATTCGCGACGATCCCCGCCTTACAGGCGTCGGCCGGTTTCTCCGCAAGTTCTCCATTGACGAATGGCCGCAATTGTGGAATGTTCTCAAGGGCGACATGTCGCTGGTGGGACCGCGGCCGGCGGTGCCCGAAGAAGTGGAGCTGTATCAGACCTGGCAGCGCCGCAGGCTGCGCATGCGCCCCGGGCTGACGTGCCTGTGGGCGGTCAAGGGACGAGATGCTCTGGACTTCGACACCTGGATGAAGATGGACATGCAGTACATCGATAACTGGTCGCTCGCGCTGGACTGGAAAATCATGCTGCGCACCATTCCCCGCGTGCTAACTGGCAGGGGCGCTTACTAAGCTCGCCGCGCACCGGCGGGATAATAGAAAGAGACCATATGCACCTGGTTCCCACGCAAGAGGAAGTGGTTCGCCTGCTCCGTCGCACTGGCGCCATTCGCGATGGGCATTTCGAATATCCCAACGGTTTGCATGCCACCGAGTACATGCAAGTCCAATTGGCGATGCGTTATTACCAGCACGCCAAGGTTCTGAGCGTCGGTTTGAGCCGGCTGCTGCGCGCCAACGCCGAGATCCGCGCCATCATTCCCGAGCTTTCCATCGTGACGCCCGATACCGGCGGCCTGCCGGTGGCCTACGGAATGTGCGAAGCCTTGCGCGCGCATCAGGTGTATTGGGCGGACCGCAAGGAAGAGCATGGGCCTATGCGATTCCGCCAGTACCTGGAGCAGACGCCGGGCGAGAAAGTTTTGCTGGTCGACGACATCTTGCGCTCCGGCAGGAACCTCGCGGAGCTGAAGCGGCTGGTGGAATCCACTGGCGCGCAGGTGGTTGGACTGGCGGTTATCATTTACCAGCCGACTCCTAAGACCGTGGACTTCAGTCCGCTGCCGTTCTACTATCTCGCCAAGCTGGACGCGACTTATTATAAGGACGCCAGCTCGTGCGAAATGTGCAAGCGCGGAGTCCCGGCCGAGAAGGTTTGGATCTAGGAAGCGCAAAGGGTCCGGCGCGCACCACCAAACCAAGTAAGGAACTGCTCGCGCCGCACTCCGTTTTGCGCGAGTTCCTCAATAGGTTTGGATCTGAACGGCTCGCTCAGTGGCCTTCTTCGGAAGCCGCAAGGTAGGCCGGCGTGAGCGTTCCCTTGGCTTTCGCCACCGGCAGCAAGGTGGGATAAAACTGCACGAATGTGTTGTCGACCGCGCCTTTGTCCGGATGGCAGCTATAACACGAGGCGCTCGGTGGAATCATCTTGGCGGTCTTCGCGGCACCCAGCGAAAAAAATGCCCAGCCGTTTCCCGGAAAGCGCGAGCTGTCCTTCACCTCGGCTTCGTAGGCCACGCGATCGCTCTGATAGTGGCCGCCATTATTGATAGATCCTTTGCTGATGGAAGACCGGGCTTCCAGGACGAACATGGTATGCTCCGGCCATTTTCCGGTCGCCATAAAGGCGCGGTATGCGCTGGGCGCGACGAAAACGTTGTCGAACATCAGAGGACGATTGCCGTTCGATTCGCCGATCGGGCCATAAGTCATGCCGAGACCGGAACTCAGGAAAATCCATTCGCGGTAATCGGCGGGCACCACCAGCTCGTTGCTGGCGGTAAACTGCGGCGCACCGATAGACGCCGGCGAGCTTTGCTGCGCCAGCATCACGCACACAGCCCCGATGGCCAGGACAATCGAGATCGCGATTCTCATGTACCTCTATTCTCTGCGAAGTACCGGCTGCGGATCAACGCGCGGGGCGCGCCGGGCGAGCGACCAGGGCGACGGGATCGGCAGGACGCATCGCAATGTAACATCCCATACATTGTGCTACCTTGACACACTTCGTTCACATGAAGTATTCTTAGCCTTCGTCTTCACTTCATCGGGAGCCTGAACTCCCGAGGGTACTCTCCGGCCTACGGTCTACCGCGTCTGCAGTAAGAACTGGATCGAGCCGATTTAATCTGAGGAGATACGTGCCACACCAGCCTTATTTTGTGGTTGTGCTCGCGCATTCCCTGCACGGGCGTTTGCGCCGCGTACACATCCCCCATAAGGCTATCTACACAGCTTTTGCGTTCGTGCTGATTGGGTGCCTTTCGATATTTGGTTTTCTGTCCAGTTACTTGCGCATGAGTTGGAAAGTGTCGCATTACAATTCATTGCGGCAGGAAGTGGATTCGCTGCGGCAGAAATATCAGGAGCTCCAGAGAGTCACCGATCAAAAGAATGAGCAGCTGGCGACGCTGGAGACTTTTGCCAGCGAAGTTTCGGTGGCGTACGGGCTGAAGCGGCGCCCGGAAACTTCTTCCGATGTGTCGGCCGGCGTGATGTTGGGTCCGAGCTTCCCGCAGTCCTTGAACGAATACAACTTCCTGCAATCGGCTTCGATTTCGACGCTGTATCGAAGCTATCCCAAGCAGTGGCAGGCGCACGTGCGACCCAGCCTATGGCCGGTGGAAGGCCGGCTGATGAGCGGGTTTGGCGGGCGGACCGATCCGTTCTCGGGTGAAGGCGCGATTCACACCGGTGTCGATCTGCAAGCTCCGATGGGAACGCCGGTGCGCGCGGCGGCCGACGGCGTGATTGTATACGCCGAATGGAGAAGCGGCTACGGACGGCTGGTCATCATCGACCATGGCAACGGACTGCAGACCTACTACGGGCACTTGTCGCAGTTCGGCGTGGTGGAGGGACAGGAAGTGCGGCGCGGCGACGTGATCGCGAAATCGGGCGCCAGCGGACGCGTGACGTCCCCGCATCTGCATTACGAAGTGCGCATGGGCGGCATTCCCGTAAACCCCTATCCGTTCCTGGCGCGCTCGGCGGCGATTCTGACGGCCCGCACCCAAACCGATTTGGGTTTCTAGCGCGGCCGGGCGCGTTTTTGAGGAACTCGCGCAAAACGGAGGGCGCCGCGAAGCAGTTCCTGACATGTATGGTGGTGCGCGCCGCACCCTTTGCGCTTCTGAGGAACTCGCGCAAAACGGAGCGCGGCGCGAAGCAGTTCCTGACACGTATGGTGGTGCGCGCCGCACCCTTTGCGCTTCTAATACACTTTCAGTGAGCTAAGCTAGGAGCACGCGGGAAAATTTCGCTATTGGCGTGCACAAACGGAGACTCATTATGAAGACGGTTGCGTTGCGTTTTTTCGCCATCGGAATCGGGCTGGCGCTGCTCGCGTCCGCTTATTCGCGCTTGCACACGGCGGCGGTGATGACGGAAAGCGCCAAGGCGTTTCTGGCGTCGCTCACGCCCCAGCAGCGCGCGCAGGCGACCTTCGCGATGCAGGATGACGAGCGCTTTGACTGGCATTTCATCCCCAAGCCTCGCAAGGGGCTGGCGCTCGGCGACATGACGCCGACGCAAAAGCAGCTGGCTCACGCTTTGCTCGCCGCCGGACTGAGCCAGCGCGGGTACATCAAGGCCACCACCATCACGAGCCTGGACGAGATTCTGCGAGTGATGGAGAACGGCAAAGGTCCGCGGCGCGATCCGGAAGGCTATTTCTTCACCATCTTCGGCGAGCCGTCGGAAACCGGTACCTGGGGATACCGTGTCGAGGGACATCACATCAGCCAGAACTTCACGGTGAGCAACGGCAAGGTTCAGGACGCGCCGAGCTTCTTCGGATCGAATCCGGCCGAGGTGTTGGAGGGCCCGCGCCAGGGTCTGCGGGTGCTGGCGCGCGAGGACGACCTGGGGCGCGAGCTGATGGCATCCCTGACGCCGGAGCAGAAGAAAATGGCCGTGGTGACCCAAAAAGTCCCGGACGATATCTTGACGGAAGCGTCGCGGAAAGCCGCCTTAAAAGGCCAGCCCAGCGGCCTGGAGGCTTCCAAGTTGAACGCGCATCAGCACGAGCTGCTTGAGAATCTGCTGGATGAGTACGTCCACAACGTGCCCGAGCAAATCGCCGAGATGCGCGCGGAGCAGATCAAGAAAGCCGGCAACAATTTATATTTCGCCTGGGCGGGAGGCGAAAAATACCGGGACCCGCATTATTATCGTATTCAGACTCCGGCCTTCCTCATCGAGTTCGACGATACGCAAGACAATGCCAATCACATTCACAGCGTGTGGCGGGATTTCGACAACGACTTCGGGCTGGATCTGCTGAAAGAGCATTATCAAACCAGTCATCGTTAGCACTTTGATCCTCAGCCGTCGCGGGTTCCTAAGTTCGGTGGCGGCCGCGAGCGCTTTCGCGGGCGATAAAGGACAGATTTTTCCTTCGGAACTGCGACGCTTCAAGGATCTGGCTACTGAGTTCGATATCTATCGGCTGACGGACCCGGCGAATCGCAGCTGGCTTCCGCGGTCGGGGCGCGCGATTTCGCGGCATGCCGGGTTTTTAATTTATGCCAGCGACCGTTCTGGAACGGTGCAAGGCTATCGGCTGGATCTGAAAACCGGCCAGTCGCACGCGCTCACCGAAGCGAGCGGGCTCGTTCCGGATTCGCTCGCGCTCACTCCGGATGAGCGCAGTGTTTGTTATCTCGACGGCCAGCTATTGATGCTGGCGAATCTTTCCAATTCGCGCACGCGGGAGTTGTACCGGCTGGAGGCGGGCTACCAGGCCGGGCGCGGGCTGCATCTTTCCGACGATGGGTTGTACGCGGCGCTGGTGGAGGAGAAAGCGGGAGGGAGCCGGCTGCGGCTGATCACTATGCGGATGGGCAGCGCCGTGACAGTGACCGAGTCCGCGGAGGCGATTTCGGATCCCCTGCCGCGCCCCCGCCGCGCGGGACTGTTGTACCGGCGCGGTAACGATGAATTGTGGGTGGTGAATTTCGACGGCGCGCAGAATCGCCAGTTGCGGCTGGCGCCGGGGGGAGTGGGGCCGGCGTTCTGGTCGGCCGATGGGCGGGCGGTATTGTACCTGAACCTGCCTTCCGACAAAACGCAGCTCCACAACATTCGGGAGTTCATTCCGGACACGAATGAGGACCGCTTGGTTGCCAACACCACGCAGTTCATCGCTTTTAGCGGGAATGCGGACTCCAGCGTGTTCGTCGGGGCCAGCGGGAGCAAGGCTTCGCCCTATGTACTCTTGCTGGTGCGTTCGGTGAAGAGGGAGTTGACGCTATGCGAACATCGCTCGAGCAATCCGGCCGAGACCAATCCGGTGTTTTCGCCCAACAGCCAGCGGATTTTTTTTCAGAGCGATCGCGACGGGAAGATGGCGATTTATGCCATGGCCGTGGATCGCCTGGTGTCGGAGACGGAGACCGAGCCCGAACCCGAACCGGGGCGCTAACCGCGCGGCACATAGCAAATGCGCTTGACGACTAGTCGCTCAGGGCTGCCAGGTTTTCAGGGTCCGGCATCAGTTCCGACGCTGCTGAAGAGTTGCGCAATACGGCTTCGAGCAACGCGCGCGTATCTTCGGTGCGCGGAGCGCGGAACATCTCGCGGGTG
>Ga0187784_10004420_pt1 | contig 11381 bp, 10 predicted proteins | sample 1015_SJ02_MP15_2_FD_132964 | JGI IMG/M metagenome (GOLD analysis project Ga0187784, IMG submission 132964) | Tropical peat soil microbial communities from peatlands in Department of Meta, Colombia - 1015_SJ02_MP15_20_MG | ecosystem: Environmental > Terrestrial > Soil > Wetlands > Peat | place... | reverse complement strand
GGGCAAGGCGGCCAAGGCGGCGGCAAGCAAGGCGACGACAATCCGGGTCTTTGGAGCTGGTTGCCGAAAGGGACGGAATGGATCGGCTTCGGGATTCTGGCGGCGCTCATTTTGCTTGCTTTCCGCCGCAATACCCGGCAGCAGGTCGCGCGCGTGCTGACCGGACGGCGGCCGGCGGTGGTGGTTCCGACTCCGGCGCCGTATCCGTATTCGGCGCCCGCGCCGCCCGCGCCGCCGCCTCCGCCACCCGTGCGGCGCGCCTTGAAACCGGTTCTGCGAGGCATTGCCGGACAATACGCCGGTTCCTCGATCAGCCTCGAAACCGCAGCGAGCACGCTGGGCCGCGATCCGCAGGCGGCGAATCTGGTTTTTTCGAGCGAAGCCGACAGCATCTCGAAACGCCATTGCACCATTCGATGGGAAGGCGCGCGCGGCGTGTTCGTGATTGAGGATCTCGGCTCGACCAACGGAACCTTTCTCGATACCGGCGAGCGCCTTCCGCCCGGCCAGCCTCGCGACATGCACGCCGGCGAGCGTTTCTACATCGGCGATCTGCGGAATCAGTTCGAAGTGATGATGGAGGAATAAGGGAACGCGGAGGGAAATATGATGGGCGTCCTTCTGCGGGCATTCTTCAAGCGGGTTCCGTTTCGGGCGTTCGAATCGGCGTCGCTCAGCGCGGCCGGTGGGCGCGAGCGGAACGAAGATGCGTGCGGATTCCGCGTCGTCGACGAAGCCGGCTGCTGGGTTCTGTGCGACGGGCTGGGCGGACACCGCGGAGGCGAGATCGCCTCGCGCGCCGCGGTCGACGCCGTGCTGGCGTCGTTCGAATCCGATCCACGGGCCACTTCGGAAATGCTGGCTGCGCACATCGCGCGCGCCAATCAGGCAGTGCTCGAGCGGCAGCGCAGCGAGCCCGAACTGTCGATGATGCGCACCACCATCGTCGCGCTGCTCGCCGATCGCCGGGCCGCAGTGTGGGCGCATGCCGGCGATTCGCGTCTCTACCGCTTTCGCAACGGCCGGATTCTCGAGCACACGCGCGATGACAGCGTGCCGCAGCGCCTGGTGGACGCGGGCGAAAGTGATGCCGGGGAAATTCGATTTCATGAGGACCGAAGCCGTTTGCTGCGCAGTCTCGGCAATAAGGCCGAAGCGGGCGCGACGTTCGGGTGCGGGGAAATCGAGCCCGGCGACGCGTTTCTGCTCGCCTCCGACGGATTTTGGGAGCTGATCGTGGAAGGTGAAATGGAACAGGATCTCGCGGGCTCGCCTGATCCCAAGGCGTGGCTTGCGCGGATGGAAGCTCGCGTTCGGGAGCGCATCGCGAAAGACCCGGAGCGGATCGGCGAGGCCGATAATTATTCGGCGATCGCGATTGTGCGAGGAAAGTAGAATGAACCTCGCGACACTGTGCGTCGGCTGCATGCGGAATGACTCCGGCGCGCCGGTGTGCCCCGATTGCGGCGCGGCCTTCGATCTGAACGCGCAGAATTCGATGCAACTCGCTCCGCGCACGCTGCTGCACGGTCAATATTTAATCGGCCGCGCGCTGGGACAGGGCGGATTCGGCGTCACCTATCTCGCCTGGGATAGCGATCTTCAGGCGCGGGTGGCGGTGAAAGAATATCTGCCGAATGGAGTCGCCGGACGCGGCGGCGATGAAAAAACCGTCGTGCCCTATTCCGATGTCGCCAGGCAGGAATACGAATACGGGCTCGAACGATTTCTCGAAGAGGCGCGGACGCTGAAGAAGTTCAACGCGTTTCCCGGCATCGTTTCCGTGGACACGGTTTTCCGCGAGAACGGCACCGCGTACCTGGTGATGGAGTATCTCGACGGCTCGACGCTCGAGGAATTTCTCCATCAGCAGGGCGAAAAAATTCCGTTCGCCTCCGCGCTGCCTCTGATTCTGCCAGTGATCGACGCCATGGGCGCCGTGCATGCGGAGGGAATCCTGCACCGCGACATCAGCCCGGACAATGTTTATCTGACGCGCGCCGGCAAGGTGAAGCTGATCGATTTCGGAGCCGCGCGAAACGCGCTGGGGCACAAGAGCAAGAATTTATCGATCATTCTGAAAGACGGCTACGCGCCCGAGGAGCAATATCGCGCCAGCGGCTCGCAGGGTCCATGGACCGACGTCTACGCCACCGCCGCGACGTTCTATCACGCGATCACCGGACGCAGGCCGCAAACGTCGCTCGATCGCCAGGTCGAAGACAAGGTGATCCCGCCGAGCGCGTCCGGCGTTTCGATCGATCCGGTGGCTGAGGCCGCGCTCATGAAGGCGCTGGCCGTGAGAGCGGCGGACCGGTTTCCATCCATGCAGGATTTCAAAGCCGCGCTGATGGGAACCGTCGACGTTCGTCGGGCGCCGGAGGCCGCGCCACTGCTCGAAGAAATTCCGCCGGCGGCCGCGTCGAAATCCCGATCGAAATGGTTGCGGCCCGCGATTGGAGTGGCCGTTGCGGCCGCTGCGATCGCATTTTTTTATCGCCCGAATCCGCAGCCGGATCAGCCCGATCCGCGCTCCGCCGCGAATTACGAAAACCTGTTGCAACAGGCCGCGCAGCTCGACCAGAGCCGCGCCTATTCCGAGGAGGTCGGAGTGCTGAATCGGGCCATCGCGCTCAACGCGAATCGCTGGGAAGCCTACGACCGGTTGGGCCAGGCGTATCTTTACGGATTGAATCAGCTGGCGCCGGCCCAGCAGGCGTTTCAATCCTCGCTTGCAAACGGGGGCAGCGTGACGCTGCATGTGATGCACGATCACGGCGCGGGAAATTTCGTTTCTCATTGCAGCGGGTTGTTGTCGCTATCGAAGAGTGGGGCGGAATATACGTCCACGGATTCCAGGCATCATTTCAAAATGACGCGAGCCGAAATTCTGGGCGCTCGAAATTACCGGCCGGTGAGCACGCGGGGAAAAACGGCCGATCGCAGCGCGTTCGAGATCCGGATCGGCCGCGGCGAGGATTTCGTGTTCGGTCCCATGGGCCAATTCGCGGACGCGCAGCGCGAACTGGCCCTGAAGATTCTTTCGAGCTGAAGCTACTTCTTGTGGATCAGAATGTTCCCGTTGTAGGTGACGAACTGCATTTCGGGCCCGCCGCCATTGATGCTGCCGTACATCGCCTTGTCCATCCTCACGCGATAACGGCCGCCGGTCTTGCGCTGGTCTTCGACCACCGGAGGATGGCTGGAACTATCCAGCTTCACGTCGAAGTCGGTGAAGATTTCGCCGTTGTCGGTTTTCATTTTGAGATTGGCCTTGATGTCGGAGGGAAGCGTCACGTCGATGGTTCCGTTCATCGTCGAAAAGCTCATCGACTTGCCGGGTGTCGCCCGGTCGAGCGACACGTTGATTTTTCCGTTCATCGAATTGGCGATGACGGAGCCGGAAGCGTTGCTGATGGTGATGGCTCCATTCATGTTTTCCGCTTCAATTTCCCCGGAAATGCTCTCGACCACGATCGCGCCGCCGTTGAGCGTCTGCAAACGCAGCGAAGTTTGGGTGGGAACCTGAATGGCGACGTCGGTCAAGCGCATCACGCCGCCGTGCACAGTGACGATGTTATTGTCCTCGGTGATATCCACATCGCCCGCGGCGCCATCGATGCGATGCATGCCCGCCGGCGCAGGCGTGCGTTCGCGCCGTCGACTTCCAGCGCGCGAGCTCGATTCGACGATCGCGTCCTTGCCGTCATAACCTCGAATGGTGATGCCTCCCTGAATCAGCTTCACCACCAAAGTGCGCGGCTTCGATGCGTCGCGGAACGGCACCGTCACGCGATCTCCGGTATCCTGCGCTTTTGCCGCCGTGAAAGCGAGCAGCGTGCCCAGCGCCGCTCCGATCAAACAGTGTCTCTTTCTCATATGGTTATTCGTTCCCTCTGCTTTTGATCAAAATATCCCCGTTCAACGTTTCAAAACTCAATTCCGCGCCGCCGCGGCCGATGCGGACGCCCGTCATGCGATTGCTCTTCCAAACGAACTTTCCGTCGCGCTGCTCCGGCTGCATCGCGGCCACCGGAACGGCGGAGACCGGAAAATCCGTGAACATGCCGCCGTTCATGGTTTTCATCCTCACGTCAGCGTTCAGGCCCGGCCGGAACGAAACGTCGAGCGTGCCGTTTACCGATTGGAACGAGGTCGCCCCTGTTGGATTCCGCGCAAACGTGACCTTCACCGGACCGTTCACGGTGTGCACGGAGCCTGCTCCCGATACTTCGCGCATCTCGATCCCGCCATTGACGTTGCTGATCTTGAAATCGCCCGAGGTGCCTTCGACCAGGATGTGCGAGTGGTTGACGGTCCGCAATTCGAGCGCGATATTCTGCGGCACGCGAACCTTGAAGTTGTAAACGAACCGATACAGCGGCTCACCGCGAAAATGGATGGAATTGTCGGCGCAATGGCAGCGGAACGGGCCATCCACCAGCAACCGGACGAGCCCGCCTTCACGCGTCTCGGCCAGCGAAATTTCTTTTTTCGCGAGTGACATCCGATCCTGCGAATCGGCGCTGAGCGATTTCTCGATGTCGACGTCGACCGTGCTGCCTGAGGTCGCCGTCACGTCAATGCTGCCGTTGACGTTGTCGACGATGAACTCATGCAAGCCGGAATAGGACTTGTGATCGGTGGTTCTTTCCTCGATCTGCGCCCAGGCGAGCAGGGGAACCATCGCGAAGAGGGCGATCTCGAATCTCATTGCAATTTCCCCAGCGCCCATTCGGCGTGCTGGCGGACCCCGGCGTCGATCTGATCGTCGGCGGCAATTTTCTTCAATTCCGGCGCTGCTTCGGTTTCCTTCAGATCCACCAGCAGATCGATCAATGCGACCTGAACCAGCGGCGTGGTCTGCTTGCGGATGGACTGGATGATCGCCGTCCGCGTCAGCGGACTCGCCCCGAACGCGTGAAGCGCATCGACCGCGGCCAGCCGGACGTTGACGTTCGAATCCTGATTGACGGTAGTCAACAATGCCGACAGCACCTCGGTATCGGACGGCTGGACGCGATACGCGTAACTCACGCCGCGCAGGCGCTCGCTCGCGGATTGCTGCTGCAACAAGGAAATGGCCACCATTTGGCGCATGCTGTTCACCTCGGCGTGAAGTTGCGAGAGTTCGATGCCGGTTGCTTGTTCCGGATGCGGATTCGCCGGGCGGATCTCGAATCCGATGCCGACGCCGATCACCAGAAGCGCGAAGCCGATGCCCATCTGCCAGGCGGGTTGCCGCGGCCACAATGAGAAAATCCGATCCCGCAGGCTGCGCCGCGGCGCCGATTCGAGTCCGTGGCGATAGGCGTTCAGCGTGTCGTAAAAGCGCCCGCGCAGATTCGCGCCCGGTTCGAAATCGCCGGACGACGCCGGAATCAGCGCGAGATTCTTCCATAGCGCGCCGAGCTGCTCGGCTTCGGCGTGGCACTGCTCGCAGGTCGCGACGTGCGTTTCCAACGCGAGCTCATTCGCCTCGCTGAGCGTCCGGCTCCAATAATCGGGCAACAGGAGCCTGGCTTCGTCGCAAGTCATGCGGTTTTCTCCTTGGCCAGGGTGTGATAAATCTGTTCGAGCGAGCGGACGGCGCGAAACACCCTGGTTTTGACCGCGCCCACTTCGCATCCGAGCACGGACGCGATTTCTTCGTACTTCATATTCTGGAAGCGGCTGAGCACCAGAATTTCGCGCTTATCCTCCGGCAGCCGGTCGAGCGCGCGGCGCAGCAGCGCCAGGTTCTGAAGCTTCTCCGCGATTTCGGCCGGCCCCGCCGCGCCGCTTGCCGGTTCCGGCCGCCGGTCGTCAAACTCGTCGATGCCGACCACTTCGCCGCGCCGTTTCTGCGCCTGATCGACGCTCGCGTTGCGAGCGATCTGATACATCCAGGCCGTGAAGGACTGTCTGGTATCGTAACTGGCGCGGTAGCGAAGCATACGCAGAAAAACATCTTGCACCAGGTCCTCGGAAAGCTCCCGGTTGCGATTCATCGAGACGAAGTAGCGGAACAGCGCCCGATGATGGCGCTCGAAAAGAACGGCCATTTTGGCGACGTCGCCGCCGCCGACCTGGGCCATCAACGCGTTGTCTGTTCCGTTCACGTCTTTGAAAGTGGATACCGCCGCGGTTCCGGAAGGTTACAGGCGCTTGATGTTACGATGGACCGTGATCCTGCCGTTGTTCCTGGCGGCCTGCGCCATTGCGGGCTACGCGTATGCTCTTCAACAGCATATCCCCACCGCGACGACCCTGGCCGTGCTGCCGGCGTTTCTGCTCGAAGCGGCGTTCTTTTACGCTCTGGCGGTGGATCGTGCCAGGGCGCGCATCGAAAAAATGCGTCCGGCGGCGGCCGCGCTGGCGCTGACGATCGCCGCGATGGCTCCCTACGTCGTGGCGACGGCAGGGTTGGGCACGTTCCGATGGCGGTCGCTGGTCTGGATCGCGGCACTGGCGGCGGCGGCTTCGTTCTGGTACGTCGTGTTGCCGCACAAGCCCGCCGTCGACATTTTCTTTCTGATTTTCGTGGCGGTGGTGTGGCTCTCGAGGATTCTGCATCGCAGTTATATGCCGATTCCGCATCCCCGCGTGCCGATGGACGCGCTGGCTCAACTGATGTGGTTCCGCACGGGAATTTTCGCGATGGTTTGCGTGCGACGGGCCAGCGGAATCGGCTTCGGATTCTGGCCGGCGAAGCGGGAGTGGAAGATCGGCGCGCTATATTACGTCGTGTTCCTGGGACCCGCGGCGCTGGTGGCGTGGTGGATCGGGTTCGCCAAATTTCGCATGCCGCCGCTCGGATGGGAGCGAGCCGCAATCGTGGTGGCGACGTTTTTCGGCGTGCTGTGGGTGCTCGCGCTCGGCGAGGAATTCTTCTTTCGCGGGCTGTTGCAGCAGTGGATGACCGCGTGGCTGGGAGAATGGGCCGGGTTGCTGGCCGCATCGATTCTGTTCGGGTCGGTGCATTTGTGGTTCCGCCAATTTCCGAACTGGCGTATCGCGGCGATTGCGGTGCTGTTGGGGATCGCCTGCGGGCTCGCGTTCCGGCAGGCGCGAAGCATCCGCGCCTCGATGGTGACGCACGCCTTGGTGGTCACTACCTGGCGCGTGTTTTTTTCTTGATTCGCTTTTAGCGAACGTGGAGCAGGGTAACATCGCCGCCGATTTCAAACGAAGGCGTTTGGGGAGGGATTTCCCACACCTCTCCGGCTTGAATCGGATGGCCGGCGATGGTCCCCGAGCCGGCGATCGCGATGAAAAGCTGAGGAGTATCCGGAGATGACCAGGTCCGCGGGCGTTCGATCCTTAATAAAGACGTCGTGAAATAGTCGCACGAGACAAGCAATTCGCCGCGCGGCGAAGCTCGCGCAACATGAGCCTCGTGCCGGCTGACCGCGACCGCGTGGTCCAGATGCAGTTCACGCGCCCGGCCGTAATCGTAAAGCCGGTACGTCACGTCAGAGTGTTGCTGGATTTCGCACAGGACCAAGCCTGCGCCGATGGCGTGCACCGTTCCGGCTGGAATGAAAAACGTGTCGCCGGGCGCAGCGTCGTACCATTCGACCAACGTTTCGATTTCACCAGAAAGCGATGCGGATAACAGCTCCTCTCCGCTCAATGTCTGGCGAAATCCCGCGGCGATTTTCGCGCCCGGCTCGGCCGCCAGGATGTGCCACATCTCGGTTTTCCCGCGCGACTGATGATGCCGCTGCGCGTAGTCGTCCCCCGGATGGACCTGAACGGAAAGTTTTTCGGTTGTGAACAGAAATTTCACCAGAACCGGAAGGGCGTCGGTTTCAAACCACACCTCGCCGATGCGTTTTTCGGCATTCGGGAACCATGGCGCGAGGTTGGTCGCTCCCCATAACTTTTCGCGAAATGACGGCGTCAGCCGGCGCATGCCCGCTTCAGACGCGCGCGGCGATGAACTTGTGCATGCGATCGAGACCGCGCTCGAGTTCCTTCATAGACGTCGCATAGGAGATGCGGACATGATCCTGCGTGCCGAAGGCTTCTCCGGGCACGACGGCGACGTATTCCTCGGCCAGGAGTTTTTCCGAGAACTGAAGCGAGTTCGTAATCCCGCCGCGGAACCCGGCGCTGACGTTCGGATAGGCGTAGAAGGCCCCCTGCGGCATGTTGGCTTCGACGCCCGGGATCCGGCGCAAACGCTCGATCACATAATCGCGGCGCTTCTTGTACTCGGCGAGCATGATCGTGACGGATTCCTGCGGGCCACGCAGGGCCTCGATTGCGGCCTTCTGCGCGATCGAATTGGGATTCGAGGTCGAGTGGCTTTGCAGCTTCAGCATGCCGCCGATCACCGGCGCCGGCGCCAGCACGAAGCCGATTCGCCATCCGGTCATCGAGTACGTTTTCGACAGCGAGCCGGCGACGATCACGGTGTCCTTCATCCCGGAAAATCCGGCCATCGAGTACGGCTCGCCTTCGTACAGGAAGCGATGGTAGCACTCGTCGGTCATGACCAGAATGCCGCGATCCCTGGCGATGTGGGCGATGCGCTCCAGTTCCCCGCGACGGAAAACCGCGCCGCTCGGGTTCGAAGGCGAGTTGACCAGAATCATCTTCGTCTTCGGCGTGATGTGCTGCTCCACCATCGCGGCGCTGAGCTGAAAGCCTTCGTCTTCATCGGTATCGACGAACACGCAAACACCGCCGGCGTAATTCACGACGTCCTTATAAGTGACCCAATAAGGCACCGGAATGATGACTTCATCGCCGGGATCGATCAGCGCTTGAGTCAGATTGAAGATGCCGTGCTTGCCGCCGACCGTCACCAGGCATTCCTTGGTGCTGTAATTGGTGCCGTAGTCGGTCTTGTGGCGCTCGACGATGGCCTGCCTGAGCTCCTCGATTCCACCCGAATTGGTGTACTTGGTGAAGTTCTGATCGATCGCGTCGATCGCCGCGCGCTTGATGTTATCCGGCGTGGGAAAATCAGGCTCGCCCGCGCCAAAGTCGACCACGTCGGCGCCTTGCCGCCTCAGCCGTTCCGCTTCGGCGGATACGGCCATGGTGGAAGAAACGCTGATCGAAGAGATCCGATTGGCCAGCTCTTGTACAGTTTGCATGTCCTACTTTTTCTCCAATTGATGTATGTCCCGTGGATGGCGAGCGAGGCGCTCGGTGAGTCGCGCCTCGACCACCGCGGGAACCAGTCCCGAAATGTTTCCTCCCAGCGACGCCACTTCCTTCACCAGCCGGGAGCTGACAAAGGAATACGCTTCGCCGGCCATCAGGAACGCCGTTTCGATGCCGGGCTGTAACCGCCGGTTCATCAGCGCCATCTGCAATTCGTATTCGTAATCGGAGATGGCGCGGATGCCGCGCAGAATCATGTTCGCGCCGCGTTCCGCCGCGTAGGCGACCGTGAGGCCGTCGAAGGAGCCCACCTCGACGTTGCTATACGGCTTCAACACTTCCTTGAGCATCTCGATCCGTTGCGCGACCGTGAACAAACACTTCTTGCCTTCATTGCCGAGGATCGCAACGATCAGACGGTCCACCAGCCGGCTGCCCCGCGCGATCAGATCCAGATGGCCGTTCGTAATCGGATCGAACGACCCCGGATACACGGCTACAATACTGGCTTTGGATGCGGCCACGGCGGGTAACTTTGATTGTATCAAGCCCGCAACGGTTCCCGCGACGCCTTCGGTAGTCGGATAAATGTCCGACTACCAAGCCTTCGAGGACCACTTCAATCCCGCCTCGACGAATTTCCGAAACCATTTTGAGATCCGGCCGTATTGCATAGCATGATTTCGGACTTTCGCCTCACCTTCCGCACCCTGGCGAAGAGCCCCGCTTTCACCCTGACGGCGGTCGCCGCCCTGGCCCTCGGGATCGGCCCCAATACGACCATTTTCAGCGTCGTCAACCAGGTGCTGCTCAATCCCGCGGGCGTCGACCATCCGTCGAGCGTGGTCGCGACGCGCGTGCGCTATGACAAGCTGGCTTTGCGGAGCATCGGCGTATCGGTCCCCGATTTCAAGGATGTTCAGGACAGCGCCCAGGTGTTCGACGCCGCGGCGATTCTGGCCGGCGGGAATTTCAACTACACCGCTTCCGGAGTCCCCGAAAAACTCGACGGCGCCAGTGTGTCGGTCGATTGGTTCCGCGTGTTCGGCGCCAAGCCGAGGCTCGGCCGCGCGTTTCTGCCGGAAGAAGACCAGCCCAATGCGAACCAGGAAGCGATCCTGGCGTTTGCGACCTGGAAGCGCCTGTTCGGTGCGGACGCGGGCATCGTTGGAAAAACCATCGAGCTGAACGAGATGCCATATAAAGTGGTTGGCGTGATGGGTCCCGAGTTCCGTTTCCCCGCGGGTGTCGACCTGTGGGTGCCGCTCGGCCTTCCCGCCTCCGCCTTCGATGAGCAGATGCGATTCAACGAGAATTATCTCGGCGTCGCGCGCCTCAAGCCCGGCGTATCGCTCGCGCAGGCCGGCGCTCTGGTGAGCCTGCTGACCGAGCGCCTCAAAAGCGGCCAGACGCGGATCGCGCAATACGGACGCGATTCGGCGTGGGGCATGTTCGTCATGCCGATCACGGATTTTATCGCCGGCGATACCAAGACGCCGCTGCTGGTGTTGCTCGGCGCCGTGGGATTCGTGCTGTTGATCGCATGCTCGAACATCGCGGGATTGATGCTCGCAAGATCGTCGGCGCGTGCCCGCGAAGTGGCCGTGCGCGCTGCGCTAGGCGCTACGCGCTGGCATCTGATCCGGCAAACGATGGCCGAAAGTCTGGTGCTCGCGCTCGGCGGAGCCATCGCCGGCCTCGCGCTGGCCTACGGAGGCATTCGCGGAATCGTCGCGCTTGCGCCGTCGACCGTGCCGATCGCGCTCGATATGCGCCTCGATCCGGCCGTTTTGCTGTTTACCGCGGCGGTCGCGATTCTCGCGGGGCTTCTGTTCGGGATCGCACCGGCCTGGCAGATGTCGCGGCTCGACCGCTACGATTCGTTGAAAGACGGCGGACGCTCCGCCACGGCCGGTCGAGCCCGCCAGCGCGTGCGCGCAGGATTGGTGATGGGCGAGGTCGCGATCGCGTTGGTGCTGCTCGCCGGCGCGGGATTATTTCTGCGCAGTCTGGCGAGTCTCGAAAACGTGAACCCGGGGTTCGAAGCCGCGGGTGTGATCACCGGCAGCGTCTCGCTTCCGCGAGCGCGTTATTCGGAAAACGCCCGCCAGGTCGCGTTTTATCGCGAGGTGGTCGATCGGCTGGCGGCCATCCCGGGCGTGACCAACGCCGCCGCGGCCGTGCCGGTCCCGTTCAGCAACGACGGCGGCTCTGCTTCGTTTCAGATCGAAGGCAAGCCCGCGCCAGCCGGCGATCCCGGGCCGCATGGCGACATCGCGCTG
>Ga0187784_10004419_pt1 | contig 11382 bp, 12 predicted proteins | sample 1015_SJ02_MP15_2_FD_132964 | JGI IMG/M metagenome (GOLD analysis project Ga0187784, IMG submission 132964) | Tropical peat soil microbial communities from peatlands in Department of Meta, Colombia - 1015_SJ02_MP15_20_MG | ecosystem: Environmental > Terrestrial > Soil > Wetlands > Peat | place... | reverse complement strand
GGCAAAGGAACGGTCATTGAATAGCTCGTGGAGTTTGCTTACTCGGAGGGTGGAACAATCCAGGGGGGCGATTGGGACGCTCTTGATATGTTGACATGTGATGGGATTAATACAGCATAGCCCAACCAGTCGCTGGAGCCAATCGGTGGTAGAGGGCGGCCGCCTCTACTTCAGCTTTTCGTTAGCCACACCGCAAACTGTCTTTAAAAAACTTGGAATTCAAAATGATCATAAGGAATGAAAAAAGCACAGATATTGAAACGATATCCGCAGTTACTATAGCTGCGTTCCAGAATCATCCGATAAGCAAGCACACGGAGCAATTCATAATAAAGGCATTACGTGATGCCAATGCGCTGACGATCTCGTTGGTCGCAGAGATTGATGGAAAAGTAGTCGGCCATATAGCCTTTTCACCCGTGACCATTTCCGATGGCAATCTAAACTGGCATGGCGTTGGCCCTGTCTCTGTGTTACCAGAATATCAGAGGCAGGGTGTTGGAAAATCGCTAATCCATGAGGGATTATCTTTGCTGAAAGCCCGGGGCAGCAAGGGCTGTGTCCTTGTAGGTGACCCTAAATACTATGGAAGGTTCGGCTTTAGAAATATTCCAGAATTGACTCATGATGGTGTTCCACAAGAAGTTTTTCTTGCTTTGCCGTTTGACAAGAAAGTAGCTCAAGGCACTGTCGTATTTCACGAAGGTTTCTTAGCAAATGGCTAACCTTTCGCTGGCGGGTGCGGCGAGGAGCACGCTGGCCTAGAGCTCAGTATAAAAGGCAGAACAATGACACCTGCGAACAAAATAAATTATGAAGAAGGAGAGAAATGATGGGGCTGTTGGAAGGTAAGATAGCGATCATCACCGGCGCGGGCCGGGGAATCGGAAGAGCGGAGGCCTTGGCCATGGTCAAAGAAGGCGCCAAGGTCGTGATCAATGATCTGGGTGGCGGCTTGGATGGAACGGGAAAACAGGCCATGATCGCTGACGAGGTGGTGAATGAAGTCACGGCCATGGGCGGTCAAGCGGTTGTCGATTACTCGGACGTGGGAACGCTGGAGGGGGTAGACAATATGATCTGGAGAGCGGTCAGCAAGTTCGGCCGCCTGGATATCATGATTAACAACGCCGGTATCTTACGGGACAAAATGCTCTTGAACATGGAGGAGAATGACTGGGATTTCGTCCAGAAAGTCCACTCGAAGGGGACTTTTCTCTGTACCCGGGCGGCAGCGCGTATCATGAGGGCCCAAGGGCAGGGGGGCGTCATCCTGAATACCACCTCCATGTCTGGCCTTATAGGAAATGCCGGGCAAGCCAACTACAGCATTGCCAAGGCGGGTATGTACGGCTTCACCAAGACCGTGGCCGCAGAACTCGGACGTTACGGTATCAGGGTCCATGCCATCTGCCCAAATGCCTACACACGCATGACGGCCAGCCTCCCAGCCCTAAAAGGGATAACCGAGGAGATGTTGAATCCGGCGACCGTAGCCCCCTTGGCGGTCTTTTTGGCCTCCGACCTCTCGAAGAATCTGACGGGTCGCGTGATCCTCGCCCATGGGGGAACCATTGGCGTTAAAGTGGCCGAATTCAAGATGGCCCTGTCCAATGGCTTCAACAAAAAAGAGGGCCTCCCGACCGCCCAAGACATTGCCGATAACATCGACCGGGTGATGATTTCAGAGCCGGATCTTGAGATGATGGCGGCCTTCAAGTTCGAGTAGCCATCAAAGGAGGAGAACAGCATGCGTTTCAGCCACTTCACAGCAACGACCCTCATCGCAGGGCTTCATCTGGTCGTGCCGCTCATACTGATCGTGTGGACCTGGAGAAGAAGCTACGCCAGTATCACGGCATTGTCCATTCAGGTGCTGGTCCTGATGTCTTACACAGCATTCATCTTCCTCATGGGGACATGGGTGTTTGCAAGCTTCTATTTGCGTTACGCGATTCTCATCCTTACAATAGCGGTCATCATACGGTCCCTTATGCGGGTGGGCAATCTGCATTTCTTCGTCACGCCTCATTTTCTGGGGTGGGTTGCATATTGTGCAGGAGTGGTGGTCATAGGCTTCCTGGTCTATCTGGTTGCGGGAGCGATTCGGTCTCACTTCTACGGCGAGACACCCGTGAATCTTGCGTTTCCGTTCAAGCATGGCACGTACGCAGTTTTTGAAGGCGGTAACGGCCGAATGAGTTCTTTGATGAACTATCACTACGGGGCATCGATTCACAAAGGTGCCCGGACAAATCTCTCGATGAGATACGCGGTGGACATCACGAAGCTCACACGCTGGGGCAATGATGGCGATGGCTTTCTGCCCATGAAAAATGACAAGTACGCCGTTTTCAATCAAGTCGTTTACAGTCCTTGCGATGGCGAGGTCTCTGACGTCGAAGACAAGTGGCCCAATGAAACGCCGTGGACCGGCAGCCCCCCTTACAATGTAGGCAACCATATTCTGATTATATCAGACGATTTCGGTGTGCTGATGGGTCACCTGCAGAAGGGGAGCATACTGGTGAAGACAGGAGACAGGGTCAAGACGGGACAACCGGTTGCACGAACGGGTAACTCCGGATGGACGAGTCAGCCGCACCTTCACATACAAGCGATGAGGAAATCGACCGGCTCATTCTGGAGCTGGGAGGGGATACCCATTTTCTTCGACGGTAAGAATCCGGTTAAGAACAGTCTTTTCTTTGAGCATTAAGTCAGACCTGGAGGCGTAGTTAAAAATCTTGAATAACTTGATCCTTCGTTTTTGGAAGAGGGGTTGGCGGAGATAGAGTATTATCGAACTTCCGGAATAATATTACCCCCGGATGGGAAGACCGCAACGTCCGCGTTTGGTATCTTTTGAGAAACCTGATTAATCGCCTCTTGAATATTGGAAGCATAAGAGAATTTCATCATCTTGACTTGCTCCGGCGAAAGCCCCTCGGTGACATGAACAACATCAAATTTTTCGGCCAGCTCTTTGAAGTAAACGACCTGCATGATGTATGAGATTCCGAAAGACCTGAGATGGTCAGGAATGTTTCCCTGGATTAAACGACGATGGAAATCTCCTGCACTCTCCGAGCTTCCCATCTCCTTGACCAGAGGCATAATTGAGCCCGCCTCTTTCTGCGGGGCAACCCAAATGATCGCTCCTCCGGATCTCGTGCAAAATCCCGCCATGGTCAATGCCTTTGTCGCTTGAACGCCAATTTCCAACGGAAAAGCTGAAGCAATCGTGACGTCCGCCATTTTCGGCAGGGGAACCAGATAAAGAGAGGCCGCAAAGCGGGAGGCTTCTTTATGTTCTGCGACGGGATCTCCTGCGAAGGCGCGAATCACTTCTCTTTTTTCATTAAGGATGAAATCAAGTTTAAATGCCAGTCTGGAAAGACGGCCGGCATCGACAATCTCTTCATAAAAAGAATTTCCGTCCATCACGTTCACCTTGCTATTTCGATGGCGCATCCACGTAAAGTGATGGTCGGCCACGGATCGATAGGAGCATACTCCGGGCATGATAATTTTGCATCCCCCTCCGTATCCGGCGACGGGATGGGGCATACATTCTCCCACCCCGATAACAAGATCGGAGAACGCTACCTTCGGGTTGATCTCTACAAGCGCTCCCCGATGGGTTTTTCCAATGATCACATTCTCGGGGGCGCGCGGGTCATGACAGGAAATGCGACCCTGCAGACGGGAAAAAGCCTCCTTCCCAACCTTTTTTTCAATTTGTTCCAACGTCGGTGCCGGATGTGTGCCCATAGCGCAAACTGCGCTAATCCTTTTATCCGGGATACCGGCCCGGTTCAGGCGGTTTAGAATCTCGGGGAGAGCAAGGTGGACAGGGGTGGGTCGTTGCAGGTCGTCGAAGAGCAGAACGACTTCCATTCCGGGACGCGCCAGTTCTTCAATCTCAGGCGATCCAATAGGATGATCTAAGGCACACCGGATTTCTTTAATTGGGTCGGCAACTGCCGGAATATGGGGTTTGTCCTGATTCGAAATTAAGTTCCAGCCTTTTGAAAAGGAGAAATCCAGTTTTTTATTTCCATAATTCACATAAGTGGCCATTTTGATATCTCCTTTCTTCTCCGAGACTGATTAAATAAGAGACTCGCTCAAAATACTAACATCTTCTCTAACATGAAACAACCACCATCATTGTGGGCGTGAAATAATTATATTTCTCTTCTTCATCGAAATTTTTGCAATAGCCAATTTTTACGTGGAGTTAACGTTTACGGTTTGGGCTTGACAGGTCCCTTTAACTGGGGTACTGTACTCCATAAAATGCGAAAATTAATCATCCTGCCATCTCCATCGACCTTTATCTGAGGGGATGCAGTGGCGACAGCGTTTTTTCTAAGATCAGGGTTGGAAATAAGGGCGCTCTCTCGATGGAAGCCTATCCTTCTGGCAGAAATGGAGGGGATTGGCCAGAAGCAAAACATACGATCCCTTTTTCGCAGATCAACACCCTTTACTTTGACCACAGCAAAAGAATCGATATGCGTAAATTGGGTCGCAATAAAGCACTGAAGGGCTTTTCAGAGATTAATCTGGGTTTGACCTCTGATGAGGCTACGAGGTCTTCTTCGAGGTGTTTTTCCTGCGGAACATGTAATTATTGTTATAATTGCTATTTTTTCTGTCCCGAAGGGGCGATTTCATTGGATCCTCTTCATCGGACAAAATATGTTGACCTAGACCATTGCAAAGGGTGCGGGACCTGTGCCAAGGCCTGTCCGAGGAATGTCGTAGAGATGAGGGATGTTCCATGAAAGACTTTATGACGGGGAACCATGCGGTGGCGAACGCCGTCAAACTCTGCCGTACTCCGTTCATCGCTGCCTATCCCATCACGCCGCAGACCGCTATCTATGAGAAGCTGTCCGAATGGGAAGCATCAGGCCTGCTCAAAGGAATCATGATGCGGACAGAGTCTGAGCATTCTGCAATGGCTGCCTGTATTGCCGCCTCCTTGACAGGTGTCAGGACGTTTACGGCTACATCCTCACAGGGCCTTGCCCTGATGCATGAGATGCTCCATTTCGCGGCCGGGTGTCGAGCCCCAGTCGTCATGGCCAATGTCAATCGACTCTTGGCGGCGCCGTGGGGATTCTGGGCTGACCAGTTAGACAGCCTTTCCCAGCGGGATACGGGGTGGATTCAATTTTACTGCGAAAATGGCCAGGAAGCCCTGGATACTGTCATCCAGGCTTATAGGATAGCAGAGCAGGTCTATTTGCCCGTCATGATATCGCTGGAGGCCTTTTTTGTCTCCCACTTCATGGAGGTTGTAGACCTCCCGGAGCAGGAGCAGGTCGACCGGTTCCTTCCCCCTATTGATCTTCCTCATAAGTTCGATATCGACAAACCCGGATTTCTCGTCCCCGTGGTTTCGTCGGAATTATACCGGAAGTATAAGCATATCGCCCAGGGGTCCATGGACTCCGTGAAAAAGGTTGCCGTAACCATGGATCAGGAATTTGAGAAAGAATTCGGAAGAGGCTACGGGATCGTTGAGGTCGTCATGCTTGAAGATGCAGAGATTGTTCTTGTGACGGCCGGATCGATCACAAGCACAACGAGGATGGTGGTAAAAGACCTTCGGAAACAAGGACACAAGATCGGACTGCTTAAAATACGCCTCTTCAGACCTTTTCCCGTGGAAGCCGCACGAGATGCCCTTAGAGGAAAGACAAGGGTCGCCATCATCGACAGAAATATTTCCCTCGGAAGCGGAGGGATATTTTGCCAGGAGTTAAGGGCGGCATTGATCCATTCTCCGGACCATCCTCTTACCTATAGTTATATTGCGGGAGTAGGGGGCACAGATGTAACTCCTGAAGTGATTCAAAAAATTGCTTTCGATGCGTTGAGTCGAAAGGAACCCATGGATGCACCGATCTGGATAATGGAATGACAGATTTTAGATTGCCGAATGCGGTTGCGGATTAAAAAATCTGGAATCTGAAATCGGAGTTGTTTGAACTGCAAATATTGGGAGGATTCAATGGCTTTCCCTGAGCAGGAACCCAATTTACTACGCACGGGTCATGCAGCATGTGCTGGGTGTGGACTCGCCATCGGCATGAAGTTGGTCCTTCAGGCCATGGGACCTCGAACGATTGCCGTCATCGTTCCGTCCTGTGAAGGAGCAATAGGAGGTGTGTACCCCAACACTTCCTACGGTGTCGCGACCATCCATTCTGCTTTTGAGATAGCCGCACCCACTGCGGCGGGGATAGCCAACGCCCTTAAAATCCAGGGGAGAGACGATAATTAGGTGCTCGCCTTTGCAGGAGACGGTGGAACCTTTGACATTGGGTTGCAGTCTCTTTCGGGGGCGACAAAAAATAATGAGGATATTATCTACGTCTGTCTCGACAATGAAGCCTACATGAACACCGGGATTCAGGTGAGCTCCGCCACTCCTTCCTATGCCTGGACGGGAACGACCCCAGAGGGGAACCCCCGCCGGAAGAAAAACATCATGGAGATCATGGCCGCCCACTACAATCCATACTCTGCCACAGCCACCATCGGGTTTCCCCGCGACCTCCAGCAGAAAATAGCGAAAGCGAAAAGTATACGGGGGACGAAATTTATCCATATGCTTGTCCCCTGCCCAACAGGCTGGAAGGCGCCCTCTGACATATCGCCCGAGCTGTCGATTCTTGCCGTGGAAACCAGAGTCTTTCCTCTTTACGAAGTGGAAGATGGAAAAAGATACACGATCAATCGTGAACCACGGGGTCTGCCTGTCCAGGAGTACCTTCTGAAGCAGGGTAGGTTCAAACACTTGAGGGAAGAGCAGATTAGACAGATTCAAACGGATGTGGACGAGGAGTGGGAGAGATTGAAACAGAGGGCGGGTCGTTCAACTCCAAGAGACCGACGATGAACTCAACAAAGAAGAACGGGAATAGAAAAGGTTTTTTGAGAAAGGGGGACGTTCAATGAAAAGATTCTGGAGAGTTTTTGACAGGCTTTCGAACCTGATGGGAGCCTTGGCCGGGGTGTTGCTTGTTTTTATCTCGGCTGCGATGTGCTACACCATCTTCATGCGTTTCGTGTTTAGACAGACAACGATATGGATCGTGCCGGTCAGCGAATATGCCCTTTTGTGGATCGTCTTCCTTGGAACCACCTGGCTCTTGAGAGAGGGAGGACATATCACCACCGATGTCATATACGTTCATCTCAACCAAAAGACCAAGCACTATCTCGACTTTGTCATGTCCGTTATCGGCGGGATTTCCTGCTTCATGTTGTTTTACCTCGGAGTGATCCACATGTGTGACTGTATCATACATGGGGTAACGGACGTAAGAGCGATTACTGTCCCGAAGTCGGCCATTTTCATCATCATTCCCATAGGGAGTATCCTTCTTGCGATTCAGTTCTTCAGGATGGCGTGGAGCAAACTGATCGATATACGGGCCGGGAGGTAACTCATGGAATGGTGGCTGATTATTTCGTTGCTGTTTGGCGGGATGGTCTTTCTCCTGCTGACCAACCTGCCTATTGCCTTTGCTTTTCTGGTTGTCAATTTAATTGGGGCATATTATTTTCTGGGAGGCCTACCAGGTCTTGTGGGCGTAGCAACAGGGACGTTTACTTCCATTACAACCTTTACCCTTCTCCCTGTGCCTTTTTTCATCCTTATGGGGGAGTTAATATTCCATTCAGGTCTTGGACTTAATGCGATCAATGTACTTGACAAATGGCTCGGGAATCTCCGGGGCAGACTTTCTCTCTTGGCTGTGATTATGGGTGTGATCATCGGGGCGTTGAGTGGCTCCACGATTGCGACATGCGCCCTTCTCGGCACGATCCTGCTTCCTCAAATGCTTGAGAAAGGCTACAGCAAAAGCATGAGTCTCGGGCCGCTCATGGGAGTAGGTACGGTCGATGCGCTTATTCCTCCCAATGCACTGACGGTGGTACTTGCAAGCCTTGCCAATATCGATGTCGGACAACTTCTTATGGCCGGCATACCGGCGGGCATCATCATGTCAGCGCTATACTTCATTTACATCGTTTTATGGCTGCGTATCAAGCCTGAAGAAGCGCCTATGTATATTGCGCCGAGAGTCCCTCTGAAAGAAAAACTGCGGGTTACGCTCCGAGACCTGATACCTCTCGGCTTCATCATTTTTCTGGTCATCGGTCTCATCTTTCTCGGTGTGGCAACCCCTACAGAATCGGCCGCGGCGGGCACATTCGGAGCATTTGTCTTAGCCCTTCTTTACAGACGTTTTAATTGGGAAATTATGAAAAAGTCGGTTTACAGTACCGTCAAAGTCACGGTAATGATATTCATGATTGTCATTGTCTCAACCACCTACGGTGAGATATTAGCCTTTACGGGTGCTGCGGCAGGCATGACGAATTTTATTATCAACCTCAGCATTGCTCCGATAATCATACTCATCGGTATGCTGGTCGTCGTTCTGATTATGGGTTGTTTCATGGAAACGGTTGCGATTATGATGATCACCATACCGATCTACATGCCCGTCGTTAATGCCTTCGGGTTTAACAAAATCTGGTTCGGCGTGATGATGCTTATTGCCCTTGAGACAGGCCTGATTACCCCTCCTTTTGGGGTCACCCTCTTTGTGATGAAAGGTGTCGCTCCCCCTGAGGTAACGATGGGCGATATCTGGAAGGCGGTCACTCCCTATGTCATCGTGGATATTCTGTGCATCGCGATTGTATTGGTATGGCCCGCTGTCGCGACCATCGTACCAAATCTTATGGGAACGGTGCATTAGAACCGGATTAGGATTTATGGTAGGATAAAGCCGAGGCATGAACAGCGTGAAGTACATAGCTTGAAACGGAGACAAACGACCAAAGGTTGTTAGCTATCGGCAATACGCTATGGATTAGGCGCTGGATGCAAATAAAATGGGAGAAGGAGGATCTGGCATGGGAAAGAGATTGTCAGTTCTACTTTGTGCGAGTTTATTCGCGTTTCTGGTTTTAAGTACGGTGAGGGGGTCGGTTGGAGCAGAAACATTTGCGCTGAAAGCCGTTACCGGATGGCCCAAGACAGCCAGTGAGTACAAAGCCTTTACAGTCTTCACGGAGTTGTTGGAGCAGATGGTCGCCAAGAAATATCCCGGGGAACTGAAGATTCAGTACGTGGGAGGACCGGAAGCGGTGAAGACGATGGATCAGGTTCAAGCCTGTCAACGTGGAATGGTCGATATGGTTTTCACTACCAATGCCTACTATGTATCCGTCCTGCCCGAAGTGGACGCCCTCAAGCTCTCTGTCTTCACACCTGCCGAAGAAAGAGCGAAAGGCGCCTGGGCCTATATCAATCAACTCCACGAAAAAATCGGACTCTATTATCTCGCAAGGCTCGGTCTGGGCATACAATTCCACCTCTACCTTGGAAAACCCATCAAGACCGCAGACCTTAAGGGATTTAACATTCGTGTGTCCCCTATGTACCTGCAGGTGATAAAAGGACTTGGCGGGAATCCTGTTGCGATACCGCCCACTGAGGTATATTCTGCTCTGGAGAGGAATGTGGTCGACGGCTATTGTTGGCCGTCCGTCGGCATTCGTGATTGGGGCTGGGATAAGGAAACAAAATATGTTGTTGATCCGGGCTTTTACCAAGTACCGAACCCTCTCCTGATGAACTTAAACACATGGAATAAACTTCCCAAGAAGCTTCAGAATCTTTTGACAGAGGCAGCCGCTGAGGCTGAGAAAAAGGTCGTTGCTCTTTTCGACGACCTTGCGAAACAGGAAAGGCCTGTCCTTGTCAAGGAAGGGATTCAGGTGATTACCCTGTCTCCTGTGGAAGGCGAGAAATTCTTGAGGGTGGCATACGATGAGGGCTGGAAAGATATACTGGGAAAAAGTCCTCAAACTGGAGCCAAATTGAAAGAGATGCTCACGAAAAAGAAGTAAGTTCCAGCGGGGTTAGAGATAGAGTTTTTGGAACATGCTAAACCCTGATCCCTAACCCCCCCATCGCCATGGAAGAACAACCTATGAAGAAAATTACTGTCGCGTTCCTCTTTTTAATCTTGGCCACAGGACCAATCGCCAATGCTGCGCAAAGCGACGTAGAGATTAAGGGGAGGAGATTAGTTTTGCAGAGCCCCCCTTTCACCTTGACACTACCTTCCGAACTTGATCTCGTCTATTCTTCTTCACATGAAAATCCAGGGGAGAATTCGACAACCCGTATCTATCTCCTTGCTAAGACAAAGGGAAAGCAAGTCGAAGAGATGCTCATCCTTCAGATAGCCGACAGGACCGGCCCTCCGGTTGCACCGATGACTGTGCCTCCACTCAGACCCTATACGGAGAAGAGAATCTTTCTGAAGGATCGAGTTGGGAAAGGGGGAGTGACGATAGATTATCTCATTCAACTGATGGCATGGAACCCTGACGCCCCTTCACTTCAATCCATTGTGAAGAAAGCAATCGTCATTCCACCCCATTGGGCTTTGCAAGGACAATTCCAGTTCGTCTATCAGGGAGAACATGCCGTCTCCATCCGATATTCGAGGGATGTCAATTCCTTCGGGATTAAGGTCTCCGATGCCGGAGATGCTTGGGAAAAAGGCTCCATTTCAGGGAATGAAAAAAGGGTTTACGAAGTCTTCCAAAAGACCTTTCTGGGAATGATAGAAACCTTCCGTACCATAACCCCATAATATCAAAAATTTTTTCCTAATTTTGTCTTGACTTTTTGAGTTTACAGATATATAGGCTGTCCTAATAAGAATTCGCATAACAACTGCATAACTAAATGGACGGGTAATAACGATGCGTAAACATTCCGTATTCACATACTTTACATCGGTCTCCGAGTGGAGAACCCTTTCAAAAGACAGGGTCAAGGGCACAATTTCCTCGGCACCGTCACAAGTCGTCCGTTCCTCATTGAACCCGTAAGGGGGTTATAAGGAGAACAAATCGACAGGCAAAGAGTAAAGCTTGCCGTGCCTTGAAGGCCGAAGGCCTGCATCTCCGCAGGAACTGGTAAATTTTAGTCCATTGAGGCGAAAAAGGCCAAATTTGTTACTTTAATCTAACCTGCTATATTTTCATAAATTGTTGAAGATCAATTACTTAAGTTGTTATAATTTTTTTTGGCACTGAAATTGCTCAAAAACTAATCAGGATATTTGCGGATTAACCCAGAATTGCCTAAAGAGAAGCTCTACAATGGAATTATTTCAGGGAAGATTGGTTACCGTTGGAGTTTTCTTGAATTGTTCTAATAACCCGAAGGGCAGAGTTCCACGGGCTTTGCCCGTGGGTGAATGGGGACTCGCCCATAGGGCGTCAAGCATAGCTTGTGTTTTGGAATGAGGGCCACGGGCTCTG
>Ga0187784_10004418_pt1 | contig 11384 bp, 7 predicted proteins | sample 1015_SJ02_MP15_2_FD_132964 | JGI IMG/M metagenome (GOLD analysis project Ga0187784, IMG submission 132964) | Tropical peat soil microbial communities from peatlands in Department of Meta, Colombia - 1015_SJ02_MP15_20_MG | ecosystem: Environmental > Terrestrial > Soil > Wetlands > Peat | place... | reverse complement strand
CGCTGAGAAGGCGACAACCGCTATTCCGCTGAATTCTGGTACGGGTATGTTGCTCTGTTCCAGGTACACGTTCTGACCAGTTCCGGTCTGACCTGGTGAGATCGAGACCGACCAAGTCTGAGGCGCATAGCCTGGCTGGCTTATGGTGAACTTGTAGTTGCCCGTCGGCAAGAAGGCTTCGTAGACGCCGTCCCACGTGTAGAAGTTCCACGTCGCTCCACTCGGTGCACCCGTTACGCTTATGGTGCCCCAGCTGAGGGTTCGGAACTCGTTACTCCACGTGAAGGCTAGTACGTTGCCAGAGACGAAGCCGTTCAGGTCAACTTCGAAGATCGCCGAAGCCTCTCCGCTGTTGTGGGTTCCGGCTATTTGCCAGACTCCCTCTTGCGAGTAGGGTCCTAGGTGGTTCGGTGCCATGCTGTGGCCTACGAAGGTGCTGCTCAGTGCTCCGTCTTCCGTCAGGCTGATGCCTGATGTCGCGGTCGTGCCTGGGATGATGTGATAGGATTCACCCATCAGGAGACCGTTCACCGGCGGATAGTACTGAGCGTAGTCTGTGGTAGCCGAGGGACCGCTTGTTGCCTGACCCTGGTTATTGATCGCGCAGGCGGTCGGGGTCGGCGTTGTGCATGCGGTGAATGAGTTGCCTAGTTCTGGTGTTCCTGTGTTGTTGGCGTACCATGGGACGAAGTCTACTTCCGCCGTCCATCCACCCGTGTAGTCGGGCGCACCCGCAATACCCGTGTATGGGTACGGATACTGAGCGTACGCGGCCGAGTAGCAGGGGATGCCGAAGAAGCAGGAGAACGGCGAGAAGACTGGGTCGCCGAAGTAGACGCCTGACGGCAGGTTGTTGCCGAGCGGTATCTGCTGCGGCACACCAGCCATGTCAACCCGTAGCAGGGTTGTTCCGCCTGGGATGTAGTTGTAGCCATTCAGGCTGCTGCCCATGATTGTGTATGGGCTACCGCCATCGGTAAGGAACGGGTAGTCCGGATAACATCCGACCCCACCCGCAACCTGGCAGTTTTGCAGTTCACCGTTCGCCGCCACATCATGACCCGTGTAGGGCACGTAGACGCCTTCACTGCTCATCCACGTAGCCACCAACTGGCCTTGATCGTTGAATAGGCGGACGCGGCCGGACATGTTGTACGGCGTGCCCGTTATGATGCTCTCCTTCTTGAAGAGAATCTGTAACGAGACATTTACACCGATGATCAGGTTGACCTTCATGTCCGCCACCTGCCCATTCATGGCGTAGGCTTGGAAGTCCTTGTCTTGGATGTACCCGTACGTGTACGCGGCTAGATCGTACTCACCCTGCGCGAAGGCTAGAGGCCATGTGACGAACGGAGTGTTGAAGTTGCTGTCCTTCACCGTAGGCCACGTTGCCGTCAATAGGCCTACAGCGGTGCCCGGCGTGTAACCACCCACATCAGCATACGCTGCGGACTGTCCGAAGTACGCAGAGTGGGCGTTAGTGTAGCCGGGTAGGACATTGCGTCCACCGCCGTCCATCTCGGCGCAGTTGTCCGACCAGCCTTGTGTTGGATAGATGCAGTCAGTTCCACCCGCACCCTGGAATAGGCCACCAAAGTTGTTGGCCCCGTTGACCGAGGGTGGTTGGGTGCTAATGGCGGGACCAAACCAATCGGCTGCTTTCCCACCCGTGCCGTTCACGACTGGGTAGAAGCCGAGGTCGATCTCAGAACCCAAACAGCCTGGGCTGCCATCCTCTTCGTCTTGGCATCCGCTCCAGACCCAGTTCCTGCTCACCCTTGGCCTTTCCCAGTCTATGCTGTAGACTGAGACGTTGAAGCCTGGGCCGAGGAACATGTGGTCACTGATGCTGGTTGGGTTGCCGCTGAGTGTCACGGACACTTGCTCCGCCGGCGTCGCCGCATTGTAGCCGTTCACGCCCACATTGGGCGTGTAGGTGCCGGACGGGATACCATAGTTGGTACCATCCCAAGTGTCGTTGATACCCCAGAACTGAATCGTCGCTTCACCCGTGGCGATGGAGTTAGCGTTCAACCCAGCCTTGTCCAATGCACTCACAAACCCTGACTTGCTGACCGGGCAGGCTTGGCTTGGTGCACCGTTCTCCAAAGACGAGGTATCGGCGCCACTCACAGCACTTGGAAGCACAGACGCGAAGAATCCACCGTTCGATGAGTCGAAGCCATACGACTTCTGTTCGTAGCTAAAGCATGGGCCCTGCGGATTCGCCGCGCCGGCACTGGGAGCACTCAATATTTGGTCGGGGGTCTGCTGGCCACCTGGACCAAAGGGTCCGCCGTAGTAGTAGGTTGGATACACCGGCTGACTGTCCAGGAACTTGCAGTTCGCTAGGAACCCGCTGACTCCACTGAAGCATTTCGGATTGAGTCCGATGTCTCCAGTAGCGTTCTGGGTTTCTAGGAGGCCGAGGCCTGTTACGTTCGAGGAGTACACATGCCCATCGGCGCCCACTAGTGTGCCCCACATGTAACCCGCTCCAGTGTGGATTGGGTTCGTTACGAGTGTGTTTGGTGTGTCGTGGAAGTATACGGTCTTATTCACCCAGCTGCTCAAGCGTAGGTCGAGTGGTAATGTGACGTCTCCAGCCCACTCGTTCGGTGTTATGTCAAAGTAGTACTCCTGGAAGGTTGCACCGTCCAGGGCTGTTTGAACATAACGGAAGGTCCAAGCACGCACATAGTACCTGCCTGGTGTGAGGCCGTTGATCCAAGTAGCGTAAACCTGCGGCACCTCGCCGCTTAGGTCTCTTGGAGCACCGTACTCACCCTTCACACCCATCTCGAAGTGGAACGGAGTAGTCGTATCACCCTGAACAAACCATTGTTGCGGAGGACCAACACCCATCGGGTCGGAGGTCAGAACAGGTATCGTGCTCCCGCAGTTCGTGGGCGGCAGAACCTGCACAGGGTTCAATGTGCCCACTCCACCGAGGCAGACGCTTTCGGCTACATCACGCGCGTAGCCGTTCGTCGTACCCTGGAATGGTGTGTCCGGCTCCGCGTAGGCCGTGTTGAAGCTGTTCGGTGCGTACTCATGCCATGGAAACGCTATGTAGCTTCCATCGCGTGGGTCACCACACATACCAGCCGCACGGAAGTCGTAGAAGTCCTCTTGGCCTCCCGCGACGCATGGGAGCGGACTCCACGTGACTGGTGAACCGGCTGACGGATCGACAATGTTGCTGAGCGTCGGGTTACTGTATAGTTCGATCTTCATGTACTGCCCCTCAGTGGCGTTGTCCCCGGGCCACGGTTCATCTCCGAACTGGTGCTTACTGTACACGTTCCCGTGAATCACGGGTCCAGGTTGGAGATAACAGTCGAAATGCAGTGATTGGCCTTTGAGGACGGTTATTCCGCTTACGCAGAGTGACTGCGGATAACCAGCCGCCTCAGCGTAAATGTCATACACGCCCGGAGCTAGGCCTTCCACTTCGTAGTGGCCGTTATCGGTATTGTTCAGGAACGCTTGCCCGTCGATGGTCGGCAGGTCGGGTCGCTGTTGGCCCGTGTAGGGGTCGAGGCGCATAGTCATGTGCGCCCACACCATACCAGCCTCCGCTATGGGTTGCTGGTACAGCGTACTGTTGTAGCCAGCGTACCGGAGAGTTCCGGTTATGATGGCTGGATCAGTCTCACCCTTCACAAGCATAACAGGCCAATTCTGCGGGGGAACCCAGACGCCCGGATTCTCCGCGCACATAGGTACTGCAGTCACGATAGTTGCCGAATCGCATGGATCTGCTCCATCTGTCTTGAGCGCATTGTAGCCGCCTTGCGTTGGGCCGACGCCGTACATGTTATTGTTGTTTAAGTCACTGTATAGGTACTCCTTGAAGAAGTACCGTCCCGCCACGGATGGTGCTGTTACGCCGTTGATTCGGACGTAGTACCATTCGCCGGCGGAAGTGAAGTTGATGAATTGATGGTTGTAGTATACTGAAGCAAAACCGCCACCGGTTGTCGCCGCATTTGGAGTTGCACTGATTCCGGAGTCTGCCGTTATTGCGACCATAGTCCAGCCCGGTGCGTATCTGTCCTCCGGACCGAGTTTGGCTATGAAGTAGTTATCGTAACTGTTCCCTAACGTTGAGACGATCTGCGAAGGATCGCCGGTTGATGTTCCCGGCACGGTGAACTCGGGCGGGATCAAGATAATCCATGTATCCCAACCCAAGAGGTTGGACATTGGGGATTGAATCTCAAACCCTGTATTCGGTGAGGCAAGACCAGCTGGTGCGCCACTAAATGGATGCCCAGTCGCAGCGCAACCTCTGCTCCAGTCTGCTGGTAGGCAGGTTGCGTTTAGTGCGAAGACTAGGTCACCTGTCGAGTTGGTTAGTACTGCGCCGAATGGAGCGTACGTGTCTCCCTCCAGCTGATACCAACTGTTGCTCGGTGCACCCGGCGGATTACCGTTCGGGTAAGGTGACTGGTAGCCTGGCGAACAGTTATCGCTAGCCTGATTCGGAAAGCCGTCCCACGCACATTGCCCAGCACCAGGCCACACGTAACCGATAGGGCCTGCGACGTGCGGGTCAAAGTTGTTTATGGAGTACGGGCTTGTTCCGGATAGGTTGCCAAGCGTGAATGTTGCTTGGGCGTAGGGGGCAATTATTGCGAGCGTACTGATCAGAAAGATAGCGATTGTTAGCGTTGCAACAAATTTCTTATGCAAATTTTCCTATTCTCCTTTAACTTGTTATGCGTAGACGCACGCATACAATCTCGGGAGGTCAACCGTAAGCATATATAAGGTGGGCAGTCAAAACCCGATATATCCACCGAGAACATGTTTTGGCCTTAATTCGGGGATTGACAGCGCAACAACCATATACACTCATACAGAGCCAAAAACTGCCGAAACTAGCGTCCTACCACTTTGATTGATAGTCGCAACCGGCGGATTACTTCCCGCAGACTTCGCACTACATGTGAACGTTTCTAGGGGGTAGGCGTCATCATCGCTCTTTAGAGGCTGACTCCCTACCGGTCCCTAGTCTGCGGAAGAGGTGGGCGGATGCATTTCGGAATCAGTAGCATGATGAGAATGAGGTTTCCGGATAATGCTAATGGTAGTGTGGTTAGGTTGAGGAATTCTTGGGTTAGGCTGGCGTTTAGTAGAAAGGCGGCGGCCCCGACGGCGACCAAGTACAGGGTGTTGACGTGTTCGGTCAGTAGTCCGGAAAGGAATAGGGCCACTGGGAGAATGACCCAAACGTAGTTTGCTGGCCATGATCTCGGTCCAAGGGCCAACATGACGAGGATGTTCATGAGAAACATTGCATCAGCGTTCAGCGTCACTTCCCTTGAGTTGTTCGAAGTCTTTCTGTTTGCATAGAATGCGAAGACGCTGAGGGCTGCGATGCCCGCCAAGGCCACGACGGTACTGATGTTACTCATTCCCAGCATCGTAACCAGCCCAGTAATGGATTGATTCTGTTCCGCTGACGCGGCAACGGCCATCTCCGGCCCCACGACGGTAAAGTAAGAGTAGTAGAGTTGAGTCGGGATCACGAGCAAGGAAGTAAGCACGATTCCCGAAACGATCGCTATGAAGCGCAGAAGATAGCTAATGTCACGGCGGTACAGTACGAAATAGATGAGTAGGAAGACTGGGGTTCCCTTCATCAGGACGCCCAGGGAGAGCGACGCGGCCGAGGCGGTGTCGCGCTTGAACCTCAACGCCGCGAAGCTCAACATACAAAGGCTTGAAACGAACAAGTCACTCTGACCGAGAACAACCATTATGAGAAGCGGGAAAGAGGTGACGAACAATATTGGCGCTATAGTCAGGAACAGAGACCGTCTTTCGCGCTTGAGGGAGATAGCGAGCGCCAGCATAGCGGCAAGGAAGACCGTTAGGTACGTTGCCATCCACGCCTGTGCAGCCTGCTCAATGGGTATCAAAGCGTAGAAGGCGAAGAAGGGGATCGATGGGGGCGGGTAAACGAATTGGTCCAGCAGGTAAGGGTTTTGGCCGTGCATCCATAACCATCCCGCATTGTAAAATATGTTAAAGTCCGGATGGCCTGAACCGTAAAGCGCAACGCTTCTGGAATACAAGAGCGAAGGAAGCCAATAATTCCAGAAGATCATCAAACATACGGTCGCAACGAGAACGTATCGTTCCGATAGAATCTTCAGCGGAGGAAGCCTCCCTTAGCGGAATTGCGGGGTTAGCCTCCGTTCGTCAGGGCGATTTCGACCGCATATCTTGCTGTCCTCGTCCTTTAGATCCGCAGTCAGATGAGAGAGAAAACTCAGATCCATTTCGTCTTAAGTCCGAATTCGTGGAAGTGCAGGTCGTCCGTGACTATATGAGAGGCTTGGATTGTTAAGGCCGTTGCAGCGATAATTGTATCCCCGATAGACCTCTTTTCGTTCTTCAGTGAAAGTTCGCCGGCCAGAATGGCGGTGCCTTCATCTAAATCAGAGACCTCCGCACCGTTCTCTTTCAGAACGGAAATTTGTGTCGACACACCTTGCTTTCCGATCCTTCTACCCGCGGTTTTGAAAAATTCAGTCACAACGACGCTGGGAATCACCAAGCGTTCCCGCAGTGCTCTACGCATGAGATCTCTAACACGTTGGCGTTCGTCTTTATCGGCCGGAAAAGCGTGAACCAAAAGGAAGCGTGTGTCGGCTACGTGAGTCATCGCCAATTCTCCCGGATTTTCTCTAGTTTTTTGAGAATTTTACTTTGTTCTTCCGCACCCACGGGTCGTCCAGGTTCTGGAAGTTTCTTGATCCTCATTATTATCGTTCGGTCTTTGGTATCAACGGAAAGTAGGTCGCCTTCTTCAATCTCACACCGACGCCTTACGCTGACGGGAATTGTCACTTGGCCTTTGCGTTTGACTCTAACGACTTCCAACTATTGTCAAGTTGTCCTTGATCGCAGTCCTACATAAGAATGCCCTTTCTAGCGGAAAATCCCCAGACGGAATGGATGTGTAGGAAGAGGGATGTCCCTTTCGCCAGCACGCATAAGGACAGCAACGCGGCTGTGGGTGTGCTGCGGCTTAACCTCAACGCAGCGAAGCTCAACATACAAGGCTTGAAACGAAAAACGTCGCTCTGACCGAGAACGACCCCGGTGTTGCGATCGGGAAGATTTGGCCATTCGAGGCTATGTCTCGCATACCGGTAGTATGATAGTCTTTACTGCTTGGACAGAATTATTATGGCAAGTGTAGGTCGTGGGCCAGTTTGACCGTGATCGAACTATATGAAAAGGGTCGTGCCCTCCTGCCTGCGTGAGGAAGAAACTCGGTGCGCGCCGGTTCGAAGTGAGATTGGTGGGAGACCGAGTAGAGCTTGGGCCGGTACAAGGTTTCGTTGAAGGGAAAGTACGAGAATCGTTTCAAGACACCTTGGGCGAGATTGGAGTAGAAAGGGTAGAAATATGTCTGCAAGAGCGAACGCTGATGCTCTTTTCTCCTCTTTCGCGTGTCAGTGCAGGTGTCTTCCACTCTAACATCAAGACACGGTACGGTGATTGGTGACTACGGGGTTTCACTGTGTTTCAGTTTCGCTTGCTTGGGTTTGTGTCCGGCGTTTGTAGAATAGTAGGTAGCTGATTATGATGAAGTCTGTGATGATGGCGATGTGCATTGTCGTGCAGTAGATGCAGATTGCCTTGACTAGGAAGAGTTCGACGAAGACGAGGTATGGGACGATTATGATGCCTATGAACCTCCATCCGAACAGTATTTTCAGCGACAACCCCGAGAAGGCGTCGCTACCGAAAGCATAGAAGTAGATGAGGAGGAGGTTCACGATAAAGTACCAGACGGCGAGCAGTTCAAGCGGAATCCCAAACACCTGGCTGTACCGGCTGCTTAGCACGGCGTAGCAGTCGATTGCGATGCCGGGGCTTCTTTGCAAGGGGCAGAAGGGAAGCGCCTGCTTCAGCGTGTAATAGACGATCAATACCTCGGATGAGGCCCACAGGCCGAAGATGGACATGGCCATGAGGACCGCCAGTTTCAGCCAGCTAATTCTCCGAGCCATCGCCCTCCCCTCCTTCCGCTCACATCCCATTCGCCGATTCTTTGCTGCGTCATATAAAGTGAAGATCGGTTTCTAGTTTGCTAATGAACCATCAACCTAATCTTCGATGCCTTCACTCCACGTATTTCCGTCAGCGGACTTGCGCTAGCTCTCATGCGCCGAGGTGTAGTGGATCTCTTGCGGAGAATCGCGGATTGCAGCAAAGCACGAGGTCTTAAGTCGAAGGAGGGCAGGAATTCCTGAGTAACTAACTACTAACTGTAGTCTCAAGTAGGCGAACGAAAGAAGTCACCGGGACGGCGCGCCCCTCTTAGGAGTTCAATGCGCGTCGTTCATTGCTGCCTCTTTTTTTGAGTTGGGCGACCTAGATTTTCAATCTCGATATCTCTGCGGCATCAAACTTTTCGGTAAGATAGGGAACGCTAGCAGTCCTACTGGTTCACAGTTTTGCTTTTGATTGCGATGGATACTATAACAGCTGAAGAAATTCATTTTTCGTCATTCCTGTCTCAGCTATGATTTCCATAATCAATCCCTTTCCTATTGGATCATGGCGTGGGAGGGAGATGCGCCTTCCCTCTTGATTTCTCAGGATTATGTGACTACCCGATTAACTCACGGGCATGAACCCGACTTTTCGCAGAGCCTTGAGAACCTCTCTCCAAGATAAGCTTGGAAGTCTGGAGGATCCCGGCAACTATACCGTTACCTGAATGAGTTTTGCTTTCTTCGCCTTTGCCTCTGCCTCTACATCTTCCAAATAGAGCTTGATTGCATCCTGAATGTTCTTCAGCGCATGTGCTTCGGTCTTGCCTTCGCTGAGACAGCCAGGGAGCTCAATACATCTTGCAACAAAGCCTTCTCCTCGCTGTCGCTTAAGCGACACATGGTAATTTCTTGCTTCCATAAGCGATCATAACTTGAACGCCGTATTTATTCATCGCCCATGCTGGACTGACGTCTCTGCCTTCTTGTGGATAATCACAAGCGATCACGTTTCTGTCATTTGTGCTCACCTGCAGCTACAGCGGCTGGTTGAGAACCTTGCGAAGGTTCCTGGCGGACGTAGTCTCTACCGACATGATAACCAAGATTATCCATAGAGCGAAGGATGTGAAGCGATGAATGAGGAGCTGGTTGCGACTAGGTTGCCTCGCTTCGTCTGGCAAAGCGTTGCGTCACAGGGCGTCGTCGCCCAATGGTGACCGTTTCTGGTAGTATGTGTCGCCGCTCTTGTCGGGTAAGCGGTCGAGGAGGCCATTCTTGGAAAGTCGTTCGCAGGCGGCTTGCACGTCGTCTGGATCCAGTTTGATTTTGAATTGTTTTTCTGCTTCTTCCTCTATCTCGAAGAGGCCTTTCCTTTGCATGTCCCCGAGGACGAGTATGATCTTTCCGTCAATGCTGTCCGGTGCGGGTGTTTGTGGGAGCGGGATAATTTCTTGGGTGCCGGCCTTCAGTCGCTCGATAACGGCAGCCCAGTCGCCTAGGTTCTTCCGCCGGCTTCTGCCCGTCAAGCGTTCGATGAATACCCTGCCTCGCGTCTCATCGGCCTCGTGCCAACTTATTGTCAGACTTGGCCTTTCCAAGTGACCCCCGTGTCCTTTCACCGTTGTGATCGATGTGAGTGCGATGAAGAGGTTGTCGTCGGATTTGGGGATCGAGGCTAGGTCTTCGACATCGGAATATACGAGTCGCATTACCATACCCGGTCCTTCCCTAACGTTGTCCTTCTGCTCGTTAGTGCAGACGAAGATTAATCGATGATTCGTCAACACAAGTGTACCCTCCAATTCGCCACCGAAACCGCCTTCAATCCCCTTCCTCTCCCCTACACCGCGCATTCTAACGCCCTGCTCCTGCGCCAACATCACTTCAGCTTCGGATGTCATTTTGAGAACCTGAGTCACGAACCGATATGGGAGGTTAAAAAGGGGTTCTGCTCCCGGCCATATCCTAGTAAGTCATCGTCCCAAGCAGCACGGCGAGTGGGAGAAGTGAGAGTTGAATGCAGGGACTTGTGAAAGTCTGTGGCTACGCTTCCGTGGTCGTTTTGGCAATAATCGAATGATTTACTCGGCTTGAATGTAGGGAGGTACGGTCCACATCGGGATCCCGATGCAGATTGTCTTCTGGAATGGATATGGAGGGAACGGTTGTCCCTGCGGCCAATTCGGGTAAACGAAACCATATACTTGGTAGGCGCCTTGGTGTTGGAGGTAATAGGAGCTATTGGGTAGGTTCCAGACCACATAAGTCTGGCCGGACCCTACGTATAGGTTCAAGCATGATGTGTCACCGGTCAAGTAGCCGGTGACGGTTACCGGTGGGCCTTCGTTGCATGTGTAGGGGTTGAATGGGTAACCGCAGTACTGTGCGCTGAACCATGCGGGCGGCGGCCCGGCTGAGAGTGTTGTGAATGATGCCTCCGTAAGGGTGTAGGGTTGGGTCTGGGTTGAAGTGGTCACGAGGTTTTGAGTATAGGTCGTGTACTGCATTTGGGTTACGTAATTCGTCTCGCTCTGTGTTACTACCGTCGGGCCGCGGACTGCAAGTCCTACTACAGCCAATCCCATTAACGCGAGCGCCACCATTAGGAGATAGAAGATTGTCTTTGGTAACGTGAGTTGTTTGTTCGGGGCTCTTGGTTCCTCGCTTAATGATTGTTGTTCGCCGCATATGTGGCAGAACATGGCCTGGTCGGGGAGTTGTGTACCGCAGCGGCTGCACGTTTTCAAAGGTCCTTTCACGGTTACCCTCGCGAGGGTCTTGCTCGTCCGTTTAAAGCTTCGCTCGCGTTGCGCGCGCGACCGTTAGTATATTCGTAGCGGTTCTACTTTGATGATGACCCGTTGTTCTGTGGGGGAGGAGCGTTCATACTTTTTGGCGCCTGTGTACTTGTTTGCAAGTTTGTCTATGTGAGCGTCCGCCCCCTCCTTGGTCTGGTCAACTACTCGTCCTTGAATTGTGACGTGTTCGTACATGTTGTTTTGGTCTGCTATTGCGATTGAGACGTGTTTTCCTTTAGTAGTCTGTTTTTGTTTGATGCGGCCTACGGCGGTGTTCATGAGGATTAGGTCGCCCTTGTGGTCGATCCATACGGGCGTGACCATGGGTAAGCCGTTTGGTAGGAGAATGGAGAGAAAGGCGAAATTCTTTTCTTCGATTAGCTTGGTCGCCTTCTCGCCTAACTTTGTGGCCAAGTCTCGTGGACCTGTATTGGTATTTCCGAGTTTACATCATGCCGGGTGGCATTCCGCCCATGCCGCCCATGCCTCCGGGCATTCCTCCGCCTGGGGGTCCGGGTGGGCCTTCTTTCATTCCTTTGGACGAGACGACGTCGTCGAT
>Ga0187784_10004417_pt1 | contig 11385 bp, 8 predicted proteins | sample 1015_SJ02_MP15_2_FD_132964 | JGI IMG/M metagenome (GOLD analysis project Ga0187784, IMG submission 132964) | Tropical peat soil microbial communities from peatlands in Department of Meta, Colombia - 1015_SJ02_MP15_20_MG | ecosystem: Environmental > Terrestrial > Soil > Wetlands > Peat | place... | reverse complement strand
GGGAGGGCGCCGTCAACCCAACGCAAGGTAAGTTCTCCGGTTTCGTAGATCCTGAAAGTCGCGTCCCCTACTCGAACCTTCATTTTGGCTACCGGTATAGGCGGCACGGCGATACTCATGTGCGTGGGGCGGCTTATCGTGAAGTGACCGGTTTCCTCTGAGAGCCACAGATATCCCGTTTCAGGGTTGTACAGGACATATTCCATCGAGCCGTACTGGACCCCTTCATCAACTTCTACGTAATAAAGACGGCCCATTACTTCGTATCGGATCTGCTCTATCGTGACCGGCAATCCTATGGATAGGGCGAAGGTTGGTTGCTTACCCTTATTCTGGCCGACAACCTGAATTTCTGCCTCATCCAGCTTGAGGCCCGCACCGCAGGCTGGACAAACCACCATTCCCGTTGTCTGGACCCTAGGGCCTTCATACGGCTTCCCGCACGATTTACAGCGGATGATCTCGCCGACTTTGGACACCGGAGTTTCTTCCGCAGCAGGCTTGCTCTCTTTGAAATCAATGATCCGTCCTAAAAAGGCCGCGGCCTTTCCGGTCGCGGGATCGTATTCCAGGCCGAAGGAGAAAGCCCCATCCGGGGAAGACCCATCCGCGTAAGGATATACCGCGCCCACTTCCGCCTGGACGGGGATCTGGCCCTCGCCGCCAAGACATCGGGCCTCACCGATTTCTTCAATCACGCCCTCTTTCTCATTCAGCTTAATGCGCATGCCGGGTGTAAGCTCAGAGTGCGGTGGAGGTGGGGAAGTGAGTTCCAGGGGTGATTCGAGGAAGAGTTCTCGCTCGTCCTCGGTCAGCCACATGATTTCGCCGTTTTCCATTTCAATGAACCACTCGTTCCAGGTCCCTTTCTCATGAGCATAATGGAGGCGCCCCAGCACCTGGAACGAACGGCCCTTGATTTTGCCTGTCGCGCCGATCTTGAAACGAGGCGAGTCAGGCAGGTCCACGGATTTTTCACCTGCCCGAAGAGCGGATTCCTTGTCCCAGTAGATAGCAGTCTTGCAGTAATCGCAAATGCGCATTAACACGCCGGGGTTTGTGACCGTGTTAGACGCGCCGCAGGACGGACATTGAAATTCGCGTTTCATGATCGTTTTCTGACCGGCGGATTTAGAGGGAAAGGCTACTTCCGCGCCTGCAGCTCTTCAGCTCGACGCGTGGCCGCCTCTACGGCATCCATAAGCAAACCTCGCAATCCGCCTGACTCCAAGACCTGCAACCCGGCAATAGTAGTGCCGCCCGGTGATGTAATGCGATCCTTGAGATCACTGAATGAAGTATTGCCTGAAGCAGCAATCTTAGCGGCGCCCAGGAGAGTCTGGACGGTAAGTGCCCTTGCCGTGGAGCGATCCAACCCCATCAAAACCGCGCCGTCAGTTAACGCCTCCATAATGGTAAAGACGTAGCCTGGTCCGCTGCCGGAAAGCGCTGTCACCACGTTCATCATCTTTTCGTCCACAACCACAGCCGAACCTACCGAACGGAAAAGTTCCATAGCTGTCGCAAGGTCCGCGTCATCAGCGCTGCCCGCTTTGCACAGAGCGGTGGCGCTCGCTCCGATCATGGCGCCGGCGTTGGGCATGGCACGAATCACGCGGGCCGGTCCTTTGAGTCGTGACAGAATGAAATCGGTCGAAATGCCCGCGGCTATGGAAATTATCACTAACGATTCACACACTCGATCGGCAATCGAATCAAGAACGTCCGCGATGACCTGTGGTTTAACCGCGAGCACGAGCATTTCAATGTCCGGTACCACCGTGTTGCGAACATCCGGAGCAACTCCTATGCCGAGTTCGTCAGCCAGGACGCGACATTTGACCGAATCGACATCGAAGATGCAGATCTTGTCCGGCTTCGTAACGCCCGATGCGATCAATCCACGAACAAGTGCCTCGCCCATATTTCCTGCGCCGATTATACTGAGCCTCTTCAAATTCCTATCCTCGCGATCAGCATTATGATATATAGGTAATGGCGATTGCTATCACAGTTTCGACCTATTGACGCAATGCCCGGATATGAGAGCTGAATACTATCATGGGAGACATAAGTTGGACAGCTATTTCTCTCCAACTGCCGGTTATCATCCGGAGATTGGTGAGAAACTTCATGTGCATTCAATATATCGGAGAATAACATCATGAATGATATTTTTACCGTGGACGCCAGAGGCTTGACATGTCCTCAACCCGTGCTGGAAACCAAAAAAGCCCTGGAACACCGAATTTCAGGGCCTCTCAGAGTGCTGGTTGACAACACGACGTCACGAGAAAACGTCATGAGATTCGCCCGCAACCAGGGTTGCAAAGTGGAAACCCAGGAAAGTGGACCCGAGCAGTTTGAGATCACCATCATCAGATGTGGCGATGCGCCTGAGCCAGCGAATCAGGAGGAACTGCTGCCCTGCCCGGCGCCTGAAACCAATCCGGTCCGTAATGTCGTTTACATAGGCAATAATTGCATGGGTCGAGGCGATGACGAACTCGGCGCAAAGCTTATGCGCGGATTTCTGCGGACTATAATAGACTCAACACCCCTGCCGTGGCGCATGGTCTTCATCAACTCGGGAGTGAAGCTCACGACAATCGATGAGGAAGCAGTTGAAGCCCTTTCCCTGCTCGAGGAAAAAGGCGTGGAAGTCCTTTCGTGCGGCACATGCCTTGAACACTTCAACCTGAAAGACAAACTTAGAGCAGGTAAGGTAACCAATATGTTCGAAATAATCGAATCGCTCAATTCAGCCACAAAGGTGATTTCACCGGACTAGAGCCGGTGATTGGTCCGAATTCATATCCCGGTTGGTCGCACTATCCTCTTCGGTCTGTATCCATGAAGGTAGATCGCCGCCTGTGGCTTCAGCGTAAAGAGTCTCTGGAGCTACATCGACTTCGCTTCCCCAGGTCAAGGTACCAAGCTGATCATTCACCTCGAATCGGCGGAAAAATTCTAAGTCCTTGAAGCGCTCAAATACACCACCCTTTTCAAGATACTTAGAGAAATCTACTACTCCACGCTTTCCGTCATCGAATTCCAATTCAATTCTGTAGTCACCCTTGTATACCGCGCCAACGACATCATGGATCATGGCTGTATCCTCTCGGGGTAGAGGGTCGATGTTATGCAATGGCCTGTTCTGCCGGGCTTGTTCCCAATTACTTCTCAACTCATCATAATGTTGTGAGGCCCATTCTACACATCAAGTTGGTAACCCAGCGGACCCGATGCCGTGATGGCTTGCCGTGCGGAAAGGCTGGAACCTTCCGACAGGAGAATTGTGACCTGTTCCTGTCTCCACTGGTGTGGCTAAGTTTCTGAAGGCATAAAACTTGACTTTCAAGAGCATGTGACGCTCGGAAGTATCAGGCCGCGCTGTCTCGACTCGACTTCAGCGCCCTTACCAGACAATGCGTGGCGTTGATACGACCTTTGACCTTGCCTGATGGGTCTTTGAAGTACATCTCTTCCAGCTCGCGAGCATCTTTATGGTCGCTTAACTTCAACTCGTATTTGAAAAGAAATTCCTCAACGCGCTCGTTCTCAAGTCCGAAATGCCACTGTTCCTCCGCCCTTGCGACAGCATTCACAATCTCTCTTTGGCCGTACAAGAGACCCTTTTGCTTCAGGACCGATGCCTGGACATAGTCAAAGACGACTATACTGCCGTCGCCGGCGAATTCCCTGATAGTTCTGAAGGTTTCGTCAACCGATTCCGGCCGCAGATACATTAGTAACCCTTCCAAGATAAAGAGGCTTCTGGCCTTATTATTGAACTTGTATGCCTCAAGCTTGACCGAAGGCGTTTCCTTGTCGAAGTTGATAGGAATGAATACGACATTCGCCGGTATAGCAAGCTTCCGTTTCCGATACTGATCGATCTTCGCATTTTGAGTGATCGGGACATCCAACTCGAATATCTTCGTCCTTCTTGCCTCCGACTTGAAGCGCAATGCCCTGGTGTCGAACCCGGCGCCGAAGATGATTATCTGGTCGAACCTCTTGAATAGGGCCTCTTTGAAGATGGCATCGATGTATTTCGTCCGGGCGATCACGTATTCGTAAATTCCTGTAGGCGTAAAGACGCGGGTGACGAACCTTCTAATAACGGGAACCTGAAGCAGAAGTCTTATGAATGTCGGCACGAGTCGAATAGCGATATAGTCGTCGCAGCGATGGTGGACGTCAGTTTCAAGCGAAGAAGCGGCCCGGGCCACGCAGGTCCATTGTGCGGTCCTTGATGTTGTGCTTTCTATTCGTCTCATTGCCACCATTAGCCTGTTGGAACAAATGAAGCAGGCAATAGCGTAATTGATTCCGGATGCTGAGTAAACTGAATATTGATGAGAAGAACGCTTGTAAGCTGTCAGTTATATGATTGAAAATATATAGGAGTTTTTGGGGTGGGGTCCGGGGAGGGACTTTTCGCAAAAAGTCCCTCTCCGGCATCTCTACTCTTAAATCTCTATTTCCAGGCCCTCGTATGCGGCGAGAGTTCGGGGGAAACGCTCTTGCGCTTTTCTTTCAATCTCCGCCACCACTTTGTCTTCGTTGCCGTGATGAAACAGAATCAGTTGCTTCACGTTCGCGGCATTGGCCAGTTCCACTGCCCCCTCCCAGGTACTGTGTCCCCATGATTCCCGCGACATTTCGTCCCACAACCCGAGGTACTGTTCGGGTGTGAACATTCCGTCATGTATCAGCACGTCTCCGTTTCGGGCAAGTTCAAGGGCTTTGCTGTCGCAGCATGGATGGCATTCGGTGTCTGTGGCGTATGTGATGATTTTTCCTTTGGCTTCAATCCTGTAACCGACGCTGCCTCCCGGATGATTGAGCTCTTCCGCCTGAACCGTTACTTCGTCGATGTTGAACCTGTCACCGGGTGACAGATTGTGAAAGGTTATGGAAGCAGGCATTTGCTCAAGGGTAATCGGCCAATTGGGCGGACACATCTGATCGCCAATGATCTGGTCGATGGTGCGGTCCAGACTGCCGGTCCCATATAAATGGAGCTCGTTACCCTTCTGAAAGGCCGGTGCAAAGAAAGGAAACCCATGCACATGGTCCCAATGGAGATGCGAAAAAAGTATGTGGCCCCTGATTCTACGTCGCTTACCGGCCGGGTCCTTGTAACGACGCAGAAGGTCTTCGCCAAGGTCCCGAATCCCTGTTCCCGCGTCTAATATGATCAAGCTGTCGTGATGACGAATCTCGACACAAGGTGTGTTTCCGCCGAATTTCAGGGTGGAAGGACCGGGCCGAGGGAGGCTGCCGTGAACACCCCAGAATTTGATGAGCATCGAATATACCGTGTCCCGATATGTTTCATCGGAACGTTTACAGAATCGAGACCAAACGACAATACTCTGAAACTACAAGCATTATTACCACATACACAGGAGAAAAGTCAAGAACCCTGCATGTGGACGGGAGATCAGCCGAAGCATAAGTCATGAAACCGATGAGAAAAAATGTCAGACTAACTTAATTCTTATACATCTTTTTTAGCCTGTTAATATGCCCACGACCGAGACCTTTCACTTCGCACCCAAGTTGAAAATATTGTTTGATTGTATCGTCGCTGAGCATGCCAAAGCAATCAATTACCGCGAGCGGTCCCCCCGCGGCTTCGACCACCTTTTCAGGCGCCAGATCAATAAGCTGCTTGTGTTTTACAGCGAATATCGCAACATCCGCGTCCTTGAGAGCGATCCATATATCGGGTTCAACGCGAAGCGCCTTCAGTTTACTTTGGCTCCTGAAGAACCTCGCTCTACCTTTTCCCGGTGCGGGATAGGCGTCTTGTGCCTCGAATTCCCACCAGTGATCCACGTACGGATCGTGCACGCACACGTCTGCGCCCATTTCGGCGAGTCTTCGGACAATGACCTCCGAACCGCTGTAACGGGTGTCACCAACATCTTCTCTATAAGAAATGCCCAGAACAGTGACCTTGGCCGCGGCAATATAACGGCCCATATTTCTGAGCGCGTCTCTGGCAAGTTCCGGCACATGTAATGCCCTGCTGTCGTTTATGTTTATGGCCATCGGTGTAATCTTGAACAATTCATCCTCAAACCCCATTAGGTGCCTGTAGGACCAGACGGCGAGGCCACCGTCCTTGGGCAAACAATAACCGCCTATACCAGGCCCCGGGAAAATTATGTTCGAATGGGTGGGCCGCACTTTGATAGCCTCAATGACCTTTACGAGGTCCACTCCGTTGCGCTCCGCGAATAGGCTCCATTCGTTCAGAAAGGCTAGTATTGTGGCTCTGAAACTGTTCTCGACTATCTTGGCCGTCTCGGATTCCATGGGCCGCTCCAGGACGGTCAGTGGATGATTGACAGTATCGATCACCTCGTTGAGGAATTTGACCACCCTACGGGTGGATTCAGGATTGATGCCGCTACAAACCCGCCAGAAATTTCTTATCGAAGCCACATAATCCGCACCGGGCATGACCCGTTCATAGCTGTGGGCAAGTATTGGCTCCGAGTCAATTTCACGCTTCTGGAAAGCCCTTTTGATGAGAGGATAAGCCACCTGCTCCGTAGTTCCCGGTGGAACAGTCGTCTCAATCAGGACCAGGGCATCGGGATTGATGGACTCCCCGATAATTTCGAGGGCCTTCTCAAGTTCCTCCATCTGCACATAACCGGTGCTAATGTCACTGAGTGATTCTTTGATGAAATCACATTGGACGTCCACCACCACCACGTCCGCCAGGCTGAGCGCACGGTATGTAAAAGAAGCCGTCAGCGTTTCTTTCTCGTTAACACACCGCTGAATAATCTGCGGGATCTCGGGATCTTCCGACTTCATTGGAGCGACGCCGCGATTGATTAATGGAATTTTCCAGTAGCTTCTGGTACTTGGCCTCTGCATGCCGATCACGAACTTGCCGGGATTACCGGCGGCGTCCGTCGAGTCCGCGACTACTGCGGCCATGACGGCCCCGACAAATCCCATACCCACCACCACTACTATTTCACGGCCAAGTTCCCGATGTGTCGCGGCTAAAGTTTCGAGTCGTTGGAACTCCAGCTCGTACTCCTCCTGCGACGGAAGCGGAAACTTTTCGCCTTCAGGACTGACGGAATATTCTACGTCCATAGATTACCCCTAAGATCTTGGCGTTTGTACGGCATTTTACAGTGATGCTGTACAGCCCGACCGGGCTGACCGCATTCATGGCGCCGAATCATTCGGCCCCCTGTTTATGCGCATGATAACCGCGAAATATAAACCGGGCCTCAGCATTCGTCAAGAACGAAAGCCGTTGAAGAGCCGCTGAACGTATGTTATGAAAACTCAATTGAAACTCCGTTGCGCTGGTCGAGGAGGATGCATGCAGAACAAATACAATCCCGGAGTTATCGAAAAGAAATGGCAAGAATTCTGGGAAAAAGAGCAACTGTTCAAAGTCGACATCGATCATTCCAAAACCAAATATTACTTGTTGGAAATGTTCCCTTATCCCTCGGGCCGCATACATATGGGACACGTCCGCAATTACTCCATTGGAGATGTGGTCGCCCGTTTCCTGATGATGCGAGGCTACAATGTGCTGCATCCCATGGGCTGGGATGCATTCGGAATGCCCGCGGAAAACGCTGCAATACAGCACGGAGCACATCCGTACCAGTGGACGGTCCAGAACATCAATGAGATGCGCCGCCAGCTAAAAAGTATGGGCTTCTCTTACGATTGGGATCGTGAAGTCACAACATGTGACCCGGCGTACTATCGTTGGGAACAGTGGCTATGCATCAGGATGATGGAACAAGGCCTCGTGTACAGAAAGAAATCTATCGTTAATTACTGTGAATCATGTCAAACCGTCCTGGCCAACGAACAGGTCGAAGCTGGGGCCTGCTGGCGATGCGGCAATCCAGTGGTACACAAGGAACAAGACGGCTGGTTTTTGAAGATAAGTCAGTATGCCCAGGAACTCCTTGATTGGTGCGACAAACTCCCTGGATGGCCTGAAAAGGTCTTAATTATGCAACGCAACTGGATCGGGCGCAGCGAAGGGGCCAGGATCGTGTTCGACCTGGGGAAAGGCGGCGATCCTATCGAAGTCTTTACTACACGACCGGACACACTCCACGGGGCGACTTTCATGAGCTTGGCCCCAGAGCATCCTCTCTGCCTGACACTCTCAAAGGGTACGGGACAAGAAGAAGCTGTGGAGCTGTTTATCAACCGAGTTTTGAGCCAAGACTGGCAAAGCCGTGTGGGAGACCAGGCCGAAAAAGAAGGAGTATTCACCGGTGCTTATTGTATCAACCCCTTGACCGGCTTCCGAATGCCCATATATGTCGCGAACTTTGTGCTTTACGAGTATGGGACCGGGGCTGTCATGGCGGTCCCCGCTCACGACCAGAGGGACTTTGATTTCGCCAAGAAATACGGCCTCGACATTATTGTGGTGATTCAGCCGGAAGGAGAGGACCTGAATCCCGCGACCATGCCAATGGCACACGTTGACGAGGGAAAGCTTGTGAACTCCAAGGAGTTCAATGGCATGGACAACGTCGCGGCAATGAAGGCGATCACGGACAAGCTGGAGTCACTGGGCAAGGGCGGCGCTACGGTCAATTATCGCCTCCGTGACTGGGGCATATCCAGGCAAAGATATTGGGGCGCGCCGATTCCTATTATTCATTGCCAGGACTGCGGGCCGGTGCCGGTGCCCGACAAAGATCTCCCGGTAGTGCTGCCGACCGACATAAGTTTTCCCAAGAGCGGCAAGTCCCCCCTTCCCGATCTCGACTGGTGGGTCACTGCCACCTGCCCGAGGTGCGGAGGACCGGGACGTCGTGAAACCGACACAATGGACACATTCGTTGAATCCTCTTGGTATTTTGACCGTTATGCCTGCCCGCACTATGAAAAAGGCATAATCGATCCGGAAACGGATGCCTATTGGCTTCCTGTGGATCAATACATAGGCGGGATCGAACATGCCATCTTGCACCTGCTCTACTCAAGATTTTTCACCAAAGTGCTTCGTGACATGAAGATCAAAAAGAGCGACGAACCCTTTACCAATCTCCTGACCCAAGGGATGGTCATCAAAGACGGCGCCAAGATGTCCAAATCCAAGGGAAACGTCGTGGATCCGGAAGAACTGATCAGCAGGTATGGAGCTGATACCGTTCGGCTGTTCTGCTTGTTCGCGGCCCCACCCGAGAGGGACCTTGAGTGGACTGCCGAAGGGGTGGAAGGAGCTTTTCGTTTTCTTCACCGCGTCTGGAACCTCGTGCATCAACACAAAATGCGCAAGACCGTTTCCTCGACTGACAAGGAGGGCGACCGCGCTCGGTCGATTCGAAGGCTTACCCATAAAACGATCAAAAAAGTTACCGAGGACGTTGACAGGCGTTTCCACTTCAATACAGCCGTCGCGGCCGTCATGGAGATGACCAACGAGCTGTCACGGGTCACCGGCGAGGACGCGGACAACTCGCCTGACGTTTCCTCGGCTCTTGTCGATGCCATCCGGACCGTAGTCATCCTTCTTTCACCATTCGTGCCTCATATTGCAGAAGAATTGTGGGAAGCCCTGGGGGAGAAACCGGGCATGACGCGGCTGACATGGCCGACCTTTGATCCGGCAATGCTGGAGCAGGAAGAAACGGTCATTGTCATCCAGGTTAACGGCAAGAAGCGAGCTGAAATAACCGTGCCGGTCGATCTCCCGGAGGAAGAAGTCAAGAAGGCTGCCCTCGCAGAATCAAATGTAAAGAAATTTGTCGAGGGCAAGACCGTACGTAAAATGGTTGTGGTTCCCGGGAAACTCCTCAACGTGGTAGTCGGTTGAAACCGCGGTCTATGGCGTCTGCGCGTTGTTTTTTCCGTCCAGTTCAAAACGGCCGGAGAATGCGCACGGTTTTGGCAAAACTTGAGCCGGCGGTCACTGCATGAGGACGTCAGAGATGTCTCCCGGAGAAATGAGAATCAATCTGCATCATGACGCGGCCTGACCGCAGCAGAAAAACTCTTCAGATAATTCGACTCGGCTTGCCGGTGGCTGCCTTTGTCTTTGTTGTCGGATGTGGGTACCGCTTCAGCGGAGCCCCGGGAGATAATCCATATCCTCCGGATATAAAAACCATTGTCTTGGAAAGCGCTGTCAACAACACGACGGTTACGGGAATCGAAACCGAGCTTACCAACGAGCTGAGACAAGAATTCGCGCTCGGATCGGGACTGACGCCGGTGAGGAGCGACGGCGATGTCATTTTAAAGACTATTATCTCCTCTTACATCGACACACCGTCAACTTACAAAGCCGATGGGAAAGAACTCACTCGCATAGGAGTCCTGCGTGTGAACTGCTCATTGCATCGTACGGCTAAGAACAAAGTACTCTGGCAGAAAGAGTTGTCAGCTTCTTATCCGTATAACGTCACGGATACCATTTCGGAGACCCTTTCCAACAGAAGACGAGCCATCTCGAAAATGATCAAAGACGTCACCCCGAGGATCCACAGATCAATGTATGACAACTTCTGATAAGTTTACTCGCCCTTGTGAGGATACGAGAATCGCTCAGATTTTAGATATCATGGATGACCTGCTCGAACTCCTGGAAACGAACCGATTCAGCGTCCGATCTTGCTCCTACTATTACAAAAAGTCTCCGCCGGGCTTGACAACAATGAGTCTCACCAAGAACTGTAAATGAAGGAGCGCGGTACGCGAACTCGTGGTGCGGTCATCAATGTCGACTATTGGGAGGGCGGGGACATGTTCAAAAAGAAGAAGATAACCGTTGTCGGCGCCGGTAATGTCGGGGCGTCCTTTGCAGCTTATGCTGCCGCTCAAGAACTTGGAGACGTGGTCCTCGTGGACGTTGTCGAAGGCGTTCCTCAGGGCAAGGCCCTGGATATGTTTGAATCCACTTCCGTGCTGGGTGTGGATATTAGGGCCGTGGGAACCAACAGTTACGAGGAGACCGGCGGAAGTGACATCATAGTAATCACCGCGGGGCTACCGCGTAAACCCGGTATGAGCAGAGATGAATTGCTGGCGCCCAATTTTAAGATAGTTGGAGAAGTGGCTGAGAAATCGGCCAGACTTTCCCCGGACGCGGTGATGATCGTTGTGTCAAACCCGTTGGATGCCATGGTTTACACGGCGTGGAAAAGGTCCGGCTTGCCGCCCAGACGCGTCATCGGAATGGCCGGCGTGCTGGACACCGCTCGACTGCGACGCTTTCTTGCCGATGAACTGGGAGTATCTGTTCAAGACATTCAGGCTCTTGTGCTTGGCGGCCATGGCCGTACCATGGTGCCGCTCACTCGCTACTGCCATGTGGGCGGTATCAACGTCACGAATTTTATCTCACCTGAGAGG
>Ga0187784_10004416_pt1 | contig 11386 bp, 10 predicted proteins | sample 1015_SJ02_MP15_2_FD_132964 | JGI IMG/M metagenome (GOLD analysis project Ga0187784, IMG submission 132964) | Tropical peat soil microbial communities from peatlands in Department of Meta, Colombia - 1015_SJ02_MP15_20_MG | ecosystem: Environmental > Terrestrial > Soil > Wetlands > Peat | place... | reverse complement strand
ACGGCAACCGGCTCGACGACCGGCACCGGTGCCAAAACCGGCACTGTCGGCTGTACGCCACTTGCGACCGGATTCGCCTGAAATGAATGAGCAAGATCATGTAGGAATTATTATTAGGCATTTCTCCCTGCAGTATGACATGAAAAACATCGACAAGGCTTGCACCGCTACTTGCCTAGGCGCTTCGGCTGGCTGAGATGGGGCAATCCTCACGGAAGAGCCCCGTCACGCCCGCAGACCATTGCTTACATCATGTCGAAAGGCATCGAAAAAACTGGAAGTCGTGCTAGGCCGGCTCACCGGAAAACAAACATTAGCTGATTCGCAACTACTCGTTAGCTGGACGAGGCTTCTGGCAGGCATGGCGAGAGCCGTCTAATCTAAAACGCACGCGCAGGGCAGCAATGCCGTCGGCAATAGCTGGAACAAGACCACGCGGAAGATAGATCGTTGCGATAATCAGTATCAATCCATACGCGATGAAGCGGGTTGATTCATCGACACGCAGAAATTCAGGCAAGAATGTCGCCATGAATGCGCCGACAGCTGGGCCTGCAACCGTCCCACTGCCGCCAACTATCACGGCCAGAATGGCATTAAGCGAGGCATCGGGCGCGAATGGTGTGGGATTAATGAATCCGATCATGTGCGCATAGAGCACACCCGCGACGCCCGCATAAGTGGCGCTAATGACGAACGCAGTCAACTTGTAGCTCCGACAATTCACCCCGACGGCTTCAGCCAGCGGCTCGTTCTGACGAATGGCTCGCAGAACGCGACCGAAGGCAGATCGTGAAATAAGCCACGCTCCAAGATATCCGAAGGTTGCGATGATGAAGGTCAAATAATAATAGTTAATACGATTGTGGAATGAGACGGTACCAAGATAGGGAAGCTCCAGCGATTCAGGCCTTGGAATCTCGCTAAGACCGCCTTCGCCACCGGTGATCGACACAGCATTCGAAAACGTAATGAAAATGACGAGATTGTAGGCAAGGGTCACAATCGCAAAGTAGTGCCCCTTCACGCGCAACGACGGAAACCCAATGATGGCAGCGAGCAAAGATGCTGCCATCGGCGCTATAAGCATTGCTCCCCAGATGGGAAATCCATCCCGCTGGACCAGCAGTACCGAAGCGTAGGCACCCACTCCCATGAAGCCAGCTTGTGCGATCGATACATAGCCGGTCTCGCCCTGAATGACATTCAGTCCCTGGGCCATCAAAACCCACATTAAAGCAATAGTGGCTAACTGGATCGTATAGGGCGTGACCACGAGATACGGCAGCGCGCCAAGAAGCGTGAAAGCTGCCAACGTAAAAAATTGTAAACCCGACACCTTCATTCGCGGCCTAACAATCCTTGAGGGCGCAGCAGAATGACGATTATCATGATCATGAACGCGATAACGTCCTTATAAGCGGATGAGAGCAAGCCAGCGGCCAATGCCTCGCTAATCCCCAAGGTTAGGCCCCCGATGATCGCACCGGGGATCGACCCCAGCCCTCCGAGGATTAGAATCGCAAATCCCTTTATCACCAGATTCTCACCAACGCCCGGAGCCAATGCGAGCAACGCTCCAATAAGAGCGCCTGCGACCACTCCAAGTGCTGAACTCACGGCAAATATCAGTAATGAAACCCAGTTGACGTCGATGCCCATTAACGTCGCTGCATATGGATTTTGCGCGACGGCGCGTACGGCCCGGCCAGCCGATGTATGGCTGATGAGATACCCAATCAGGCACAGCAACACGACGGTGACAACGACTACCTGAATCCGCAGTTCGCTAACCGCGATACTTCCGATCTCATAAACGCCGTTATAGGGCGTCCGAATGACAAGCTGATCCGGCCCGAACAGTAGCATGTTCAGCCGGTCCACAAGCATGGTCAATCCAAGTGCGACAATAAAGGCGTTAATAGGTGCCGCATTTCTCACAGGCCGATAGGCAAAAAGCTCGAGAATAACGCCGAGAGCAGCGCCGAACGGGATAGCGAGAATCATTGCCGGATAGAGCGACAGTCCATACTTTTGGGAAATCCAAAATGTCAGGTAGCCGCCGAACATTGCGACAGACCCATGAGCGAAATGAGCCACACCAAGAATTCCAAAAATCACGGTGAGGCCCAATGCGATCAAGACGTAAACGCTACCGATAACGGTTCCGTTGACGATCTGTTGCAATATTTCGGCGGCGCTTGGCATTTCTGGATCTTATTATTTGATAGGGTTCTTACTTACGCGTGCCGCGGTGAGGGCGTCCGAGTAGGCCTTTGTATCCGACGGCAATTCGGAGACAAACGTCCACTTGCCATTGCGCCACTGGAATGCGCCGTTTGTGATGTAGGCTTGACCGTTTTGATCGAACAGTTTTCCATCAACCGGAAGATATTTTAGGACTACGTCAGTCGGCACATTCATACTTGCCATTGAAGCCGTCACCTTTTTCACGTCTACGCTGCCAGCTTTTTCGATCGCTGCCTTAAGAATATAAATGCCGTCATAGGCATAACCCGTGTTTGGTGCGGGGTTTTCGCCAAATCTCATCTTATAGCTTTCGGCGAATTTCGTGGCTTCAGGTCCCAGAGCCGCCAGCGTTAGCTCAGTCGGTCGAAGATCATAGACGCCTTCCATCTGTTCGGAAGATAGCACGCGAAGAAATTGCTCCTCGCTGCCACCGTGAAAGCCAAAGGTTGGAACCTTCAGTCCGAGTTCATTCGCCTGACGATAGATGAATGCTGCCTGTTCCACATAGATTTCAACGAAAAGCCCATCGGGATTGAGACCCTTGATCTTGGTCAGCTGAGCGGTCATATCGCGATCGCCGAGCCCTGCACTCTCGGTTGCGATAATCTGCCCGCCAAGCTTTTCAAACTCAACCTTTAGGGCAGCAAGATACTGATTGTAGAGTGCGGCATCGAGAGCGCCGATAACTGCAAGTTTCTTGATGCCCTTCGACGCAATGAAGCGACCAGCTGCGGCTCCAGTGAAGTCACCGGGTGGTCGGTTTCGGAATAGATTCGAATTACCACGCGTCGTGATCGATTTTTCGGCGGCAGTGCCGACGAGCATCAAAACGTCTTCATTGCCGATAAAGGACGCGACCGCGCTGGTCGGACCGGAGCAACAAAATCCGATGACAAATTTCACATTATCGCGGTCTATGAGTTTGCGAACCGAGTTCGTGGCCTCGGTCGGATTGGCCTTGTCATCGTTGGTGATCAGATTGATCTTGTAGTTATCGGCACCGACTTTGATGCCACCGGCGCCATTCACTTCGTCGACAGCGATCTGAATAGCGCGCTGCTGCGGCAGACCAAACACAGCGCCTGGCCCCGACAACGAGTCATTATATCCCACGTTGAGAATCTTTTCGGCGGCTATTGCTGCCACCGATGTCATTACGCCCATTAACAAGGCAAGCGAGCTTAACGCAAGAGCGGTAGAGCGCCTGCTCATGACATTTTCTCCTCTTTGCTTCATCTTAGTATTTCCTGATTCTTAAAACCCGAGATAGGACGCGGCAACGTCTGGATGGTTACGAAGCTCCTCTCCCGTTCCTTCGAGACGGAATTCGCCTGCTTCCAGAACGTAGGCGCGGTCGGCGAGACGAAGAGCCATTTCCGCATTCTGCTCTACAAGCAGAATGGTCGTTCCACTGTCTTTGATTTTCTTCAGTGCACTCGCTACCTCTGCAACAATCTTTGGCGCCAGTCCGAGTGACGGTTCGTCGAAGATGCAGAGCTTTGGCCGTGCCATCAGCGCACGACCGATCGCCAGCATTTCTTGCTCTCCGCCCGACAACGTTCCCGCCGCCTGCCTGGAACGGGCGCGGAGCACCGGAAACATTTCAAAAATTTCCATCAAATCTTTTTCCCGACTTGTGTCCGAGCGGCGGTAACCGCCGAGCTCGAGATTTTCACGAACTGTCATGGCAGGGAAGACCTGCCGGCCTTCCGGGCACATCACAAGACCAAGCCGTACGATATCATGGCCGGCGAGACCCTCCAGTCTGTGACCGTCGAATTCAATTTGACCACTTGTCTCCCGCAAGAGACCGCACAAAGCCTTCAATGTCGTCGTCTTACCGGCTCCGTTGGCGCCGATAAGGACGACACACTCGGCCTCCCGCACGGAAAACGAAATTCCATGGACGATCTCGGTCTTGCCATATCCAGCGCGAAGGTCAGCCACATTCAACATCAGTGCGCCTTACCGAGATAAGCCTCTATGACTACGGGGTCTTTCGCGATCTCTGAGGGTGCGCCTTGTGCGATCATCTCGCCAAAATTCAGTACGACTATTCGGTTGCACACCTCCATGATTAGGCCCATGTGATGCTCGATCACCAACACGGCGATTCCCGCCGCGCGGATTCTCGTGAGCAGCGCCGCAAGGTCGCGACGTTCCTTCGCGACCATTCCAGCCGCCGGCTCGTCTAACAACACGAGTGCTGGCACGCTGGCGAGCGCAACCGCAATCATGAGAAGACGCTGCTGCGCCGATGACAGCGATGTTGCAATATCGTTGGCGACGCTGGTTAATCCGACAAAGTCTAGCACCCGTCGCGCATGTGATTTCTCACCCGTGAGGGGATCGCCGAAGACCGGATTGCCGCGCGACCTTTGACGAACATGCGCACCGACCATAACGTTCTCGAGCGCGGTGAACTCCCGAAAGATGCTTGTGGTCTGGAACGTTCGCGCAAGTCCGGCGCGAACACGCGTATCCTGCCCGGCGGTGGTGATGTCCTCACCATTGAAAAAAATTTGTCCGGACGCCGGCGCGATCTGACCTGCAATCAAGCCAACACTAGTCGATTTGCCGGAGCCATTGGGTCCAATTAACCCAATGATCTCATTTCTGAAAATGTCAAAAGAAAGATCGCTGACCGCTCTCACGCCGCCGAAATGGCGAGAAAGACGTTCAGTTCTCAGCAGTAAGCTTCTTTGTTCGCCGTCGCCAACAACGCTTGAGCCTTCAACTGACACGGCGCCTCCCGGGATCTTTGCGAATAACCAATGTGGAGCGTAACTATCGAAATAGGGCTGGTTTCCATAGTATCGCCAAAAATATGCTTGAAGCGCGCGAAGGCTCTTCGATTTTCATGATTTGACTTGCTGTCATTCTAATCAACTGTTGGCTTCTTCCTTCTTTCCATCTTGTCTTTCGCCCTGTGAGGACATTTTAGTGGCACCAGAAACTTACGCATGCTTACATCATCTACTTGAAGCACAAAGCTTTTTTGATTTAAGTCAAAGGCCGCGCAAGAAATCGTCCTATTACCGATCGCGGTCCTCTGGGGTTTTGCAGACCAGCCCGCCTTTCTGCGCCACCTGAAGAAAAGTCGCGACCCGCCCGAGGAAGGCAACCGCGTGCTCGCGCCATGACGATGCATATTGGCAATTTCGTTAGGTTCAATGCGAGACAACGCCCGGATGCGATCGCTCTGCGTTCGAACGATTGCACCATAAGTTACAGCACTCTCGATCGCCTAGCCGCTGGTTGCGCTTCGGCGCTCCGCGGGATGGGGGTACGAGCTGGTGACCGCATCATTTTCATCCTCCCAAACAGCATTGAGTGGGTGGTGCTCTACCAGGGCGTGCTACAGATCGGTGGTATTCCGGTCCCAATTAATGCACGGCTCACGCCAGCGGAGCTTTTTCCAATTATGGCGAACTGCGATCCCAGACTGGTTTTTGCACCTAGTTCGCTCGCCAAACAACTCAAGGCGGCCGGCAAATTGGCATCACGCGTCCATGATTTCGATTGTAATGAGCTGACGCGACGGGAAGCCACACCCGCCCCATTACCCGCGGCGGCGGCTGATGATGTCGCTGTTATCCTCTATTCATCGGGATCGACAGGGCAGCCGAAAGGTGTCGAACTCACTCACCTCAATATTTTCTGGAACGCACAAGCGTTTGCATTTGATCTCCTGCGGCTGATGCCTGAGGATCGTGGATTTACGGCGCTACCGTTCAGTCATGTGTTTGGACATACCTGTCTCTATTCTGCTTTTCTGTTTGCAGGGGCGTCGATTTCGATCGCCGACCGTTTCGATCCGGTGGACGCAATCCGGACCATTCACGACGACCGTATTACTATTTTCATGGGCGTGCCGACAATGTACTGGTCGCTTGGACACGTCGAACTTCCGCCTGGCCTTAACTGGCCCTTGTGGCGCGCGTGCGTCTCTGGAGGACAGGCCCTTGCCGAGGACGTTCACCGGCGATTTGAACAACGTTTCGGCATACCGATTTCCGAAGGTTACGGCATGACAGAAGCAAGCCCGTCGGTCACCGGATCGCGCTTGTTCGGTAGCCCGCGAAAATTTGGATCTGCTGGACAACCCTACTGGGGCGTCTCGCTACGCATCGTGGACGACGAAGGAGCGGACGTTCCGGCGGGCGCGACAGGTGAAATCCTCATCTCGGGTCCCGGAGTTGCACGCGGCTATTTCCGGCAGCCCAAACTTACTGCAGAGACCTTTCGTAATGGCTGGATTCATAGCGGCGATATTGGCCGCATCGACGAAGACGGTTATCTCTTTGTAGTAGACCGCAAAAAGGAACTGATCATCTCGGGTGGCTACAATATCTATCCTCGCGAAATCGAAGAGACAGCACATGGTCTGGAAGGTATTCTCGAAGTGGCGGCCATTGGCGTTCCTGACGAACGATTGGGCGAACGCATTCTTGCATTCGTTGTGCCAGTACCGGGAGCGGCACTATCTCCAGAGTCATTTCTCGAACAGTGTGCTCGGCGGCTCGCGCGCTATAAGGTGCCACGTGAAGTTCGCCTGATCGATGCATTGCCACGCAACGCGACGGGAAAAATCGATCGGGGCAAGTTGCGCCTCATGGGCCGCGAGGAAACGTCAAGGAACGTGACATGAATATTCAAGGTTTTAAAGACCTCTTGCAGGAAATGACACTTGCAGCGGAAACCGCGGATGGCAAGCGCTTTTCCCGATGCTTTACCGAGGACGCGATCTATTACGATTATATCTATGGACCGCACAAAGGTCGCGTCGATATCGCGCACATGCTCGAGAATTTGTTTCGGCGTGATGCAGGCAGCGATTATCGCTGGGAGATGTTCGACCCGGTCTTTGACGGCACTCAAGGGTATGCATGGTCTCTATCCAGCTTTACGTCGCTGCTGCCGCAATTCAAAGGCCGGTTTGTTATCATCGACGGCATGAGCCGTTTCATTATTCGTGATGAGCTGATCGCTGAGTATCGTGAATCCGTCAACGGCGGCGTTGCTATGGTCCAGCTTGGCGTCCAGCCGGAACGCATGGCGAAAGTCTTCAAGAGGTGGGCCGGCTGGCTGAAGGAACGTCCGGAGACTATCCACTATCTTGCTCAGCCTGCAGGTTGGCGCACCAAGCTTCCTGTCAATTCTGGTCGCTGAAGAGAGTTTTACATGAGCTATCAACATATCCTCTACGATGTCGACGCATGGATCGCGGTTATCACCTTGAACCGGCCGGATCGCATGAATGCGTGGACACCGACGATGGAGCGCGAGGTTCGCACGGCAATGGAAATTGCGGGCGAGGACCCCAAGGTCCGAGCTATCGTCCTTACGGGCGCTGGCCGTGCATTCTGCGCAGGCGCCGATATGGAAGAACTCAAGACGCTCGATCCGAACGACATCAAGAGCGATCAATGGATGCGAGCGTTTGATATGAATCGCCGCCCGGATTGGCAAACGCGTTATTCATATTATCCATCGATCCCAAAACCAGTGATTTGCATGCTGAACGGTGCTGCTGCGGGAATTGGCCTCGTTCATGCACTTTATTGCGACATCCGCTTTGCGTCCGACAGCACCGTGTTTACGACCTCCTTTGCTAGACGCGGGCTCATTGCAGAGCACGGCATAAGCTGGATACTCCCGCGGATCGTCGGACACGCCAATGCTCTCGATCTGCTGATGTCTGCACGACGTGTATCGAGCGCCGAGGCGCTGCAGATGGGGCTCGTTAGTAAGATATTTCCGATCGATCAGTTGCGCGAAAAGACAATGGAATATGTCCGCGATCTAGTTAATAATGTCTCGCCCCGCGCCGTCGGCGTCATCAAGCGCCAACTTTACGAGGTGTCATTCCAGACGCTTGCGGAAGCAATCATCGATGCCAATCGCGAGATGGCCCTCGCCGCGCGCAGCCGCGATTTTAAGGAAGGCGTGGCTAGCTTTATCGAAAAACGCGCTCCGAACTTCACCGGCGACTGACGAAACTAAAAATGACGCGACTCTTCACACCTGAAGAAGAAACGTTCCGTAGAGAGGTCCAGGAATTTATTTCCGCTCAGCTCCCGGCCGATATCAGAGAACGCATGCTAGCTGGCGCGCGAGCGAGCCGTGACGACAAAGTGCGTTGGAGCAAGATTCTTTACAACCGAGGATGGGGTGGCTACACGTGGCCCAAGGAATTCGGCGGACCGGGATTTACACCGGTCCAGCGCTACATTTTTGAAGACGTAGCGGCACAGACCGGTGCGCCTGAAGTGGTGCCTTTCGGCCAGAAGATGGTCGCGCCAGTAGTTATGGCGTTTGGCAACGATGCGCAGAAGGAATTTTACCTGCCACGCATCGCTTCGCTGGAGCATTACTGGTGCCAGGGTTACTCCGAACCGGGAGCAGGTTCCGATCTTGCGTCTCTCGCGACGCGCGCTGTTCGAGATGGAGACGATTATGTCGTGAACGGTCAGAAGACGTGGACGACCGAAGCGCACGATGCAGATTGGATATTCTGTTTGACTCGAACCTTAAACACTGGCCGCAAGCAAGAAGGCATCACATTTCTGCTGATCGATATGCGCACACCGGGCATTACGGTTCGCCCGATCATCACGATCGATGGCGCGCACGAGATCAACGAAGTTTGGTTCGAGGATGTGCGCGTGCCGGTCAAGAATCGCATTGGCGAGGAAGGACAGGGTTGGACTTGCGCCAAGTACTTGCTTGAGAAGGAGCGGTTGAACTTCGGTGGCATGGGTTTCTGCAAACGAGAAATCGCCCGTCTGAAGCGGCTTGCCGCTGGTGTGCAACGTGCAGGGCGTCCCGTCCTTGAAGACCCTCTGGTCAAGGCCAGACTTGCGGCGATCGAAATGCGTATCGTTACAACGGATTTAACGAACCTTCGCTTCCTGCGAGCGGCCGAGTGTGGCAATGCCACGGGCCTACCCGCGCCGTATCTGAAGATCCTGAGCTCTCACCTTCAACAGGACATCGCTGAATTGCAGATGCGCACCATCGGGGCCCGGGCTTTGGCTGTACGCTCCGTGGCGCCGACAAACCAACGCCTCGAGCTTGTTTCCGAACAAGCCTCCGTTGCGCCCACTTACTGCAATCTTCGCAAAACGACGATTTACGCTGGGTCCAACGAGATCCAGCGTAACATCGCCGCCAAGAACCTCTTGGGTCGAATTTAAATGCAGATCACAACTAGTTCAGACCTAATTTTCGTGCCTCGCGAAGAATACACCCTTCTATCCGATATGGTCATCCGTGCCGTCGAAAGCCGGACACACAAGACATTGAACGGGCGCTCCGCGTGGGAGCAACTTGTCGATGCAGGCGTATTGTTTGCAGCTCTGCCCGAGGCTGAGGGCGGATTTGGCGACGCACGCGCCGTATCGGTCATTGCCGAGATGCTAGGATATCATGGGATTATTTCGCCGTTCATCCCCTCTTCCGCGGTGGTCACACGGGCGTTATCGCGAGTCCCCGAACCATCTGGCAGTGTCGAGATTCGACAAAAAATTGCGAGCGGCAGAATCGTCGCAACGATACCGATCATTCCACACCTGTCTGCAATTTCAGCAATCCCCGTCGAAAGTTCAAATACCAGTGAGCCTGCATGTTCGGTCTCCGGCCAGGCGCAGCTCGTTCCGTTTAGTGCTGAGGCTGGTATCATCCTCATTGAAGCTACCCTTGCGCGGCCTGGCCAAACATCGGAGCCAGCTGTATTTTTGATCGAGAAAGATGACGTGAAAATTGAGAACTCCGTCATCGGTATTGATGGATTTCCCTACGCGGATGTTGTGCTTGACGGTGCGATAGTGGCTCCTGGTCGCCTTCTTTGCCGGGGTTGCCGGGCCAGAGACCTTATGGACTGGTGCCGGGACGCGTATCTCACCGCGCTTTGCGCCGATGCTTTGGGCGCAATGTCAAGACTGGTAGCGATCACCGGTGATTATCTGAAAGTCAGGCATCAGTTTGGACAACCGCTTGCGAGTTATCAGGCGCTGCGACATCGCTTTGTCGACATGGATATTGCCGTCACACAAACACGGACCTTAGCTGAAATGGCCGCTGGTGTGTTGGATGACGATGATGTCGATACGCGACGCAATGCGGTGACGACGGCGCATTACGTGGCAGTGCGTGCTGCGTTTCAGGTATCGCAGGAGGCTGTGCAGTTGCATGGCGCGATCGGCATGGCAGAGGAAACTCCGATAGGCGGCTATTTTAAGCGGTTGTTAGCCATCTCCTTGCTGTTTGGTGACGAGGATAGTGCGCTCAGCCGCTACTCCGCTGGTGGGGCATGGTGACGCTCTCAATGCTGAAAGGCCTCCGTTTGCGGGATGATTGCTGCGGCTAACCGCCATGAATGTCATCAACCGCATCATCCTGATCCCAAGTGCCGCTGCGCTACGATGAGACATTACTCATCCGCGCGCTTCGTGGTGAAACCCAGAAGGAAGGGATCTCTATCGGCATCACGCGGGCGGAACCTATGCCGGCGCGCCACGGGTCTGTGCCGAGGCGCTGTTCGCACCAACTCAGTGACACCTTGCTGGCTTTAAGGAGATCGGGTGGACCGGACTTACGATATCGCCATCATCGGCGTCCTCGGCTTCCGAACGCGATACCATTACAAAGACCCCTACTTGAGTATCAGTGTGCGTGACCGATTAATGCGGCGTCAAGACACGTCTGAGAGAGGCCGCACATCGTGCACGCCTTCATACAGTGTCTATCGTTTGAAGGGAATGCGATGGTACGGCAGCACAATGAATGGCACAATACTCCAGTCAATGCTTCAACCGAGTCAATCATGTTCCCCCCTCGGCCCAGGTGCTGCGACCTTGACGCGAGGGGTCCTCGTTGGATCGTATTCCACGTCGGCCTTGCGGTCATGTGATAGATTGAGGTCGTTGAGCGATGACGAACCGTACCCGATGATGCTAGATCGAACCGATCAGCGATTGTTGCGTGACGCCATACTTTCGGTGAAGCGCAACGGCACCGGTTTCATTCCGTCGCCTTATTGGGCCGACGCGGGTCAAATTGCTTGTCGCGGACGGGTTGTTGGAACGGCGTCGCAACGAGCCGTGGCCGCTCGATCATTGGGCCGCTTTTACTT
>Ga0187784_10004415_pt1 | contig 11387 bp, 7 predicted proteins | sample 1015_SJ02_MP15_2_FD_132964 | JGI IMG/M metagenome (GOLD analysis project Ga0187784, IMG submission 132964) | Tropical peat soil microbial communities from peatlands in Department of Meta, Colombia - 1015_SJ02_MP15_20_MG | ecosystem: Environmental > Terrestrial > Soil > Wetlands > Peat | place... | reverse complement strand
GACGTCGTCGCCTTCTATGTGCCGCCCGAGGCACGGGCCGTCCCACGGATCGGTTCAGAAGACATCTACATCAAGCGCGTGATCGGCCTGCCGGGCGACCGCATCCAGGTCATCCGCGGCGTTCTCCACATCAACGGCGGGCCGGTCAAGCTGGAGCACACCTCGGACTACGTGACGGACGAGGACGGCTACGAGACGCGCGTGCCGCGGTTCATCGAGACGCTGCCGGGCGGCGTGCGCCATCCGATCCTCAAGCTGACCGACGAGGGGCCGCTCAACAACACCGGCGAGTACGTGGTGCCGCCGGGCGAGTACTTCATGATGGGCGACAACCGCGACAACTCGCTCGACAGCCGGACCACTCAGGTCGGCTACGTGCCGGCCGAGAATCTGGTCGGCCGCGCCGAGTTCCTCTTCTTCTCCACCGACGGCAATGCCTCGCTCTGGGAAGTCTGGAAGTGGCCGTTCGCCATTCGCTACGGGCGGCTCCTCGAGGCGATTCACTAGACGTGGCGGAGGCGCGTGCCGCCAAGCTGCGGGCGCTCGAGGAGGCGCTCGGCCATAAATTCAAGCGACTCGAGCTCCTCGATCAGGCGCTGACCCACCGCAGCGCCGTCAAGGCCCACGGCAAGGTGCCCGAGGGCTACGAGCGGCTGGAATTCCTCGGCGACCGCGTGCTTGGCCTCCTTGTCGCCGAGTTCCTCGTCCACCGCTTTCCGCGCGAGCAGGAGGGAGAGCTGACGCGCCGGCACACCGCACTCGTGCGCCGCGATTCGCTCGTGCGCGTGGCCCGCGGCATCGCCTTGGGCGACAACCTCAGGCTCTCCAAGGGCGAGGCCGAGGCGGGCGGGCGCAAGAGCCCGACGCTGCTTGCCGATGCCTGCGAGGCGGTGATCGCAGCACTCTATCTCGATGGCGGCCTCGAGGTGGCGCGTCCCTTCATCGAGCGGCATTGGAGCCCGCTCATCGAGGAGGACGAGACGCCGCCGCGCGACGCCAAGACGGCGTTGCAGGAGTGGGCGCAGGGCCAGCGCTTGCCGCTCCCCGTCTACCGCACCGTGGCGGTCGAGGGGCCGTCGCACGAGCCCATGTTCACCATCGCCGTCTCGGTCGAGGGCCTGCCGGCTGCCGAGGCGCGCGGGCGCTCGAAGCGCGCGGCCGAGCAGGCCGCGGCGACGCGCCTTTTGGCGAGCGTCAAGGACGCGGCGCGTGGCTGAGACGAGGAAGGCGGGCGGCGAGCCGAGCGGAAAGAGCGCGGGACAAGGAGGCTCGGCCGAGACAAAGACGCGCTGCGGCTTCGTCGCGATCCTGGGCGCTCCCAACGCCGGCAAGTCGACTCTCGTCAATACGCTTGTCGGCGCCAAGGTGTCGATCGTGACGCCCAAGCCCCAGACGACGCGCATGCGCACGATCGGCATCGCGATCGTGGGCTCGACCCAGCTCATCCTCGTCGACACGCCGGGAATATTCGCGCCGCGCCGGCGGCTCGACCGCGCCATGATCGCGGCCGCCTGGCAAGGGGCGAGGGACGCCGATGTGGTCTGCCTGCTCGCCGATGCCGCCCGCGGCTACGACGAGGACACGCGGCGCATCGTGGCCTCCCTCAAGGAGGCCGGGCGCAAGGCAGTGCTCGTGCTCAACAAGATCGATCGGGTCAAGAAGCCCTCGCTCCTTGCGTTGGCGGACGAGCTCAACCGCGAGGGCATCTTCACGGAGAGCTTCATGGTCTCGGCCTTGACCGGCGACGGCGTTGGGGACTTGCGCGCTTTCTTGGCGGACCGCATGCCGCGCGGGCCGTGGCTCTATCCCGAGGACCAGCTTTCCGACCTTCCCTTGCGCCTGCTTGCCGCCGAGCTCGTGCGCGAGCAGGTGTTCCTCCAGCTCCGTCAGGAGCTGCCCTATGCGAGCGCCGTCGATGTCGAGAGCTGGGAGGAGTTCGAGGACGGCAGCGCCAAGGTGAGTGCGGTGATCTACGTGGAGCGCGAGGGCCAGCGGCCCATCTTGCTCGGCAAGGGTGGGGCGCGCATCAAGGCGATCGGCCTCGCCGCGCGCGAGGAGCTGGAGCGGCTCCTCGGCCGCCGCGTCCACCTCATGCTGCACGTGAAGGTGGAGGAGGATTGGCAGGAGCGGCCCGAGCTCTACCGCGCGCTCAGGCTCGATTTCGAGGTGTGAGGGAAGGCCGGCACCGGCGAAGCCTTAGGCGGCGCAGGCGCTAGCCGCGGTACGCGGGTGCCGTCGGACCCGGCAGGTTCGCCCCGATGGCGATGCCGCCGATGATGAGCGCCATGGCGCCGAGGAGGGAGAGGCTGAGCGGCTCGCCGAGCGCGAGGGCTGCGCAGGCGACGCCGAAGGGCGGCACGGCGAGAAGGCCGAGCGAGGTCACCGCCGCCGGCAGGCTGCGGTTGACGAGCGTGATCGCCCAGTAAGGCAGCGCGATCCCGAAGGCCCCGCCATAGAGCAGCAGGAGGACGAGGCCGGCACTCCATGCGACGCGCGGCACGCCTTCGACGAGAAGCGCGAGCGGGACGAGCACAAAGGTGGCGAGGAGCGCTTCCCAGAAGAGCAGCTCGAAGGGCGGCGACACCCACCTGTGGGCGCGGACATAGAGGATGCTTCCCGCCCAGCACAGCGCCGCGAGCAACAGCAGCGCGTTTCCCAAAAGTGCCGCCCGATCGTCCCAATCGAAGCTCGCCGGGTTGAACATCGCCATGAGTCCGGCGAGGCCGATCGCCACGCCGAGCGCGCGTCGGGCCGTGATCGGCTCCTTGAGGAGGAGGCGCGCGCCGGGCGTCACCCAGAGCGGGGTCGTATAGCCGAGCACGACGGAGCGTCCGGCCGGGACGAACTGCAGCCCGACGCTCACCAGCGCCGAGAAGCAGACCATGTGGAGGAGGCCGATGCTGAGAATGACCGGCACGTCGCCGCGCCGCGGCCGGATGAGGCGTCCCTGGCCCGCGCAGATGACAAGCAGCATGAGCGTGCCGATCGCCGAGCGAAGGGCGGTGGTCCAGAGCGGCGGCAGGCTTTCGAGGATGACCTTGGTGACCGGCCAACTGCCGCCCCAGGTAATGACCACCGCCGCCAGGAGTAGGATGGCATCGCGGCGCGAGAGGTGAGGCTGTGTCATGGGGCTCGTGCCCGGAGCAATCGAAGCGCTCGGAAGCCGCGTGAGGCGAGCGGCGGATTGGCGTATCATGCCATAGCGCCCGCGCTCTGCTCGCGCAATGCCGTCATTGCGCGCCCAGGCTTGCTCCGGTGACAGCTAACCGGCGCTTTGCCCACGGAGCGCGCCTGGAGTACTTCGCCGTGTCCTCGGGGCGCCTCGCATTGACAGGTCGCGTTCGTTTCGGAAGCGCCTAAAGCCGCATTCCGCGGAAGCCGCGTTATCGTGTATCATGAGCGCGGCGCCGCTGGCGGCGACGTTTCGTTAAGAACACAATCACCCTCGACACACCGGGAATCCGGGGGATGTGGGGTGCTCTCGTTCGCGGCGATTGTTGGTCATATGGGGAACGTCGGGCAATTCCTGGGAAAATCGCGCGCTCGGTCGTTCAGGGAGGCTCCCAATGAGCTATCCGCGTTACGTGCTGGTAGCGAACATTTATTCCAATAAGCTATCGGTATTCTCTGTCGACAGTGCGACAGGACGCCTGCGCTTTCGCTCCTATGTCGCGACAGGTAATGCGCCGGTAGCGATCGCGGTACATCCATCGGGCAAATTCGCGTACGTTGCTCGTCAGGCCTTGCCAAATCAGCCTGGCTCGAATGCCGTCTCGGCGTATCGGGTCGCTTCCGACGGGACCGTGACCGCTGTGGGTCCGCATCATGTAGTGACGTCGACGCTGGTGGACATCGCGATGGCGCCGAATGGCAGATGCCTCTATGCGGCATGCTACAACGCGACCGCGACGCAGGGCGTCATCGAGATTTTCGCGATCAATCCAAGAAACGGCGCTCTTGCCAAACGAGCCAATCTCGCCCCCGTGAGCACGGCCGTCGCGCCGATCGCTCTGGCGGTCAATCCTTCCGGGCGCTTCCTGTATGCGCTGAGCCGGATCTCAAGCGAGATTTTGACGTACGGTATCAATGGCCGCACGGGAGCCTTGAGCGTTGCCGGGTCGCCGCTGGCGACGGCTCCTGGTCCTAGCGCGGTTTCAATCGCGCCGTCGGGTCAGTTTGTCTATGTTGCGAGCACCGGAGTGGGTTCCGGGAACGCGGCAGTGACGACATACAGCGTTGCCCCGGCAACCGGTGCATTGTCTTCCGTGGCAAGCATTGCCGTCGGCGAGGTCGACGATCTACTCGTTCACCCCACGGGGAATTTTGTCTATGCCCTGGCGATCGGCACGCGGCAGATCACGGTTTACTCGGTTAATCAGAGCACAGGAGCGCTCGCTCCGACATCGACCACCGTCCTCGGCTCGCCTCCCCAGGCGGTGAATTCGTCGAACTTCGGGCTCGATCCGACAGGGCAATATTTATATGCGACATACTACGCTGCCAATGAATCGAACACCGTGACCGCCTACGCGATCGATGCCGCGAACGGCTCGCTGAGCGCGGTACCAAGCGGCGTGATCTCGAGCGGCGGAACTTGGCCTGGGGCGCTGGCAGTGATCGAGGGGTCGGCGCCCGTGAGCTACACGCCGAGGTTCGCGTATGTGGCGAATTATGTAGCGAATATCGGCAATATTTCGGCCTACGCCATCAATGCCGCGACCGGGGCACTCACGACCGTGAGCGGTTCCCCATTCGCCACGGGGTCGGTTCCCGGCGGGATGGCCGTGGATCCCTTCGGGCGGTTCGCCTATGTGACGAATACACCATCCGCCCCCAGCCCAGGTAACACTGTCTCGGCCTACGCGATCGATGCCGCGACCGGTGCGCTGACGGCCGTGACCGGTTCCCCTTTCGCAGCGGGGAATGGAGCCGGCGCGGTCGCAGTGGACCCGTCCGGGCGGTTCGTATATGTGGCGAATAGTGTCGAGAACACTGTCTCGGCCTATTCGATCGGTGCCGGCACCGGCCAGCTCAGTCCAATCGGCAGCGCTGTTGCGACGGGGCCGAGTCCAGGCTGGGTAGCGGTGGATCCCTCGGGACGTTTCGCCTATGTGACGAATTGGGTGGGGGTGAACAATACAATTTCAGCCTACACGATCGACGCCAGCAGCGGCGCGCTGACGGAGATATACGGTTCCCCATTTGCTGGCTTAGAGCAATCATCCACATTTTGGGGGTCAGGCTCGTCGATCGTGGTAGACCCTTCCGGGCGGTTCGCCTATGTCGTGATGGATGGCACGCAAACCGTCTGGGCCTATACGATCGATGCCAATACCGGCGCGCTGACCGGGAACGGCTCCGTCAATTTCGAGGGAAGTCTCGCTACCGCACTAACGGCGGCTCCCTCCGGGCAGTTCCTCTATGTGTTGAGCGAGTATGATCTTCTCAACATCTACGCGATCGATGCCGCGAGCGGGGCGCTAACGGCGGTGGCCGGCTCCCCATTCGGCCTGGGGCCGTTCTTTACCAGCTCATTGGCGGTGGATCCCTCCGGGAAATTTGCCTATCTGACAATCGGCTTGGAGAACACTCTTTCGTCTTACGCCATCAATGCCGCCAGCGGGGCGCTGACCGCGACCGGCTCTGTTGTTGCTACCGGGGTCGGTCCTTTCTTGGTGACGACGACCGGGACAATTCAGTAGGGACCAGAATGTGCCGCCGGATGAAGAGCTTGATCCTTGAGGCGAGGTGACATAGCTCCGTCAAGAGCCGTTCCAAAAAGTTGCTGATTCCGGAGCTCGGATATTCATCGTCGGATAAGCCGCTGAGCCACAAGCGGCCCTGACACGTGGAGCGCCCCGAGTGCCGCATGTCGCATCTCATATCGCAGCAGTCGTGAGCATGTGAAACGCGGTTCGCCCGCATAGGTCGTCAGTTTGGCGGTGTACCGGCAGTTCTCGCTTACCCGGCTTCACCGGCAATTTGTTGATCCCCTCAGGATCGGCCGAGCGTGAAAATCCGGCAAAGCGCTCGGCTAAATCTTCACCTTCCGCCGATTCGAGACGAGCCGCGCTTCTTTTCCGTCGGCGATCTCAAACGTGGCTGCCGAAATCGCCCCTGGCCCGCGGGGATCGTCGAGGCGTACGCTGACTTGCCCGCATTAGAAAGTGATGGAGCGTTCCGTGCCTAGAAGACCACCCTCTCCGTTTTCGCAGCTCGACGCATTCTTCCGAACCGTAGGGCGCCGTTTCGGCGCGATGTTTTTGGCGGCCTTCCTTGCTGCGGCAGCACTTCCGAGCATTGCGGCCGAGCCAGCCGATTCGGTTGCGCTCTTCACCGCCCTTGCCAAGCCGGCCCTCCTCCCCAACCGGATCGAGTGGCGCGAGGCGCGGGCGACCGGGCCGAGCAGTCTTGTCTTGAGCGAGGTGGTGCTGCGCCTGGCGCCCAATCCGCTCTGGCCCGAGGGCTATCCCATCCGCATCGCGCGCGCGACGATCGAGGACATCGACTTCGAGAGTCTGCGCCAGAGGCTGGCGCCCTTGCGCCTCCGCCTGCGGCTCGACGGCATCAGCGCGAGCGCCGCGGCTCTCGGCCTCCAGCACCTCGGCCAGGCGCCGCTTCGCGGCAGCGCTCTCCTCGACTATCGCGCCGAGCCGGGGAAGGGTGTGCGTGTCCAGCATCTCTCGCTCGAGCTTGCCAGCCTCGGGCGGCTCGACACGGCGCTCGATCTCGGCGGCAGCGGGGCGCGCTCGGGCCGTCTCAACGTCGATACGTTCGATACTCTCACCTTGCGCTCGGGCTGGCTCAGCTACGAGGACGCATCGCTGCTGAGGAAGCTCGTCGCCGCCGAGGCCGAGCGGCGGCACGTCAAGGAGGGCACCGTCGTCGCGGAATGGTCGCTCGTCCTCGGCGTGGCATTGATGCGGGAGGGCGAGGGCGGCCTCCAGCCGCTCAATGCGCTTCTCGCCTATCTCAAGGACTATCGCGCGCCCAAAGGACCGCTCCGCATCAGCTTTGCCGCATCTCCAGGCCGGCCCGACGGCCTGCCGCTTGCGAGCCTCATCTATGGCGGCGCGCTCGCTGCGCTCGGAGCGAAAGTGACTTACGCCGGCGCCGAGTAGCGCTGCTTTCCCTCGCCAGCGCTCGCCCCTTGCGCTAAACCCTTGCCATGGAATGGACGGATGAAGGCATTGTGCTGTCGGCGCGAAAGCATGGCGAGACGGCCGCGATCGTGCAGCTCTTGACGCGCGACCATGGCCGCCATGCCGGGCTCGTGCACGGCGGGGCGAGTGCGAAAGCGCGCGGCGTGCTGCAGCCGGGCAACCTGGTCAAGGCCACCTGGCGCGCGCGCCTTGCCGAGCATCTCGGCAGCTACGCCTGCGAGCTCATAGAAAGCGGCGCCGCGGCGCTGCTCGACGATCCCTTGCGCCTCGCGGCCCTTGCCGCAAGCGTGGCACTCGCGGAGGCGGCCCTTGCCGAGCGCGAGCCGCACCCGGCCGTCTTCGACGGCCTCGTCGCCCTCATCGCAGCCCTTGGGTCGAGCGAGCGCGTCGCCGGCTGGGGCCGCGCGCAGATCGCCTGGGAGCTCGGCCTTCTCAACGAGCTCGGCTTCGGCCTCGATCTTTCCACCTGCGCCGCGACCGGCCGTAACGACGAGCTCTTCTACGTCTCGCCGCGCACCGGCCGCGCCGTCTCGCTCGCGGCGGGCGAGCCTTACAAGGACCGGCTCCTCCGCCTGCCGCGCTTCCTGGCCGAGCCCGGCCGGAGGCCGTCCGACGGCGACATCCTTGACGGGCTGGGCCTGACCGGCCATTTCCTCGAGCGCCACGTCTTCGCGAGCCTCAACCGCGAGCTGCCCCAGGCGCGCGCCCACTTGCTCGAGCGCCTGCGCCGCGCGCTCCGCCAAGGCGGCGCCGGCGCCGGCGAGTCTGCCATACCGCCTACGAGCGATTGACGATAGTGGCAGGCGAGCTACTATATCTGGTGTCATCGAGGTAGGCTGATGGCAGATATCCCGAGCGTCGGAGAGGTTCGCTCCACCCAATTCGCCGATGCGCTCAGCGAGCGCTATCTCTCCTACGCGCTCTCGACCATCATGGCGCGCTCGCTGCCCGACGTGCGCGACGGGCTCAAGCCGGTGCATCGCCGGCTCTTGCATGCGATGCGCGAGCTGCGCCTCGATCCCGACCAGGGCTTCAAGAAATGCGCGCGCATCGTCGGCGACGTGATGGGCAAGTATCACCCGCACGGCGACGCCGCGATCTACGATGCGCTCGTGCGTCTCGCCCAGGAGTTCGCGGCGCGCTATCCCCTCGTCGACGGCCAGGGCAATTTCGGCAACATCGACGGCGACAATGCCGCGGCCATGCGCTACACGGAGGCGCGCATGACCGCCGTGGCCGAGCTTCTGCTCGAAGGCATCGACGAGGACGCGGTCGATTTCCGCCCGACCTACGACGGAGAGGGCGAGGAGCCCGTCGTCCTGCCGGCCAATTTCCCGAACCTGCTTGCGAACGGCGCCCAGGGCATCGCCGTCGGCATGGCGACGAGCATCCCGCCGCACAACGTGGGCGAGCTCGCGGATGCCTTGCTCCACCTGATCGACCATCCCGAGGCGCGCATCGACACGCTCGTGCGCTTCATCCCGGGCCCGGACCTGCCCACGGGGGGCGTGCTCGTCGAGCCGCGCGAGAGCATCGTGGCGACTTACGCGAGCGGGCGCGGCAGCTTTCGCCTGCGCGCGCGCTGGCATGCCGAGAAGCTCAAGGGCGGGGTCTATCAGGTCGTCGTCAGCGAGATTCCCTATCAGGTGCAGAAGGCGCGCCTCATCGAGCGCATCGCGGAGCTTCTCCTGGAGCGCAAGCTGGCGCTGCTCGCCGACGTGCGCGACGAATCGGCCGACGACATCCGTCTCGTGCTCGAGCCCAGGAGCCGGAACGTAGACCCGGAAGTGCTGATGGAGACGCTCTTCCGCCAGACCGAGCTCGAGGTGCGCGTCCCCCTCAACATGAACGTGCTCGAGGGCGGGCTCACCCCGAGAGTCATGAGCCTGCGCGAGGTCCTCAGCGCCTATCTCGATCACCGCCAGGACGTGCTGGTGCGGCGCTCCAGGCACCGCCTCGGCAAGATCGAGGAGCGCCTCGAGATTCTCGAGGGCTTCCGCATCGCCTACCTCAACCTCGACAAGGTGATCCGCATCATCCGCGAGGAGGACGAGCCCAAGCCGGTGATGATGCGGCGCTTCAAGCTCTCGGAGACGCAGGTCGAGGCGGTCCTCAACATGCGCTTGCGCGCCTTGCGCAGGCTCGAGGAGATCGCGATCAGGGAGGAGCACAAGGTGCTCTCGGCCGAGCGCGGCGAGCTCAAGGCGCTGCTCAAGGATGAAGGCAAGCGCTGGAAGCGGGTCGGCGAGGAGCTCAAGGCGCTCAAGGCCAAGTTCGGCCCGAAGACGGCACTCGGCAAGCGGCGCACCGAGATCGGCACGGCACCCGCGGTCGAGGAGGTGCCGCTCGAGGCCTACGTCGAGCGCGAGCCCATCACGGTGATCTGCTCGGAGAAGGGCTGGATCAGGAGTGTAAAGGGCCACCTCGCCGACGCTTCGGAGCTCAAGTACAAGGAGGGCGATCGCGGCAAGTTCGTCATCCCTGCCGAGACCACGGACAAGCTCCTAGTCTTCGCCACCAACGGCCGCTTCTACACGCTCGGCTGCGACAAGCTACCGGGCGGGCGCGGCTTCGGCGAGCCGCTCCGACTCATGATCGAGCTCGCGAACGACCAGGAAGTCGTGCATATGCGCGTCTACAAGCCCGAGGAGAAGCTCATCGTCGCGGCGGAGGACGGGCGCGGCTTCGTGGTCAAGGCCGAGGACGCCTTTGCCCAGACGCGCACCGGCAAGCAGGTGCTCAACCTCGAGGCCGGCCGCGAGGCGGCGGCGTGCGCGCCCGTCGTGGGCGACTGGCTCGCGCTGCTCGGCGAGAACCGCAAGCTCCTCCTCTTCCGGCTCGCGGAGGTGCCGGAGATGGCGCGCGGGCGCGGCGTCATCCTGCAGAGATACAAGGACGGCGGCCTCTCCGACGTGAAGAGCTTCAGCCTGGAGGAGGGGCTCACCTGCCGCACCGGCGAGCGGACGCGCAGCTTCACCAAGGCCGAGCTCAAGGACTGGCTCGGCGCGCGCGCCCAGGCCGGCCGCCTGCCGCCCACGGGCTTCCCCAGAGCACTCAAGTTCGAGTAGGGCGCGCTGTCCCTCACCCTTCCCATCGCTTTCGCGATGGGCCCCTTCCCTCTCCCGCTTGCGGGAGAGGGAAGCGAGTGAAGCGAGCAGGGTGAGGGATAGCGCTCTATATCCGGAAATCGCGCAGCACTTCGGGCTTGAAGGCAAGGCCGTGGCCGGGGCGCTCGGGGGCGGTGATGACCCCGCTCAAGATGGGCACCGGCTCGACCCAGAGGTCGTCGAGCAGGCCCATGTCCTCGATCCACAGGCCGTTGGGGATCGAGGCCAGAAGGTGGACGTTGAGCTCGGGGAAGAGATGCGGTGCGAGCGTCATGTTCCAGGTGTCGGCGAGAGCCGCGATCTTCCTGAGCTCGGTCAGGCCGCCGCGCATCGGATCGGGCTGCAGGATGGGAAGGCGCGGGTTCTCGAGGAAGGGACGCAGGCCGAAGCGGGTGAAATGCGTCTCGCCGCCGACGATGCGAAGGTCGAGGGCCTCGGCGACGCGCATGTAGCCCGCGAAATCGTGGGCGGGCACCGGCTCCTCGAGCCAGTAGACGTCGTACTCCTCGAACTTGCGGCCCATGAGGATCGCGGTATCGGCGCGCCAGCCCATGTTGACGTCGACCATGATGTCGATGCCGGGCCCGAGCGCCTCGCGCATGCGGCGCACGTTCGCGAGGTCGGTCGCGAGGTCGTGGACATGGGCGACCTGCATCTTGATCGCCTTGAAGCCTTGGGCGACGTAACGCTTGGCTTTCTCGATCATGCCGTCGCCGCCGCTGCCGCGCCAGCAGCCGCTGCCGTAGGCGGGGATCTCGGAGCGGAAGTGCCCCCAAAGCCGATGGAGCGGCAACCCCGCGTGCTTGCCGAGCGCGTCCCAGAGCGCGATGTCGAGGGCCGAGATCGCCATCACCGCGATGCCGGCCTGGCCGGCGGTGTAGGTGGCGCGCCAGAGATCGCGCCAGATGGCCTCGACCGCCGTGGCGTCGCGGCCGAGCACGCGCGGCACGATCGCCTCCTCGAGGCACATGGCGATCGTGCGCAGGACCGGCGCCAGCGGGTTGAGGTACCCCATGCCGATGATGCCGTCCTTGGTCTCGACCTCGAGCACCAAAAGATCACGCGTCTTGCCGAGCGCGTGTCCGCGCATCCCGGGATCGTCGGGCCAGGGCATGCG
>Ga0187784_10004414_pt1 | contig 11389 bp, 11 predicted proteins | sample 1015_SJ02_MP15_2_FD_132964 | JGI IMG/M metagenome (GOLD analysis project Ga0187784, IMG submission 132964) | Tropical peat soil microbial communities from peatlands in Department of Meta, Colombia - 1015_SJ02_MP15_20_MG | ecosystem: Environmental > Terrestrial > Soil > Wetlands > Peat | place... | reverse complement strand
TGAGAATTGAAGAACGATCTGAATCAACTTCTGGTTCTGCTCCGGGTTGACCTGTGAGAAACTCCCAGGCGAGATTCGGAGCTTAAGGTTTCTATCTTGATATGATGGGATTCTAAACTCCAGAGGACCGCCGAAGAGAGCTAACTTCCCCTTTCCCGCGACAGCGATACCCCGGAGGATCGGTTCGCTCTGAAGAAGTCTCTTTGCGAAAGGCTCGATTTGCCGATTGTGCGAATGAGGATAAAATAAAATCATTCCTCTCCCTTCCTCCGGGGAGACATTGATCTCGATTTCTTTCATAAGCTGAAAGACGGCAAATTCCCCTCGAAGTCTCCGGAGGATCCGATTGGCCAGAGGATGTGAAATGGGGCAGTGGTCGATATCCACAATCTGATGGGACCCTTCCCGGTAGTAGCCCATCGCCTTTCCCCTCACCTTCAATTGAATTCTGATTCGGTAGTCATAAGGCTTGGACGAAGGGAAGACTCCGATGAATGGGATTTCCTGCAGCCTGCCCAATCTTTTGAGGAGGTCTCGTAGGATCTCTTTTTTGAGCTCTGGTTGAACCATATAATTGATGTGTTGCCACTGGCATCCGCCGCAGCTTCCGAAGTATGGGCAGGGAGGATTGACTCTCCGGGGAGAGGGTTCGATCAGCTGAATTAAGCGCCCCTTTGAATATTTCTTCTTCTCTTCTGTCACTTCAACCCAGGCCTTATCACCCGTTACCGTGTAAGGGACGAAGACCACTTTGCCATGAATGCGGGCCACCCCGTATCCTTTGAATGCCATGGAGTCAATAGGGATCTGGACTTTTGTCATGATGATCAAAAATAGCACGGTGGGAAAGGATGTTCAATGGATTCAACGAAAGGGAAGAAGAAGGGAAAAAGGCCCCGAAGGGATGGACAAAGTGGGGTGGAACAGATTGACATCTCTTCATAATTTTGTTAGTTTTAATGACCTAAACGGGGAGGATGAACAGAGAGGATGACCTGGTTTAAGAAGGATGATGAAGAAGAAGAGAAACGAGAGGAGCCGAAGCCCTCTGACCATCTTTGGGTGAAATGCAACTCTTGTAACGAGATCATCTATCGGAAGGTCATTGAAAGGAATCTTCAAGTTTGCCCAAAATGCAACTATCATTTTCAGATTCCCGCCCGAAGGAGAATCGATTGTGTTGCAGACCCCGGGACCTTCGTCGAATACGATGCGGACCTCATCTCTGCCGATCCTTTAGAGTTCAAGGACTCGAAGCGGTATCCTTTTCGAATCAAAGAATCTCAGGAAAAGACCGGACATAAGGATGCCGTCATCTGCGGGGAGGCGCGGATTGAGGGCCAGCCGGCGATGATCGGCATTTTCGAATTTAATTTTATGGGTGGTAGCTTGGGGTCGGTGGTGGGTGAGAAGATCACCCGCCTGATCGAGCGAGGCATCGAAAAAAAATCCAGTGTGATCATTTTCTGTGCCTCGGGTGGAGCAAGGATGCAGGAGGGCATCCTCTCTTTAATGCAAATGGCCAAAACCAGCGCGGCCTTGGCTAGACTTCATGAGGCAAGAATTCCCTATATCTCGGTGTTGACTGATCCCACTACAGGCGGAGTCTCCGCCAGCATCGCCATGTTGGGCGATGTCATCATCGCAGAACCCAAAGCGATGATCGGATTTGCAGGCCCCAGGGTGATCAAGGAGACGATCCGGGCGGAGCTTCCAGAGGGATTCCAGCGAGCAGAATATCTTCTCGAGCACGGAATGGTTGACTTGATTGTGGAACGGAAGGACCTCCGACACACGCTTGCTTCCTTATTAGAGATGCTAAAAGCGGAGAGCTAATAGAGGGACCCGACCCATGGGCCAAGATGCCTATCGAAAGTCGCTGGACTACCTTTACCGTCTCGAAAAGTTCGGGATGATCTTCGGACTGACTCAAGTAGAGAGAATCCTCAACGCCATTGGAAATCCCCACAAAGAAATTCAGGCCATCCACATCGGAGGGACAAATGGAAAGGGGTCTACCGCTGCGATGATGAGCTCGATCCTGCAGAAAGAAGGCTACCGGGTGGGACTGTACACTTCTCCTCATTTGGTTCGATTTACAGAACGGATCCGGGTGAACGGAGAGGAGATCGGGGAAGAAGAGGTGGCCGTTCAGACCCAACGGATGAGAAAGGAAATAGAATCGGCAGGCATCATCCCTCCTTTTACCTTTTTCGATTTTACCACGGCCATGGCGCTTCACTATTTCAATCAGAAATTGGTGGATCTGGCCATTTTGGAGGTCGGCCTGGGGGGAAGACTTGATTCCACCAACGTGGTCGATCCCTTGATCTCCATCATCACCAACGTCGCTAAAGACCACGAAGAATATCTTGGCAAAACGATCTGGAAGATTGCCAGGGAGAAGGCGGGCATTATTAAGAAGAGAAAACCCTTGATCACCGCTGCCGTGCAACCTCAGGTGCTCCGTCTTTTTTCAAAGATCTGCCGGGAAAAAAGAGCTTCCTATTTTCGCGTTGGGAAAGAGTTTCGATATGTCTGGAAAGGAGATCAGGATTTCGATTATGAAGGCCTCGATCGAAAGTTGTGGGGCATCCACCTCAATCTTAAAGGATTTCATCAGATCATCAATGCGACGACGGCGCTCGGTGCAATGGAAGTTTTAAATGATTTGGGGTATCGGGTTTCCACGGAGGCAATGGTCGAAGGGTTGAGGGAGGTGGATTGGCCGGGAAGATTAGAGATGGTGTCTGCTTCTCCACGGGTCATTCTCGATGGCGCCCACAATCCTGCCGGGGCCCTTGCCCTAAAGGAATCCTTGAGGAAGGAATTTCAATTCCAGCACCTCGTCCTTCTCGTGGGAATCATGAAGGACAAAGATAGCCGTTCCATGCTTCATCTGCTGGCTCCCCTGGCGGATTATATCATCCTCACCAAACCTCACACGGAGCGTGCCGCCCCTCCCTTGTTGCTGAAAAAGGCATTGGGTCGGAGTCGGGAAAAAGTGGAGATCGAAGAAGATTTGAAAAAGGCGATCGACAGAGGTCTCTCCCTGACCCAGGAGGAGGACCTCCTCTGCATTACTGGGTCGCTTTATACCGTTGGAGAAGCCAGAACTTATTTCCATCGCGAGAGAGGATCGTGAGAGATCACTGGTTCATTCTGGGCTCCTTCTTCGTGCTCTGCATCGTCGCCTCTTCTCCTCGTAGCCATGCAGAGGTAGGGGGGGGAAGTGTGAGAGGGGTCAGTGTGCCGGAGGGGATAAAAGCAAAAGAGCCTGTGAACATTGAGGCCGAGGAGCTCACCTACGACAAGGAGACGCAGACCTACGAGGCTCACGGACAGGTGGAAGTGAGCCAAGAAGATCTTTTCCTCAAGGCAGATCATGCCCGATTGAACATGGCGACCAATGAATTGGTGGCGTGGGGAAACGTTTTATTAAGAGAAGGAGAAGATGTGGTTGAATGCGAGCGCTTGGAAGTCAATATGGAGACCCGATTGGGAAGGATTTATCAGGCCAGGCTCTATTTGAAGGATCAGAATTTTCATGTCACCGGCCGGGAGGCAGAGAAGTTAGGAGAAAATCACTATCGGATATTCGATGGTTCGTTGACGACTTGCGATGCGCAACGGCCACCCTGGAAGTTTACCGTGAAGGAAATCGAAGTCAAAGAAATGGCTTTGGGAGGATGGGGGACTGCCAAAGGGCCGGTCTTCTACTTTGAGGATATTCCTGTTCTCTATTTCCCCTGGGGTGCCTTTCCTGTAAGACAGGAAAGACAATCCGGATTTCTTATGCCCGAGGTAGGGTATTCCAGCACGTATGGTCTTAAATTCAAGAACGGTTTTTACTGGGCCTTTGCAAAGAATATGGACACCACGCTCTATTTAGATTACTTGGGGGACAGGGGATTTAAAGAAGCCTTGCAGTACAATTACGCCTTCACTCAAGACACAAAGGGACAAGCAAATTTCTACTTCATCGATGACCAGAAGGCTCATGAGGATCGGTATGCCTACTTCATTCAGCACGAGCAGAAGCTTCCCTATGATTTTTATCTCAAAGCAGATATCAATCGTGTAAGCGACCATCAATATTTTCAGGATTTCAGAAGTGAAGACCTCCCGGAGACGGCGAAGATGGCGGAGATGGATGCAGTGAGTTTAAGTCTGTTGAGATCGGTTGTCTTCGGAGGAAAGAACTGGGATCAGTTTAGCATCTTGGTAGACAACGAGGTTTTTGATGATTTTACCCAAACAAACAATCAGAAAACGATTCAGACACTTCCACAGATCAGTTTTTATGCCCATCCCCAATCCCTTTTCAACACTCCTTTCTTCTACAATATTACCTCGTCGTACACCGACTTCTGGCGAGAGAGGGGTTTCGAATCAAACCGGGGAGATCTCTTTCCCACAATCTCTTATCCCGTGCGGCTCCTCGATGTACTGAAGTTTGAGTCGGATGTCGGACTGAGAGAGACCTTCTACCGAAACTATAATGACCATACGGGCACGTTCGAGGGGTGGAAATCGAGGGAAACCTTAGAGGCGAATGCCCAGACGTCTGCGGACTTTTACCGGGTCTATGATGCCGAAACCTTTTCGATGATTTCCGACCTCCTTAAGGTGTCAAAATGGATGAACATCATCGAGCCGACCATCAGTTATCAATATAGTCCTCCGGTGAATCAGGCTGACCTCCCCATCTACGATGCGGTAGACCGAATTCCCTATACCAATCAGATCACTTACAGGTTCACCCAAAGCCTGATGGGAAAACCCGAGAAAGAAGGAGCAAGTTCTGGAGCCGTTGAGTATGAAAAGTTAGAAATTTCTCAAAGTTATAGCCTTGGGGATCCTTCGTGGTATAACCCTCTCTTTATCGGTACGGATGGAAAGAAGCGGTCCTTTTCAGATATCGAAGGACAACTCTGGTTGAATTTTAGTCCCTCCCTTTACACTTATTTGGATACAGAGCTCAATCCCTATCGAGGGAGCTTCGATGTATTCAGTCTTGCGATGGGTGCCAAAGATCGAAGAAACGATGCGGTCTCCGTGGGGTATTCGAGCAGCACAAGTACGTCAGGTTCGTTTAAGGGGATCAGTCTCGATGCAAGGGTGAAGACAATTCCCCCTCTATACCTTTTCGGTTCCTATTACTATAACCTCCTGTCGGGCACGTGGGTTCAGTGGATCATCGGCGCAGAATATCAAACCGAGTGCTGGTCGGCGGGGTTTATCCTTCAAGATATAAACCGTAATGTATCGATCAAGAAGGAAACGAAGTTCGAATTCTATTTTAAACTTCTGAATATCGGGTCCACTGGGCGAGAGCCTTATCATATGAAATTATAATCAATGGTTCAGGAGGAATAGAATGAAAGGCGTTATTTTGGCGGGAGGTTTAGGAACTCGGCTTTATCCCTTGACAAAGGTGACCAACAAGCACCTCCTTCCCGTCTACGATAAACCGATGATTTATTACCCGATTCAGACGCTGATTAACGCGGGGATCGATGACATCTTGATCGTCACGGGTGGAAGCAATGCCGGAGATTTTTTGAAGCTGTTAGGGAATGGAAAAGAGTTCGGGCTCAAACATATGAACTACACGTATCAAGAGGGAGAGGGGGGTATTGCGGAAGCCCTTCGGTTGGCAGAGTTCTTTGCCTCACGAGAAAAGATCTGTGTGGTATTGGGAGACAATATTATTGAGAAGAACATTCGGAGGGCGGTGGAAAATTTTCGAAGGCAAAAGGAAGGCGCGAAGATATTGTTGAAGGAGGTCCCTGATCCACAGCGCTTTGGAGTTGCCGAGCTGAAGGGAGATCGGATTGCCCGAATTGAAGAGAAACCAAAGAAACCCAAATCCCAATATGCCGTGATCGGAATCTATCTTTTTGACCAGGAGGTTTTTAATATCATCAAGACCCTTAAACCCTCTGACCGGGGGGAATTGGAGATCACCGATGTCAATAATCGGTATATTGAAAAAAGGCTTATGACATGGGATATTTTAGAGGGGTGGTGGACCGACGCGGGGACGTTTGAGTCCTTGCTTCGTGCCAACCAATTGGTCGCCGAAACTGGAGCCAACAACCTTTGATCAGCCAATTTCAAATTTGAAATGACAAATTTCAAACTAATGTCAAATGTCCAAATTCCAAAACGTAACCCTCTCCCCAACCCTCCCTCCTTGAGGGGAAGGGGGAGGGTGGGGTATAAAAATTGGGCGAATTAGCTAAAATGGCAAGCCATAGGGGGATATGATGATACACGGAGTGAGGACCAAAGCATTAAGGATGATTCCGGATGAGAGGGGAAGGGTCATGGAGATTCTCAGAGCGGATGACGACCTGTTCCTGAAGTTCGGTCAAGTGTATATCACCACCACCTACCCTCAGGTGGTGAAGGCCTGGCACTACCATAAAATCCAAACCGATCACATCTGCGCCATCCAGGGCATGATCAAGCTGGTCCTTTATGATCCGCGAGAAGGTTCTTCAACCAAAGGGGAGGTCGATGAATTCTTCATCGGAGTCCACAACCCGTTGTTGGTTCAAGTGCCCAATGGGATCTATCACGGCTGGAAATGCATCAGCGAGGAGGAAGCCGTCATACTCAACGTCCCGACGGAGGTCTACATTCACAGCGCGCCGGATGAGTACCGTCTTCCACCTCATGGGAAGGACATTCCTTATGATTGGGGGAGGAAAGATGGCTGAAAAGAACCTCAAACTCTAAACACTAAATTCTAAACTCTCAACAAATGCAAAATTTAAAAATTAGAAGGACTTAATGTTTTGGACATTTGGGTTTGTTTAGAGTTGAGGGTTTAGGATTTCGAGTTTAGGGTTCAAGATTCTTGTTGCCCTATTGGTGCTCCGATTGAGTCGAGAATGAGAAAGGGTTAGAGGAAATGAAAATATTGGTGACCGGGGGTTGTGGGTTCATCGGAAGTAATTTCATCCGTTATTTTTTGAAAGCCTACCCGGATTATTCCCTGATCAATATCGATAAATTGACCTACGCGGGAAATTTAGAAAACCTCTCCGATCTCTCGCGTTCTCCCCGTTACCATTTCATTCGAGGAGACATTACGGATGCCCCTCGAATAGAAGAACTGATCGGCAAAGGGGTAGAGGCTATCGTTAACTTCGCAGCTGAATCCCATGTGGACCGGTCGATCGAAGATCCCAGTGCCTTTATGAAGACGAATGTCTTCGGGACCTTCGTCCTTCTCGAAGCGGTCCGGAAGGTTTTTCCCAAACGGCGAATCCGGTTCCTGCATATCTCCACGGACGAGGTCTATGGCTCCCTCGGCAAAACCGGAGCGTTCACCGAGTCAACTCCCCTGGCGCCCAATAGCCCCTATTCGGCGAGCAAGACAGCGGCGGATATGTTGGTCAGGGCTTATCATTATACTTATGGACTTCCTGCCACGATCACCCGATGTTCAAATAATTATGGGCCTTACCAATTCCCCGAGAAACTGATTCCATTGATGATCTCGAATGCCCTCGAAGATAAAGAGCTACCCATTTATGGCGATGGGATGAATGTGCGGGATTGGATCTTTGTTGAAGATCACTGTCGAGCATTGGATGCGGTGTTGCACCGAGGCGAGGAGGGAGAAATCTACAATATAGGGGGTCGAGGCGAAAAGCCAAATTTAACTGTAGCCAAGACGATTTTGGATCTGTTGGGAAAGCCTTACTCCCTGATTCGTTTTGTCGCCGATCGGCCAGGCCACGATCGTCGTTATGCGATTGACTTCTCTAAAATCGAGCGAGAGCTGGGTTGGAAACCCACAGTCTCCTTTGAAGAAGGAATCGGCTTAACGGTGGCATGGTACCAGGCCCATCCGGAGTGGTGGAAAAAAATAAGGACAGGGGAATATTTGGACTATTACAATAGGATGTACAGAGACCGCTGAATCGCGAAATGACAAATTCCAAATGCCAAATACCAAATAGGCTCCAATAACCGAATGACAACTATCACCCTCTCCCCTGGTAGGGGAGGGGGACCACGGAACATCCACCCGCACCTTGATCCTCCCCCATCAAGGGGGAGGATAGTCCTTGGTAATTTTCATGGTTCGGAGGTGACCAACCCGGCATGTAAAATTTATTTGTTTTTTGGGATTTGGTGCTTGCCTTGCACCATACAAGGTGCAGGGCAAGGGATTAGTAGGATGGCCGGGGTTGACCGAATATTTCTATACAGAAAAGGGAAGGGGACTGGAGATTTGCTCCAAAGATGAGACGGATCTTGGTGGTTGGGGCGAAAGGGATGTTGGGAAGAGATCTGATGGAGGTTCTGCATTCCTCTATCCCGGGCGACGAAGTCGTCGGATGGGATATCGAAGAAATCGATATTCAAAAGGGAGTGGAGGCGGTCACTAAGATTGAAAAAGTCCGGCCAGATATCGTGGTCCATATCGCCGCCTATACCGATGTGGACGGGTGTGAATTGAACAAGGAGAAGGCATTTGCTGTGAATGCAGAGGGGACGAGGTCTGTGGCCCTTGCGGCCTCGAGGAGCCTGGCGAAGATGGTCTACCTGAGCACGGACTACGTCTTCGATGGAGACAAAAGAGAACCCTATTTAGAGAACGATTCTCCCCATCCTCTGAATGTGTATGGTCAATCCAAATTAAAGGGAGAGCAGTACGTCCAGACCTTGGTCAAAGATTTCCTGATCATTCGGACCCAGTGGCTTTATGGACCATTTGGCAAAAACTTTGTGTCCTCAATTCTCCAACAGGCAAGGGAGAAAAGCGCGCTTTCTATTGTCGATGACCAAACCGGGTCGCCGACGTACACCGCTGATTTGGCGAAAGCCATTTCCGAGCTGATTCAGTTTGATGCCCGCGGGATCTTTCACGTGGCGAACAGCGGTCTCTGCACCTGGCGTACCTTCGGCCAGACCATTTTGAAACTTTCGGGGATAAATCGAGTGAAGGTAATCCCCGTTTCTTCGAGGGAGCTCGGTCGTCCGGCAGTTCGACCTTCTTATTCTGTGCTGGGTTGTCAGAAGTTGAAGGGAGAGACGGGATTGACCATGCGACCGTGGTCGGAGGCGCTGATGGACTACCTAAGAACACTTAATTCACAAAAAATCCAAAATTTCCCCTCACCCCCTCCCTCTCCAGCCGGGGAAGGGCAAGGTTGAGTGAGAAAAATGTTAGAAGAAAATTCTCAGATTAACCATATAGGACTCCAAGGGGGTTGGCAATGAACATCTGTATTATCGGCACGGGTTACGTGGGGTTAGTGACGGGAGCGTGTTTAGCAGAGTTTGGAATGAGTCTGGTCTGTGTGGACAACGATCGCCAGAAGATCGAACTTCTCCGGCAGGGGAAGGTGACCATTCATGAACTCGGGCTTGAAGACCTCGTGGCGAAGAACATTAGGGAAGGGAGGCTTTCCTTTTCAACGAGCATCGAGGAGGGCGTGAAGTCGAGCTTGGTGATCTTCATTGCTGTAGGGACCCCTTCCGATGCCGATGGTTCTGCCGACCTTAAATTTATCGAAGAGGTCGCGCAAGAAATCGCCCGAAACATGGATGGCTACAAGGTGGTTGTGGTGAAATCCACGGTTCCGGTGGGGACGTGTCGCCGGCTGAAACAACTGATCAAGGACCATCAAGTCCGTCCCACTCCTTTCGATATCGTCTCCAACCCTGAGTTTCAGAGGGAGGGATCGGCGATTGAAGATTTCATGCGGCCGGATCGGGTGACCATCGGTGCGGAAAGCGAACAGGCCATTGCCATCATGAAAGATATTTACAGCGCACTTTATATCATCGAGACTCCTTTTGTGATCACCTCCTTAGAAACGGCCGAGATGATCAAATACGCGTCCAATTCCTTCTTGGCCACTAAGATAAGCTTTATCAATGAGATTGCCAACCTCTGTGAGGCCGTGGGCGCTGATGTCCATCATGTGGCAAGGGCCATGGGGCTGGATGGGAGGATCGGGAAGAAATTTCTGCATCCAGGTCCAGGCTACGGGGGTTCCTGCTTCCCAAAGGACACTAGAGCCCTTTGGAAAATGGCCCAGGAGAGCGGGTATTCGTTCAAAATTCTCGACGCAGTCATCAAAGCCAATGAAGAGCAAAAAAAGAGGATGATCGGCAAGATCATCGAGAAGGTGGGGGATCTTAAAGGAAAGACCATCGGGATTCTGGGCCTTTCCTTCAAGCCCAACACAGACGACATCCGGGAATCCTCTTCGATTGTGATCATTCAGGGACTTTTGGACATGGGGGCCAAGGTAAAAGCGTTTGATCCGGCAGCCATGGAGGAAGCCAAGGCCGTTCTCCCCGGGATAGAGTTCGGGAAAGATGCTTATGATGTGGCCAAGGGGGTGGATGCATTGGTCCTGGCAACGGAGTGGAATCAATTTCGGCGTTTGGATCTTACGCACATCAAAGAGTTGCTGAAAGCCCCGGTCTTCATCGATCTGAGAAATGTCTATGATCCGGATCAGATGAGGCGATTGGGCTTTAATTACTGTGGCGTTGGAAGGTGAAGGTTGGTATCGGGTCGTTCTGAGAAGGACTGGATCTTTGTTTCCGATGCCCATTTTACAGGACGAGACCCTGAGTCCATGGAGGCATTTCTGGGATTCTTAGATTCAGAGAAAAACCAGATCGGTCGTCTGGTGATCCTCGGCGACTTTTTCGAATTCTTCTTCGGTTTCAAAAAATTTTTTATAATGGAACAGTCCTCTGCCTTTACGGACTACCTTCCCGTATTCAACAAGCTTCAAAGTCTGTGTCGCGAAGGAATCCAAATTAAGTATTTTGAGGGAAATCACGATTTTTTTCTCCGCTCTTTTTTTTCAGAGCAATTTGGGATGGAGGTTGAGGTCTATCCCGATGGATGTGAGGAAAGGTTGGGAGGCAAGAGAGTTTTCATCGCCCATGGAGATTTATCGAATCCAAAACAGTGGGCTTATCGGACTTTCCGGAGAATCCTTAAAAACCCGGTGACTTATCGTCTCATCCAGGTTGCAGGCCCTCGGATTTCGCGATGGGTTGCCCGAAAGCTGAGCGACATGAGCTATGAAAAGTATCACAACGATGTCCAACCCGCTTCCCCTCCGGCTTTCAAGGTGTTTGCCCATCAGAAGTTTTTGGAAGGGTTTGAGATCGTCATCCTCGGCCATTCTCATTTCCCGGAGGAGGTGGAAGAGTGGATCGATGGAAGGAGATGTCTCTATTATAATGCAGGGGATTGGATGGTGCACCGATCTTTCTTGCGTTTCACTCCACCCGATCGTTTTCAATTGGAACGATACCACGGAGGATGACACGGTGACGCAATCCGTATTCCGCAATCGAGTGAACTATGACACACAGGGCAGTATTTCTTGAT
>Ga0187784_10004413_pt1 | contig 11390 bp, 7 predicted proteins | sample 1015_SJ02_MP15_2_FD_132964 | JGI IMG/M metagenome (GOLD analysis project Ga0187784, IMG submission 132964) | Tropical peat soil microbial communities from peatlands in Department of Meta, Colombia - 1015_SJ02_MP15_20_MG | ecosystem: Environmental > Terrestrial > Soil > Wetlands > Peat | place... | reverse complement strand
TCTCCCCCCAGATCGGGCCGTTCTTGAACAGAGCGAAATCGAGGTTATCTACCCCAGGCCCCTCGATAGCATTGTAGGCGACCGTGCCAGCCAGGGTCGACACTGACGGTACGATCGGGTTCGTGGTGCCGGGATAGTAGAAGCATGAGGTGTTAAAGAACTGGCCGATCGACCGATTGCCTCTGTAGTGACAGTTCGGCAGGACGTACGCTAACTCGGTCCCCCCAATGGCAGTGACCCCGTTGCCGAGAACGTCAGAACTCTGCGAGATGGTTTCCGGGAATCCACTCACCAAGGCCAAGTCGCCCGAGATTTCCCAACCGCCGAAGGCCTTGCCCACCAGCGAGGTGTTGTGCCGGAGGAAGGGCAGATTGTAAACCCAAGTAAAGATCAGGTTGTGTGTCTGGTTAAAGCCGGCCAACCCCCAGTTGTATTTGGGATTGTAAGTGTCTGCGACTACGGAGTAGATGCTGTCGGCCATGTCGAAGGCTTTCGAGTAGGTGTAGGCGACGTTATACTGGATGTTTTGGGTCAACCTTCTCTGCACGCTCACTTGCAAGCCGTCGTATTTGGAGTTCCCCTCTTGCAAGGTGGTCATGGCGCCGCCAATGCCGGGGTACGGTCGCAGCGCATCCGCGTTAATGGCCGCGTTGGCGGGGTTGGTGTACGTTCCAATTGGCGGCTGGTTCAAATCGGCATTGATGGGCATGTGCCTGCCCCGGTTGCCCACATAACCGACATCCACCAAGGTATTGTTGAAGAACATGTGCTGGAGGGTGAAGTTCCAGGAATAGACTACCGGAATATCATCCTTCAGGTCTGTGCCGGTCATGGGGATGGGCAACTCGGGAGCAGTCGAGCTGGTCGGCGAGCAGGTCCGGGAGGCAGTCAAAGACGAACCGGGGCAATCGGCTAGGCCGTTGAACACTTCCTCGGCCAACTGGTAGGGCGTAACGCCGCCCTCGAGCGTCACGTCACTCAAGGTGTTGTGGTTGTAGAAGATGCCACCGCCGGCGCGAATCGAGCTCTTGCCCGAACCCGTCGGATCCCAGGCAAACCCCAAGCGCGGCTGGAAGTTGCGGAAGTGGCTTCCAATGATTGATCGCGGCAGGCCGCGCGCCATGCCGTCAAGCTGCAATTCCTGGTTGATGGAGGCAATGTTCGCTGTGGTCAGCTCATGGCCGAGGACTGCGAAGTGCCCGGCAGCATCATTGGGAACCCCCATGCCAGGAACGGCAATGCCGTTGTATTGGATGCCGGAGGTGATGAAGCCGGTGGTCGGATCGACTACCTGCTGAACCCCAGGATAATAGGAATAGAACAATGGGTCGAACATGGCGAAGTTGTTCCACTTACTCAGGTAAGGCTGGAAATAATCCCACCTTAGGCCACCCTGGAGGGTAAACCGCGGCGTAATCTTCCAACTTTCCTGACCGAAGAAGCCGAGCTGGATGGCCTTCCAGGGCGTCTGGTTGCGCCAGCCCAACTCGGAGTAATTGTCGAAGTTGCCTAGCAGGGCGTCCGCCAGAGGCGATCCAGTGGTATTGGGGTTGGATGCATTGAATTCGAATTGCCCGTTCAGGTTGTTCCCCACACCGCCGCCGGGCGAGACGCGCACTTGGTCGTGGTCGTTCTCGCCGTCGTGCTCGTACCACACTCCCGCCTTGACGGTGTGGTTGCCACTAATCTTCGTGATCACGTCCTGAACGGTGTAAATATGCCCCACGCTTCCCGAGGGATAGGGCAATCCGCTTACCGTTTCAAAACCGCTCATGATGAACGTGGGAATCTTGTTGGGGTCGTCCTTGCTGGCGGCTCCCCCAGGGATAATATACGGGTAATTGACGCCGAGCGACTCGCGATCCAGGCCGTTTCCATTTGGGCCTCCGCCGGGTACCAGAACGTGGACAATGTCCTCGGTGGCACCCATGGTGAAGTCATTCAGCAGCGTGGGACTGAAGGTCGTGGTGAAGTTCAGCGACCCGCCACGGCTGGGAAACTGGTAACCCTGATTCAACAGTGCGGAGGCGCCTCCGCTGCCAGTGCCGCTGGTGCCGACAGTTGGAACATCGGTGAAATGCCGAATGCTGACCGCAAGGTGATTCTTCTCGTTGGGCATGTAATCCACCTTGACGTCAGTCATGTGAGCGTTGGTCGGCGTGTTGTAATTGTAGATGATGTTGTAGCCGCCCTCGTACGGATAGGCGGAGCCTGGATTGGTAACGGTGTTCGGCTGCAAGAAAAAGTGTTGCACCATGGCCGAGCCATTGGCGCTGAACAAGGACTGTGGAATCTGGTTATTCGGGAAAGGCTGACCCGCGACGAGGGTTTCACCATTCGCCGTTACCCCGTTCAGATAGGCCGGGACCGTCGGGCAAACGCTGGCCCCAAAGATCGCGCAGTAGGCGGTCAGATTGCCTGCCCGATCATCAGTCGTGGGTACGGTTCCTACCTCGGTATTGCCGGTCACCAAGCGATTCCATTCATCCGACAAATAGAAATAGAGGTTGTGCTTCTTCGGAATAACCGGGCCGCCTACCGAAAACCCAAAATCGTTGAAGTCCAGCGTGGGGACCGTCGGCGAGAAGAAATAGCGGGAATCCATTGCGCTGTTGCGCACAAACTCGTAGACGGTGCCGTGGTACTGGTCGCTTCCAGATTTCAAAACGATGGCAAACTGGCCGCCCGCCGCACGCGAGAATTCCGGCATGTACCCGGTGGTGATGATGTTGACCTCAGAGATCGAGTCCATGCTGGGCATACCCACCGTGGCCCCGTTGGCGCGGGTGCGCGTCGAGGGCACGCCGTCGATCAGCAAGTTATTCGATTCCCCGGTCAGACCATTGACCTGCGTGCATTGCGAGGCAAAAAGGCTCATTGCCTGGAAGCTATTGAAGGTAAAGCCCTGAACCACGCCGGGTTGAAGGCCCAATAGGCTTACAAAATTCCGCCCGTTGGTCGGCAATTCCGTTAGTTGAGTGGTGTCCACCGTACGGGCTACCTTAGCGTCAGTCGTTTGCACCTGGACGGCTGAGGATTGCACTTCGACGACCTGGGTGACCTGTCCGACCTGCATGGTACAATTGACTTGCACGTTGGCCGAGGGATCCAAGTGCACGCCCAGGGTCGAGCACACCTGGAAACCTTCTTTCTCCACCTTCACGTCATAATTGCCTGAGGGAAGGTCGGGAACCACATAATAGCCAGAAGAGTTTGTGTTCGTCTTGGCAGTCTGCTGAGTGCCGGTGTTCGTGACTGTAACGGCCGCACCGGGGATGACCGCTCCCGTGGAGTCTGTAATGATACCTCCGATGGTGGCCATAACAGCCGTCTGCGCCAAGGCAGAAATCGGCATCAGCAGAACTACAGCCGAAATAGCTAGCAAGCATATCCGAAACCGCACGTCCGGCTTAGTCATGCTTTCCTCCTCTTTGAACTCTGGTTTCAGTTCGGTGGGAAACATAAAGGTTACTCGACATCCGGGGTTCTCCCCCGTGCCGAGCCTTTGGCATAGAGCAAACACATTACCAATTCCTAATTAATGCTCTAAGGCCATAACTTATTGTTTTTAAATGGATAAAATATTCTGATCGTTTACTTCTGTGGAATGGCTATGGAATGCCATATCCGATTTCTCATAATCCTACAATTTTTTGGAAAGCAGTGGCTTGTGCACAGTGGCCGACCCGCCAGTCATCGATTAGCTACCGCACGTCAGTGGGAAGGGTTTGAGGGCTTGGAGGGACTTGAGGTGGCTAAGGCGCTCGCAATGGCGGGGGGCAACGCGGCTTTTAGTTTCGGGTCCAAGCGAATCCCCTCTTCGATTTCAGAGCGCGCCATGGGTGGCAGGATTGAGGCGCCAGAGGCCAGCAGGAGGCCCAACTCGAAATGCGCCACCGCCAAGTCGGGAGCGAGAATGAGCGCTTGGCGGAATTCCGTTTCGGCCCGGTCTTTCTGGCCAACTTGGGTCAACGCCATGCCAAGGCTGAAATGGGCCATGGCAAATCCGGGTTCGAGATCCACGGCTTTCTGGAACTGCTCGATAGCTCCCTGGAGGTTCCCGGCGACCATCAGGGCATTACCGAGGTTATTGCGCGCTTTGGCGAATTTCGGATCAGCACGGGCGGCAAAGGCGAACTCCTCCGTGGCCTCCTTCTGATTGCTCTGTTGCCAAAGGACTCCGCCTAAATTGTTGTGCGCCTCGGCGTAAGCTGGGTGTGCGGCGATGGAAGCGCGGAAGGCGGCGGCAGCAGCCGCCAAATCGCCCGAATTCCACATTCGGACTCCATTGTTATCTGCTCCTTGCGCGCGCGCTAGCGCTTGCACCATTTGCAGCATGGACTTGGCTTTGGTGAACTCGACGGTCGCTTGGGCGGGCTGGCCCAAATGCCGAAGCACCGTGGCCAGCCCGTAGACAGCCGGAATCGCGTCAGGCTCGTCCTTGAGCGCATCATCGAAGGCCTGACGCGCTCCTTGCCAGTCCCCCAGTCGCATAAGGGCGTTCCCAAGATTCTGCTTGGCCTCAGGGAAACGCGGTCTGAGGGCAATGGCCTTGCGAAAGTTCTCAATCGCAGGCTGAAGGTTGCCTTGCTGCAACTGGATGAAGCCTAAGCCGCCAAGGGCGCTGGCGTTGTTGGGGTCAAGGCGCAAAACCGATTCGATTTGTTCGCGCGCCCCATCGAAGTCGCCGGCCCGGAAGAGCATGGCGGAAAGCTCGAGCCGTGCCGGGACGTTCTGTGGATCAGCTTCGACCGCATTGCGGAAGTAAACCGTGGCGGCCTTCAGAGTCCCGCCATTAATCGAAATCAGGCCTTTTTGCAGCCACGCATTGGAGATATGCGGGTTCAGCGCTAAAACTCGCTCGATGGCATCGTGAGCTTGCTGGAGGTCTCCCCCGGATCGAAGCGCGATGCCGAGTTGAAGGTAGGCATCCGCCGAATCCGGGTGTTCGCGTATGGCTCTTCGTGCTGCCGCCACCGAACTCAGTATTTGGTCGGGGGGAATCTCAGCCAAGTCAATGTCCCCCGTCGGATTCGCATCCTCCGAGGCCATTCCTTGCCCCGAAGCAAACGGCACCGAGAGCGCGAGGGCCACGAGGGCCAAGCCAACGGTCACCAGACGAAAAAGTCGAGTAGTCAAGAAGTCGAGCAGTTGAGAAGTCGAGAAGTCGAGCGGTTGAGAAGTCGAGGGGTCGAGAAGTTGAGGAGTCGGGTATTCAAGTAGTCGAGAAGTCGAAAGGCCCAAGGGCCAAGAACAAGGCTCCCGATCCAGCGACCATCGCTTTCTTGACCCTTGACTCATCGCTCGCCCTCTTGCCGACTCCCGAGCTCCTCGACTCCTTGACTTCTCGGCTTCTCGACTGCTCGACTTCTCGACCTCTCGACTCCTCAACTCCTCGACTCCTTGACTTCCCCCTGCCGGAACGCATACTCGCGGTTCACCGCCAGCCGTTCGTATGTTTCTTCCTGGCGGTCGGGCCAGCGAATATCGACTCGGTCAATCGAGGTGGCTTGGCCCAGACCGAAATGGAGCCGCAGGTCGTTGGTGGAGAAATAACTGTCTCCGCAGCGGACTTCGTCGGTTTGGGTGAGACCGCGTGCTGTGATGCGGACGCGTGCGCCAATAGCGTCGTGGTTGCACTTCGTGCCGGTTAATTTGAATCGTACCCAGGAGCCGGAGGGACCACCCGGTTTGTAAAGAAAGGGTTCCTGGTCAATGTTGTTGACGACGACCCAGATGCGCCCCGCGTTGTCGAGGTCACCGAAAGCCGCGCCCCGACTGCTCTGCGTATCCAACAACCCGCTTTCGTGGTTGTCCACCAGGGCAAAGCGGCCGTTGCGCAGGTTGCGAAATAACATGTCGGGCTGACGCCAACTGTTGCCGGCTTTGTCCGCCTGCGGGTAGATATGCCCTTGGGCAATAAAGATGTCCCTCCAGCCGTCGTTATCATAATCGATAAAGCCCACGCCCCATCCCAGCTTCGTGAAAGTGACCGTTCCAAGACCTGCCTCGAAAGTCACATCATCGAACTGGCCTTTGGTGTTTCGATATAGAGCATCGTAGTCCTCGGAGAAGTGGGTTACCAAAAGGTCCATCCAGCCGTCGTTATTGTAGTCTCCGACAGCAATGCCCATGTTGGATTGCGGTCGCCCATCGGCACTCACCGCGCAGCCGCTTTCCATGGCGACCTCTTCGAAAGTGCCGTTGCCTTTGTTGTGCCAAAGGTAGTTGGGCATGGAATCGTTGGCCACAAAAATGTCGAGAAAGCCGTCATTATCGAAATCGAACGAAGCCACCCCGAGTCCATAGGCCTTGTCGCTGTCGTGAATTCCCACGTCGTTCGAGACTTCGCGAAACTTTCCGCCACCTTCGTTGTGGTAAAAAAGGTCAGCCAATCCGGCCAAACCCTGGGGGCCACATGCCACCGGAACTCCTCGATAGAGGCAGTACTTGGCCGCTCCGGGGGTAGGGATAACCGCGCGGTCGAAATCGACGTAGCGGGCCACGTAAAGGTCGAGCCTGCCGTCACCATCATAGTCACCCCAGGTGCAGCCCGTGCTCCAGTTGCCGCCTTCGAGCCCGGCTGGCTTGGTAACGTTGGTGAACGTTCCATTGCCGTTGTTATGGAAAAGGGCATTGGTGCCAAAGTTGGTGATGAAAACATCCGTATAACCGTCGTTGTCGAAATCGGCCGCGGCTACCGCCATTCCCCAGCCCTCGTTGATCAGGCCGCTTTCCCGGGTCACATCCGTAAAGGTGCCATCGCCGTTGTTTCGGAACAGGCGGCTGGAGGTTCGCGGCAGGCTCGGATTATCGAGCAACTCGAAAGAGGAGCCATTGACCATGAAAATGTCCAGCAGGCCGTCGTTGTTGTAATCGAACAGGGCGACGCCGTTGCCCATTTCTTCCACCAGGTAATCCTTGGCCAGCGTGCCGCAGGTATTGCGAAACGCGCTCAAGCCTGCTTGTTTTGCTACATCGACGAACCACGGCCCCGGGGCCAGCACCGGCTGCCCCAACTTACCGTTGCTAAACAGGGGGATGATAAAGCACAGGCCCGACACGCTCTGGCGCATCCATGCGCGCCGGGAGAGAATCGGGGATTTGCTTTTGTCCATGCGAGGTCTCGTCACTGGTCGAGTCGTTCCAAAGCTTGCCGCTCCTTTTCCATGGTCTGAAGCACTTCCTGGCCGTACTGCGTTGAGGCTTGGCGAAGCTGGCTGGAAGCCGCCAGGGCAGCTTCGGCCCTGGCTGAATCGCCCATTTTTCGATACAAGAGGGCGAGGCGATAATGAAGTTCGCCATCCGCGTCTTGCTTGGCCACTGGCAAAAGATAATCCAGGGCTTGGCGTGTGTGTCCCAGGGCTGCCTCGGCCTTGGAAAGATCCAGAGACGCTCGGTAACTGACCGTCTCCTCTTTCAGCGCGGGACGCAGGTGCTGGATCGCCAGCTCCCATTGCCTTTTTTGAATGTAGACGTCCCCCAGTTCGTAGTGCGCGGCGAGCAAGCTCGGCGCCAACTCGAGCGCCTTGCGCAGCGGCGCCTCGGCTCGATCCCAGTCTCCAGCTACCCAGTATACGGTGGCCAAACCGAGGTAAAGGTCCGGCAAATCCGGCGACAGCTTCAGCGCCGCTTCGTATTCAGCTACCGCGTGGGAAGTTTCGTGCTTGTCACTATAATATTTTGCCATTATCTGGTGCGTGCGCGCCGAGTTGGGACTCAGCAGCGATACCTTCCGGAAAGCCTCGTATCCAAGCGCGTCATAGGAGCGCACGAGCCAATACATTGTCCATCCGTCGGACGGCTGTAATCCCAGCCCGCGCGCGGCCAAGGCCTCCGCGGTTTCAGCATTTCCCCCTCGCAGCTTCGCCTCTGCGAGTTTGTCTCGTTCAACCTGGGAAGGTCCTGGGAGTTTGCTTAACTGGTCGGCAAGTTGGCGATAACATGCTTCAGAGAGCCACCTGCCGTGTTCCACTGGCAGCGGAGTGGCTGATTGGGAACACGTTCTCTCGGCATGCGTTTCCACGCTTGCCAGGTCCACGTCAGCGTCTTGCAGCCAGTTCTTCCAAGCCGCTCCAGCAGGCGTGCCCGCAAACTGGGCGGGCATCGTGTTCTGTCCCTGCTGCAAAGCCTGGCGCAGGGCGGCGGGCGGTGGAGACTCAAAGAATCGAGCCAATTCCCGAGGGTTCGATCCCGCAAGAACTCCAAGCTGCTCGCCGAAACTCGCCCAGTCTCCACGCAATGACATCGTAACCAACAACCCAAAAAGCGCCTCAGGCGCGTGCGGGTTCTCCATGAGTTCCTTGCGAAACTGCGTCTCCGCGGTTTGAGGGAAGCCCAGACCAAGCAGCGTCATGCCCAGGTCGGCGTAAAGGCCCGCTTGAGAAGGACTCTCTTGCAGCAGGGGAAAAAGCATGCGCAAAGCGTCTGCATAGCGCCCTTGGGAAATCAATCCTTCGGCTTCGAGTTGACGGCCAACGGTATCCTGCGGGTATTTCCGGTGGAATTCGCTGGACACTTTCTGGGATAAGAGGCCGTAAGCCAACCCCAGCTTATACCATGCTTCAGCTTCGTCGGGAGTGCGCCGCAATTGCTGCTTATATTCCTCGGCAGCCCCAGCGAGATTCCCGCTGCGCCCCAATGCATCCCCCAGGGCAAGTCGGGCCGTGCCGCTGGTAGGGTTCAACTCGAGGGCCTCCCGCAAAGCCCGGATCGCTTCAGGCAACTGGTTGACTTCGAGATCGTCCAAACCCTGCACCAGCCAAGCCTGCGCGGGAATCGGGACCGGTGAGCCTTTATCTCTTGTAATGGAAGTGACCGTGCGAAGCGACTCGCGGTATTCGTGAAGCAGAAAGTAAAGAGTCGCGAGCCGGGTGCGAACCTCAATAATGGCCTGCGGCTTGACTTTGGCCGGATCAACCTTATCCAGAAAATCCTGGTAATGTCTTGCGGCCGTCGCGTAATCCCCAGCCTTGTCAGCCACCGCCGCAGCCTGCAACTCGGGCCCGAAGCCCGCAGCTTGGCTTGACTGCGGGCTTGCGGCACGCCCGACCGCGCCACTGAGCAGCAGCAAGAACAGCCCGAGAGGCGCCGCGAGCTTTCGTGTGCCGGGGGAGTCACCACGCAACTGTGTAGCGCTAATAGTCAAGCTTGCCCGCTCCCGAACTCTTGAAACTCCACCTTATTGATAGCAGACACCCCACACGTATGGCAAGGCATCACGGGGATTCGAGTTTCGGTTTTCGAATTTCGCTTTTCGAGTTTCGTTTCCTGGTTGGAATTCTTCTGTTAGAGTGATTGTAGGGACAAAATCCAAAAGGGAGAGTCACGTGATTAAGTACCGAATAATTCTGTCGCTCGTTATCCTCGGGGTGGCCACCAGCCTCACGCTAAGGGTACTTGCGGACAGCGAAGGCGACGCCTGGGCGAACAAGCAGTCTGCCTGGGTGACGCTCAAGCCGGCGGAGCGCAGTCAAGTTTCGGACTTCGCGGAGGATTACAAGGGTTACTTGAAAGTCGCCCGCACGGCGGAGGGGTCTACGCGGGAGATGATCCGCCGGGCGAAAGCCGCCGGCTTTACCGATTTCACAAGCGCTGCTCAAGTGAAGCCTGGGGCACGGCTGATCATCCCGGACCGTAGCCGAGCTTTGATCCTGGCCGTCATCGGCTCTGAACCCATCGTGGAAGGCTCCCACGTTGTGGGCACGCACCACGACAGTCCACACATCGACTTGAAGGGTAGGCCCATCTACCCTGCGGGTGGCTTCGCGCTCTTCAAGACTATCTACTACGGCGGTATCAAAAAGTATCAGTGGGCGAACATCCCACTCGCCTTGGTGGGCCGCATCGACACTACCGACGGGCGCACTCTGGACGTCTCGGTCGGGCTCAACCCTGGCGACCCTGTGTTCGTCATCCCCGATAACGCGCCGCATTCGGACAGCGAGTTGCATAACCGCACCTACAACAACGTGCTGCAAGGCGAAGAACTCGATCCCGTGGCGGGAAGCATCCTGGGGGAGAAAGATTCAGTCTCGGTCGAGGTCGTCAAACTGCTGACGGCAACTTACAGGATCAAGGAGGAAGACCTCGTGAGCGCGGAGTTGGCGTTGGTGCCCGCTGCCCCTCCGGCCGACGTGGGGCTCGACCGCGGGCTGGTGGGCGCCTACGGCAAGGGAACGACTCTCACAGTGCAGGGAGGATTTTATGCTCAAATCTGAAAAGTTGGTGGCTTTTGTGGCTACGCGCGACCTGGGTCGCGCCAAAATGTTCTATCGCGACACTCTCGGCTTGCGCCTGGTTAGCGAGGACCAATTTGCGCTGGTATTCGATGCCGCTGGAACGATGTTGCGTGTCGCACGCGTTCAAAAACCAGCAGCAGCGGAATACACCGTATTAGGCTGGCAAGTCCAGGACATTGTGCAGACGGCAAAGCAACTTCAGAAGGCGCACGTGGCGCTTGAACGCTATCCGGGAATGCAGCAAGACGAGCTCGGCATCTGGAAATCCCCCAGCGGCGCAAGAGTAGCGTGGTTCAAAGACCCGGATGGAAACACGTTGAGCATCACTCAGTTTTGAGCAGGCAGCGCGGGCCTATTTTTTTAGGTCCGCGCCTTTTGGTCTTGCGCTCGTTTCGATACGGCCTGAAAAGCCGCAGACCTAAAAGGCAGGTCTGATGTGCTACCCCGCTTCCCCGTGGCCGAGGAGAGCGCTTCCCGAGGTTGCACCGTGACGGCCGGCCATGTTATAACTTTGTTATACGGAGGGAGGCCGTCATGATTACGGAGATCCGGCGGGTGGGAAACTCACGGGGAATCATTATTCCGAAACCCATGCTGAAGGAGGCAGGCTTGGAGAAGGAGGCCGAAATTGCTGTGGAGCGCGGCGCCATTTTGCTGCGCAAGCCCCGGCGCAACCCCCGGGAAGGCTGGGCGGAAGCCAGCCGCAGAATTGCCGAAGCGGGGGACGACAAGCTGATTTGGCCGGAGTTCGGGAACCGGGATGACGGAGAGCTCGAGTGGTAAGGCGCGGAGAGGTGTGGTTGGCCGCGCTCGATCCCACGCTGGGCAGCGAAATTCACAAGACGCGGCCCGGCGTGGTCCTCTCGCCCTCCGAGATGCATGATTATCTGCGCACCGTCATCGTGGCGCCCATGACCACGGGGGCGCGGCCCGCGCCTTATCGCATCCCTGTTACCTTCCAGGGAAAGCGGGGGCTTATCCTCTTGGACCAACTCCGAACGCTGGATAAGGTCCGCCTGGTTAAACTGCTGGGGAAGGTCAGCTCCGCGACCCTGGCCGCCACGCTCGAAACCCTGCAAAAGGTGTTTGCTTAACGCCGTGCTGCCCCTAATCCGTCGATAACGGCAGGCGATGTAGGGGGACGGCTTG
>Ga0187784_10004412_pt1 | contig 11392 bp, 10 predicted proteins | sample 1015_SJ02_MP15_2_FD_132964 | JGI IMG/M metagenome (GOLD analysis project Ga0187784, IMG submission 132964) | Tropical peat soil microbial communities from peatlands in Department of Meta, Colombia - 1015_SJ02_MP15_20_MG | ecosystem: Environmental > Terrestrial > Soil > Wetlands > Peat | place... | reverse complement strand
CGTTTACAAACTGCTGTAGCTGTCCCCAAGCCTTCTTGTCCAGTTCTTTGGCTTGAACGTGGGAAGAGCACTGGGCCCAACCCTCCCATGCATAGAAGCAAATCACAAAGAGGAAAAGGCAGTTTAGGTATCGCACGGCCAACCTCCGCGGAAAGATGACCCGCAGGCGCTTGAATCGCACGCCGATCACATTAGAGCCCATCCTGAAACGCAATGATAGTTTAAGTTGTGGGTTCCGTAACGAGGGCTTGACATTTGTGTCTCGACCAGCTAGCATATTAACTAACCGGTTAATTAACTATGACTGCTACCGCTTCTTCCACTCGCCTTGGCTCCCGCCGGCATCCGGAGCGCAGCCGCAACGCCATCCTGCAGGCAGCCATACGCGAGTTCGCGCAACAAGGCATCGCCGGCGCTCGCACCGGCTCTATCGCCCGCGCCGCCCGGGTCAATAAGGCGCTGCTTTATTACTACTTCAAAGACAAAGAGTCGCTGTACGGCGCAGCGCTCGATCATATTTTTCACCAGCTGCGCCAGCACATGATGGAGGTGCTCGACCGCGACCTTCCACCTGGCGCAAAAATGCTGGCGTATGTGGCCACGTATTTTGATTTCATTGCCAGCCACAATTTCAATCGCAACCTGGTGCAGATGGAGATGATGCGCGCGGGCCACGGTTCTCCGCACTTGCGGCGGATTGCAAAAGAATATTTTCAACCCCTGTTCAAGCGGTTGGGTGAGGTGATCCGCCAGGGGATTGAGTCAGGCGAGTTCCGCCCGGTCAGCGCGGCGCAATTCATTCCTTCCATGGTGGCGCTGATCGTTTTTTACTTCGTGAATGCGCCAATCATGAAGAGCGTCATGGGCTTTGATCCGTTGTCGCCGCAGCGCATCGCCGAGCGCCGCGCCGCCGTGCTGGACTTCGTCTCGGCCGCACTTTTCAAGCATCCAGCGCACTTGCAAGGAGCACAGAAATGAACGCGCGCAACAAGTTCTTGATCGTACTGGGCATCATTCTGATCATCGCCGGGACTTACTACTTTTTCTCCACGCCCAGCAACAAGGACCTAGTGCTGATCGGCACGGTGGACTCCAACCAGGTGATCGTCAGTCCGCAGCTCGGCGGCCGCTTGCAGAAACTCCTGGTCGAGGAGGGCACGCAGGTAAAACAAGGCGACTTGATCGCGCTGCTTGATCCGTCGGAGCTTGAGGCGGAGGAGCGCGCGGCGGCAGCCACGATCGACAGCTTGCGGTCGAAGGTCGAGGAAACGCAGTCTACGCTGGAAGCCACGAAGGGATCGACCACCAGCAACGTAGCCAATGCTCAGGCGCGCCTGGCCTCGGTGCGGGCGCAGTTGCTGCAGGCGGAAGCGACACTCGAACGGACAGAAAGTGACAGCCGACGCACCATTGAACTGGCAAAAGAAGGCGTAGCTTCCGATCAGGATCGCGTTCAGGCCGAGACCAGTTTGGATGCACAAAAGGCGGTGGTGCAATCGCTGAAGGATCAGGTGAACGCGGCGCAGGCTGATCTGAACACCGCCGTTGCCAACACGCATACGGCCCACGCTGCGCAGCGCACGGTCGAATCGACGCGGGGGCAACTTGCGAACGCGGGAAGCATGCTGAAAGAGGCTGAAGTGAGGCTCGGCTATACCAAGATTTATACCCCAGTGACCGGCACGGTTTCGGTGCGCGCGGCGCGTGAAGGCGAGGTGCTGAATGTCGGCCAGCCGATTGTCACGCTTGTCGATTTCGCCGACACCTGGGTGCGGGCGGCGATTCCCGAAACCAACGCCAACCACATCGGACTGGGAGACACGCTGCGCATTCGGCTGCCAGGTGGGACCATAACTTCCGGAAAAGTCTTCTACAAATCGGCAGAAGCAGACTTTGCCACGCAACGCGACGTCAACCGCCGCAAGCGTGATATCAAGACGATCGTGCTGAAAGTGCGGCTCAACAATCCGGAAGGCGCCTACGTGCCGGGTATGACAGCGGAAGTTCTGGTTTCGCCGGAGCAACTGAAAGGGATGGCGTCCGGGAACTCGTCGGCGGAGAAGCGCTGATGGTAGCCGAGTTCAAGCCGAATACCGCGCCGCCCGATGGTCACTCGAATATGAACGCCATCGAAGTGGACCAAATTGTGAAGAAGTTCGGCGACTTCACCGCGGTGGACAACGTCTCGTTCCAGGTGAAGGAGGGCGAGATCTTCGGCCTGCTGGGGCCGAACGGCGCCGGCAAGTCCACGCTCATCCGCATGCTCACCACGCTGATTCCTATCACCGCGGGCAAGGCGCGTGTGGCGGGTCATGACGTGGAAAAGGAACCAGACGCAGTTCGCCGGACCTTGGGAGTGATTCCGCAGGCGCTGACCAGCGATATTGACCTGACTGTGGAAGAAAACCTCAGTATCTACGCCAAGCTTTACGACGTGCCGGCAAAGAAGCGCAAGCCGGCTATCGACGAAATGCTGGAACTGGTGGAGCTGACCAAGTGGCGTGGGGCGCAGACCAAGACGCTTTCCGGCGGTATGCGGCGGCGTTTGGAAATCGCCCGTGGCTTGATACACAGTCCGCAAATCTTTTTTCTCGATGAGCCGACCACCGGCCTCGACCCGGTTTCGCGCGTGGCGGTGTGGGAGATGCTGACCAACATCAAAAGCCACCGCCCGCTTACGATTCTAATTACTACCCATTACATGGACGAAGCCGATCGCTTGTGCGACCGCATCGCCATTGTGGACCACGGGAAGCTCGTGGCTCTCGACACGCCATTGGCGTTGAAAGCGAGCGTGCCGGGATCGAACGTCATCGAAGCGCAATTTGAAAATGTGCCGCGGAACTGGGAACAACGATTGCGCCAGCTCACCGGCGTAACTGCAGTGCAACATCTGGGCGCGGGAATGTACCGCGTGCTCACCGGCAACGGATCGAAGACCACCACGGAACTGGTGGAATTGGCCGTGCAAGGCGGAATTTCAGTGAAATCGCTGTCGGTGCAGAACACCACGCTGGACGACGTATTCGTCCACTACACGGGGCGGCAATTACGCGACGAGCTGCAGAAAGCGTACGCCTTTGTCATGCCGTCGAGACCAGGAGAGTAGCCATGAACCGAATGATGGCCATTGTCGAGCGCGAAATGCGCAAGTTCTTCCGGTCCCCGGCGCTGATGCTAGTGTCCATGATCTTTCCTCTGGTGCAGTTGATCGTGTTGGGCAATGCGTTTGGCGGGAAGATTCGCGACGCCCGGCTCGGGCTGGTGGATGAAGACGGCGGCACGCAGGCGGTTCGCATCCGCGAGGCCTTTGATTCCGTCCATGCCAACATGCGCACCTTCGAGACCGTCCCTTATGGCAGCGAAAAGAAGGCCATGGAAGATGTGCGCGACGGCGTCATCCAGGGTGCGGTCATCATCCCGCCGCAGTTCTCCCGACGTGTTTATGAGCAGGATGGGCCGAAGGTCGCCTTGATCGTGGACAACAGCGACAATTTCATGAGTTCCACGCTGGAAGGCGAACTGACCGATATTACCAATGCCCTCAACCAACCCACGGTCTCGCCGCGACTTCTGCAGCAGACGGTGCTGCAGATCGTCGAACTCTACCCCTACATCGAGTACATGAAATACCTTCTGCCGGGCTCGATCGTGCTGGCTATGTACGTCTCCGTCATGATCGGCGGCGGCATGCTCTACATCGACGATAAGGCGCGCGGCGTGCATGAAGGCTATCTGGTCACCCCCATCAAGAAAATCGAACTGATCTTCGGGTTGAACGCGGCGGGAGCCATCAAGGCGGTTCTGGCGGGGGTGGTGATCACGGCCGTTGGTTCCCTGCTGGCCGGAGTTGGGACCATGTTCCATCCGGCCACGGCTCTCGGTTTGCTCGTCTTGATTGCCCTGACCTCAGTCGCCTTCAATGCCATGATGTTTCTCATGATGGTGCGAGTGGAAGATCCGCTGGTGCCGCGGGCGACTTTTGGAATTCTCAACACGCTATTGTTTTTCCCCAGCGGCTCCATCTACCCGGTGCAGGCCTTCCCCTGGTGGCTGCAGGGCATCGCATGGGTGGATCCGTTCACTTATGCCGTGCACGGCTTCAAGTCGCTGTTGCTGAAAGAGACTGGGCTGGGTGCAGTCGCGCCCGACCTCATCTATTTGTCAATTTTCGCCTTCGTGACGCTGGCCATCGCGGTGCCCCTGTTTAAGCGGACCCTGTAGGAATCGGGTAATTGTGTAATTTGGTAATTTGGGTAATCGTGAAACTTGGCGGGAACAGGAGCATCCTCGCGGGCGAAGCCACAAATTGCTCAATTACAAAATTACTCAATTACTCAATTTCTGCGCGGATGGGTTATCCGCTATGCTTGTGCTATGACTCTCCTGGATGCCAAGCAGTATGATGAAGCGCGCGACCGCCGGCGGAGAAACATCATCCTTGCAGGAGTCATTGTCATTTTGCTCGCCGCATGGGTCGGGTACCATTTTCGCAATTATCCCGAACGAGCCGCTGTGACCAGGTTCTTTGCCGCGTTGCAAAAGCAGGATTACGAAACCGCCTACGGAATTTGGTTCAACGACCCGGACTGGCGCCGGCATCCGCAGAAGTATCCCAACTATCCGTTCAACGACTTTTACAAAGATTGGGGTCCGGGCGGAGAGTGGGGGCTGGTCAAGTCGTCGCAGGTGGATTGTTCCTTAAGCCAGAGCAACAGCAGCGGAGTGATCGTGCAAGTCACAGTGAACGGCCGCGCCGAGCATCCTTACGTGTGGGTGCAGAAATCGGATAAGACGCTGTCATTCTCGCCCAATGAAATCCAGTGCGGAAACTGGTGGGCCTGGCTGGTGGAGTAAGCACCCGGTTCTTGGCACGGACCAACCCTTCGGGTTCGGGAAAATGCATGGTTTTGTGCAAGTTATAATGCTACCGTTCACGCCTCGCGATGGCCAGCGTCTCCCAGTTTGATATCCCCGGTGCAGACATCGAGCTTATCGGATACAAAAGAGACGAAAAGATCGATGAAGCCAAGGCTTCCGTCCTTTCGTTCCTCGCCGAAAACAACGGCAGCGTCTTCTACGAACGCCAACTAACGATCATTTTTGAGGATCGTTACTTCCACTGGATCACTGTGAAAGCTCTCCTAGAACTTGTGGGGCAAGGCTCAATTCTGAGCGATGTTCTCGAACTCGCACCCAAAGTTCCGATCAGATTCTTCCATATGAAGGCGAACCGCTACTGGAAACGCCAAGCCTCTCAAGTACTGAAGCTGGTCAAACAGTTCTCCGCTCCCAATTTTGCTCGGGCCATTGGACTGCAAGGTGAGCTGCTCGTTGACGCGGCCCTCCCGCTCACTGGGTTCATTGCGATCGCCAGAAACGTCAACTCCTTCCAAGGCCGTGTTTGGACAGAGACTGGCCATGACCTCGACAGAATCGTAGAACGGCAAGGAGCCTCCTATGGTGTCGAAATCAAGAACACACTTCCCTACATTGACCGAGACGAATTCCGGACAAAGCTCGAAATGTGTTCCTTCTTGGGATTACGTCCGCTATTTGTTTCTCGCATGGCACCCAAGAGCTACAGCTTCGACATCATTCAGCGGGGCGGTATCTCTTGGATTCTTGGAACCCAATACTATCCTTTCGGGCATGAGGAACTTGCTGAAACCGTTCATCGCCAGCTGCACTTGCCGGTTGTATGTCGGGCCAGAATCCAGGACGGTGACGTCTCCCGCCTCGTCAAAGCGACCGAGTGGGTCTTGCGGCACCGCCCCACGCCCTGACAAACCAGACAATCTTGTATTCAGGGGGTAACGCCCGGCACCTTTCTTTTCAAGCACTTACCTCCATCCCACCGTGAATTCGTTTCCCAATTCACAATCTCAACCCTCCCATCTTGCCACGCACCGCCTAAGACCTACGCTACCATCGCAACTTGCCCCAGCGTTTTCTGCAACGACGCTTCGTCTTCCACGTTGAGGCACTTCTTTGCGCGGTCAATCTGCCGCATTAGTCCGGACAGCACTTTCCCCGGACCGACTTCCACCAAGGTTTGCACGCCTTTCTCGATCAGCAGGCGCATGGACTCGTCCCATTTCACCGAGCCGGTAACCTGGCGCACCAAGGCACCTCGGCTGGCGTCGCCAGTGTTGAGCAAAGCTGCATCGACATTACAGACAACGGGTACACCCGGATGGCTGAAGCTTACGGCCCTGAGGTCCACGGCGAGCCGGTCTTGCGCCGGTTTCATCAGCGAACAATGGAACGGTGCGCTGACTGGGAGCAGTTTGGCGCGCTTGGCGCCGCGCTCTTCGGCGAGTTTTACGGCACGCTCGACGGCACCCGCGTTACCGGAAATCACGATCTGCTCAGGTGAGTTTATATTCGCAGGCTGACAGACTTGTCCCTGTGCGGCGTCGCGGCAAACGGCCGTGAGCGCATCCAAATCCATTCCAAGTACCGCAGCCATTGCCCCTATTCCGGCAGGCACGGCCTCCTGCATGTACTTGCCGCGATTGCGCACCGTGCGGACGGCGTCGGCAAAGCTGATCGTGCCTGCAGCCACATGGGCCGAATACTCGCCCAGGCTGTGGCCGGCGAAAAGGCCGGCTGCAAGCCTTTTTCGTTCAGTACGCGCCACGCTGCGATCGAAACCGTGAGAATCGCAGGCTGCGTGATCTCTGTCATCCGCAGCTGGTCTTCGGGACCCTCGAAGCAAAGCTGCGAGAGCTTGCAGCCAAGAGCATCGTCGGCTTCGGTGAATGTGTGGTATGCGACGGGATATCTTTCAGCCAGCTCTTTGCCCATGCCCACAGCTTGGGAGCCTTGCCCGGGAAAAAGGAATGCGAGGTTGGAAGTTGTCATGGTTTTCAGTTACGAGTCGTGCTGAGTGATGCACAATAGGGTGACAAACGAGTTGCCTTCCTTCGTGCACCTTCGTGCCCTTGGTAGTACAGAAAAAGCAGTAACCACGAAGGACACAAAGGACCACACAGAAAAACTACGCGCTGCGAAGGTCTTTGCCTCGCGCTCAAACGCTCACTCTCGTCCCTGAACGAATGGCGGCCAGTTCTTTCTCAATTTTTTGGTTGATGAGGTGCTCGGCAAATTCCGCCGCCACGCGAATGGCGTTCTTGATGGCATTGGCATTCGACGATCCGTGAGTAATAAAACACACGCCTTTCACTCCCAGCAGCGGAGCGCCGCCATATTCGGTGTGGTCGAGACGCTTCTTGAAATCCGCGAAAGCGCTGCGCGAGAGTAAATAACCAACCTTCCGCGTGATGGTTGCCTTCAGGGTTTCCCTCAAAGTTGTGCGCACCAGATTGGCCACGCCTTCGGAAATCTTCAACGCCACGTTGCCGACAAAACCGTCGGCCACAATGACGTCGACCTGCCCGTTGTACAGGTCGCGGCCCTCAACGTTGCCCACAAAATTCAGCGGAAGTTGTTTCAGCAACTGGAAGGCATCGCGCGTCAGCTCGTTGCCCTTGGTCTCCTCTTCCCCAATGGAAAGCAGTCCCACCCGAGGACGCCGCGTGCCGAACATACTGCGGAAATAGATCTCTCCCATCACGGCGAATTGTTCGAGATTGTGCGGCTTGCAATCGACGTTGGCACCCACATCGAGGAGGGCTGCTGCCGTTCCCAGCGCCGTTGGAAATGCTGCCGCCAGCGCCGGACGATCCACGCCGGGAAGCGCGCCCAGCACCACTTTGGCGGTGGCCATGGCTGCGCCCGTGTTACCTGCGGTTAGAAAACCGGCAGCCCTGCCATCACGCACCAGCCGCAGCCCCACGCGCATGGAGGAGTCCCGCTTGGCGCGAACCGCTTGCACAGCCTTGTCGTCCATGTCGATGACTTCGCTGGCGTGAACGATTTCGACGGGCACCCTGGCCGCCGAATGTCTCGACAGCTCCGCCTGGAGCAGCGCCTCGGGTCCGACGAGCACGACACGAATCCCGTACTGGCGCGCCGCCTGGATGGCGCCTTCGATCTCAGGCTTGGGCCTGCGGTCCGAACCCATCGCGTCCAGGACGATGACGCTTGCCATGGCAGCCGAAACTAGCCGGCTTCCTCGACCGTTAGAACTTCACGGCCCTTGTAGTAGCCGCACTTGGGGCAGGCACGATGCGGCAGCTTGCGCTCGTGGCAGTTGGGACACTCCGAGAGCGAGCGGTGCTTCAGGGAGTCATGGGCCCGGCGGTTGCCGGTGCGCGCCTTGGAGTGGCGCCGTTTCGGATTCGGCATTGCAATTCCTCGTTTGCCCGGCTGTTCGAGCACCGGCAAAATATTAGAGCTACCCGCCCCTGAGGGGGATGGTTAGTTTGCCTAATCCCCTATTCCGGATCAGTGGTCCAGCTTACTGCGAATCTCTTTCAGCGCCGACCAGCGGGGATCATCCGCCGGCTCGGCGCATGAACATTGTTCGACATTCAGGTTCCTGCCGCACTGCGGACACAGGCCCTTACAATCCTCGCGGCAAATCACTTTTAGGGGAAGCGCCAGCAGCACCTGCTCGCGGAGCGCATCCTCCAGCAGTAAGCCTTCTCCCTGATAATAACCGATTTCAGCTTCCGCTCCGGTGACGGAAAGCTCTTCTTTCCCGGCGTCGGCGCCCAGCGGCCGGTAGAGCAGATCAAACTTACGCTCCACTTCCTGCGCTACCGCTTCCAGACAACGCGCGCACGGCAATTCCAGGCTGGCGCGCAGCTCGCCATTCAGGCGTATGTCTTTGAGGGCCTTGTGCTTCCCGCGGTGCTCCTCGACCAACTGGGCGCGCCCGGCGGCGTGCAGCGGGGATTTCTGCGCCACCTCGGAGCCCATGTCGATGGCACCCGGGGCAAACTCCTGCTCAAAATCGACCGGCTGGAGTTCCAATTCTCTGATTTCGATGAGCATCGCCACCCCCGCGCCCCCAACCTGAAACCGCTCCGACGCGGAAGCACGCACAGAGGCGTAACTACCCTAGGGAGCAATAGTTAAGAATAAGACGCGCGGCGGAGGGTGTCAAGAAACAGTCGCCCATGGCGGTGCGTCAGTTTGAACTCTGGACGCCTTCTTCCATTGAGTCATCCTAAGCGGAGCCGTTCTTCAGGCGGAGCGCAGGACCTGGCGCGGACTGGCTGCGCTTCCGGCACGCGCGAGATGCCCGGACAACCGACCCCGCGCGGGCCCCACGCCTTTTCGCAAACAACGCGAAAAAAGGGCTGGGCCACCCTACCGTTACCGCCGTATCGTCGGCTCTTCGCCGATCACGCCGATCTCGTGCTTGCCCCGAGTCCTCCAGACCAGACGAGATGCCGCGCAACTGCTCGATCTTGGTCAGCGGCCCCATACCCTTCGCGGGGATTGCGAGCAGAGTGGGGCCGCTGCCAAGTTCAGCTAGTTATTTCTGCGGCTCGGGAGCCGTGACATGCTGCTCGGCGACGGGCAGTTTCACCTGTGGCGGCTTGGGAAGCACGGGCGGCTGCGGGAGCCTGGGTGGTTGCAGCTTCGGCGGCTGCAGCGGCGGTGGCACAATATGCGCGGCCGGTTCCGGCGGCTTGGGCCGTTCCGGCACGTGCATCTTGGCTCTGCGTTCATAGTCGATGCCCATCGACTCAGGCTGGCCGTTCTCGACCGGGTAGAGATACTTGCCCCTCTGATCTCCGGTCTTCTCCACTTCCGGGATGATCGGGTGCGCCCTGGCGAAGGCGTCGTGGCGGATGCCCGTCACCTGCCAGGAGACTTTGCCGCCAGGTTTGCCGCCGGCAATTTGGAAGCGGTTGTGGGCAATCTCCTCAGCAATGTAAAGATTTGGTCCCGGCGCGCCGATCGCCGTCAACTGGTAACGGAAGTCGCGATTGAGTGCCTCGAAATAATCGGGCAATGCGACCGAGGCAGCGCCGTTATCGTCGAGGACGACGTTTCCCGTGTAGATGTTCATCATCTCCGAGGATTCCACCGAAGCGTGATAAAGATACTTGTTGGCCGGGTCGAGGGGATGATCGATCCTAAAGTACTTTACCCCCCCATATATCACCGTTGCAGTCAGAATCCCATTGACATCAACGTTGCCTTCGAAACCGCCCGCCAAACCGTTGACGCTAGAGCCATACACGCCGAAGCCGCCGGCTGAGCTGATGTCGGTGCCCTCTACTCCGCTGCTGCCGTTGGTGTTGGTGGAGCCCAAGACGCCGCCGACGCCGACACCCATCACCCCGACGTCGGAGGCACTGGAGCCGTACACGCCGTAGCCAAAGCCGTAGGCCACGCCGATCACGCCGGTGCCGTAGTCGCTCTTGCCCCCGACCCCATAGCCGCCGGTTGAGCTGGCATCGAAGCCATACACCCCGTCGCCGCCGTTGGTGCTGGTGTAGCCGTACACTCCGTCGCCGCCGGTGCCGTACACGCCGGTGCTGCCTTGGCCGTACACGCCGAAGTAGGTGGTGCTGGTGCCGACCACGCCGTAGCTGGAGCTGCTGGTCCCCCACACGCCGTAGTAGGAGGTGCTCTCCCCGACCACGCCGGTGCCCGAGCTGCTGGTGCCTAGCACGCCGGCGCCGCCGCTGCTGTTGGAGCCCTCCACGCCGTAGCCTAAGGCGGAGCTGCTGGTGCCGACCACGCCGTTGCCACCGCTGCTGCTGCCGAGCACGCCGTCGCCACCGCTTGTGCTAAGGCCGTACACCGCATAGGCGCCGCTCGGGCTCGTATCCACTCCAACCACGCCGCTGGCGTTGTTGGTCCTGGTGTTGCCCCGGACGCCTACGACGCCGGAGCCGAGCACGCCGATGCCCGAGTTGCTGGCGCCGTACACGCCGTTGCTGCCGTTAGAGCAGCCCGCGCTCCCGTTGAGCCCGCAGACGCCGGTGCCGCTGCCGCTTTGGCCGACCACGCCGTACCATGAGTTGCTCTCGCCGCTCACGCCGGTGCCGCCGCCGCTGCTGGAGCCGACGACGCCGGTGGCCGCGGTGCTGGTAGAGCCGGTGACGGTCCCGTTGACCGTCTGATTGCCAGTAAACGTGTTAGCAGTCCCCAGTTGCGGCACCTTGGTGGTATCCACGTTGAGGGTCGTGCTCCCGCCCAGCGACACCGCGCCCCCGCCGGTTAAGTCAGTGCCCGCAGTCACCGTCAGCGACGAGTCCGCCAGCATGGCGTCCGTGATCTCGCCGTTCGGTACTGGAAACGTCTGTCCGTTGGCGAACGTGAGCAGGCCCTTGCTGCTGATCTTCAGTCCGGTCTCGGCCGCTGTGGCCGTGCCCGACGCATACAGCAGATTCATTGTTCCCGATGGACTGGCCGTATCACTGCCCGCCGGTTCGGCTTGCCAGCGGAAATGTTGGCTGACCGCCGCCGGCGTACCCGAGGTATCCCAGGATGAGGCATACAGATCCAGCGGCCGCGAAGT
>Ga0187784_10004411_pt1 | contig 11393 bp, 14 predicted proteins | sample 1015_SJ02_MP15_2_FD_132964 | JGI IMG/M metagenome (GOLD analysis project Ga0187784, IMG submission 132964) | Tropical peat soil microbial communities from peatlands in Department of Meta, Colombia - 1015_SJ02_MP15_20_MG | ecosystem: Environmental > Terrestrial > Soil > Wetlands > Peat | place... | reverse complement strand
CGAGCAGCTTCCTGACAGCGTCGGACGCCCTTTGTTTCGTATGAAACTCCAACAGCCGCCCGGAAAGCACCAGCGTTATGATTACGGCCGAAGCGTCGTAGTACGCCCCCCCGACCCCGAAGAACGAAGGCACGAGGGTGGCGAGTGCGCTGTATCCAAAGGCAGCCGTCGTCCCCACCGCAACCAGGACATCCATGTTGGCCGCGTGGGTTCTCAGGGAATGATACGCGCCGCGGTAGAACCTCGAACCGACGTAAAACTGGACCGGAAGAGCCAGGAGGAGTAGAACGTAATCACTCGTCTGGGGCGGGAGAACGGGGACGTAACTCAGCACGAGGATCGGGACGGCTAGAATAGCACCGACTGCCACAGTCGACCTCAGTCTGCCCAACTCCCTCTGAGGCATGGTGAATTCCAACCTGCACGGTTCACTGCAGAAGTAGTACGTGCTACCTCCGACGGTCGCCCTCAGCGCATCCGGAGTCTCAGGAACGCTCATCCCGCAGACTGGGTCCTTCGCCAACCTCTCAGCGAGCCGCCCCTTGTCGATGTTAAATCATTCCCCCCAGGACGCCGTCAGGTCTCTTTCGTCCGCCCATGGGATGCCAAGAATCTCTAAATTGGCGAAATTCCATCACTAGGTCATGAATAAGGACCCCGTGTGCGGCATGACGGTCGACGAGCGCGAGGCTCGGCTGAAGTCAGACTACGGTGGCGGGACGTACTACTTCTGCTCCGCCGGGTGCAAGGCCGCCTTTGACAAGGACCCACATCGCTACGCTCACTAGTGGCGACGGTCGCGCCTGGCGGGACGTGCTCTGGCCTCGACAGATCGCCCGTAGGCTTAAAGCCGAATCGAAGGACGCACGACTGAATCGGGTTTGGTCCGTGCCTATGGGGTAACAGGAGCGTCAGGTAGGTGACTAGGCACCGGCCGGCGGCGAAGGGGCACCAGAATGGTGTCACCGAAGGCATCGGAAGCGCACAAATACGTCAATTCGGCCGCACGGACCGTTTGCCCGAGCTAAAGGAGGATTCGTCGAAGAAGGCCCTCGAATATTCGAAGTTCTACGGTGGTAAGGTCGTGGTTGCCCCCAAGGTCCCAGTCAGGTCGCTCGAGGACTTCTCAATCTGGTACACCCCGGGGGTCGCCGCGGTGTCTCGAGCCATTGAAGCTGACGCTGACCTCTCATTCGAGTACACTGGAAGGTGGAACACGGTCGCCGTTGTGACGGATGGCAGCAGGGTGCTGGGGCTCGGAAACATCGGGCCTGAGGGTGCCCTCCCCGTAATGGAAGGAAAGGCCCTCATCTACAACTACCTCGGCGGGGTCAACGCCATTCCCCTCCCGATAAGGGCGGAGACCGAAGGCGAGCTCATCTCGTTCGTGAAGGCGCTGGAGCCGTCCATGGGAGGCGTCAACCTGGAAGACATAGAGTCCCCGAAGTGCTTCGACATACTAGAAAGGCTCCGCTCGGAGATGAAGATCCCCGTCTGGCACGACGACCAGCAGGGGACCGCCGGCGTCACACTCGCCGCGCTTTTCAACGCTCTCGAACTCACAGGGCGCAAGCTCCGGGGCTCGAAGATAGTCCTGTTCGGCGCGGGAGCTGCCAACGTGGCAGCTGAGAGGCTGCTGGTCCAAGCCGGGGCCGACCCCAAGGACCTGGTCGTCCTCGACTCGAAGGGGATACTGGAGCCGGAGAGGGAGGACATGGACAAGCTGATGCTAAGGAACAGGTGGAAACACGACATAGCACTGCGCACCAACGGGGACAGGGTCTCGGGGGGGCTAAAGGAAGCCCTCGACGGCGCCGATGCGCTTGTCGCCGCCGCCGGCAACGGGCCCGAACTGGTCAAACCAGACGAGATACGCATGATGAACAAGAGGGCCATCGCGTTTTTCCTTGCAAACCCCGTCCCCGAGATGCTCCCATCAGCAGCTCTCGCTGCAGGCGCAGAGATTGTTGCGACCGGACGGTCGGACTACCCCAACCAGGTCAACAACAGCCTCCTCTTCCCGGCAATCTTCCGCGGGGCCCTTGACGTCAGGGCGAAGACCATCACAGACAACATGGTGATAGCGGCCGCCATGGAGCTGGCCGGTTTCGCAAAGGAGAAGGGGATCAGCAAGAAGTACATCATACCCACTATGATCCAATGGGAGGTCTACCCCCGGGTCGCGGCGACGGTGGGACAGGCCGCCGTCAAAGAAGGCGTCGCCCGAAGGAGGCTCTCCGAGAAGGAATCCCTGGCCGCTGCGACGGAGACGATAGAGCACTCTAGGAAAGTGATGAACGCGCTACGGAGGAACGGAATAATTCTTGACCCTCCAGAATAGGCGTAAATCGGGCGGCGGAACACCCGGCCACCCGGCATTGCAGATCCGGCGCGCTAGAGAAGAGGACATGGGTGCAGTGGCAGACCTCATCGTCAGGACGAAGCGACTGAACAACGAGTTTGACCCTCTCTTCGCCGTGGTCCCAGACGTGAAGGCTAGGGCAGAAAGGCACGTCGCTGGTTCGATGAAGTCAGCTGACAAGCTGCTGCTCGTCGCTGCAGAGGGATCGAAGGTCGTGGGGATCCTGCGGGCGGAGATGCGGGAGCGGCTGTTCTACGAGCCGCACATGGAGGGGTTCGTCACGGACTTCTACATACTTCCCGAATACAGAAGAAAGGCCCTCGGAAACGAAATGATCCAAAAGGCCGCCACCGAGCTCAAGGCGATGGGTGCTCAGATCATAGTCGCCGACGTGCCCGCTCAGAACGAGATCGCGAACAGGTTCTACATGAAACGCGGCTTCAGGTCCCTTTCAAACCTGGTCGGAAAGAGCCCCTAGTAGTCCAGGAGTGAGCCGAGCCGGGGTTCCGGCGAGGTTCCCAGAAGCATCATGCATCTGTAGCAGAATATGATGTTGCCCGCCCTTGCATGAGAGTGGTTCTGCGACCTCGTGCAATACTCCTCCTCGGGGATGGCTTTCAGAAGCATTTTGCCGACCCGGCACGTCTGGATATTTAACCTTCGGCTAAACATTATACCCCGATTCGTCGTTTGACTAATATTTGGTGCTCACATTACCGACGAGCTTTCCGTCGTCGTTGACTTCCATGGTCGTCTCAAAGGAGCGTGCGTCCTCCAGCGAGATCCCCCCCGTGACCTGCCATTCCTTGAAAGAGGCGTCCTCCGCGACCTCAGCCCGAAGCTTGTGGTTCGACGTTGTTGCGAATGTCTTAACCCGTCCTGTGCTGTCCCTGCCGTCGACTACGACTTTCAGCAGGTCGGGGTTTTGGCTCGAGAATTCCACTACGCGCGTGTACTTCTTGTATAGTCTCCCCAGAAAATACCCAAAGAGGGGAGTCCAGAAAAGCATCATGAGGACGGTGGCAACACCGGATTCGGAGTCGAACACGTACCCCGAGAAGCCGAAGAAGACGAGGCTGAGTGCGATAACGGCCGCGAAGATCAGACCCTTGACCGTGCTTCCCCGGTTGGGGAGCGAGTCATAGTATAGACCGAAGACCCCTGTGTAGATGAGCGTTATGAAGAACGCAACGAACGCTATGAATGGCACGTCGACGGCGACCACCGATTGGAAACAATCTGCAGCGCTTCCGTTCACGTTCGCGGTCAGGGGGCAGGACTGTGGATAGGCCTGGCTTATCGCATTGAGAGCTGAAGTCTGGAGCGCGTAGAGGAGGGCTACATTGAAGATGGCGATGCCCCCAACGTATAGGATTCCACTAAGCGTCCCTGCCTTTATCCCGGCGAAGAAAGAACCCAACTTCTGGAAATCCTAGGCGTTCAGGGCTGCCAGAACCTCTGCCTCATGCCCCTGGGGGTTTACCTTCCTGAATATCTTCTTGATCTTCCCGTCCGCACCGATTACGAACGTCGACCTCTCCGTCCCCATGTACTTCTTTCCGTAAAGGACCTTTTCTTTCCACGTGTCGTACAGCCTGTGGGCGACGCCGTCCTGGTCGCTGAGGAGAGTGAAATTAAGCGAGTACTTGTTGATGAATTTGGCGTGCGAATCTAGCGTGTCCTTGCTCACGCCGAGCACGACAGCGTCCACCCCGTCGAACTTCGGCAAGTTGTCGCGGAAGCTGCACGCCTCTATCGTGCAGCCGGGGGTGTCGTCCCTGGGGTAGAAGTAGAGCACGACCTGCTTCCCCCTCAACGAGCTGAGCTTCACACTCTTGCCAGTCGATGCAGGAAGGGTGAAGTCGGGGGCCCTATCCCCCACCTCCAGCGCCCTCGCCACCGGACTCACACTCGACCTCGACAAAACGCCTCCAAAAAAAGTTAATGATTGAGCCCGTCGCTCCCCGGAAAGCTTGTCGTTCGACGTCCACGTGCACCCGTGGACAAGGGCATTCATGAAGAAGAACGGCCCCATAATGAAGGCGTGCGGCTTCTTCAAGTTGGACGTCTCGAACCTTCCCGCCACCACGGACCAGCTCCTGGACGAGATGGCCGAGGCCGGGGTTGCGAAGGCGGTGATACTCGGACAGGACACACACGCAACCAGAAACCCCGCGTTCAAGAGATACACCCTAACCAACGACGCGGTTGCCAGGATAGCCGAAAAGTCCGGGGACAGGCTGATTCCCTTCGCAGGCGTCGACCCCAATGCCGGAGAGGCGGCAGTGGCAGAATTGAAGAGGGCAGTCGAGAAGCTAGGTATGCGCGGGTTGAAAGTCCACGGGAGCGCCAACTCGGTCTACATCAACGACAGGAGGCGGATGTATCCGATCTACGAGTTCTGCCAAGAAGTCGGGGTTCCTGTGCTCATCCACACCGGGACCACGGGGCTCGGCGATTGCGAAATAAAGTACAGCAAGACGGAGCTCGTCGACGAGGTCTGTCAGAGCTTCCCAGACCTAAGAGTGATCATGGCCCACTTCGGATGGCCATGGCCTGATGTGGCAGTCGCCATCGCGCTGAGGAACCCCAACGTTTTCATCGACGTTTCGGGGTGGAAACCGAAGTACGTACCCCAGAGTGTGCTTCCATATCTCAACGGGCTTCTTCAGGACCGGTTCCTGTTCGGCACGGACTATCCCATGCTCAGACAGAAGGAATGGCTCGACGACTTTCGGACGAACCTCGCCCCCAAGCTCAGGCCGGGCGTGGGCGACAAGCTCCTCTCCGGCAACGCGAAGAGGCTGTTTTCCGCCTAAGGCTGAATCAGCTGCATCTTCAGAGATTTTCGCCCGTTGTACCCCTCGTCGGGCCTGTGCCAGAAGGCCACTTCGGGCTCGCCGTACCTCCAGCAGAGCAACACGCTCTCTCCGTACTTCTCGGCGGGGAAGTCCACGAGACCGTAGTCCAGGTCCTTCACCTGCACCCCCAGGTCCTCTAGCTCCAAGACCTCCCTTTTCATGTCCTCGATGAGCGCGTCAAGTTGAGCGGCCCTTTCAGCTACCTCTGCCGTTCTGAATCCGAAGAGGTTGTACTTTTCGATCTCGTTATGCAGCTTGGCGACGACCTTCTTCTTTTCGATGAGCTCCTTCATCTTGGGCTTAATGTCGGATAGGAGCTTCGAAGCCTCCTGTGGCGTGAACAGGTGAACGTCATGATCTTCGAAGCTCGTCTGATTCGCCCCTGCCGTCCTTGTTTTTTCGCATAAGAAACTTCACACTTTAATTTTGGTGACCAACGATGATTATCCGTTTGACCCAAAGAATTGCCCTTAAACCCACGCCGGGCTCCCCCCGAGCCTCGCCTGTTACCGTTAATAGTTCGCGGGGGCCGCCTGCGTGCGATGTACACTCGTCGGGGAGACAGGGGTGAAACTTCCCTCTACGGACCGAAGCGTGTGAGGAAGGACGACCCAAGGGTCGAAGCCTACGGGACCATCGACGAACTGAACTCCATAATCGGAGTCATAATCGCGGGCTCGAATGATCGGGCACTCGTTTCTTCTCTGAAGGAGGTCCAGAGGATGCTCTTCGTTGCTGGAGGGGACGCGGCGACAGAAATTGGGGGGAAGCAGAAGGTTCCACGAATCACGGAGCCCGACACCAAGAGGGTAGAGGAACTGACCGACGACCTGCTGACACAGCTCCCACCCCTAAGCAACTTCATCCTCCCGGGAGGCTCGCCAACCGGGGCTATGCTTCACGTGGCCAGGTCGGTCTGCCGCCGGGCAGAGAGGCGCATCGTAACTGCCTCGGCATCCGGAGGGATGAACCCTCAGCTCCTTCCTTTTTTCAACAGGCTTTCCTCGTATCTCTTCGACCTGTCCCGCTGGGTCAACAGCAGGGCGAAGAAGAAAGATGACGTCTGGAAGGCATAGGGAGAAGGTCCTCGGTCAGCGCGACTGAAGTTCGTCACTTCACCAGTTCGAAGGCGGTGGCTATCCCCTGGCCAACTCCGATGCACATCGTAGCCAACCCGTAGCGCGTCCCCGCCCTCCTCATTTGGTGTAGAAGAGTTGTCGCTAGCCTGGCTCCACTGCACCCCAGAGGATGACCGAGAGCGATGGCACCTCCGTTGGGGTTGATTTTCTTGAGGTCGAATTCGGGCATCTCCTGCGCGCACGCCAGAACCTGGGCCGCGAACGCCTCGTTCAGCTCTATGACTCCGAAGTCGTCCATTGTAATGGCCAGGCGCGAAAGCAGCTTCCGCGTGGCATAGACCGGACCTATTCCCATGTAGTTTGGGTGCACCCCGGCCGTGGCAGAACCGAGTATCCTGGCAATCGGCTTGATGCCTAGGCTCTCCGCCTTCTGCTTCCCCATCAACAACACGGCTGCGGCTCCGTCATTGATGCCAGAGGAATTACCAGGCGTGACGGTTCCGTCCTTCCTGAAGGACGGCTTAAGAGCGGCGAGCTTCTCCAGGGAAGTGTCAGGCCTGGGTCCTTCGTCCTCGCTCACGCCGTTCGGGTTTTCGCGTGTCTCGACGGGCACCATCTCGTCCTTGAACCTCCCGCTCCTCGTGGCGTCCACCGCCTTCATGTGGGAAGAAAGTGCAAATTCGTCCTGAGAGGTCCTGCTGATCTTGTACTTGTCTGCGAGGTTTTCGGCTGTTTCACCCATGGTCAACGGTGGGTATTCGGGAAGGAACGCCGGATTGGGGAAGCGCCATCCGATAGTCGTGTCCACAAGAGCCGCGCCCCCCCTCCCGAAGGCAACTTCCGGCTTGAGCATAACGAGCGGCGCCCGAGTCATGCTCTCCACGCCTCCGCCGATGAGAATCTCACCCTCGCCGGCGACTATGACCCTTGCAGCCGAGTTGAGCGCCTCCAGTCCCGAGCCACAGAGCCTGTTCACCGTCGAACCCGGTACCGAGTAGGGCATACCAGCGAGGAGAAGGGACATCCGTGCCACGTTCCTGTTGTCCTCCCCTGCCTGATTGGCGCAGCCGAAGTAGACGTCATCGATCGAAGCGGGGTCTACACCGGACCTTTCGAGAACAGCCCTGAGCACCAACGCTCCCAGGTCGTCAGGGCGGACAGACCTCAGTACCCCGCCGTATTTTCCAATGGGGGTCCTCACTGCGTCGACCACCACCGCCTCGTCCTTCATGCATGGCGCGCGATGGCTGGGTGCTTATCTCCTTTTGTTGAAGAACGTCGCATTTTCGACGGCCGGACCTCTCGATTGTCTCCTATTGGCCGGTGAAACTCGGTTCTCTCTTGTCGAAGAAGGCCCTGACTCCTTCCACGTGATCCCGGGTCCGCCCCGCGATGTCCTGAAGGTACATCTCGTACTCGAGGGACGAGTCGAGGTCCACCACTACAGCACGGTTCAGCGCTCGCTTGGCCAGGCCCATGGCCTTCGTCGGCCCCTTCGCGAGCCGCTCCGCTATCCTGGTTGACTGGTCCCTGAGGCTCTCGTCTGGGAAGACCCAGTTAACCAGGCCAAGACTCAGCGCCCTCCCGGCGTCGATGGGTTCTCCAAGGAGCGCGACCTCCATTGCCTTCCCCAGGCCCAGAATCCGGGGGAGCCAGAAGCTCGTCCCTGAATCCAGTACCAGTCCGGCTCTGACGAAAGCCTCGTGAAACGTGGCCCTGTCCGATGCCGCCCTTAGGTCGCATGCGAGCGCCAACCCCAATCCCGCTCCGGCTGTGACACCATTTACAGAAGCAAGGACTGGTTTCTCCATTCTTCGGATGCTCTGCACTATGGGATTGTATCTCCTCTTCACCACCTCTCCTAGGCGAATAGGTTTGCCGCTTTCATACGTGGACCTGTTCGTGCTCAGGTCCTCTCCGGCGGAGAAGGCTCTCCCTTCGCCCGTAAGAACGAGACACCTCGCCTCTGCCGAGTTCGCCCCCTCCTTCAGCGCGTCAATGAGCTCGTCCCCCATCTGATCGTTGAAGGAGTTCAGCTTGTCTGGCCTGTTCAGGGTTATCCAAAGGACGCCGTTCGATGTCTCCGCCTTGATTGTCTCGTAACCCATCTACTTCCCCTTGAATACCGGTTTCCGTTTTTCGACGAAGGCGCTCATCCCTTCCTTCTTGTCCTCCGAGGCGAACAGAAGGAAGAAGAGCTCCCTCTCGAAGTCCAGGCCGTCGCTCAGACCCATCTGGAAAGACTTGTTGACTGCCAACTTGGCCATCCTCACCGCAACGGGCGACTTCGACGCTATGTCGTTGGCCACCTTCTTTGCCTCTTCCAGGTACACCTCCTTTGGGACTACCCTGCTAACCAGCCCCAGATACTTCGCCTCCTCGGCACCTATCCTGTTCCCTGTTAGTATCATTTCCATCGCCTTGGACTTCCCTATCGCCCTCACCAGCCTCTGGGTCCCTCCTCCTCCAGGCATGACTCCGATGTTTATCTCTGGCTGGCCGAACTGAGTGGTCTCGGAAGCTATGAGGACGTCGAGGCTCATCGCGAGCTCGAGACCTCCCCCCAGGACGTATCCGCTCAACGCACCGACTATCGGCTTGGGACAGTTCCCCACCTTGTTCCAGAAGGGACCGAAGTGTCCGGTCATCGCCATCTCCACAGCGGTCTTCTCTACCATGTCTTTGATGTCCGCCCCCGCCGAGAAGGCCCTCTCGCTACCCGTAATCACAATGCACCGTACTCCCTCGTCCTTCTCGAACTCGGTCAGGGCCGAGCTCACCTCCTCCACGAGCTTTGGACTCAGAGCATTCATCGCCTGGGGGCGATTCAATGTGATTATCCCAAGCATCCCTTCTTTCGAAACGAGGATTGTCTCGTAATCCATAGGTCAAAGGCCGTGCCGCGTTCGTATTAATTATAGCGTCCCCACTGCGCTGCAGAACCAGGGAGCTCGGGGAGCGGCCTACTTCGTCCTGGTCGCACCCGGTGAGCTCCACTCGTAGAAGCCTTTGCCGCTCTTTCTCCCCAGCATCCCCGCTCGTACCATCTCCCGCAGGAGGGGACTCGGCCGATACTTGCTATCTTGGAATTCGTTCATGAACACCTGCGTGATGTTGAACGTGGTGTCCAGCCCTACGTAGTCGAGAAGCTGAAGGGGCCCCATGGGCCAGTTAAGGCCAAGCTTGACGGCCTTGTCGATGTCTTCGGGGTCGGCTACACCTTCATGGAGGAGGAGGGTCGCCTCGTTCAGCGCGGGGACAAGGATCCTGTTCACTATGAACCCAGGGGAGTCCTTCTTACACAGGACCGTCTCCTTCCCCAGTCTTCCCGATACTTCCTTGACTCGCCTTACGGTTTCGTCTGATGTCCTCTTCCCCCGGATTATCTCGACCAGGGACATGAGCTGAGGCGGGTTGAAGAAGTGCATCCCGCAGACTTGCTCTGGATTCTTGGTGGCCGACGCCAGCAGGGTGATGCTGATCGAAGAGGTGTTCGAAGCGACAATTGCGTCCCCGTCGACTAGCTCCGCCACCTTCCTGTAAAGGTCCATCTTGAGCTTCGGGTCCTCCGTTGCAGCCTCGATCACAAGCGAGCTCCCTTTCAGCGCCTCGGCCAGGTCGAGGGTCGGATGGATCCTCCCGATTGCTGACTCCCCCCGTTCTCTGGTGAGCTTCCCCTTCTCAACGAACTTCCCGACGCTTTCCCTGATCATCTTCATCCCCCCGTCGAGGAACCTCTGCTCCACGTCGAGCATCGAGACCTCGTATCCGCCCATCTGCGATGCGACCTGGGCGATTCCGTGGCCCATGAGCCCTGCGCCGAGGACGGTGACCTTTTCGGAGCTACTGTCCATGGGCGGCGAGGCCCGTCCGCTCGTTTTAACCGTTGGCGACCCTGCGTTCGAAAAGAACCATGGAAAAATTCCTGCCGTACCCTTCTTTCCTAAGCGCAGAGATGATGGGGGACCTCTGCGGCACAAACACGAACCTCTCGCTCGCATTCTTGTCTCTTCCGACAAGGGCCTTTAGGAGTCCTGTCGAGTCAGAGACCGGTCCACCGATGTAGCAGACCTCCTCCCAGTGCCCCTCCCCTTCGTCGCCGGCCTTGACCACCGCAACCGCATCTCCGGAGCGCCATACCGCCCCCTCTGCCAGCAGTCCGGTCACCACACGCTCTGTGAGCGAAGCTGCCGCGAAATAATGCCAGAACACGCCGCTTCCCAGCCGGAACTCCTCTGCTCCCCTTAGGAGGCCCATTACCGTCAAGAGGTCACCCGGGCCCATCCTGGTGGCCGCCCCGGCTGGCCTGGGCCTGAAGCCCCTCGGGGGCTCATAGACGCTAAAGCGGGCCGTCTCCCTAAACAGGATCCTCGATATCTGCCGGTGGGCCGCCCTGTTCCGAGACCCGCTGGTCAACCTGAACACTCCCACCCCCTTGGCCGCCGCGAACCGCATCGAGTTCTCCCCGAGCATGGAAGCCAGTCCCCTTCCGCGAAAGGCGGGGTGTACCCTTGCTCCTTCAAACCAAGCCGATCCGTCCCCCAAGAACCGGACTCTGTTCATCCCGACAGGAATCCCATCCACTTCGACAACGAACATCTTCCCGTGTCTGTCGCGGAGCCACCTGTCCCACACGGATGGGATGTAATCGTGGCCCCCCCAAACCTCCTTGATGAAGCTCATGAGGGGTGCTTTGTCTGCTCCCCTGGCGGGCCGAACCTTCTTTTCCATCGACACCGGGCGCCCAGGCGACGCGGTAAAACCATTGCCCGGCCTACGTCCTGACCCGCCCGCTAAAGGATAAGAAGACAGTCCTTTGGAGTTGCGTCAACGCCGGGGTGGCAGAGTGGTTAATGCGCGGGCCTTGAGTCCATGCAGGACAGCCCGTGACCGTTATCGGTCGCGCGGGTTCGAATCCCTCCCCCGGCGCTTTCCTGTTTCTCCGTTTAGTTCTCGCGCCACTTCATCCTGAACGAAACCAGCAGTAGCATTATCACTGTCGCCGCCAACAGCACCACGAAGCCCGCCGCAGGCTCTATCGAGTAGCCGAGCCCTATGGTCCCCTGGAACAGGGCTGACGCCTCCGTCGTG
>Ga0187784_10004410_pt1 | contig 11393 bp, 9 predicted proteins | sample 1015_SJ02_MP15_2_FD_132964 | JGI IMG/M metagenome (GOLD analysis project Ga0187784, IMG submission 132964) | Tropical peat soil microbial communities from peatlands in Department of Meta, Colombia - 1015_SJ02_MP15_20_MG | ecosystem: Environmental > Terrestrial > Soil > Wetlands > Peat | place... | reverse complement strand
CTCCAGTCGGGCTACGCCCTCCTTTCGTCACGCCAAACGCGCGAAGCCCCGCAAACCAGCAAACCCGGCAGGAATCCACTTATCTTTCGCGGGGAGCTGTTCAAACAACCGGAGCCACCTCTAGGCTTTCTCGCAGCCGGGACGACCTCTCACCTCGCGGCGTCGTAACCCGCCAGGGACGCGGACCAAATGATGGCGCCGTCGAAGGCGCGGCTTGCCGGCCCGAACCCGCCGTCGGAGGCATGAAAGTTCGCGACAATATCCGGACCAGAAACGATGCCGAGCGTTTTACGCTGCAAGCACCACGCGTTGATTTTATGCGCTAGCCGTCGCAGCCGCGACCAAGCGCGGCACGTCGATTGGCAAGACAAGCTTGTCGATCGCCTGCTTCATAATCGCGATCGTCGCGCCCTTATCGTAGATCGCGAAGGTTGTCCTGCGTGCATCGCTTTTATGCCCGATCAGCTCTTCGGCGTGAGCTTGCGGAACTCCTGCTCGGATCAAGAGCGTGGAGACGGTATGCCGGAAGCTGTGGATGTCGAGAAGCGCCTCGTATAGGCCAATGAGTTGGCGATAGCGGGTGAATTTTTGGCCAAGCTTATCGCCATAGGCGCCATCGGCCGCGGACGCCCGCAGTTCGGAAAACAGAAGTTCGTCGGGCGGGCGGTCTTGGACGCGGCCTTCAAGAAAGCCAAGCGCTCGAAAATCGTCGTGCAACGGAACCCAACGGCGAGATTCCTTGCCTTTTAGCTGCAATCCGGGCGCTTTCAAGTCGATGTACCAAATGTCCTCGCCCGTGTCGGGGTCAGTCTCTTTTTGAATGTGTCGCACCCGCAACTGGCAGGCTTCCTCGCGGCGCACGCCGGAGAATGCCGCCAACAAAATCACCCAATAAAGTGGATCACGAATGACGTGATTCCCGGGCTTATGTCGTCGCGCCTCCGACTGACAGCCCAGAAACAAGGGCGAACAGAACAAAGCGCGCAACTGCTCGATTTCCCACATCTTCCGCTTGGCGCTGCCGCCTTCCATCGGATCGAGGTCTTCGTCCGGCTCGATCCACAGGCCCATAAAGGGATTATCGGTCTTCTCGATCAGTTCGTTGCGGACCGCCCAATCGAAAAATGCCGTCATGACGGAGAAATGCCGGTTGCACGTCGTAAGGCTTATCGGCTTCAGGCCCATGCTCTTGCTGGCTTCCGCAATCTCGCGCAGGCCCATGTCTCGCCAGGCTTTAGACTTCGAGTAGTCGCCGGGCAGCGACAAAAGCAACCTCGAGAATGCCTCGGCATCAGCGGCGCCAATGCGCAAGGGACGCCTTTCGCCAATTATCTGGCGCCACAATCGCATTGTGCCGAACGACTGGCGAGCGTAGCTCCTGCCCCATTTTTTCTTCTGCGTCTGATCCTTCGTGAAACCCGTCCAGAGCAGCTCGAGAGGCTGCCGCGCGCTCGGCTGATCGCTATCGTTCTGTTCCTCGTTCGTCGCTGTAGCCTCGTCGCCGGCAGCCTCACTCTCCAGCACGGTCGCTACGCTTCGCGTCGAAAACTGCTCGTCGCGAACAACATGCTCCGATGGGAGGCTTGATACGCAGTCGAAGGGCGCAGCGAAGTCCTCCGGCTCCAAAATCTGCCGCATCTCCTTCGCCCTTGCCGCCGACATCTCGCAAGAGTTCGCGTAGGCCTTCAAGATCGCTCGGCCAAGAATCCTCTCGTCGAGACTGTCCGGCGTCACGTCCAGTCCAAGCCGCGCCGCGTAACGTTGAACGCTGTCGCGGACCTCGGAAACGTCGTTGCGAGCGAGGGCCGTACGATAGTCGTTGGCGATTGTTTCGAGGACAATCTCATCGGCGTTTCGCGGCACCGCGCCATGGTGGTCGAAAAATCCGCCGTTGCGCGCAAGCGTCACTTCGTCCGTCCAGCGGCAGTCGGCATCGAGCAGCGACAGCATCTTTTCCACGTGATCCCGCGTAACGCTGGGATTCTCCCGCAACATCACGAACAGCCTTTCCGTCTCGGTCCAAAGCCAACGCGAACCTTGGCGCGCCTTCACCAGCGACCCGGTCCGCAGTGTTCGGATGATTTCCGAGCGGCCGACCCGCGCCCTGATGTCGGCCGGGACCCGCCGGCGAAACACCAAGACAGTGCCTCTCCTTCGAAGGTTTTCCGGATTCGGCATTTCGTCAAGCCAAAAGCCCCAAGTGGACCACACGTGTGGACCGGGGCCGGGCAAGCCAGGGTCAACGCGGTCCGATCGGCTTTTACGGCGTTGATTCCCAACAAACTTGGCTGGGGAGGGAGGATTCGAACCTCCGAATGGCGGAATCAAAATCCGCTGCCTTACCACTTGGCGACACCCCAATCGGCGCCTGTCTTAGAGCGGCTCGGCCCGTCGCGCAACCTGGTTCTGACGCAAGGCCGCCGCGGCGCTTTTGGCGAGAAAGAACAGGACTCCTTGGGTCTCGTTCGAATGGACAGGGTCGAGCTTTCGGGGCGGGGACCCTCTCAAGAAAAAGCGCGCTGCGCCGGAAGCTGCGCCGCAACTCCTTCTTTTCTTGGGAGTCACTCGGTGTCAAGGATGGCGCGTCGCGCCCCTGCGCGGTTCGCGTCGAACTCTTTGAGGAGGAAACGATGAGGATCCCCGCATTCGCTCTGATCGCATCCCTCGCCCTCGTCGCCAGCCCCGCTCTTGCCGCGCAGAGCGCGAGCGGCGCCGACGCCGCGACCTCCGCGAAAGCGAAGGCCGCGAAAATCCAGAACCTCGTCATCGGCAAGTTCTCGCCTAAGAAGCTCAGCCGAGCGCAGATCATGAAAGTCCAGACCGCGCTCGACAAGGCGGGCTTTAACGCTGGTTCCGCGGACGGAAGATGGGGGACGAGGACGCAAAAGGCCGGCCTCGCGTTTCTGAAGAGCAAGCACAAGACCTCGGTCAGCCAGCTCACCGACAAGGACCTCGCGAGCCTCGGCCTCAACCGCGCCATGTTCATGCAAGGCGCCAAGCATTATGGCTCGGCGAAGGGGATGATCAAGAAATGAGGCATTGGGGCGGCGCGGTCGTCGTAGGATTTTCCAGGAACGACTGCGCCGCTCGTCCCATCAGCGTCGGCGCGCAGCGTGAAGTATTGTTGGGGCGCCTCCCTTTCGTGCGCCGAATGTGCGTCGTTCGACCGCCATAGACAGCACGCTTGTGCATTGACAATGATACGTCCGCCATCCTGAACGATAGATCACTTGATCCTGCTGCGTCAAATACCCCAAAATCCAGGAAGCGTCGGAGCATTCGCGTTCGCCAGATCTCGCTTTGCGGCGGTGATATGATGCGAACGTTACGAGGCTGCGCAGGTCTTGCCGACAGGAGTCACGAAATGGTCCTGGCTCAAAGCCTGGGGCATCGGCGTCGCCAAATGGCGCGGTCTGAATTAGGCGATTGTCGCGCTCGCCCGCCGCCTCGCGGTGATCATGCGCCGGATGTGGACGATGGCGCCGAATTCCGTTGGACACGGGAGAACGCGCCGCTCGCGGCTTGACCGACTCACCAAAACGCAACGTCGAACAAAGGCTGTTCGAGTTCCGCCGGGCCGCGGAAGAATTCCCCTCGCGAGACGATGGATGAGGTGGGGTCGCGCTGACCCATGCGCCGATCGCCACGCCGTGATAAGGTCGCTCATCGGATTGCTCAGCCTCACTCTACTGATCCCATGCTGGGAGAGCCAAGCGGCTGATCCCGAAGAGAAGCGAAGGCCCGCGGGTGACATCGAAAATCCAAGATCGCCGCCGCTTAAGTGCGCTTGACGCCGACCGGCCGAATAGAGAAGGGCCAGCGGCCATCTGAAGCGTTGCGCCACGAAGGCCGTACACGCGACCGCGCATGACGCGCTCTTCGCATCCCCCGAAAAATTTCCTTGCATCGCGCGGGCGGTCCGTGCAGTCGCTCGCAATGACGTGCCTGCACTCTCCGAGGTCGAGCTATTCACGGCCATCCGCCTTGCCGCGGATCATATTGATGATTCCAGAAAAATCCATCGCGCCAGCGCCTGCGTCGGTATAAAGCGCATAAAGCTGCGCGGCGAGCGCGCCGAGCGGCGTCGCGACACCCGCAGCCGCGGCCGCCTCCTGCGCGAGCTTCAGATCTTTGAGCATCAGCGACGCCATGAAGCCGGGCTTGTAATCGTTGTTTGCCGGCGAGGAGGGCACCAGGCCGGGCGCGGGGCAATAGCTCGTGAGCGACCAGGATTGCCCCGACGACACCGAGGCGACATTGAACAGCGCCTGAGCCGAGAGCCCGAGCTTCTCCGCCAGCACGAAGGCCTCGCAAGTCACGATCATCGTCGCGCCGAGCATCATGTTGTTGCAAATCTTCGCCGCCTGGCCGAGACCGGCGTCGCCGCAGTGGATGATCGCTTTGCCCATGCCCGAGAGAGTCGGCCGCGCCGCGGCGACGGCCGGCGCCGCGCCGCCGCACATGAAGGTCAGCGACGCCGCCTTCGCGCCGCCGACCCCGCCCGAGACCGGCGCGTCGACAGAGGCCTGTCCGGCGAGGCTCGCCAGGCGGTGCGCCTCGCGCGCGCTGGCGATGTCGATCGTCGAGCAGTCGATGAACAAGGTCCCTTCGCAGACTCGCGGCAGGAGCTCGGTCCATACCGAGAGCACGGCGTCGCCCGCCGGCAGCATGGTGACGACGACGCCAGCCTGCGTCGCCGCGTCCCTGGCGGAAGCGGCGGGCTTAACGCCATTCTCCTTCGCCTGAGCGCGGAGCGCTGGCGCAAGGTCGAAGCCGATCACCTCATGACCCGCGCTCACGAGATTGGCGGCCATCGGGCCGCCCATGGCGCCCAATCCGATGAAAGCGATGCGAGCCATGGCTATTCCATCGTCGGGATGACGAAGCTCGCGCCTTCCTTCACGCCGCTCGGCCAGCGCGAGGTCACAGTCTTCGTCCTGGTATAGAAGCGCATCGCGTCGGGGCCATGCTGGTTCAGATCGCCGAACACAGACCGCTTCCAGCCGCCGAAGGTATAGTAGGCGAGCGGCGTCGGGATCGGCAGATTGACGCCGACCATGCCGACCTCGACTTTTGACGCAAAGTCGCGCGCGGCGTCGCCGTCGCGCGTGAAGATCGCGACGCCATTGCCATATTCGTGCTCATTGGCGAGCGCGAGCGCCTCCGTGTAATTTTTCGCGCGCAACATGCAGAGAACCGGCCCGAAGATTTCCTCGCGATAGATGCGCATGTCGCGCGTCACATGGTCGAAAAGACAGCCGCCGAGGTAGAAGCCGTCCTCATAGCCTTGCAGGCTAAATCCGCGCCCGTCGACGACGAGCCTCGCGCCCTCCTCCAGCCCGAGCGCGATATAGCCCTTGACCCTGTCGAGATGCGCTCGCGTCACCAGCGGGCCGAAATCGACGCCTTCGTCGAGCGACGGGCCGATCTTCAGGTTTTCGACGCGAGGCGCGAGGCGCCCGACGAGCTCGTCGGCGGTTCTCTCGCCGACGGGCACGGCGACGGAGATCGCCATGCAACGCTCGCCCGCCGAGCCATAGCCCGCGCCGATCAGCGCGTCGACGGCCTGATCCATGTCTGCGTCGGGCATGACGATCATGTGATTTTTGGCGCCGCCAAAGCATTGCGCGCGTTTGCCGTTCGCGGCGGCGCGCGCGTAGATATGCTCCGCGACCGGCGTTGAGCCGACGAAGCCGACGGCTTTGACGTCAGGGTCGTCGAGCAGCGCGTCCACCGCCTCCCTGTCGCCGTTGAGAACATTGAGCACGCCAGCGGGCAGGCCAGCCTCGATCATGAGCTCGGCTAAGCGCATCGGAACGCCGGGATCGCGTTCCGATGGTTTCAGCACAAAGGCGTTGCCACAGGCGATGGCGGGCGCAAATTTCCACATCGGGATCATGGCCGGAAAGTTGAAGGGCGTGATCCCGGCGACGACGCCGAGCGGCTGGCGCATCGAGTAGATGTCGATGCCCGGGCCGGCGCCGTCGGTGAACTCGCCTTTGAGAAAATGCGGGGCGCCGATCGCAAATTCGACGACCTCGAGGCCGCGCTGGATGTCGCCCCTGGCGTCTCCGACTGTTTTGCCGTGCTCTCGCGCAAGCAGCCGCGCGAGCGGCTCCATCTCCCGCTGGACGAGGTCCAGAAAGCGAATCAGCACGCGGGCGCGGCGTTGCGGATTGACTGCGGCCCAGGCAGGCTGCGCAGCGCGAGCGTCCTCGACCGCAGCGCGCGCTTCGGCTTTGGAGGCGAGCGGCACGCGCGAGATCGTTTTTCCCGTCATCGGCTCGAAGCCGTCGGCGAAGCGGCCGGAGGTTCCCGCAACACGCCTGCCGCCGATGAAGTGATGGAGATCCCGCATGTGCGTCTTAGCTCGGCAGCGTCACAAGGTCCGCATCGTCATTGCGAGCGAAGCGAAGCAATCCAGGAGTCAAGGGCGCGCTGTTTTTCGTCAGCGTCCTCGCGCACGAATCCCTCCGAGCGCTGGCGTGGATTCTGGATTGCTTCGCTTCGCTCGCAATGACGGCCTCCCTTCGATGCTTCATTCGGAGTCGCTTTGGTTGGACGGATGCGCGGCGCGAAACGCTGGCAGCTCCGCACAGGCTGCGTCCACCGCGAGAATCCGCGGCAGATGACCGAGCGGAGTCTCGAACCGGCGCGCGTTGTATAGCTGCGGAATGAGGCAGATGTCGGCCAGCGTTGGGGCAGACCCGAAGCAGAACGGCGCCGGCTCGATCATGTTCTCCACGGCTTCGAGACCGCCCTTGAAAATCCAGTGGCGCCGCCATTCGTCGAGGCCAGCGTCGGACGTGCGCAGCACCTCCCGCAGATAATTCACGACGCGGAGATTATTCAGCGGATGCGTGTCGCAAGCAATCGCCAGGGCGACGGCCCAGGCCTTCGCCGCTAGGGCTGGCTCCTCCGGAATCAACGCCGGCGCTGGCTGCAGCTTCTCCAGATAAAAGATAATGGCGAGCGACTGCGTCAGGACCACGCCGTCGTCGAGCTCGAGAGCCGGCACGAGTCCCTGCGGATTAAGTGCGAGATAGGCGGGATCGCGGTGCTCGACGCGCAGCAGATGGACGGGGCGGCGCTCAACTTTCAGTCCTTTGAGCTCCAGCGCGATGCGCACGCGGTAGGCGGCGGAGGAGCGGAAGTAGTCATATAGGATCACCAGTCGACTCCGCGATCGGAGAGGGCGCCGGCACACGATTCTAATCCGAGCCTTAGCGGCGAAGAGCCTCGAATTCCCTGGCGATCGCCCTAATTTTACTCTCTGCTCGATCCTTACAGCACAATTAGGGGAGGGAGAGGCCATGGGAAGCGCGCAGCCTCGCGCGAAGGCGGAGATGGTTGACGTGCAAAACCCGATGGGCACAGACGGGTTCGAATTCGTCGAATTTGCGCATCCGGAGCCTGACAAACTCGGCGAGATCTTGCGGCGCATGGGCTTCACCGCGGTCGCGCGGCATCGCTCGAAGAATGTTCTGCTCTATCGCCAGGGCGACGTGAACTACGTGCTCAACGCCGAACCCGACAGCTTCGCGGCGGAATTCGCCAAGCTCCACGGGCCGTCGGCTTGCGCCATGGGCTTTCGCGTGCGTGACGCCGCCTTCGCCTACTCGCGCGCGATCGAGATGGGCGCGAAACCCGTGCCGAGCAAAATCGGGCCGATGGAGCTCAATATTCCGGCGATCGAAGCAGTCGGCGGCGCGCTGATCTATTTCGTCGATCGTTATGGGGAGAATGGCTCGATCTGGGACATAGATTTCCGCTGGCTCGGCGAGCGCAATCCTCGGCCATATGGCGTCGGCCTGTCTGTCATCGATCACCTCACCCACAACGTCAATCGCGGCCATATGGACACGGTGGCGGATTGGTATCAGCATATCTTCAATTTCCATCAGATTCGCTATTTCGACATCGAGGGCAGATATACGGGCCTGCATTCGCGGGCCATGACGAGCCCTTGTGGCAAGATCCGCATCCCCATCAACGAGAGTGCCGACGACAAAAGTCAGATCGAGGAGTTTCTTTACGCCTACAAGGGTGAAGGCATCCAGCACGTCGCCTGCGCCTGCTCCGACATATACGAGACCGTGACGAAGCTGCGCGAGAGAGGACTCGAGTTCATGCCGAGCCCGCCGGACGCCTATTACGAGGCGATCGACAAACGCCTGCCGGGCGTTTTGGAGCCGCTGGAGCGCATGCGCAAGCTCGGCGTCCTCATCGACGGCGAAGCGGGCGGCGCGGGCAAGCCTGCGCATGTGCTGCTGCAGATTTTCTCTAAAACCGTGCTCGGGCCGATCTTCTTCGAGTTCATCCAGAGGAAGGGCGACGAGGGCTTCGGGGAGGGGAACTTCCGGGCGCTGTTCGAATCGATCGAGGAAGATCAGCTGCGCCGCGGCGTTTTACGGCAGGCTTCGGAATAGGCCAAATGGCGGACGAATTGCGCTACATGCCGGGCTTTGGCAATGAGTTCGAGAGCGAGGCTCTGCCGGGCGCTTTGCCGCACGGCCAGAACTCGCCGCAGCGCTGCGCCTACGGGCTCTACGCCGAGCAGCTTTCGGGCTCGGCGTTCACGGCGGCGCGCGGCGCTAATCGTCGCTCCTGGCTTTATCGCATCAGGCCTTCCGTGCTGCATGCGCGCCGTTTCGCGAAAACCGACCAGCCTTTGTGGCGCACGGCGCCGGACGGCGCGGAAGTGAGCCTCGGCCAATTCCGCTGGGGGCCGGTTCCCGTCCCCCAGAACGACGTGAGCTTCGTTTCCGGTCTGCGCACCATGACGACCGCGGGCTCCGGCGATCTTCGTCTCGGCATGGCGGCGCATGTGTTTTTCGTCACGCAACCGATGACCGACGAGTATTTTTGCGACGCCGACGGCGAGCTCTTGATCGTTCCGCAGCAGGGCGGGCTGGAGCTCTTCACTGAATTCGGCCGCATCGCCGTCGCCCCCGGCGACATCTGCGTGATCCCGCGCGGCGTGACCTTTCAAGCCAAGCTTGCCGACGGGCCGGCGCGCGGCTTCGTCTGCGAGAACTATGGCGCGCCCTTCGCGTTGCCACAGCGCGGCGCGATCGGCGCAAATTGCCTCGCCAATGCGCGCGACTTCAAGACGCCTATCGCCTGCTTCGAGGACCGGGAGACCCCCTCCTCGCTGACGACGAAATGGGGCGGCAGATTCTTTACGTCGGAGATTCGCCATTCGCCGCTCGACGTCGTGGCCTGGCATGGGAATTATGCACCCTACAAATATTGTCTGCGCGATTTCTGCCCCGTCGGGGCGATCCTCTATGATCATCCCGACCCTTCCATCTTCACCGTGCTCACCTCGCCGTCCGACGAAGCTGGTGTCGGCAACGTCGATTTTGCGATTTTTTCGGAGCGCTGGCTCGTCGCCGAGCATACGTTCCGGCCGCCGTGGTATCATCGCAACGTCATGAGCGAGTTCATGGGGCTCATCGAAGGACAGTATGACGCGAAGCCCCAAGGTTTCGCGCCGGGCGGCATGTCGCTGCACAACATGATGTCGCCGCACGGCCCCGACGCTACCGCCTTCGCTCGGGCGTCCAAAAGCGAGCTTCAGCCCGAGAGGCTTTCGCAAACGCTGGCCTTCATGTTCGAAACGCGCTTGACGCAGCATCTTACGCTCTACGCCGCAAGCCTGCCGACGCTGGAGAAGGATTACGCCGACTGCTGGTCCGATCTGCCGAAGCTTTTTGACGGCTCGCCGCAGAGCCAAGGGCCATGAAGCTCGCATCGCTAAAAGATGGGCGCGAAGGCCGGCTCATCGTCGTTTCCCGCGATCTTTCGTACGCGGTGGGGGCAGGGGAGATTGCATCGACGTTGCAATTCGCGCTCGACGATTGGGCGCAGGCGGCGCCGCGGCTTGAAGAGCTCGCCGCGCGGCTCGACGCGGGGAGCGCGCAGAGCTTTGTGTTTCGCGAGGAGGAGTGCGCTTCCCCGCTGCCGCGCGCCTATCAATGGGCGGACGGATCGAGCTTCGTCAACCATGTCGCGCTCGTGCGCAAGGCGCGCGGCGCCGATCTGCCGCCGTCGTTCTGGACCGACCCGCTGATGTATCAGGGCGGCTCGGACGGTTTTCTCGGTCCGCGCGATCCTATTCCGCTGATCGACGAGGCGCAGGGGCTTGATCTGGAGGCCGAAGTCGCTGTGATCACCGACGATGTGCCGATGGGCGTCGATGCGATTAAGGCGCGCGATCACGTCAAGCTTGTCATGCTGGCGAATGACGTGAGCCTGCGCGGCTTGATTCCGGGCGAGATCGCCAAGGGTTTCGGCTTCTTCCAGTCGAAGCCGGCGTCGAGCTTCTCGCCTGTCGCCGTCACGCCCGACGAGTTCGGCGAAGCTTGGCGAGAGGGCAAACTATGCCTGCCGCTGCTCTCCTTCGTCAATGGCGCGCCGCTCGGGAGGCCGAACGCCGGCGTCGACATGACTTTCGATTTCGGACGATTGATCGCCCATGCGGCGAAGACGCGCGCGCTTTGCGCGGGGACGATAATCGGCTCGGGGACGGTTTCCAACCGCGACGCCGACGGCGGACCCGGAAGGCCAGTAGCGCAGGGCGGCGTCGGCTACTCCTGCCTCGCCGAGCAGCGGGTGGTGGAAACATTGCTCGAGGGGGCGCCACGCACGCCCTTTCTCAAGGCCGGCGACAGGGTGCGGATTGAAATGCTCGATGCTGAGGGGAGGTCGATTTTTGGTGCGATTGAGCAGGTGGTGATGGGAAGCGCGCCATGACGGGATCGGTTCTTCGGATGACGCAATCAAATGTTCTTGGAGCGAACGTCTAACAGCGGCAGAATACGAATTCTCGTTTTGTTTGGATTGATAGTGACCAGCGCTCCCGCTTCGATTTCCTCCCTTGCTGCCTGCAAGGCTTTGACGACTATGGAGCCGATCGTTTCTGGACGCAAATCGTCCGTTCGAAGTTGCGCCACGCTAGGCTTCCCTCCGCCGGTCGCGCCAAGAATAGCGCCGAAGTCCAGCTCGTGCGTCAACACCACGAAACCTGCGAGGCTGCGTACGCCATGATTTCTTCATCCCTGGCATCCCTCGCGCCGACCGTCGTCCAATGGACCGCCTCGATCTGCGCCTGGCGAAAAAATGTTTCCCAGCGCGGCGAGAGATTCATGTCAATGAGCAGCTTCACGCCTCGGACAGCGCGATTTCCCGCTCCTCCGTCCGCCATGCTGCATAACGCAGTGCTTGCGAGATGTCCTCGCGCTCCAAATAGGGGTAGTCGGCGAGCAATTCTTCCACTCCCACGCCAGCGGCGATCTGGCCAACAATCATCCCCACCGTCACGCGCATCCCGCGAACGCATGGGCGCCCCCCATGATCGCCGGATTCTGTGTGATGCGTTCCAGGCCTAG
>Ga0187784_10004409_pt1 | contig 11395 bp, 8 predicted proteins | sample 1015_SJ02_MP15_2_FD_132964 | JGI IMG/M metagenome (GOLD analysis project Ga0187784, IMG submission 132964) | Tropical peat soil microbial communities from peatlands in Department of Meta, Colombia - 1015_SJ02_MP15_20_MG | ecosystem: Environmental > Terrestrial > Soil > Wetlands > Peat | place... | reverse complement strand
GTTGTGCGACGCCGAAATGACCACACCCGCCTGGTAATCATTTTGCCGCACGAGACACGCGACGCCCGGAGTGGTAATGTCCCCGGCAAATTCTACGCTGGCCGCCGCTCTTTGCAGACCCGCCGCCAACAGGGAAGCGATATGCGGCCCGGACTCCCGGGTGTCCATGCCGATCAGCACGTTGGCTGAACCGTGCTCTTTGTGCAATGTTTCGCCCAGGCCACGCCCGGCAGCGTAAAGCGTTTGATCATCCAAAGGAGGCGTACCGGGAACTCCGCGGATTCCGTCGGTGCCAAAAAGTTCTTTCGCCATATGTCCACAGGGTCAAAAATTCCGTGACCTCCGGCAGTCTAGCACACCCCGCTTTGCTGGCTCCGTGACGCTCGCCGTAGTCGCGTCCTTAGCTCTTGAGAAGTTGTTCTTCCCGGGGAACAAGGCCTTCTTCATGAATGGTGCGTAACAAAACTTTTGCGTTTGACTCCCCGCCTCATCGAGTATGCTACCGTGTTCCAGACACGGGGTGTCGCTTGTCCACCACGGAAACGCCGCCAACAGTCTTTCGTATTTCCGGCTCGGGCTTCAGCCTGAAGATTCTCGCTGGTGCAGTCATCCTGCTCTTTTTTTATTACGCGGCTGGCGTGGTCATCACCGTGCTCCTCTCCATTCTTCTGGCCTATTTCCTCGACCCGGCGGTCGAGTTCCTTGAACGCTTGCGTGTGCCGCGCACGATCGGCTCGCTCATTATGGTGATTTTGCTGATGTCCGTTATCGCGGCGGTGGGTTACGGACTTTGGCAGCGGGCGTCCGATTTCGCCACAAACTGGCACACGTATCGAGACATTCTTCGCCAGGTCACTGGCGACATTCAAGGAAGCCTCATGGGCATCGAAGGCAGCGTCAACGACCTTGCCTCGCCTAAAGGCGCGAAAGCCGTTGCGACCGCGCCCGACACCGGCATGGTGCATACTTTTTTCCTGCGTGCCATCGGTTCGCTTTACGCTCTGGTCCTGGAAGCTACCTTCGTTCCGTTCCTTGTTTTCTTTATGCTCGCCGGGAAGCGCGAAGCGTGGCATTCCACTCTGCAGCTCTTCCCCATCTCCCGCCGCACGCAGGTGAAGGAAACACTGGATGACTTGCGAACTGTATTGCGGGATTACCTGATCGGCATGACCGTGGTCACGCTAATAGTCATCGCCTGTACCAGCATATTCTTCTTTGCGCTGGGGCTCGATTACCCGATCCTTGCCGGCATCGCCTCCGGCGTATTCAACATGGTTCCTTACATCGGCGCGGTGTTGGCCTGGATACCGGGCTTCTTCCTGGCCATTCTAAAATGGAAGGCGGTCAGCCATTTCTGGCTCATCGCCGTCGTTTTGTTGGGCATCCACATCGTGGCGCAGAACCTCATCGCTCCGCAGCTTGTCGGCCGCCAAGTGCAACTCAACGCCGTGGCTATTACTATCTCCTTGCTGTTTTGGGGATGGGTGTGGGGCGGCATGGGTTTAATCCTTGGAATTCCTATTACCGCGGCGCTGCGCGTCATCTGCGACCATTCCGAATCCCTGAAACCCTTTGCGCGCTGGCTCAGCGCCTAGGAGGCCGCCCCGCTGCTCCTCGGTTTCACCGAAACTTGAGCGGACCCGCGCGTCGTTTCTAGATTTTGTTTTCAGGAGAATCCATGAAGTCATCTCTGTCCTTCGGCAGCACCCTTTTCTTTTCTGTGTTCGCTCTGCTCTTTCAGGTTTCGCCCACGCTGGCTTGGGGTTGCAAGGCCCATCAAACCGTCGCACTCATCGCCGAAAAGCATCTCACTTCCGATGCGCGCCAGTTCGTGGATAAGCTGCTCTCCGAAAATCCCATCGATCCGCAGCTCAAGCGCTATTGCGGCGGTGCCACTCGCGATCTAATGGCCGATGCTTCCACCTGGGCCGACGACATCCGCAGCGACCGCAAGAACGGTCCGTGGCATTACATTGACATCCCACGCGGCGCAGGACGCGGCCCGCTGGAGCGATATTGTGGCAGCGACGGATGCGTCACCAAGGCCATCGCGGAGCAGGTCGCGCTTCTCAAGGACAAATCCGCTGACCCGCGGCTGCGTGCTGAAGCTCTACGCTACGTCATCCATTTCGTGGGCGACCTGCACATGCCTCTGCATGCGACTACGAACAACGACGAGGGCGGCAACTGCGTTCCCGTGCGCTATCTCCGGCGCCAGCCGCACGAAAGCCACAATTCCTTTGTTCCGAATCTTCACGCCCTCTGGGATACCGCCATCCCGGAGCGCGACATGGAGGGTGCCGAGCCTCCAGAATACGCGGACTATTTGTCGCAAATCTTTTCTTCCGATTTTCCCAAATGGCAAGCGGCGGGAATTCACGTGGACGAATGGGCCTGGGAAAGCCATGATCTCGCCGAAACCGTCGTCTATGCCAAGTTGACTCCTACGGTCCCCGCTGAAGCTCCCACAATCGTGCATTCCTGTACGGATGCCAACAATATCGGCGAGCGCATGATGCGCCTGCACCTCGTCGCTGACGAAGCCTACCAGCAAGCCGCCGCGGCCATCGTCGAGCAGCGCTTGGCTCAAGCAGGCCTGCGCCTCGCTCTCATCCTTAACGATGCCGCCGCGCCGGCAGCTGCCTCGCATTAAACTGATCTTTCCGGCTTCAGGCGGCAATTGGCGACTAGGTCGAAGTCCCGTTTTCCAGTTTCGAATTTCGGGTTTCTATTTTCCACTTTTCGCTTTCTCCGTGTTTAGCGCTTTGAGATAGCTCACCAATTGCCAGCGCTCCGGCTCCGGTAGCTTCGACCATACTGGCATCTTCTTGCGCACCACGCCATTCGACAGGATCCAGAAGATCGCGCCTGGTGTGGCATTTCGTACCTCCGGCGCGCGCAGCGTCGGGGCCTTCTTTCCTCCGATTGCTTCCTTCCCATGGCACCCTTCGCAGTGCTCTTCGAACAAAATCCCGCCGGCTACCGGCGCGTCCTTGTCGTTGGCCATGGGATTTCGCATCTGCTGGTATTTGGCCGGCGCTTTCTCCAGTTCGGCGTACACGGACTCGGATTCTTTGGGGTCACACTTGCCTTGTGCCGGCATCGCCAGCGCAATCAATGCCAAGAGCAACCCGCAGACTAGACTGCACGAATAGAATTTCATTCCCGGCGCCCCTTAAACAGACTCTCGACCGCTTGCCCGAATCCTGAAAACTCGTAAGACGCTCCCCAGCGCAACAGAAATTGGTGGCTCAGGTCATTCAGCCCAAATGTGGGCTCGACCCGAAAAGTCCATCCTGAGGGTAGGTTCCAAGCCAGCCCCGGCGCGACGTAGTGCGACGTATTGTGGAGCCCAAAGCTGTAGCGGTCACCGAGACCCCCATACATTTCCACCCCGGCAATGAAGTGTTGCGCGCAGAAATTACACCGGTGCGACGCGCCCTTTTGTGTCAGCGGCCGGGCCGCACCCAATGCATAACCAAATTCCCAAGGATCATTGGACAAATTCTTTACCGCCAGGGTGTTTTCCGTGAAATTCCAGCCCTTGTAATTTCGCGAAAGGATCAGCTTGAACTCTAGTTCCCGGTCTTTTTCTCTCCGCGCGATAGCGTTGGGCACGGCATAATTCGATTCCACGTCGTGGCCCTCCACTTCTTTCAGAATCTTGTCCGCCTCGTTGTCGTTCTCGAATTCGATGTACAACACAGGATTCACAAAATGCTCGTTCTTGAGCGGCCGGAAACGGTTCTCCCAGCGATACCCCGTGAAGATGGTGCTTTCTCCAAACGTGCTTTGTGCGTCGAGATAAACTTCGGTCGTCCACCACGCCGTGGCCCCATATTCGAACTCTCCCCAAAAGCCATGAAAGTCCGGGCCACTCCGTTGCGTCCCGAAGGTCGAGAAATACTCCACTTCGAGGCTCCCTGGCTCCTCGAGGTTATGGTCGTAGGCGACGATGTATGGGTTCTCCTGGGCGTGAAGGGAGAACGTGAGACCAGTCGAGAGGACTCCTAGGAGCAAGGCAAAGAACGATCGTGGCAAAAGCCCGAAAGACTGCGTGTTTATCATGAGCATAGGGATATCAGACTAACTTAGTCTCATATCTATTTGCAAGTCACTTGCAAGTGCGAGACGCTATACGATTGGGCCTAGGTACTATCATCTCAGTCGCAGTGAGGGACGTTTCCGAGGAGTAGAATTGCAGTTCATTTCCCGAGGGAATCATGTCCAACGAAGCGCTAATTCTCGCCCTGCTCGACGAAGGTTATTCCAAAAAGACGTGGCACGGCCCGAACCTGCGCCAATCCCTGAAAGGTGTATCGGCGAAGCAGGCCGCGTGGCGACCTGCTCCCGGCCGTCACAACATTTGGGAATTGACACTTCACGCAGCCTATTGGAAATATGCGGTGCGCCGCAGGCTGGACGGCGGCAAGCGCGGTGGATTCGTCCTGAAAGGCAGCAACTTCTTTGCCAGACCCACGAAGGGAAAGGCCGCCGAGGCCCACTGGCGCGCCGATCGCGCCATCCTGGAGAACGAGCACCGCGCCATGTTGGAATCGATTCGAAAGATCCTGGCGTCCCCAAATGCCGTGAAACGCCTGCCGATGCTTTACGGAGTAACCTTTCACGACATTTATCATGCCGGTCAGATTCGTCTGCTCCGGCGACTCCAGGAGCATTGAGCGAACCATCACCATGACTCCATCATTCGGTCCGCAGGGCTCGCACCACCGACTCGATGGTGCTCACTTCCTGAAACAACCGTATCGCGGCAATTCCGGCCACTCCTGCCGCCTCGCATTGGCGGGCGTTCTCTAGGGTAATACCCCCAATCGCGATCACCGGAATCGACGCCGCGCGGCATGCCGCTGCTAATTGCTCTATTCCTTGCGGCGCTCCATACGCCAGCTTCGAAGGCGTGGCAAAGACGGGCCCGAAATACACGTAGTCCGCTCCGTTGGCTTCGGCCTCCTGCACTGCCTTCACCGAGTGCGTCGACACGCCCACCAAGAATTCGCCGGCAGCTTTACGCGCCCTGAGGAAACGCTTCGCTTCAAGCACCGGGAGGCTGCGTTCGCCCAAGTGCACGCCATACGCGCCCGCCGCCAGCGCCACGTCCAAGCGGTCATTGACAAAAATTCTGCACCTTGCCCCGGCACGCCGCTTCGCCTCTTGCGACAGCAGCAGGAGTTGCCGCGCTTCGAGCTCTTTTTCCCGGATCTGAATCCAGTCCACTCCGGCGCGCGCGGCGCTGTCTATTCTCTCCAGGAGCAGCCGGATCTGCGCTTCCGGCGGTCCTGGCAAGGCCCTGCGATCCGTTACGTAGCACAGCTTCATTTCACGATTTGCGACGGTGGAGGAGGGATGCGGACCGCCGTTGCCCGCGAATTGAGCAGCCCGAAAGCCACAAAAATGTCGAGCACACCGATGCCGCTCACGATTCCCCGCAACGAAGGGTGCAAGACGACCGGCATCAGCCAGGGGTAATGACTCAAGAAGTAGTTCTGTTCCCAGAATGCGGACCACGGCAGGTACAAGAGCAGCGCGCCCATTTCAAACAGCAACACAACCGTCAACGCGCGCAAAATACGCTTCATTTACCTTGGAGGGCCCTGGCCGTGTGGACGGGAGGTCAGCGAGCTGGCTTTTGGAGCGACGCGATGCGTTCCGCCACGTCGCGATAGTCGATGTTCACCGCATAGACCTGGGAAAAACTCTTGAGCGCTGCTTCCAGATCGCCGGCCGATTCCTGCGCCACTCCCAAATCATACCGCAACGCCAGTTTACTTTCCGAATCGATGTCCGGCGTATTGAGCGCGCGCTCGTACCAGATGGCGGCGATGTCCGGCTGTCCCTTTTCCATGAACGCCAGTCCCAACAGCGTGCTACATTGCATGGCATAGCGGAACACTTTGCCACGGTCATTCGCTTTGGCGACCTTCTGGAACTCGCCAATGGCTTCTTCCAGCAAGCCCATTTCCCGGAAAGCAATGCCAAGATTGTAGTGCGTCTCCAAATCCTCGTCTTCCGCGCCCATCTCGCCCAACTCGGCGCGGAATTCCTCGAAGACTTCTTTCAGGGGCTCCGACTCGGGGGCCTTTTCCTGGCCCTTCACCGGTCCGCTGAGTACTGGCGGTGCCACGTTTGCTTCGACCGGCTTCTTTGTCTGAGATGACGGCGGCGCCAGTTCGTCCAGCCCGAGTTGGTCGATCTCCTTGGCGATCTCGGAAAGGAAATCGTCGGCCGCAAACGAGGGGGCCGGAACTTCCTGCGACTTCGCACCTTGCTCCGGAGGTTGAGCGGCTTTGCCCGGTGGCACCTGCGACATCAGTTCGTGTGGCGGTACGACTTTTTCGGGCTCGAGAACCAGCTCAAAATCCTTCTCCAGCTCGAATTCCGGTTCAGGCGCGGGAGTCCGCGGTAGCGCTTGCTGCGGTTCCTCGAGGGCCGGCTCGTGCTTCTCCGAAGCGATCTCCGCATGTTCCGGAATCGGCAGGGCGGTCAATTCTTCATCCGGCAAAAGCGTCTCCGAATGCGCTGGAACCGCTTCCTCCACCGGGGCGTGGGGCGTCGCGGGGGCATGGCCTTCGGTAGCAATCTTCTGCTGCGGCGCTTCCCACGACTCCGGGTCCGCCGCATCCACCGGAACTACGAATTCCGAATGCCCCGTTTCTTCAAAGGTTGGAACGGTCTCCTCGTGCTTGCTCTCGTCCACCGGAACCCCTGCCGGAGTCTCCTCTTCCAGGATCAGGTCCGACATGGAAATTTCTTCTTCTTCGTGTTTCGGCGGCGCAGGCGGTTTGGCTTCCGGCTTGGCGGCGCTCACTTCGGGCTCGCGTGTTTCCTCGAGCACCGATGCCCATTCCGAAGCTGCCTCATCCGGTTTCGATGACGCCACGGGTGTTGTCTCCGGGGCAACGGCTTCCGACGACTCGTCTACGATTTCGATCTCTGGTACTTCTTCGGCCGGTTCGGCCGGCGCTGCGTGCACCTCGGGAATGGCCGCTTTCGTGCCGCCCGCTGGCGCCTGGGCCGGAGCCTCTTCAACAGGAACAGTATCGACCGGCTGCGGCATGGCGGCCGCCACCGCCGCCGCGATTTCTTCGTCCGACATGCCCGCGGCTCGCTGGAAACGGCGCCGCAGTTCTCCAAACCTTTCGCTGCTTCGGGCATCGCCCCGCACTCCATGGATGTGCTCGAGTTGGGCGGCGAGTTCTGCGGTCCTGCGGTCATCACCCGCGCCGAGCACGAAGTCCAAAAGCTTCTCCAGTGTCGGGGAATGCGTGGGTACGCGCCGCAGAATCGCTTCCAGAAGCCCGATGGCCTTTTGCGTCAGCCCGTAACTGGCGAATAGGTCCACGTCCGTAAGCGACTGGCCGATGAACTTCTGGGTTTCTTCGTCGACTTCCGGTTCCGCTTTTGCCCCGCCGGGGGTTTGCGCTTCTCCCAGCGAAACCGGCTGTAACGCCGCCGGCTGTGCAATCTCGGAACGCAACTTCGGTGTGGGCGCCTTCGGCGGCTCGTTCTGCAACTCTTCCGCCTCGATGACGACGTCCGCATGAGGCGAGGCTTCTTCCGGAACCTCGCCACTCATCCTTCTCAGCACATCGTTCAGTTTGCGTTTGGCGGCATCGCTGTCCGGTTCGCGGTCTACCAATTGCTGAAACACGTCCTTGGCGCGTTCTAATTTCCCGGAGGCCACCAGCGCATCGCCGAGGTGCGCTAGTGCGTCGGGCAGCCGGAACGAGTCGCTTGTCCGCCCGAACGTGTCCACCAGCCATTCCAGAGGTTCCAGCCGCCCCGGCATGCGTGCCGCCAACTCACTGAGCAGGCGCTCGACACCCTCGTGCTCTCCGGCATCAATCATCGGGATGCGGATACGCGAAAGCATGCTCATTGCTTTCTCGGTTTGCCCCGCTTGGAGCAGCCCCTCGGTCACTTTTTGCGTAGCCCCGAAGTTCTTTGGGTCGGCGGAGAAAATCCGCATCGCCAGCGACGTAGCTTCATCCCAGCTATCGTTTTTCAGATACAAATCCAGGAGCAGTTCCGCGGGCTCCCCGCCCTTCTCGAGGTCCGGCACCTTCTCCAGAATTTGCGTGGCCTGCACGAAACTGCCTGCTGTGGCGAAAGCCCGCGCTTTGATAATCAGGGAATCTAGGTTCTTCGGGTCGATTTGCAGGGCCTTGTCCGCCAACTTTTCGCATTCCGCTTGTTCGCCGCGGGCCAGCGCGCGCTGCGCCGCCGCCACGTATGTCTCCAGAGCTTCTTGGGACAACCCCCTGGCTTGGTATAGATCCGCTAGTCGAATCTGAATCCGCAGGTTATCCGGTTCCGCCTGCAAGAGCTTTTTGAGCAGCGCGACGGCTTCCGCCTGCTTGTTGTTTTTTAGTTGCAACTCCGCCAGTTGCAGGAACAGGGGCCGCGCCTCGCTCATTACGCCCTGTTGAACGTATAGATCAGCCAGCTTCTCGAGAGGGCGTATTTCTTCCGGCGCGAGCTTGGCGATGCGTTTGTAAACGGCAATGGCTTTGGTGAGAAATCCGTCGCCGACAAAGAGTTGCGCGAGGCGTTCGAAATAATCGATGGCCTGGATGGTCTCGCCTTGGCGAATATACAATTCGCCGATGGTCATCAAAGTGACTTGGTCGCGCGGTTCGTACTTGAGGATCTGCTGATATTCGGCGATGGCTTGCGCCACCTTGCCCTGGTTCAGCAGCTTCTGTGCGGCTTCGACAAACTTGCTTTTGTTATACGCCATGCCCTTATGGGCGACAGTTTCCCCACGAAAGCCGTCGCGACTTTCTCCTGTGGTGGCACAGGCACTCTCGCCCGTGCACGTAGTGCACCATCCTGTTTCACGCTACCGCCCCGATGCCCAGGCGTCAATGAAAGTGGGCACGATTGTGAGCAGGCAGTTATCCCCGTTGCAGATACGAAACCTAAGGGCGAATGAATAGCGAATAAATCCGCGACCGCTAGGCCGCCCCGCGATCGTGCTTTCTCTAGTCGCACCCGCTCCATTGTAGGGCTGGTCGGTTCGCTCAAGTTAGGCGCGGGATGTGAGCCTCGTCGCTAATAAATACTGTGGAACATCCCTTAGCGACCCGATGGTATCGCCCGACCCCTAATGTTAGCTTCGTAAGAGGACAGTGTCTGGGCTCCCGGCAAGGAGCTCACCAATGGCTCTGGTCCTTGTCGCGGAATGGAGATGCTCCCGAGATGCTGCGTGCCTACGGCAATGTTTTGCGGTTGGTTTTCTTGGGAACCGCCCTTCTTCCAGTTTTTGTTCTGTACCCTAAAACCGTCGTCCGGGCCGATTACCTAGGTATTCTCCTTTACGTGCTTGTCAGTGTAGTGCTTACCGTCGAGTTCCATCGATTTGTTGTTTACTTGCGGCCGGTTCTGGCGGCGCAGGCGGATGAACAGGCGGCCTGGTTCGAGTCTTTGCCGCAGCGCGTTCTGCCCGTTGCCATAGCAGGCTCCGCAGCGGTCAGCCTTGCCCTGGAGTTGTCCATTATTCGGTGGCAAGGTACCGTGTTTGCGTTCTTCGCTTTTTACAAGAATTACGGCCTGCTCGCCTGTTTCGCGGGCCTCGGCCTGGGTTACGCTCTGGCACGAAACCGCGAAGTTCTACCCCTGGTGCTTACTCCAGCTCTTTGTGCCTGGCAGTTCGTGCTGCTCATCGCGCTCCGTGCGGCGGATGGGAACGCCATGGTGTTCGGCGGCGTGCCTTTTCGTGAGCAGCTCAATATGGGGGTTTTGGCGAAATCCACGACTGCAGTTTGGGCCGTGCATTTACTCTTGGCCGTTGTTTTCCTATTGACAGCACTGGCCTTTATTCCGGTCGGGCAACTGTGCGGCCGCCTGATGGAGCGTCGCAACCAACTCAACGCTTACGGATGGAATCTACTGGGGAGCCTCGCTGGGGTTGCCGCTGTTTTCGTGACCAGCTTCCTTTGGACTCCCCCGCTCGTCTGGTTCAGCCTTTGCTTCCTGGGACTCATTTTCTTTCTTGGCCGCAGTCGGGCAACGCTGCTTTCCGGTGTTGCCTTTGCTGTTGCGGCTTTAATCGTCCTGGCTTGGCCGGTCGCCCCGCTGTGGAACAAGGTGTACTCCCCCTATCAGCTGTTGGAGATAGGCCAAGGAGTCGATGGCCTCATGGTCATCCGGGCGGCTGGCAATTACTACCAGCGGGTCCACAATTTCTCTCTGAGCGCCATGCGCGGGGTGCAGGATATGGGCGTGTTGGGGACGCGCAACTACTACGATCTGCCCTATAAGCTTCACTCCGGGCAGCATGACATAGCCATTGTTGGAGCCGGCAGCGGCAACGACGTGGCCGCTGCTCTCCGTTCTGGCGCGGCTCACGTGGATGCTGTGGAGATCGATCCCGCCATTCTGGCAGCGGGCCGCGAGTATCACCCCGAACACCCCTACGGCGACCCCCGAGTCAGGCCGATTCTCGATGATGCGCGCTCTTTCTTCCGAAACACTCAAAGCAGATACGACATCATCGCTTATGGCCTGCTCGATTCCCATACTCTACTGAGTCACGCCTCCAGCGTTCGCCTTGATTCTTTCGTTTACACTGTCGAAGGCCTTCGCGAAGCGCGCGCGCGGCTGAAGGACAACGGAGTTCTTTCTCTTTCCTTCTGCGTAATAGACCCCGCTCTTGGCACAAAGATTTTTCAGATGATGCGCGTTGCCTTCGACGGCAAGGATCCCATCTGCATCAGCGCTCCGTATGATGGCTCGATTCTCTTTATTCAATCCAAGCATGGCGACTTGGCGTTGCCGCCAAGCCTTTTTGCGAGCAGCGGCCTAACCGACATTTCCGGAAGCCTGCGGAATTCGGACGCCAAGGTCAGCCTGTCCACGGACGATTGGCCGTTTTTTTATATGCCGCGCCGAATCTATCCCTTTTCCTACCTGGCGACCTTTGCGATGCTTCTGTTTCTATTGGTCGTGATGTACCGCGGCTTTCTACCGGAGACACCTCAAGCATCGTATCTGCCTTTTCTCTTTCTCGGAGCAGGGTTCATGCTCGTCGAAACCAAGGCCATCACGGAGCTGGGCCTTACTTTCGGCAATACCTGGCAAGTCATCGCCATAGCTATCGTCAGCATTTTGTTCATGGCGTTTCTCGGGAACGCCGCCGTGCAGCTTTTCAAAATAAGGTCGCCCTACTTGTCGTACGCGTGTCTCTTCGTCACCCTTCTCCTCGGTTGGTGGATCGCAAGGATTGGGGGTCTACCCTCTACGCCGTGGGGCAGAGTGGCAACCGCCGTCATTCTCAGCTCTCCACTGTTCTTTTCGGGAATCGTGTTTTCCACTTTGCTTGGCCGCGGCTCAAAGATCTCCAGCGCCATGTCTTTGAACCTGGTGGGTGCCATGT
>Ga0187784_10004408_pt1 | contig 11395 bp, 13 predicted proteins | sample 1015_SJ02_MP15_2_FD_132964 | JGI IMG/M metagenome (GOLD analysis project Ga0187784, IMG submission 132964) | Tropical peat soil microbial communities from peatlands in Department of Meta, Colombia - 1015_SJ02_MP15_20_MG | ecosystem: Environmental > Terrestrial > Soil > Wetlands > Peat | place... | reverse complement strand
TCGATCTTCGGGTTTCCCGCCAACTTGGCGAAAGTAGCCTCGGCATTGTCGAGTTTGCTTATCACCTCGCCCGCGGCCGACTGGTTCGTGGTAGCGGAACCGAGTTGCGGCTCCAGTTCGGACAATTGGCTGTCAAGCTGGTCGAGGGTTTGCGCGCCCGCGGTACCGGGTGAGGCTGCGAACGCGGCGAGGGCGAGGATCGCAAGTGCAAGTGCAAGCCGACCCTTATCAGGAATTGAGTTCATCTTTGGTGACTCCGTGGAAGCGCCTGCGCTGGCGCCCGCGAACTAGATAACGACAAACGCTCCGATACCGTCAAGCGAGTCGCAATCTTTGCGCAACCTCGAAGAGATAGGCAAGGGAGCCGACCTTCGCCATCCGCTCGCCGATCGCGGCGATCCCGTGGCAGCCGCGGTCGAGCAGCACCGCCGCGATTCCGGCCGCCGCCGCGCCCCGGATATCGAGCGGTTCGGAATCTCCAACGTGCATCGACTCGGCGGATCGCACGGAGTGCTTGCGCAGCGCGGCGCGGAAAACCTCACGAGCAGGTTTGGCGAAGCCGGCTTCCGACGAGATCGTGATCGAATCGAACGCGGCTCCTAGACCAAGTCCATCGAGAATTCCGTACAGCCGGTAATCGAAGTTCGAGATGACGCCGAGCGCGACCCCACTCTGCTTTAGACGGTCGAGGACTTCCCGCGCTTCAGGGTCAACTCGCCAGTTCGCCGGGTCGGCGAAAAAGGCAAAGAGCGCGTCAAAGTAGGCGTCGAAATCGTGAAACCTGCCCAAATCCTCGAAGACCCGCGCGACGACTCGAGCCCACCAACCGCGCTCCAGCCGCCGTAACTCGCCGGCCGGCGGCCCAGGACCGAAGGCCAACGCCGGCGCGGTGCTGAACGCGCGACGAAACGCGGATGCGACCGCGTTCGGATCGGCGCGCACGCCGAATCGCCCGGCGATCCGCGCGTAGCTCTGCGCGATCGGCTCCCTGGGCTCGAACAGCGTCCCCGCTGCGTCGAAGAAGACTACGCGAAGCATCCCTCACCAGGAGAGCGCTCGCGCGCTCGCCGACCTCTCCGGGATCAAGGGTAACCTCGACCACGGTTCTCTCATCCCACGTCCCACACCTGGATCAACGTGCCGAACGCCGAGCGGGGCGAGATGAAGAATTCGCGTTCGCCGCGCCAGTTGGTGCTTTCGTCCACCACCCTGACGCCGCCGGCCTTGAGCCGCGCCAGCGTGCCGTCGAAGTCCCGCAAGTCCATCGAGATGTGATGCATCCCTTCGCCGTGCCGCTCGATGAAGCGGCCGACGAAGTCGTTCGGCGCGGATTTGCCGGGGCTTTGAAGGAACTCGAGCTTGAAGCCGGCGACTTGCATGTTCCCCAGGATGAAGTCTCCCCGATGGTTCAAATGGGGGGCGCGCGCGATGCGGCCTGCGAAATAGCGCTCGAAGAAACCCATCGCGCGGCCGATGTCCCTGACCGCGATCGAAACGTGATCGAAGTGAGAGTTTTCATCCTTGGGATGGGTGTAAGCGGCGTCGAAATTCGGTACCTGCCAGAACTGGATCAAGGTACCGAAGGCCGCGCGCGGCGAGATGAACGCGGTCATTGCGCCCTCGGGGAAGCTTTGCTCGTCGACCACGCGCACTCCGTCCGCTTTCAGCGCCGCCAAGATCGGGCCGAGATGGTTCACTTCGATCGACAGATGATGCAGCCCTTCGCCGTGCTTTTCGATGAATCGGCTGACGAAGCCCGCCTGGCCGGCAGAATCCTCGATCAGCTCGACCACGAAGCCGCCGAGGTAGAAGTCCCGCCAGTTGAACCTGCCGCTAAGCTGCTCTTCGCTGAGCCGTTTCGCGCTGCGCTCCCGAATCGGGAAGTAGCGGTTGAAGAAATCGAACGCGCGATCGATCGAACGCACCGCGATCGATACGTGATCGAATCGCAGCTTGACCCCTTCGGGCAATATCGAAGTCATCCGCGACAATTCTCCTTTCCCTGCTTGCACGTCATCGCGAGTCTCGCGCCGCTCGCTCATCCGATTAGCCGTGGCAGGAAACGGCTCAGCAGCGCGCGCCAGTTTCGCCAGATCAGCGGCCATCCTCGGACGAACTTGTCGCCGTAGATCCCAAGCGACTGACCGGCGCGCGAAGATGCGGGCACGCTAAAGAAATTCGAGGCTGGCGTCGAGCCGGTTGCCCTCGGCGCGGAGCACGACGTACCCTCCGCCCTTGAACGGACCGGGGTTGAAAATCCGGGTCGAGCCGATCGAATCGACGCCCGCCGACTCGTGGACATGGCCCGACACGCAAACGTCGGGTTGAACCTCTTCGATGAAGCGGCGCGCGGCGGTGCTGCCGACCGGTGTGCCGTTGGCGATTCGATCGCATTTGGTATCGAAAGGCGGCGTATGGCAGATCATCAGGAGCGGGCGATGCTCGCGCACCTGCTCGTATCCGGCTCTGAGCGTCGCGTAGATTTCGTCTTCGGTCAGCTCGGTCGGGGTCGCAAACGGCGTGATGTTCGAGCCGCCGCAGCCGAAGATTCCAACTCCGCTGACGACGGTCCCTTTGCCGTGCAGGGCCACTCCCTCTTCCTCCAGGAAAGGAATCACCGCGCGCTGGTCAAGGTTGCCCGACAGCGCGAGGACCTTGGGGCAGGCACGGCGGACTTCGCTGAGCACCTTGCCCGCCTCGGCTCGACCGCCGAAATTGGTGAGGTCGCCGGAGATAATCACGAGGTCGGTATCGCGCATCACATCACTCATCCGGTCGAGGTTGCGCGTCGCCATGTGTACATCGCCAAACGAAACGATTTTCACGATCCCCTACGATAGCGCACGATACTGGCCGGACCAACGCCGCCAGCTCCGGTCTCCGTACCGGCCTCGGGCCGGTGCTCTATACTAAGAGACTCATGAGCATTCTGGCCGATCGATTCGCGTTCGTGCTCTTCAAGCCCAAGGCGCCGGGCAATATCGGCTCGGCCGCCCGCGCGCTCAAGAACATGGGGTTGCGCGATCTGCGCCTGGTCGCGCCCGGCAAAGCCAACCGTCGCGCAGCGGAGGCGATGGCGGTGCATGCGCGCGACGTTCTCGACGGCGCCGGCGTCTTTCCCGACCTGACTGCCGCAGTCGCCGACTGCGGGCTCGTGGTCGGAACGACCTGCCGGCCGGGAGCGTATCGCAGGATCGCAAAGCCGGTCCGCGCGGCCGCCGCCGAGCTGGTCGCGCTCAGTGCCACCAATCGCGTCGCGATGATCTTCGGTCCCGAGGACTTCGGACTTACCAATCGCGAGCTCAAGCTCTGCGATCGCCTGCTGACGATTCCCGCCGCAGCCGATTATCTGTCGCTCAATCTGGCGCAGGCCGTGATGGTTGTCGCGTACGAGCTGATGATGGCCGCGGGCGCGTCCGGCGACGTGGCCGGCACCGCGGCTTTACCGGCCTTGGCGTCGGCGGCGGCCGTTGACGAGATGCTCGCGCGGATGACCGAAGCACTGGTGGCGATCGGATTCCTACCCGGCGACAACCCGGACCACATCATGTTCGCCGTGCGCGCGATGCTGGGGCGGAGCGGCGTGACGCCGCGCGAGTGCGATATCCTGAACGGAATGGCGCGCCAGATCCGATGGTTCGCCGCCGGCGGACGCGAGACCATCGACGCCAAGCGCCGCACCGGCAGGAAGATTCGGTAGCGCTGGCCGATTTGAGCGCAATCCGCGATAATCGCAAGGCGGAGTACGCGCGATGGCTGAGATCATTTACCTTCGTGAGATTCGCGCCGAGCGGCGCCGCGGCCGGATCGCGAATCGCGAGCACCTCGAACGCGCGGTTCAGTTGCTCATGGAAAATCTCGCCCGAGTTGCCGCTCAGCTCGCCACGGCGCCCGCGGCGGAGCGAAGTGAACTCCTGGATCGCGTCGAGAAGCTGGCCGCCCTGATACGCTACGGGCGGCGGATGCTCGGCGAGGAGCCGGACGCGCCGCTTTCGGCGCTGAAGTGATCGCCCGCGTGTCGCCGCGGCTTTTGAATCGCGAGTCGAATCAAGCGAGGATAAAACTGCATGCCAGATCACATGACTGATCAGATGACCCCGGAAGACGCTGAACGCGCTATCGCGACGCTGCAAGGCTTCATGGGCAGTGCGGCGATGCAGGCCGGGCTCGACCTCGAAGTCTTCACTCACATCGCCCACGGCCACGCCAGCGCCGAGCAGTTGGCCGCCGCCAAGAAAACCACTCCGCGCGCGATGCGGATTCTGTGCGACGCGCTGGTCGCCTTCGGCCTGTTGAACAAAAGCGCCGGCCGCTACAGCCTGCCGCCGGCCAGCGCGATGCTGCTCGTGAAGGGTTCGCCCGCCTACATGGGCGGGATGGCGAAAGTCATGGCGAACCCGCTGGTGTGGGAGGCCGCGGGAAAACTCGCCGACGTGGTCAAGGCCGGCCACTCCCTTATTGAGCATGGCGCGGAAGAGCCCGACAATCCGTTTTGGCAGGAGTTTTCGCGCGGCTCGCGCCAGATGGCGGCGATGACCGCTCCGATGGTGGCCGAAGCCGCGGCCGAAACGCTGGGCCAATCGCCGCCCAAGAAGATCCTCGATATCGCGTGCGGCTCGGGGATGTATGGCTTCACCGCGCTGAAGCGTTACCCCGAAGCGCGCTTGGTATCGGTCGATTGGCCCAACGTGCTCAAGCTGGCCGAGCCGGCGGCGGCTCAGATGGGGCTCAAGGAGCGGGTCGAGTTCCGCCCCGGCGACATCTTCGCGGACGATCTCGGCGCGGGCTACGACCTGGTGCTCGCGGTCAATATCTATCATCACTTCAGTATCGCGAAGTGCATCGATCTCACGCGCCGGCTCCACGCCGCGACCGCGCCCGGCGGCGTGCTCATGATCGTCGATTTCGTTCCCGACGACGCGCGCGAAAAGGATCGATTCGCCCTGGTCTTCGCGCTTACGATGCTGATCTGGACTCAGGATGGCGACACCTACACGCTGCCCGAGTACCGCCGGATGATGGAGACCGCGGGTTATCGCGAGGTCACGCTGAAAGTGATTCCCGGGCCGCGCCCGACCCAGGCTGTGATCGGCCGCAAGTAGGCGCTACGGGCGTTCACTCGCAAGGCCGTTCACTCGCGATAGCTATCTGCGATAAACTACACACGCGATGGCTGGCGGATTAAAAGTCGCGGTCGTCGGCGCCACCGGCGCCGTCGGCCAGACCACGCTCAGACTGCTGTGCGAGCGCAAGTTCCCCGTCAGGGTGCTGCGTGCGTTCGCATCGGAGCGGTCGGTGGGCAAGATGGTCAAGTTCGGCGATGAATCGATCGCGATAGAGCGCGTCAGCGCCGACTCCTTCAAAGGGGTCGATTTCGCTTTCTTCTCGGCCGGCGCCGCCCAGTCGCGCGAGTTCGCGCCGCTCGCCGTTAAGGCGGGCGCGATCGTGGTGGACAAATCGAGCGCGTTTCGGATGGAGCCCGACGTGCCCCTGATCGTCCCGGAGATCAACCCGGACGCCGCCCGGCGGCACAAGGGAATTGTCGCCTGCCCGAACTGCACGACTATCGTCACCGTGATGCCGCTCAAGCCGTTGCATGACGCGGGCAGGCTGCGGCGCGTGATCGCAACCAGTTTTCAGGCCGTATCCGGAGCCGGCGTGGGCGGGATCGAGGATCTGCGCGAGCAATCGCTGGCCTGGGCGCGCGGCGAGACTATCAAGCCCAAACACTTCCTCCATCAGATCGCTTTCAACCTGATCCCGCATATCGACAAGTTCGTCGAGGGCGGATACACCGGCGAAGAGATCAAGCTGGTGAACGAGGTCCGCAAGATTCTCGATTCGCCGGAGCTGGCGCTGTCGCCGACTACCGTGCGCGTGCCAGTCTTCACCGCCCATTCGATCGCGATCAATGCCGAGACCGAGCGGCCGGTCGGCGCGGCGAAGGCCCGCGAAGCCTTCGAGCACTTTCCGGGACTTCGGGTCTTCGACGACCCGGCGCACAATTGCTATCCGATGCCGATTCTGGCCGAAGGACACGACGACTGCTTCGTTGGACGGATCCGCGACGACATCAGTCGTCCCAATGCGCTCAATTTCTGGGTGGTCGGCGATCAGCTCCGCAAAGGCGCGGCGCTCAACGGTATCCAGATCGCCGAGCTGCTGATTCGCTAGAGCGTGCCAGCCGCTACCCTGCCGAACGTCGCTGACCGGTTGGCCGGTCAGTTAAGATCGGTTGACAGCCTTGCGTTGCTGCTCTAATTACATTGGAGCGCAGCCTTATCGAGAGCGGCGGAGGGACTTGGCCCGAAGATGCCGCAGCAACCGGCCCGCCCGCGGGGTGCTGGTGCTAACTCCAGCGTGGCTTCTCAAGTTGGAAGCCTCGAGAGATAAGGCGAGAAGTCTCTGAGACCCTCGTCCTTATCGCCAGGGAAGAGGGTCTTTTGTTTCCCTCGCCACACCGCGCTCGAAGGCTCGCCACGGATGACTCGCGTGGCAAGTAGACGGATCCTGATCGTTGGAGCAGGCGGCCTTGGAGTGCCGGCGGCGATGGCAATTCGGCGCGCAGGGTCGTGCGCGAGGGAAGCCTCGTGGGCGATCGTCCTGGTCGACCCCGACCCGGTCGAGCTGTCCAACCTCTGCCGTCAGGTGATCTATCGCGAGGCCGATATCGGGTTGCCGAAGGTCGAGGCCGCGGCCCGCCGGCTGGCGCTTGCGGCGGCTGAATTCGCGATCGAAGCCGAGCGATGCGCGCTGGAACCGGCGAACGCGATGCGCCTGATTGGCGCCTGCGACTTCGTGATCGACGCAACCGACAATCCTGCCGCGAAGTTCCTGATCAATGATACTTGCATCGCGGCGCAGCGGCCCTTCGCTTACGGCGGCGTGCTCGGGATGAAGGGTCAGGCGATGACCGTGATTCCGTCGCGAACCGCGTGCCTGCGATGCCTGTTCGAGGAGCCGCCGGACGAAGCCGAAATCGCGAGCTGCCGCGAGGCCGGGATCGTCGGGCCCGTCGCCGCAGCGATCGGTGAGGTCCAGGCCGCGCAGGCGCTGCAATGGCTTCGCGGCGAGCGGCCCACGCTTGCGGGAAAGATCCTGACCTTGGACGGCGCCGCGAACGGAATCGGAAGCCGAACGCGAATCACGCCGGTCGAGCCGCGCCGGGGATGCCGTTGCGGCGCGGGCCGCCAAGGAGACTTAACGCACGCCTAGCCCAAGCGCCGGCGGCGACAGACTGAGAGTACGAGGATACAGAGGGAAACGATGAGCTACATCACAGGGTTGAAGTGCCGCGAGTGCGGCCAGAAATATCCCATCGAGCCGCTCCACGTGTGCGAGACCTGCTTCGGACCGCTCGAGGTCGTCTATGACTACGCGAAAATCAAGCCCATGATCTCGCGCCCGATTATCGAGGCCCGCCCGCGAAATCTCTGGCGCTATCGCGAGCTGTTGCCGGTCGACGGCGAGCCGGCGATCGGGCTCCATTCGGGCTTCACGCCGCTGCTTCACGCCGAGCGCCTGGGGGCCGAGCTCGGGTTAAGGAAGCTCTACATCAAGGACGACACGGTCAACCATCCAACGCTCTCCTACAAGGACCGCGTGGTCTCGGTCGCGATCACCAAGGCGCGCGACTTCGGCTTTACAACCGTCTCCTGCGCCTCCACCGGCAATCTCGCCACCGCAGTATCCGCCCACGCCGCGCGGGCCGGACTCCGGTGTTACATCTTCATGCCCGAGGGCGTGGAGGCAGGCAAAGTCGTCGGCTCGACGATCTACGGCGCGCAGGTCATAACGATTCGCGGCAACTACGACGATGTTAACCGCCTGTGCAGCGAAATCGCCGACAAGTACGGCTGGGCCTTCGTCAATATCAACCTCCGCCCGTACTACACCGAGGGCGCCAAGACCTTCGGTTTCGAGATCGCCGAACAGCTCGGATGGCGGCTGCCCGACCAGGTGGTGGTGCCGACCGCGGGCGGCACGATCCTGCCCAAAGTCGCCAAGGCCTTCAAGGAACTCAAGGAAGTCGGCTTGGTGACTGGCGGCGGCTGCAAAATCAACTCGGCGCAGGCGGCGGGCTCGGCGCCCGTGATCCACGCGCTGCACAAGGGCGTCGACCTGATCACGCCGGTCAAGCCCGACACGATCGCGAGGTCGATCGCGATCGGAAATCCCGCCGACGGTTACTACGTGCTGCTGGCCGTGCGGGAATCCGGTGGCTGGGGCGATGCCGCCACCGATCCCGAGATTATCGACGCGATCAAGCTGCTCGCCCGCACCGAGGGAATTTTCGCCGAGCCCGCCGGCGGCACCACGCTTGCCGTCACGCTCAAGCTGATCGCGCAAGGCCGCATCAAGCCCGACGAGACCGTGGTGGTCTCGATCACCGGCAACGGCTACAAGACGCTCGAGGCGGTCGCCGACGCGATCGACCAGCCGTTCGTGATCGATGCCCGGCTCAAGGATTTCGACTCGCTGTTCGAGCGGCTCGGCAACGGCAAGCTCGAGCCAGCCGTGCCGCCCGGCTCCCTTGTAAGCGGCCGGAACTCGGCATAAGCATCAGGTCAAACAACTATCCGGACCACGGCTCAGAAAAGAGCTATACTCAGAAGGAGAGCGATACTATGTCAGTGCGGGTTCGAGTACCCACTCCGCTGCGCAGATTCACCGCCGGAAGCGAGGAAGTCGCCGCGGCCGGCGAATCGATAAAGTCGGTAATCGAGGATTTGGAAAGGAACCATCCGGGGATGCGCGAGCGGCTGCTGGACGACAAGGGCGAGGTCCGCCGTTTCGTCAACATCTATCTCAACGGCGACGATATCCGCTTTCTCGATCAGCTCAATTCCAAGGTCAAGGATGGCGACGATATTTCAATCGTCCCTGCGATCGCCGGCGGACGCTAGCGAAAATCCGGTGCCGGCCGCGCGCGCGACCAGCGCGCTCGACCTGATCGGCAACACGCCGCTGCTGGCGATCACCAGGCTGACGGCCGGCCTGCTGCGGCCCGGCGTGCGGATGTTCGCCAAGCTCGAGGGCTTCAATCCCGGCGGCTCGGTGAAGGATCGCCCCGCGCTGAGCATGATCCGCGCCGGGCTCGAGCGCGGCGAGCTCAGGCCCGGCAAGGTGATAATCGACTCGACCTCGGGCAACACCGGGATCGCGCTCGCGCTGGTCGGCGCGGTGATGGGCTATCCGGTCGAGCTGGTGATGGCCGCCAACGTGAGCCGCGAACGCAAGAAGATCATCGAGGCGTTCGGCGCCAAGGCAATCTATTCGGATCCGCTCGAAAGCTCCGACGGCGCGATTCGGATGTGCCGCAAGATCATCGCTGAAAACCCCGACCGCTACTTCAAGCCGGATCAGTATAACAATGAGGCGAATGCGCGGGCTCACTTCGAGACCACCGGCCCCGAAATCTGGCGTCAGACGCACGGACGGGTGACCCATTTTCTGGCCGGAATCGGCACCGGCGGCACCGTGATGGGCACCGGGCGCTATCTCAAGTCGCGCAACCGCTCGATCAAGGTGATCGCCGTCGAGCCTGACGACGCGCTGCACGGGCTCGAGGGGCTCAAGCACATGGCCAGCTCGATCGTGCCGGGTATCTACCACGAGAACGAGCTGGACGACAAAATCCCGATCGGCACCGAAGACGCCTACGAGATGGTCTACGCGCTCGGGCAGATCGAGGGAATTCTGACCGGTCAATCCAGCGGCGCGGCGCTGCTGGCGGCGATCAAGGTCGCGCGTGGACTCAAAGAGGGATGCGTGGTGACCATCTTTCCCGATTTCGGCGACAAGTACCTTTCGACCAACTTGTGGATCGGATGGCAGACCTGGGCCCGCGAACGGCTGCCTCAACTCCTGAAAAAATGGAACCCATGACCGAGCGCTATTACCTGAGCTACCCGCGCGATCTGATCAAGCAGCCGCTGCTCTATCAGCTCGTCAAGAAATTCGACCTGGTGTTCAATATCCGCGGCGCCAGCGTCTCGGAAGAGATGGGCTTGGTGGCGGTGGAATTCGAGGGCAGCAGCGAGCAGATCGACCGCGCGCTGAGCTGGCTGCGGCAGACCGGCGTGATCGTGGAGCCGATCGAGAAGAACGTCATCGAGTAGCGCCGGCGCGCCACTTCCACGCCGGCCAAAATCCGCATGGCGCTCAGCGACCCGCAAATCGAGCGTTACAGCCGCCAGATAATCGTCCCCGAAGTCGGCGGACGCGGACAGGAACGCCTGCTCGCTTCGCGGCTTCTGATTGCCGGCGAGCCCGGCGACATCGAGCCGCTGCTGGCATACATGGCCGGCGCCGGGGTCGGGACAATTCGAATCCACACCGAATCCGATCGACCGCGCGTCGAGCGCGCGATCGCGGATCTGCGGGCGCTGAATCCCGACGCCAAGCTGGTCCTGGCCGGCGGCTTTTTTGATCCTGCGGACCTTATCGTGATCCTCGCCGGCCGCGTGGAGTCCATAAATCTGGTGCGGAAACTTGCAAACGTGCCGCGATCGCAGGCGCTGATTCTTGCGCGGCTGGACGTTCCGGGCAAAATTGCCGTGATGACGGGCACGCCGCCCTGCCTCGCCTGCGCCGACGCCGCCCTGCTCGCGCCGGCCGCCGCGCGCGCGGAAACCGCCGGCTTCATCGCGATGGCCGCCGCGGTCGAGGCATTCAAGCTCCTGATTGGGCGCATGCCTTCCGCACCGACTCTGCTCGAATTCGACGGATACCAATGCACCGCGCGCCAGATCAAAGCCAAATCGGGGGCGGCGCGTTGTGGATGTTCGATCGCGCGCGCCGAGGCCGAGCCACGATGAGTGCGCTGCGCTCGCGATCGGATCAGCAACCGGTCCGCAAGCGGCGAGGAAATCCAGCCGGCGCGGCGCTGGGCGATATCGCGCTCTGGCTCTTCGACTTCGACAACACGCTCGCCCTGCTGGAGACCGAGGTCGACTGGGCGGCGAGCCGCCGCCGGCTTGAAGCTTTTCTCCGCCGCCACGGCGTGCCCGGCGATTTGTTCGATCGATTCCCAAGCGGCAACCTGCTGCTCTATGACGCTCTCCGCTCGCGCCTGTTCGGCAGCCACGCCGGGCACGATCCGGCCGTGGCGGCCGCGATCCTGAATCAGGCTTCCGCGATTATCGAACAGCACGAGCTGGCGGGCGCCGATCGCGCCGCTCCGACTCCGGGCGCCCTGGATCTGCTGCGCTCGCTGGAGGCACGCGGCGTCCCGATTGCGATCGTCACGTCCAACTGCTCGCGTACTGTCGCGCGCTGGACGCGCCGCAATCGGGTCGGCGGCGCGATCCGCGCAATCGTCGGCCGCGACACCCTGCTCCCGCTCAAGCCCGCGCCCGACATGGTCGAGCGCGCGCTCGAACTTTGCGGGGTA